>JAABUW010003401.1_pt1 | contig 22781 bp, 20 predicted proteins | sample 5560081 | NCBI WGS metagenome assembly JAABUW01 (sample SAMN10711882, study PRJNA513363) | rock metagenome | isolation source: Antarctica rocks | place: Antarctica: Victoria Land, Knobhead sud
GTCCTGCATACCATACTGCTTAGCAGTATTCTTTCGCCTGGTCGATAGACCCGTCCTCATGAGGAGAGCAGCGCCTTTCGCCCGGTTCCATAGAGCGAGAGCCAGGCGGCTGTCGCCGTGACGGGTTGGGAGGCCGAGAGAGAGGCTTTCGGCCGGCCCGTCGCGGAGACCCGCGATGCCGCGTCCTTCCCCTCATGCCTCCCGCGCTGGCGCCGACCGCACCAGCCTCTATCAGGAGATCACAGCCAGGATCATCGCCGAACTGGAGGCAGGCCGCCTGCCCTGGGTGCAGCCCTGGGGCACGTCCGCTATCCAGGCCCCGCTTGCCATGCCCCGGAACGCCACCACGGACCGGCGCTATTCCGGGGTCAACGTGCTCATCCTCTGGGGCGCCGTCGTCCAGCAGGGTTACTCGGGCCAGAGCTGGCTAACCTTCCGCCAGGCGCTTTCGCTCGGCGGCCACGTCCGCAAGGGGGAGCGCGGGACGACCGTGGTGTTCGCGCACCGCTTCACCCCGGACGCCGAGCGCGATCGGGCGCGCGAGCAGGGCGACGACCCCCGCGCGATCCCGTTCCTGAAGCGGTTCACCGTCTTCAACACCGACCAGTGCGATGGTTTGCCGGATGAGATGGCGACCCTGGCCCCTCCCCCGCCCGAGGGCATGATCCTGCCGGAGGTGGAGGCGCTAATCCGCGCCAGCGGTGCCGACCTGCGGATCGGCGGTGAGCGGGCCTACTACGACGTGCGCGGCGACTTCGTGCGCGTGCCGCCGCCGCAGGCCTATTTCGAGCCGGTGAACTGGCATCGTACGGCGCTGCACGAGCTGGGTCATTGGTCAGGCGCAGCCAGCCGGCTCGGCCGCGACCTGTCCGGCAGCTTCGGCTCGAAGACCTACGCGAAGGAGGAGTTGGTGGCCGAGATGACGGCGGCGTTCGCGTGCGCCTCGCTCGGCATCGTGCCGATGGTGCGCCACGCCGACTATATCGGCTCGTGGCTGGAAGTGCTGCGCGAGGACGACCGCACCATCGTGCGCGCCGCGAGTGCCGCGTCGAAGGCGGCGGACTATCTGCTCGCCTTCCGGCCGGGTGCCGAGGCGACGACCCCTGCCCCGGCGCTGGTCGAGGAGGACGCCTGACGACCGGCATTCGGTGTGCCGGAACCGGGATGAGAGGAAGAGGGCTGCGCCGAGCTTCGTGACGGGTAGGAGGTCGAGAGAGAGGCTCCCGGCCGCCCGTCGCGGAGAACGACCGTGGCTCAGACTTCCCCCAAGATGGCCATCCAGAAGATCGCCCTCAGCGCCTCGCGCGACATCCCTTTCAACAAGCTGCTGCTCAGCACCTGCAACGTGCGCCGGATCAAGGCCGGCGTGTCGATCGAGCAGCTCGCCGACGACATCGCCCGGCGCACCCTGCTGCAATCCCTCACCGTGCGCCCCGTGCTGGACGCGGACGGCGCCGAGACTGGCATGTATGAGATTCCGGCCGGCGGCCGCCGCTACCGGGCGCTAGAGCTGCTGGTCAAGCAGAAGCGCCTCGCCAAGACCGCGCCGATCCCCTGCGTCATCCGGGAAGGCGGCATCCCCGAGGAGGACTCCCTGGCCGAGAACGTCCAACGCGCCCCGCTGCACCCGCTCGACCAGTTCCGCGCCTTCCTGGCGTTGCGGGAGCGCGGCCAATCCGAGGAGGAGATCGCCGCCGCGTTTTTCGTCGCGGTGTCCGTGGTCAAGCAGCGGCTGCGGCTGGCGTCGGTGTCGCCGAAGCTACTCGACGCTTACGCCGAGGACGGGATGACCCTGGACCAGTTGATGGCCTTCACCGTGTCGAGCGATTGGGCGCGGCAGGAGCAGGTTTGGGAGCGGCTCGCGTCCTCCTACAGCAAGGAGCCGTATGTCATCCGCCGGCAGCTGACCGAGGGCGCCGTGCGCGCGTCGGACAAGCGGGTGCGGTTTATCGGCGAGGCGTACGAGGCCGAAGGCGGCACCGTGCTGCGCGACCTGTTCCAAGGCGACGACGGGGGCTGGTTGCAGGATGTGGCGCTGGTCGATCGGCTGGTGGCCGAGCGGCTCGAGCCTGAGGCCGACGCGGTGCGCGCCGAAGGCTGGCGCTGGATCGAGGTCGCGACCGACTTTCCGTATGGCCACCACTTCGGCCTGCGGCAGCTGCGCGGCGATGAGGTATCGCTCACGGCGTCGCAAGACGCCGAACGGCAGGCGTTGCAGGCCGAGTATGACCAGCTCGTTGACGAGCACGTCAGCGCCGACGATCTGGCCGAAGAAGTCGAGCACCGTCTTGAGGAGATCGAGGCGGCGCTGGCGGCGTTCGAGGACCGCCCGGAGGTGTTCGACCCGGCGGAGGTCGCCCGCGCCGGCGCCTTCGTCAGCATCAATGCCGACGGGCGGCTTCGCGTGGAGCGCGGCTACGTCCGATCCGAGGACGAACTGCCGGTCACGTCCGAGTCGGAACCGGAGTCGGATTTGGGCGACTCTAGCGGCCCCGATCCCGCTCATGCCGAGTCGATCGCCACCGGGGTGGACAGCGACGGCTTATATGCCGGCGCCGGCACCGCTCCGGAGCCGGAGGAGGACGAGGGCCTGAAGCCCCTGCCAGACCGACTGCTGACGGAACTGACGGCGCACCGGACCCTGGCCTTGCGCGTCACGTTGGGAGAGCACCGGGAGGTGGCGTTCCTAGCGGCGCTGCACGCCTTCTGTCTGCGGGTGTTCTACAGCTACGCGCTCCACTCCTGCCTCGAGTTGGACCTGAAGAGCGTCGCGTTCACCGCGCAGGCGCCCGGCCTGAACGACACGACGCTCGCGCGGACGCTCACCGATCGGCATCAGTTCTGGTTGGCGACGCTGCCCAAGCAGCCCGAGAATCTCTGGGACGCCCTATCGCGGCTCGACTTCCCGAAGCGCGAGGCGCTGTTCACGCACTGCGTCGGGCTGAGCGTGAACGCGGTGCACGAGGCCTATAACCGCCGGCCCTGGGCGTTGGCGCAAGCCGACATACTGGCGCAGGCGACCGGCCTGGACATGGCGGCGGCGGGTTGGGCGCCGACGGTGGACAGCTATCTGGGCCGGGTCACCAAGGCACGTATCGTGGAGGCGGTGCGCGAGGCCAAGGGCGACCAGGTCGCCGAGGCGATCGCTCCGCTGAAGAAAGGCGAGATGGCTGAGAAGGCGCAGGAACTGCTGGCCGGCACCGGTTGGCTGCCCGAACCGCTCCGCACGCCGGGTCAGGTGCTCGCGGGGGCAACGCCGAACGCAGAAGCCGAGCCGCTCGTTGATCCGGAGCAACACGCGACCGACGACATGAGCGATACCGACGCGCCGGTCGACCAGTGGCCGGTGGCAGCCGAGTAGTTTCCTCCCCTTCCCTCTGGTTCCTGGGCTCGCTGGTAACGGCGAGCCCTCTCTTTTTTCGGAGGTCATCATGCCGGACACCGTGTTCGAGCTGGCGCGCCGGCTCGCCGAGAACGCCGAGGCCGCCTGTCGCCACTATCTCTCCAACGGAAGCCGAGCCGGCGCCTACTGGCGGGTCGGCGATATTCGGAATGCCCCTGGGCGCAGCCTCTACGTCCGCCTGCGCGGTCCCAACTCCGGCAACGGCGCGGCGGGCAAGTGGACCGACGCCGCGACTGGTGAGCATGGCGATCTGCTCGACCTGATCCGAGCCACACGTGGCTTGGGCGGAATCGAAGACGCCATCGCCGAGGCGCGGCACTTTCTCGGGCTGGTCGGGACAACACCGACTTCCTCCCCTGCTCCAGCTGGATTGCTGGAGGCGGCACGGCGGCTATGGGCGATGTCGAAACCGATCGCCGGCACGTTGGCCGAGACCTACTTGCGAGCGCGCGGCATCCACGCAGCCGGGCACGGCACGGAAGCGCTCCGCTTCCACCCGCGCTGCTTCTACCGGGCTGAGCCCGACAGTCCCGACGGCGCGCGAGACGCCTGGCCGGCCCTGATCGCAGCCGTGACCGATGCGGATAGAGGGATTACCGGATTGCAGCGCACCTGGCTCGATCCGTCCGGCCGCACGAAGGCGCCGGTCGCTACGCCACGGCGGGCGATGGGTCACCTGCTCGGGCGCGCGGTCCGATTCGGCATTGCGGGCGACGTGATGGCGGCGGGCGAAGGCATCGAGACGGTGCTGTCGCTACAAAGCGTCCTGCCCACCACGTCCATGGCCGCTGCTCTCTCGGCCGGGCACCTCGCCGCCCTCCTGCCCCCGCCAGATCTGCGCCGTCTCTACATCGCCCGCGACAACGACCCGGCCGGGCACTGGGCGGCAGACAAGCTGGCCAACAGGATGCAGGAGGCTGGGATCGAGGCGATCGTGCTGACGCCACGCCTGGGCGACTTCAACGACGATCTGCGGCAGCTCGGACCTGGTGCGCTGTCAGGCACGGTGCGTGCGCAACTCGCCCCGGAGGACGTGACCCGATTCTGGCGATCACCGGAGCGTTGCAAACGGATGCGGTGACATTGGCGACGGCATGGTATCGGGAATGGTGAACGCCACCGTGGCCCGCACCGGCTTTGAGAGCGCGCCCACGGCCTTCTGAGAGGGCGATCGGACCGGAAGCGGCCCGGGCCGGCAACGGCTAAGGGCGGCTATTTTCCGCCGCCGCCAAGGCGGCTTTGCATCGCGAAGCAAAATAGCCGCCCCACGCCGTCCTCCGCTGCGCTGCGGCCGCTCGCGCTTTGCGCGGCGGTGCAAGCCCGGGTCGCCTCCGGTCTTCGACGCCTACGAAGGCCGCGATGGGCGCGGCCACGAGCCGGAGGCAGACCACAATGACAAACCATCCCGACACCAACCGCGAGCCGCACCACGCCGCATCCTCGACCGCGACCCTTCTCACCGAACTCCAGCTCTACGGTCACCGCCCCTTCCAGAACGAGCCGGACACCCGCCCTCTGCCCGACGAGCGCATCGTCAGCGCCGCACTGGCCGACATCTTCGACGCCCTGGTCGCCACCCTCACCGACACGCGCCTCGAGCCCGACCTCGAAGATCTGCTCTGGTCCACCGTCAACCTGTTCCATCGCGCCATCGACCGGGTCGAACGCGAGCTGGACACGAACGAGCAGGCGCAGCGCCGGAGCCAGAAGGAGCAGGACGGTTCGGAAATCCGCTCCGTCGAGCTGGAGCGACTATTGGCGGAAGGCATGACGCTGATCGAGCGGCGCAACGCCTTCGAGGCCCTGCGCGACCAGGCCGCCGAGCACTTCGAGACCCACACCGGCTCTGCCTGGCGGCCGCGCACCGGGTCGAAGGTGAACCATCGAGCCCTGACCTCGGCGCTGATCGACAGCCGCGACTTTCTCGCCGCCAAGCGCCGGGCGGAAACCGAGGTGATGCTGCCGCCCGGCCCTAAGGTCGCCTTCGCGGGCGGCTATGAATGCAACGACCACCAGGCGATCTGGGCGGCCCTCGACCGGGTGCACGCCAAGCATCCCAGCATGGTGCTGCTGCACGGGGGATCACCGAAGGGCGCCGAGCGCATCGCGGCCTGCTGGGCCGACACCCGCAAGGTGCCGCAGGTCGCCTTCAAGCCCGACTTCACCCGGCACAAGAACGCGGCCCCGTTCAAGCGCAACGACCAGCTGCTCGATACTATGCCGATCGGGATCGTGGTGTTCCCCGGCTCCGGCATCTCCGACAACCTGGCTGACAAGGCCAAGAAGCTCGGCATTCCGCTGCTCGATTACCGCAAGGGGGCGTAAGCCCCCTCGGAACGCCTTTACGGAACATGCAGCTTCTTGATGGTCCTCAAACCCGAGCTCTGATTCGCAACCGGACCGATTGTAGAACACGGAGCTGACGATTCACTGTCTGGCATTGCGAGGGCAGCCCCTGTCCGTATTCCCGTCCGAGAGTGAGGGGGTCCGGTAGTAACGGAACCAAAAGTTCGATTGATCAATGCTCCTTCCCTTTGTCGAAAACCGTACGAGCTTCTTCGACCGCATGAAGGTTCTCGGACGCCCAAACCCAGACGCCGCAGAAGGCCGCACCAAGGCCCAAACCCAGCGGAGTTAGCTTGTATTCGACTTTTGGAGGCACCACGGGATGCACGGTTCGTGTCAACAGGCCGTCACGCTCCATGTGGCGAAGCGTCTGGGTCAGCATCTTTTGGCTGATACCCTCCACCTGTTTGCCCAGCTGGGTGAACCGCACCTCTCCCTGCTCGGTCAGGACCTCTAGGATGAGCATGGTCCATTTGTCGGCAACACGGCCGATCAGGTCGTTTACCAACGCCGCGACACGCGGGTCGATGTCAGCGGGCGGGGTGGCCGACGCATAGCGCTGCGCTGCCTTGATCTGCTCGTCGGTGAACTGCGGCATCTTGTTCATATGTGACACTCTCTTCCCGGTAAGTATGGAACTTCGCAGTGCCTACTTTACCGTAGAGAGCGCTGGGTCGATACGACGCTGGGTGACAAGATGTGATCGGTCGATGTCATCGGTTTAGGCGGGCCGAGCCGCACGATCAGCAACGTGGACTGGTAACTGCACATGAAACTAACGGCCCAGACCATCCTGATCACAGGCGGCACGAGCGGGATCGGACTAGAGTTGGCGACCCAACTGCTCCAGCGCGGCAACACAGTCATTGTGACTGGCCGCGACCGGAAGAAGCTTGATGCAACCAGCAGGCTGCTATCCAACGTCCACGTCTTCCAAAGCGATGTCAGCGATCCCGAAGCCATTACGGCGCTGCGCGAGGCAGTGCTTGAGCGGTTTCCAGCCCTCGATGTTCTGGTCAACAACGCCGGCATCATGCGCAACTTAAACCTCAATCAAGACCATGACCTAACCGACGTCACCCGTGAGATCGACATCAACCTGTGCGGCCCAATTCGGATGATTCAAAGTTTCTTGCCGCATCTAAAAACCCGCGAGGATGCGTTGATCGTCAACGTGTCGTCGGGATTGGCCTTTATTCCGCTACCGCTCTCGCCAGTCTATTGCGCGACCAAGGCCGCCATGCACTCGTTTTCGCAGTCTCTGCGATCGCAGCTCACCGGTACGGGTATAACGGTTATCGAGTTGGCCCCGCCCGGTGTCGAGACACCGCTGTTCCGCGGTGAGTTTGCCAACGAGATGAAAGGTCAAAAGGCCATGGACGTGAAGGTGCTTGCTCGCAAGGCAATCGCCGGTATTGAAGCCGGCACGCTCGAAATCCGTCCAGGGCTGAGTACCGTCTTGAAAGCGATGAGTCGCGTCGCTCCAGGTTTCATGTTCAGTCAGATGGCGAAGATGGGTAAGTCAAAGGCTGCTTAGTCGGATCAGGCCCTCAGGGCAGCCCTCCATCAAACCACCCTTTGATGCAGGGCTCGACAGGCTGACGCCCCACATAGCGGATCAGGCGCTTTGGCCTGCATAAACTCGTGCATCTATCTCCGACCTGCAAACCATGGTTCGGTAAGTTTCTGCGTGGGCGGGAGTGGGGCGGTGCTGGTTGGCTATATGCGCGTATCCACGGTCGAGCAGAACCTAGACCTTCAGCGTGATGCGCTGAAGGGCGCCGGCTGCGAACGGCTTTACGCGGACACCTGCAGCGGCTCCGTCACTGACCGCCCCGGGCTGGCCAAGGCGCTTGACCATATGCGAACCGGCGATGCCCTGGTCGTCTGGAAACTTGATCGGATTGGGCGGTCGCTCGGCCACGTGGTCGAACTTGTGGACACGCTGCGCTCCAAGGGAATCGGCCTCAAGGTGCTGACTGGCGGGATTGACACGACCAGTTCTACAGGGCGCCTGGTGTTCGGCATCTTCGCCACCCTGGCCGAGTTCGAGCGCGACCTGATCAAGGAACGCACCCTGGCTGGGCTCGCGGCAGCCCGTGCGCGCGGCAGAACTGGCGGCAGGCCGCGGCTCATGACACGGGCCAAGCTGCGCACCGCCATGACGATGATGGCCGACCGCAACAACGTCGCCGGCGAAGTCGCCGAGCAACTCGGCATCTCCGTCAGCACGCTTTACGCCTACGTCGATGGCGACGGGCAGGCAAAGCCACGCGCCCGTAAGCTGCTCGGCCGCTGACCAGCAAGTGCCGGTCTCCTTCCTGACGGCAGAACAGGAACGTCGATACGGCCGCTACACGGGCGAGCCCAGCGCCGACCAGCTCGCCCGTCACTTCCATCTCGACGACGCCGACCGCGAACTGGCCACGGCCAAACGCTGGGATCACATGCGGCTGGGCTTCGCCGTGCAGCTCGGCACCGTGCGGTTCCTGGGCACCTTTCTGGACGATCCGGTTGACGTGCCTGCCGGTGTGTCCAGCGACATGGCGCGCCAGCTCGGAATCGCAAACCCAGCTTGCCTCGCCCTGTATCGCGAGGGCCGGGTCCGTTGGCAGCACGCCAGAGAAATCCGCGCTGGCTTCGGCTACCGCGAGTTCACCGACCCGCTCGTCCATTTCCGCTTGGCCCGTTGGCTCTACGCCCTGTGCTGGACGGGCACGGACCGGCCGAGCGTGCTGTTCGACCGCGCGACCGTCTGGCTGGTTACAGAGAAGGTGCTGCTTCCGGGGGCGTCGGCTCTGGAGCGCCTGGTGGCTCGCATTCGCGCCCGGGCCGCCCGCCGGCTCTGGCGCGCCCTCGCCCGCGACGTGACGCGCGAACAGCGGGCGCAGCTTGACGGCCTGCTGGTCGCCGGCGAGGGAGGCCGCCCCAGTCCTCTCGACCGTCTGCGTGACGGCCCCTACCTGCGCAGCGGCGCCGAACTGTCCCGCGCCGTCGGCCGGCTCGACGAGGTGCGGGTGCTAACTCTGGGTCTGCCGACCATCGATCATGTGCCGCCCGGCCGGGTCACGGCACTTGCCCGGTTCGCGACCGTCGCCAAGGCGCAAGCCGTAGCGCGGATGCCCTTGGAGCGGCGCACGGCAACGCTGCTCGCATTCGTGCGGACACTGGAAGCGACTGCGCAGGACGACGTGCTTGACCTGTTTGACATCGTGGTCACCACCTTGTTCACCGATGCGGCCAAGGTCGGCAAAAAGGCTCGGCTGCGCACCATCCGCGACCTCGATGCCGCCGCCCTCCAACTCCGCCGCGCCGGCGGCGTGCTGATGGACGACGCAGTGGAGGATGGCGCCGTGCGCAAGGCGACCTTCGCCATCGTACCGCGCGCGACGCTGGCGGCGGCGTTGGAGCAGATCGACGCCATCGTCCGACCGCCCGGCGACCTCTACTTCACTGAGCTGCGCGCCCAGACCGGCAAGCTGCGCTTCCTGCCGGCCATGCTCCGGTCCGTCGCCCTCGGCGCCACGCCGGCCGGCCAGCCGGCACTGGATGCCATGCACCATCTGCGCAGCACGGACGGGCGTGGCCCGGCTCCGTCGGCGCCGCTCGGTTTCGTGCCAAGCGACTGGAGGAGGCAGGTCAAAGCTCCCGATGGCGGGGTGGACAGCCTCGGCTACCGCCTGTGCCTGCTGGATGCCATGCGGACCGGTATCCGCCGCCGCGACCTGTTTGCGTCACCCAGCCTGCGCTACGCCGACCCGCGGATTGGTCTGCTGGCTGGCCCAGCCTGGGAGGCAGCACGTCCATCCATCTGCCGCACCCTCGGACTCTCGACCGACGCACCGGCCGAGGTCGCGCGTCTGAGCAAGCGCCTAGACGCCGCCTATCGGGGTACTGCGGCCAACCTGCCCAAGAACGCGGCCGTGCATGTGGACGGCGCCGAGCTGGTCCTGTCCGCCCTCGACAAGCTGGAGGAGCCGCCCAGCCTGGTCGCACTCAAGGCCGCGGTCGCGGCGCGCCTGCCACGGGTGGATCTGCCCGAACTGCTGCTTGAGACGCACGCACGCCCGCACCGGTTTCGCGAGCGGGTTCACCCACGCCAGCGAGGGTGGCGCACGGGCCGGCGACGTCGCCACCAGCATCTGCGCCGTGCTTCTCGCTGAAGCCTGCAACACGGGCTTCGAACCTCTGATCCGGCGCGACAATCCGGCGCTTCGCCGATCGCGGCTGAGCTGGGTGCGGCAAAATTACATCCGGGCCGAAACCCTGACCCGGTCAAATGCCACCCTTGTCGCAGCCCAGAACCGCATCCCGCTCGCCCGCGCCTGGGGCGGCGGCGACGTGGCCTCGGCCGATGGGCTGCGCTTCGTGGTGCCGGTCCGCACGATCCATTCGGGGCCGAACCCGCGCTACTACGGCCAGGAGCGCGGGGTGACGTTCTACAACCTGGTTTCCGACCAGTTCACCGGCCTGAACGGCATCACCGTGCCCGGCACCCTACGCGACAGCCTGACCCTGCTGTCCGTGGTGCTGGAGCAGCAGACCGAGCTGCAGCCGACCGAAATCATGTCCGACACCGGGGCCTACACCGACACGATCTTCGGCATCTTTCATCTCCTGGGCTACCAGTTCAGCCCACGCTTGGCCGATATCGGCGGCACCCGGTTCTGGCGCGTGGACGGCAAGGCCGATTACGGCGCCCTGGATGGCCTGGCCAGCCAGCGCATCAACATCGCGCTCATCATTCAGCACTGGGAGGACCTGCTCCGCTTGGCCGGCTCCCTCAAGCTCGGCACCGTGCAGGCTGCGGGCCTGATCCGCACCCTGCAAACCAAGGACCGCCCGACGAAGCTGGCCCGCGCGCTGGAGGAGCTGGGCCGGCTTATCAAGACCCTCTACCTACTCCGGTTCATCGACGACGAAGCCTATCGCCGGCGCATTCTGGTCCAGCTCAACCGCGGCGAGGGCCGCCACCAGCTTGCCCGCATCGTGTTCCACGGCAAGCGCGGCGAACTGCGACAGCGCTACCGCGAGGGCCAGGAGGACCAGCTCGGGGCGCTTGGCCTGGTGGTGAACGTCATCGTGCTCTGGAACACCATCTACATGGATGCCGCGCTGGACCAGCTCCGCGCCGAGGACTTCGATGTGCGCGATGAGGATGTTGCCAGGCTCTCGCCGCTCGGCTTCGACCACATCAACATGCTGGGCCGCTACGCCTTCATCCTGCCTGACCAGATCGCCCGCGGCGAACTCAGGCCATTGCGCGATCCTCAAAATACCGACGACGAGAGCTGAATCGAACTTTCGGTTCCGTTGCTACCGGACCCCCGCCCTCTGGCGACGCCGTGGCCTGCGCGCCTTTGACCAGCAGGATGCGGCGGGAGCATCCGAAACCGCTGCCACATCCCAACTTGCTGTATCCGTTCAGGGGGGGCCGCGCCGATGAGCGCCATGATCGAGGACATCATCAACGCACCCGTCGACTCGGCGTGGATCGCTCCTGCGGTTTTGCCATTGTCCAACGCGAAAGAGGGCCTGCGGTCGCAAACGGGGCGGCGAGGCCGTCAGACCGCGATATTGTCGAGCAGGCGCACCGGCCCAAGCCGGACAGCAGCAATGAGCCGCCCTGCCGCGAGTTCGGAAACGGGAAGCAGTGTGGTTCCGTCCACCAGCGCCAGGTAGTCTACCCCCAGGCCACCCTGCTCCAGCCGGGCTCGGCCCGCCTTGAGTGCCGCATCCGCCGGCGTTCCGGACCGCAGGTCGCCAGCAACCTGCTGTAGGCACGCGAACAGCAGCGGGGCTATGGCCCGCTGCCGCGTATCGAGGAAGCGGTTGCGGGACGACATGGCAAGCCCATCCGCTTCCCGAACCGTTTCCACGCCGAAGATGCGCACCGGCAGCGTCAGGTCCGTGACCATGCGGCGGACTACCTGCAATTGCTGCCAATCCTTCTCTCCGAAGAACGCCGTGTCGGGTCGCGCCAAGCCGAACAGCTTCGCCACCACCGTCGCCATGCCGCGGAAGTGGCCGGGCCGATGGGTGCCCTCCCAGCGCAGCGCCGGGCCTGCAGGATCAATCGTGGTGGCGTCGCCCGGTGGGTAGATCGCGCTTACGCTGGGCAGCCAGACGGCGTCGCAACCGGCGTTGTCCAGCTTGCGGAGGTCGTTCTCCTCGTCCCTTGGGTAAGGGGTGGCCCCCTCGGTGGCGCTGAATTGCGTGGGGTTGACGAAAATCGAGGCCAGCACGCCGGCACATTCGCGTCGGGCCGCTTCCACTAGTGCCAGGTGCCCGTCATGCAGCGCGCCCATGGTGGGGACTAGACCGGCCCGGCCCGGCATTGCGTCCCGGGCCGTCATAAGCTCGTCTCGCGTTCGTATGATCCGCATCGCTGATCCGTTGACCCTTCCTGATTGGACGTCGCTCCAGTGCCGTAGGAGCAGGTGCTCTCCTATACGGCGGCGAGATGAACCACATCCGCGACGGTGCGATTACGGTGCTGAGGTAAGCCCCGACTCGGCACAACTCTCCCAATTTCTTCCCGAGCCACTTGTTTGGTTCGGGCTGGAGATCAGGAGTCGAGGGGGTGAATGGAGGTTCTGAGTCGTCTCAGCCCCTTATGCGCCATCGCTCGGCGCGTTGTACCAGCCATTCCTGCTGTCGTTGGACCGTTCGGACCACCTGGATCGCCTCCAATCGCTTCCTCGTAATCTCGTCCAGCACGGGCAAGAGGGAAGGAATATACTGGGAAGGGGTTTCACGGTCAGCCTGGCCGCCGCAGTCTGACCGGCGTCGCCCGGCACCCGGCCGGCGTTCCATCCGCGGCGCGACCTGGCCCTCGGGCAGCAGCAACACGTAGGCGTTGCTGGTCTGCTCCGCGCGGCTCGCCCCCGGCCCGCCCGCGGGCCAGGGACGGCGCACCAGGCGCCGCTCCCAGGTCAGCAGCCCCTGCTCGCGCAGGGCCGCCAGCGCCCGGCCCACGGTGCGTACGCCACAGCCCGCATCAGCCGCCAAGGTGGCGTGCGAGGGGTCGCACTGCCCGTCCTCGCCCAGGCGGCGAAGCAAGGCACGGCCGACCAGAACGTGCAGCGCGGTGAGCCGCCCGGCGCGGCGTTCCAGCTCGGCGCGCGTCGTCCAGCAGCGGCGCTGGTCGGCCGACAAGGAGCGGCGTGGCCCCTCGCCGAAATGGCTGCCCCGGTGCCAGGGGCGGGAGTGATGCACGCGGGGTCGAGCGCCCGAAGGGGGGCGTTGAGGGCTGATCTCGATGGGCAAAGCTGTCCCTTCCTCGGCTGAGCCAAGGGGCGAGGAGGGCCGGCGCCAGGACAAGCAAACCCGTGGCAAGACAGGGCTTGCAAAATTCGGCTGATTGGGGGATTCTCGTGACTACCACATCGACGTGAATTCCCGGCCTCGGCCGGTATGTGTTCCCGGGCCCGCCCTCAAGGCGGGCCTTGGCGTTTCTAGCTACTGGGCGTCTGTGGTCTCCCTGGACGCGCCCCGCACCATGCGGGACAACTCACACCATGACACGTCCGCGAGGATTAGGTCGAGACTGTTACGCAGGATCAGCCCGTAACGGCCTGATGTCGCGCGGCGCATACCATGGAAGCGCCACCCTGCACGTAAGCATGTTTACACGTCAACTGTAAAACCTGTCGGCGTGTAACATCATCGCTCTCCAAAGGGATGCTTGCCATGCTTGCGCATCAAGTCATCGATAGCTTCGCCCAGGAGTGCCTGGACACTGGTGCCCTGCTCGGCCGCGAGCACGTTGATGCCTCGGCTCAACTCCTGGCTGAAGTAGCCTCCAACTAGCTTCTTTCCTTCACGCGGCTTCCGCACCCGGCCACTATCTGCCGCCAATGAGGACGGCTCGGTCATCTCGGGTGAGCTTGCCGCACGGCGCTGCTTCAAGCCCGCGAACCGGCTCATGCCGTCTTCCTTCCAGCGTTCACTTGCTTACCTTCCGGCAGGTTGACGTGTTGACATAGCCAGATCCAGAGGGCAGCGACCTCCTCGGCGGCACGGCCTCCAGGCTCAATCTCGGCTGCCGTTTTGCCCCGCTCAGTGCTGTGATGGAATGCGGCTCGATCGGGCAGAATGACGGGCGCGATCCGCAAGCCGAACTGCTGCACGAGCTGGCCGGCGTCGGCGTAGAGGACCGGCGCTCGTGGTGGACCGGCCATGAAAACTACGAAGGCAGGCTTGTTGCTCGCCTTCACCAGTTCAGCCGTGGTCTGGATCGCGTCTAGGTCGAAAGCACGCGGACGGCAGGGGACAAGTAAGAGGTCAGCGGCACGGCACGCTTCGCGGGCCATGATGTCGGCGTGAGGTGGCGTGTCGATCACCGCGAACTGCGCGCCCAGCCCGGCCGCCTGCTGCAGCTTTCTCGGCAGCAAAGCATGTGCCGCACAATCGATCACCTCGGGGTCTCTGCCACCGCGCCAAGTAGCCCATTTGCTCGCCGTAGCCTGCGGGTCAGTATCCACGATGAGAGACACGAACCCAGCCGCATTGGCAGCCACGCCAAGGTGAAGGGCGAGCGTGGTCTTACCGGCCCCTCCCTTCTGGCTGACGATGGCCACGGTTTGCATGTTGACCACCTTACGTGTCAGCGCGTTGACATACGAATGCTGCCCGGCGCAGTCGCGATGGTCAAGCGGTCCGCTTTGATCGTCGCGGCCGAACGCATCTCTTGTCCTGCGCTTCTGGAAAGCCTACGTCGAAAAGGTCGTCCCTGGGCCGGTAGCGCCGTAAACCTTCGGGGGTGCCAGGTCGCGTTGCGCGCGCATCACGAGCCGCACCAGCATGAGGGTTCCCTAGGACGACGCCCCTCCTTTCGCACGCCGCTTCATCATGGTCTTGAACGCGACCTGCTTGGCAGCCCGTCGCACCTCCGCGAATACCTCGTAGTCCACTGTCCCGATCCGCTTGCGAAAGCGGGCCTGCGGCGTGCCCTGCTTAGTCGGGTCCGCGGCCTCGACCGAGTCGAATTCGCACAAGAGCTGCGCCATTCGCGCTAGGTCGTCCTCGGTCACGGCGAGCTGGCCGCGCTTGATCTCGGTCGTGACGTCCCCGTGACGTCGAACTGTGTGTCGGGCGGTGCCGTTCTCCAGCACGACAGCGAAATCAACTACTGGAAAACCGGCCGCCTTTCCGATAGCCGCGGCATTTCGAACGGGTCCGATGACATGCACCTCGACTGTGGCAGTCATAGCCTGGGTGGCACGGAGGAAACGCTTGATGGCATTAGCTGCCTGCGCGTTGCGCCGTCCCGACCCAGCACCAGTTCCTCGCCCCTCTGGCATCAATGGCACGGCGTGCTGGTCGTGGCGCAATAGGTTGGCCCTCTTCGAGCTTCACTCGGCCTGGTACAAGTTAACCTGTCAACGTGTTCACATTCAGCACGTGGCGGAGGTGTGACCTTGATCGGAACGGGCCACCTCACGATAGGGTGTCGGTATGACCTTTGATGACGCCCTGCATGACCTCGCTGCGACCGGCAACGAACTGCCACGGACGGCGATGCAATGGGCGCTCGACCATTGGGACGAAGCCGGCCCACGCTTCGTCGAGTTGCTCGGCGGCTATGCGAGCGGGAAGGACCGCTCCGAACAGACCGAGCGCGCCTTGTTCTTCGTTCTCCACCTCCTGGGCGAGAAGGCCGAGACGGCCGCCTTCGACCCTTTGTGCCGGCTGTTGCTGGACGCGGAGGCCGCCGACCTGGTCCTCGGCGACGCAACCACGACCACGCTGCGCGGCATTCTGATCAGCACCTACGATAGCGACCTCGCGGCGCTGAAGGCCGTCATTGAGGCGACGGAGGCCGACGAGTACGTCCGGGAGGGTGCGCTGCTCGTAATGGCTTACCTCGCGCGCACGGGACGGGTACCGGAGGCGGAAATGCGCGCCTACCTCCTGCACCTCATCACCGAGCTGCAGCCACAGGCCGAGCACTACGTCTGGGTAGGCTGGGTGCTTGCGGTCGCGCATCTCGGCTACAAGGACCTTGCCGAGCAGGCCGAAAAGCTGTGCCGACGTGGGCTCGTCTCCCGCGACTGGCTGCGCGTTTCCGACTTCCGGTGCGACCTCAAGAGCACGCTGGATGACCCGGAGAGGATGGCGGGCTTTGACTATGACCGCATTGGGCCATTCAAGAATGCGATCGAGGAACTCACGGGCTGGTACGCCTTCTCCGGCGAGGACGACGCACCGGCGCTCCCCAACTTATCCGGTTACGAGTTCCAGCAGCCCGTCATCAACCCACTGCGCGGGGTCGGGCGCAACGACCCCTGCCCCTGCGGCAGCGGCAAGAAGTACAAGAAATGCTGCCTAACGTGAAGGAGCAAGAATGGCAGGAATATACATTCAATCTACCAGTGTAACGTTTGCGGCAAGTCCTCGTGGCCTCTCGGCCGCCCTGGATAGGGCCTGAATACTGCCCTCGGCCAAGTCCCTGCGCCCGGTCCGCCGCGGCTCCCTCTGGCGACTGTCCAGCGACTTCGCCGGGATTGCCCCCGAGTTGACATAATTTGTTATTCTGCGACTGACCAAAGTCTTGTTGCAGCGCACAAAATTTACCGCGCGACAGCCCATGCCCTGCTACACTCCCTCCCGCGGCGCCGCTTCGGCCGCGCCGCATCTTGGACGTTTCCTCCCTAAACTTGGCGGCGCTGCAAAGCGCCGCTTTTTTTGGGTGCAGCATGCGCTCTCCCATTCAGGTCGCCGGTCGGTCTCTGGGCACGTGACATTGAGACGTTCCCACGAGATTGCTGGTGGCTTGCCCCCGCGGTGCGCAGCTCCAAGCTCTCGATATGTTCGTCGTGGATGAGCCGACTGCTGAAGCGATCCGCCTGGCCTGGGAGAATGGCGGCGAGTTGTCCGCCGTCGTCGAGCTGCGCCGGCACTTCCCCCTCATCACCGACACCGCACGGGCGCGGCTCTGTGTGAGAACGATCGTGAGCTGGACGCCGCGGCCCACCTCGGAGCTGGGACAGGAGTGAGGGAAGCTGCGCATGGGCCTCCCCATCAGGGATCATGCCGCCGGTAGCTTGTCGCCGGTAGCCTTGACCCGCGCGATTGGATCGCCCAACTTTCAGCTGTTCCAGGGAGATCCCCGACAAGGGGCTGAGAAACCGCTGGGCTGGACGGTTCGAACCGTCCAGCAGCGCGGAAATCCTTCGAACCTGATCCGGTTCACACCGGCGTAGGGATTGGACATTGAGGCGAAGAACCTCCCGCGTTTCAGCGAAGCCCGGATCTCCATGGCCCTCCGCCGAACCCTCGGAGGTCCGATGTCGTTCCCGTCTGCGTCTGCGCTCTCAATCGGCGAGACGCTGAAGCCGCCAGGAGGCGCGCGCTTCGCCGAACCCGGGGCAAGGCCGGGCATCCCCGCTCGCGTCGATGTCGCGGTCGTCGGCGGCGGCATCATCGGGCTGTCCGTTGCCTGGCGCTTGGCTCGTCATGGGCTTGCCGTGGCCGTCTTCGACCGCGGCACGGCCGGTAGCGGGGCAAGCTCCGCCGCAACGGGAATGCTCGCAGCCGCGGCTGAACTCGAACCCGGAGGCTCCGATCTCCTGGCGCTCTGTCTTGAGAGCCAGCGGTCGTGGCCAGAGTTCCGCGACGAGTTGGAAGCCGCCGCCGACATGTCAATCGACTACCGGGCTGAGGGAACGCTCCTCGTGGCCCTCGGACGCGAGGAGGTCGAGCGCCTTCGGTCCCGTTACGACCTGCAGCTCCGCTCGGGGCTCGTCACCCGTTGGTTGAGCGGTTCGGATGCGCGTGCCGCCGAGCCGGGCCTGCGACCCTCGGTCACGGCTGGAGTACTCTGCCCCGACGACCATCAGGTGGATCCGAGACGTGTCGTTCTGGCCCTGCGGCACGCGCTGGCAACGACCACCAGGCGATCTGGGCGGCCCTCGACCGGGTGCATGCCAAGCACCCCGGCATGGTGCTGCTGCACGGAGGATCGCCAAAGGGTGCCGAGCGCATCGCCGCCCGCTGGGCCGACAGCCGGAAGGTGCCGCAGGTCGCCTTCAAGCCCGAATTTACCCGGCACAAGAATGCGGCCCCCTTCAAGCGCAACGACCAGCTGCTCGAGACCATGCCGATCGGCGTTGTGGTGTTCCCCGGCTCCGGCATCTCCGACAACCTGGCTGACAAGGCCAAGAAGCTCGGCATCCCACTGCTCGATTATCGGAAGCCAGGGGGCTCGTAGCCCCTTTCCATGCCTACCCGGCAGTATAAATGTGGGTCGAGGGTCGAGGGCTGACGTGGAGATCGGATGCAATCTTCGCCCTCCGACGCGGCCGGATCCTCGCGCGCTTAGGACCAGCTAGAATCGCAGCTCTGCTGAAGGCACTTCGGTCGGAGTCTTACAAACTGCCCGCCAAGAGTAAAGCGCCACGTGGACATGACTTCCGTAACGTCGAGGAGTATTCTCATCAGCCACGGCGCTGAAGCTGTCCGGCTACGTGGTCATGGAGGGTCCGCCGGCCCCGGCTCATTCCGCGCCGCCGCCGCCACACGCGCATCTCTACGATCCCGTCCGGTTCAAGCCAGATCCGAAGGACTGAGACCCATGACGGCCGCCGTCACTCGCCTGGCGCGCCCGCGGCCGCAGGCGGCATTGCCGGGCAAGAGGGTGCCGCGCATCCTGGCCGGATGTATAATCTCTATTCCGTGACCAAGGGCCAGTAGGCCATCCGCGACGCGTTCCGGGTGATGACGGATCGCGCGGGCAACATGCCGTCGCTGCCAGGCATCTTCCCCGATCAGATGGCGCCGGTCGTGCGCCACGGCGCGGACGGGCGCGAGTTGGGCATGCTGCGCTGGGGATTTCCTTGCCCGCCGGGTGTGCCCGGCAATCGGGCGGTGACCAACATCCGCAACACCGGCTCGAGCTATTGGCGCTCTTGGATGAAGCCGGAATACCGCTGCATCGTTCCCGTAACGGCTGTCCGAGCGAGAGGTCGCATGACGGGGCGCATTCCAGCGGATCATGTGCGGCTGAAGCGGGTTTACGCGCCGGCATCCGCCGATGACGGCGCCCGGGTCTTGGTGGACAGGCTGTGGCCGCGCGGGGTCAGCAAAGCGCGCGCAGCACTCAGGTCATGGTGCAAGGATGTCGCACCGAGCACCGAGCTGCGCGAGTGGTTCGGGCATGATCCCGCGCGGTGGGAGGGCTTCTGCGAGAGGTATCGAGCGGAGCTGAAGCACAATCCCGAGGCGGTCGAGGCGTTGCGCACCCTTGCCAGGCAAGGGCCTGTCACCCTGCTGTTCGCTGCACGGGACGAGACCCACAACGAAGCGGTGGTCTTGAGGGACGTTCTCCTGGGACGGTGATACGAAACGGAGGTACCGGGCTGAGCGGGTCTCGGAGAGATGCTATTCCCTGGGTTGGCGGACCCTGCTTCTGGGTGCTGGATGACCCATTTCGGCACCATCCTGCAGACCGGAACCGGTTGATACGTCCCAAGCAGGGGTGGGTAATTACAACGCGGTTTGCCACGCACTGCATAGAGTCGCTATGTTGGGGGCAGCACAGACGCAGTTAGCGTCATCAATGACGGCAGGGAAGAAACGCCATGGGATCTCTGCTGGCGGATCGGTGTGCCGAGGCGGTCTTGGGTCGCCTGCGTGAACAGGACGAACGCCAATCCAGCTCCATGAAGGAGCATGTCGGGTCCCACCTCCGCGCGCATCGAAACGATGGCAGCAGATACCTCCAGGTGGATACCGAATTCTACCGAGACAAAGTTGTCGCGCTCGATCCGGACAAGTGCGATTTCATCTACCTGCAGTGTCGCGCGTTGCAGGCCAGGCGCGTCGTGGAGGTCGGGACCTCTTTCGGCGTGTCCACAATCTACTTGGCCGCGGCCGTGCGAGACAATGCCCGAGCCAATGGCACCGAAGGAGGAGTGGTCATCGCCACGGAGAACGAGCCGTCGAAAGTCGCGGCGGCGAAGGAGAACTTCGTCGAAGCAGGATTGGCGGAAGTCATCGAGGTGCGCGAGGGTGACGCACTGAACACCCTGAAGGACGTTGGCGGTCCACTCGATTTCGTGTTGATGGATACATGGATCCCCATCGTGCTGCCTGTCCTTCGGCTTCTCGTCGCGCATCTTCGCCCCGGCTCCATGGTGGTCTGCGACAACGTGGGCCTGTTCGCGCACGAGTACAGCGAGTACACGGACTTCGTTCGCGATCCGGCGAATGGCTTTCGATCGATCCTCATGCCCTACCAGGGCGGCCTGGAGGTTTCCGTACGCGTGCCGTGATTGTGCGAATTAGGCGCACCGGCCCGTGTGTATCTTCGACGAGACGGCGCGCGGCGAAGCGACCTGGACGCGCTCCGCTTCTTGCAGCGCATGGATGCCCAGTGATGTCATTCGCCCGCGCCGACCGAGCGAGGAGCAGAGAACGATGAGTGCTTCGGACGACATCCCGGCACCGTCGCACGATCGCCTCGCGACCTCCCTCAGCCCCGCGGACGACCGCATCCGCCTCAGCGAATGGCTGCCTCCCCAGGAGGGCATCGTGCCCCGCATCCGCGTGGGCAAGCGCTGGATCAGCCTGCTGTGGGCGTTGCCGATCGGGGTGGCAGCGCTCGTTCTCGCGATCGCCATAGCCCAGAGCTTGCGCGAGTACCCGGACGTCCGCGCGTTCATCGCGCGCTATCCCGGCATCGCCCAGGCCGCGCCCTCGGTCGATTCCGGCTTCCCGTGGTGGCTGCGGCTGCAGCACTTCCTCAATATGCTGTTCATGATGTTCATCATCCGCGCCGGCATCCAGATCCTGGCCGACCACCCGCGGCTGTATTGGAAGCGGGACTGCACGCCCGGCACGGAATGGTTCCGCTTCCAGCGCGCGGTGCCGACAGGCCGCATCTGGACCTCCAAGGACGACTCCGTGACCCTGCCGAAGTGGCTGGGCATCCCGGGCCTGCGCCATACTGTCGGACCTGCGCGGTGGTGGCACTTCTCGGTCAACCTGCTGTGGACGCTCAACGGCATCGCCTTCTATGCGCTGCTGTTCTCGACCGACCAGTGGCGTCGGCTGGTGCCGCTCACCTGGGGCGTGTTCCCCGCCGCGCTCTCGACGGCGCTCCAGTATGCGTCACTGAACTTCCCGGTGGACCAGAGCTGGACCCGCTACAACGGCTTGCAGCAGCTCACCTACTTCATCACGGTGTTCGTCGCGGCCCCCACCTCCATCGCCACCGGGCTGCTGCAAGGTCCGGCGATCGCCAACAAGCTGGGCTGGGCCGGCAAGGTTCTGAACCGGCAGCTCGCCCGGTCCATCCACTTCATCTCGTTCACCTGGTTCGTGTTCTTCATCGCGGCCCACGGCACGATGGTGTTCGTCACTGGCCTGCGGGAGAACACGAACCATATGTTCGCCGGCGTGACCAACAGCTCCTGGGCCGGGCTCCTGCCGTTCGTCCTGGCCATGGCGGTGGTCGCGGCGGCGTGGGCGTGGGTGTCGCCCTTCACGATCCGGCACACGCGGCTGGTGCAGCGGACCGGCGCGTTCCTGATCGGCTGGCTCAAGGGGCTGGCCGAGTGGTGGAATCCGGACAACCAGTACACCGAGGCGGACATCTCGCCGCATTTCTGGCCGAACGGCACGATGCCGAACTCCGCCGAGTTCGAGGCTCTCGTGGCCGGCGGCTTCGCGCAGTATCGGCTGCGGGTGGGCGGCCTGGTCGAGCGGCCGCAGGAGTTCTCCCTGGCCGACCTCAGGGCGATGCCGAAGCAGGAGCAGATCACCGAGCACTTCTGCATCCAGGGGTGGTCCGGCGTCGCCAAGTGGGGCGGCGTGCCCACGCGCCACATCCTGGACCTCGTGAAGCCGACGGCCGACGCCCGCTACGCCGTGTTCTACTCGTTCTCCGAGGGTGCCGCGGGCGGCGGCTACTACGACGCGGTCGAGATGCGCAACATGCGCCACGCGTTGACGATCATCGCCTACGAGATGAACGGGGCGGCGCTCAGCGTGCTGCACGGAGCACCGCTGCGGCTGCGGTGCGAGAACGAGCTGGGCTTCAAGATGGTGAAGTGGATCACCGCGATCGAGTTCGTGCACAGCTTCGCCAACCTCGGCGCCGGCCAGGGCGGCTACAACGAGGACCACGAGTTCTACGGCTACCGAATGCCGATCTAACTGCCTGGCGTGAGCCGGCCGGCGGCAACATGGGAGAGAGCAGGATGCTTGCCGAGCAGATGTTGCCCAAGGCGCGCGAGCGCCTCGCCACGATCAACGCCGGAGCCCCCATCAAGGAAGCGGCCGATCTCGTGGTCGTGTGCGGCCATGACGGAGGCATGGTCGGCGTCCTCACCAAGACCGACATCGTCGGGCAGATCAGGCTGTGCAACGGCGGTGGTTGCGTGGCCAGGGTGGACACGATCATGACGCGCGACGTGATCTCCTGCCGGCCGGACGAGTCACTGAAGGACATCTGGGTGGTGATGAAGGCGCGCGGCCTGCAACGCATCCCGATGGTCGATCAGGGCGGGAAGCCGATCGGGATCATCTATGCGCGCGATGCTCTCCAGAACCTGCTCGGTGCGGTGGAGAGCGACGAAGCTCTCCTGCGCGACTACGTGATGGACGTCGGCTATCAGTGAAGCGAGAGGACCATGCCGATCCCAGCAGGATACGTGGCCTACCGGCCAGAACTTGTATGGGGATTTCTCTGTCAAGCTGAATCAGTCACGCCCAAAGCCACGAGGTGGCTCGATGCTTGCCAACTCCGAGAGGTCCAATTCGCAGACCATCTGCAGCGCTTCTGCTGTGACGCTGTTCGCCAGGTTTTCAGGTAGGCCGTCGAGCCATGCTTGATACTCGCTCTGCAGCTCGAGCAATTCAGCGACGGCGTCACGCCACCGCTGTGGCCGGCTTCGGTGATCGGCAGGTCGGCGGGAGCGCACTTTTGGTGTGCTCTCGGCATGACCGGCTCGGTAGCGGACTTGTCTCTCCGCATGCGTCATGGTCGTGCCCAGCAGCGGCTTTGGTCCTGGCTTCATTCTCTCAA
>JAABUW010003404.1_pt1 | contig 22768 bp, 22 predicted proteins | sample 5560081 | NCBI WGS metagenome assembly JAABUW01 (sample SAMN10711882, study PRJNA513363) | rock metagenome | isolation source: Antarctica rocks | place: Antarctica: Victoria Land, Knobhead sud
GCAGCAACGACCTTCTCGAAACTGCTCTTGGCGCCCTTTTCCTGCGTGAAGCGGGCGATACTCAGGTTTGCCTTTCGCCCACGATGCAAGACGGTGAAGAGTTCGATTGCAAAGGAGAGGGGTGGGATGTGCAAGGCTGGGAGTTTTATGACGATGGTTAGTTGAGGTTACGGAAGAGGAAGGAAGCGAAAAGAAGGTAAGACGAAAACTTACAGTTAGTCCTCGCAACCTTCGCCCAAATCCTGCTCGTGTTCTTATCAACCACAATATCCCGAATCCCATACTTCCGCCACTCTCGCAGCAGACTAGCAATCTCCCGCCTGGCGCGAACCTTGCTGACCTGGAAACACATCGTCGCCACCGCCGGTTTCACTCTCAGAAACCTCGCTAGCCAGTTCTGATGCGGTTGGATGGCACGAGGAGGACCAGGGGCGACGTTCGAGATGGTCGAGAGGGTGGAGCGGGGGTTGGGTTTAGGTTGGTTTGGGGGGAGGGCGCCGGACATGAGGTAAGAGGAGGGACTGGTGGTGGTGCTGGAGAGGGAGGCGGAAGAGTGGAGGTCGTAGTCTGCGGGCATTAGCAGGCTAATATAGGTTGAAAGGGGAAGAGAAATGGACAAAGACTTACCACCAGATTTCCCATCAGGCTTCGTATGCTTATGTTTACTGAAGATCTTGAAGAATTTGCCTTTCGCCTTCGGCTGCAGCTTCTTCGGTTCACTCGTCTGTGATTCCCAGCTCGGGACATCGCTCGTCCTCTTCTTTTCTGGGCTTGCATCACGATGACCTTGTAGAGGTTGCAAATCCTTCAGAGGAGGTGGAGGTCGCTTATCGGAAGATTCCGGGGTACGTTGAGCCTGCTGTTGACGACGGAACCAATTTCTCTTCTTGACTTCTCCGGAAAAGGGTTTTGGGTTTCTTGGAAGGGGATCAAAGTTCTCCTTGTCTTCGTCTATTGATTCGAGAGGGGTTTCGACAAGCTGGCTGAGGCCGGCGATGCGGCGTTCTTCGTTCAATATGATATCATCGGGATTGGTAAAGTGAGATGGTAGACCTCCCCGTGTCCGAACTGACAATGGTGAAGGCGTTGAAGAACCACTTTTCTTTCGTATCGTCAAAGGCTTGGTGGGCGATATTGGTTTCTCACCCGATTGCTGCACCAGGCGAAGGGTATCTTTGTCCGGATACCTCCGCCGACGAGGAGAATCAGCATAACCTCTCACAGGTTCTGAAGCGGAGCGGAAACCAATGTTTCCCTTCTCCAACAAACTGTCAAACGTATCTTTGCTACGTCCCATTGCTGGGGAATTTGGGTCCGGTGTTGATACATGACGCCGCTGTTCATTCGCTCTAACAGTGCTAGGTTGCATCAGACGGTCCAGATGGGCTATTACGTCGTCAAGACATCCAGGGGCCATAGCCATACGAGGATCGGCAGCACGTTGCTTTAGAAGATCTCTCGTCCTTGCAAGCTCATGCTTTGTATAAGATCCGAGGTGTTCTGGCTCAGGAACAGGTGGTTCCGGCAATGGGCGTTGCAGGTCAGAGGGACGAACAGGTCGTACCAGTTGAGCAGGACGACGAGAACGTTGATGCTGGTGTTTGGAAGTCAGTTCTACATCTTCGAGGATAGATACCGAAGTCGTGGGTGATTCATAGCTCCGTTCCGGTGGGTCGGTCATTACAGTATGGGCCGTGGCTGCAGTTGAAGCCATCGACGACCTGTTGAAGGCTTCATCACAAAATTTCTCGAGCTCGGTGCTGACTTTCCTTGCATCATCTTTCCAGATATGGCTTTTTGGTCTCGCGTTCTCGGCTGCAATAAGCTGCGCCTCAGTCAAATCCGTTGGCGTTTTCTTCGAGCGTACTACCTGCGGGATTGTTGGTGCCGGACTCTCTTTCGTCAAGAGCGATGGCAAACTCGATGCATGCTGCGGTCGGTCTTTGATATACCGTTCTTGAAGCGTCATGGGGTTATGTTTTTGAGCACTGGTAGAGCGCTGGTTACCACGTGTATGAACAAAGCTGACGCCACGCTTATAACTTATAGACTTGCGGACAGGTGCAGGTCGTCCACTTGACACATTGCTCACAAAAGAACGTCTTGAGATACCACTAGAAACACGTCGATCATTCCTTAGCTTCTGCGTCTGGGAAGGACCTGCGCTATGCATAACTGGTGGAGAGCTAGGGATACTGTAAACATCATCATTGATGCTACCAAGTGCTGCGTTTCGCTTTGTTGATGTCTTCCTCAAAGACGCTCTCTTCACGTTGATGCCACTCGGTCGTTGAGTCCGAGATGTGTTCGATGCTCCTCTAAGGACAGTGATCCTAGCGTGATCTGCTTGCCTTTGCGCGATCTGGTTACGGGAAGTTCTAAAAGGATCATAGCTCTCTTCAGTTTCGGCAACACTGGCTTCGCGGTAACTCTGACTCGTTCGCGGCATGTCTTCTTCAAGAATAGAGTACTGAGACTGGCGTCGATGACCGCCTTGCAATGACACCCGAGTTGATGATCGCCGAGTAACTGGCCTCGGAGGAGCATGATGATAGTCGCTGACCGAATATTCCATAGGAGGGCCCTCGTAATTCTCCAACTGCTCTTCTCGGAACCTCAGCAGCTTAGTATATAAAACCTTCTCATGATTTGGCCTAGACATGATCAGCTTCTTGAAGGCCCAAGAGTCATCTCACAATACATACTCATCGTTCAGCAGCCTTTCGGCGAGCTCCTCCTCCGTGGTCCCATGCCACAAATTCTGAAGATTCCTCAACAATTCCGCATCAATCTTATCTCTAGAAATGATCGGCTCGCCGCAATCCCCAGTTGTCAATGGAGAAGGAGGACCAATATACTTGTTGCCATTTGCATCAGTATCATCGAGACTCTCATACTTCTTCAGCAAGGGATGCTGCCACATCATCTTCATGGGTATACGTTGTCTTGGGTCCATCTGTAGCATTCTAAAGATGAGGTCTTTGGCATTTGTCGACAGTCCTGTGGGGAAAACATAGTGCCCTTCCAGAACCTTGTGTACGACTTCTTGCCAATCGCCATCACTGTCGAATGGAAGATTCCCGGCTAGCATGGCGAAGAGAATAACGCCGCACGACCATATATCGGCTCTGTCTCCTCGATAGTTCTTACCCACGACGACTTCTGGAGAGGCGTAATGAGGACTACCGCATGATGTGTTCAGCCATTTGTTCGCCGGTTGCAGTGCAGCCATCCCAAAGTCCACTATTTTGATGTTTCGATTCCGATCGAGCAGGATGTTCTCAGGCTTCAGATCACGATGACAGATGTTGAAGCGATGACAGTAAGAAAGGCCAGCAATCATCTGACGGAAAATGCGGACAGCTTCATGCTCAGGTAGTCGACCGTTTGTAGTTATGTGATCGAAAAGCTCTCCGCCTTCTATGTACTCGAGGACAAGATATCTGAGCCGATTGCATTAGCATTGATCATCATACCCCAAATCCGAACTTACAATTCGCCCCTATTCTCCCAAACATCGTATAGACTGATAATGTTCGGATGTTCTATCAATTTCATAATTACAACCTCCCTCTCAATCCCAAACGGAATCACACGTTTGCCATCTTGGGCCGCAGAGACCATAGTGTCCATGACCGCCAAGCTAGTACTTCGAAGCAATTCCGCCGATCTCTTACTGACAATCTTGATGGCCGCATCCTGACCTGTATATGCATGTCTGGCCTTTCTCACTCTACCAGATGCTCCCTTGCCAACCGTCTTGCCCAATCTCCATGGTCCCACGTGGGTCTTGCGCCTTGACTTACCTGACGCGTTGGTGGATGCAGATATTTGGGAGTCGCGGTTCGTATTCCGTTGCCCTTCTTCAGCAATCGCTGATATTCGTCTGTCTTCTGCACTAGACAATAGGGAGCCGTTGTCGCTACGCCTCTGAAGGTTTCCACCTGGTTTTAAGGACCCGTGATGCGGCATGTGAGGGGATGAAGGGTAGAGCTCTGGACCAGAAACACTTGGGGAATGATTGTTGACCCATTCTGTAGTATCACCAAGTGGCTTGCGGTATCTTGTGGCCCGGTCTCGAGGAGTATATGGGTCGGCCATCGTACGGTAAACGTGTCAAGGCTCTGGTTCCCAAAATGTGCTTGGATTTGCGGCTCGACAATGTTTGTTGACATATACCACGAGCTAGACGATAGTTATCTAGCTTGCTAAAAAGCCCTTTCCACCTTGAACTGGCCAATTGCATCAGCAGATTCAAGGTGCTTGTTAAACCTTCGCGACAAGCTAACTTATTGACATCGTGACAGGAGTAGTATATCCAACGAGGAATCTCGATCGTTCTCCAACGCCGAATATCCAGTCAAGAAAGCGCGATACCAAGAAAGCAATGATGTTAGTATGCTTGTAAAGAAGTCTTCAGTACATCCTCCTTCGAGCCGATAGTACGTCTCACAGCCAATTGCCCTAGCTTGAACCTTCCGCTCTTCGTGACTTCCCCAAAGTCGCGAGATATCTCCACCCCTTCAATGGTACGTAAGGAACAAGAAGCACATGAGCGTTAAACCCGGAAGATTGATAAAGAGCAAGAGGTTCGAGAACAATTGAGAACGTGCGAAGGAGAGACAGGAATGTTACCTAAGCTAGTTGAGGATGTTTGGTTGCTAGGTCGGATGGCGACGCTGGAATGCGGCATCAAAACAATGAAGGTCAGGGTACAAAACTGGACGGGAACCAGTGTGATTCATCGACGGACGATGATGAAGAGAATCATAGGCCAAAATTGATATCTCAGCAATTTCTGCCCTTCATTATCGCCATTTCATGAATCGGATGTATAGGCTCTCACTGGTCAATCGCCTTCAAAAGAGCGCTCTCAATCATTACTACTGTCGATTAGCATAAAGTGCGATTCTTTCCGTTCCTTGAGCGCTGTAAAGCGTAGTATTTCTACTCCTTCTACTGTCATGTTATCGAATGACTGCTGGTCATGGCCTTTCCCAGCCATATCTACGCAATTGTACGATGAGTAAATACTCGCTGTTCTACTGACGTAACATCTCCAGTATCGCATAGCATTCGTCCAGCAAAAGATACTCTCGAGCAGCTACTATACAGGATATGAAGACCAAAGTTCACGTTCAACTGATGTCGAGCTCGGCTACCGTCAATCCTGGTCGACCCTGATCCAGGCTAACCATTCCTAGATATTTGTCATACAAGGAACGTTGCCATAAACTACGTATTGGGATGTCTCGAAAGAGTGACCTGCAGTAGTTTTGGACTGTTTGTCTGTTCAGGTTGAGGGTTTGAAGCTTCCGACACGTAGCACTTTAGGAGATTGGGACAAACAGAAGAGTGCCATTATCGCTAATCCGTCATGGAAATCTCCATTGAGAGAGTATATCATGCACCGCAGAATTACTCATTTCCTGCAATACTCGTATCTAAGCCATAGTTACCTCCCAAATAATCATAGCTCGGCGCATCCTGGGTACTGCTAGCGAACCAAGCCGAAAGTATTCTGTTGCTGATCAAATCGCTCGAAAGCTAAACATCAAGACGCCCTGAACATCCGCCGCCAAAATATTCACAAAGCCCTCGGTGGTATCTAACCAAAGAAAAGTCAAAGACGCGATGTAAGGGAAAACATTAGAGGAAAAGCCCGTTTCATCCCTCGCACCAAGCCGATATCGAGGGAGTGTTACATAAGATTTTTCCGCCTGTCGCTCCCTAGTAAATAGTAAGGTGAAAATTCATCTAGCAGTCGTACCCAGTGCGCCGTAGACACCGTGCAAATCGTTGATACATGTCGCTTCAGGGGAAAAAACAAGAAGGGTCAAACATTTTAGCTGCTGAGGACGCTCTCGTCATTATCACTGCTCATGACTTCCGATTTGTCAACCGGAGACATAGATTGGCTATCCTTGGCGGTAAAGGAGGACCCTCCTTTACCGCAGCCTTTGACGAGGATATGTCTCTGGAAGTGATATTAGTCAATGCACCTTGTCTCGAACATCTACCGAGAACTCACTTTAAGTGCATCCTTTCTCGAGAAACTTTTATCGCAGTGCCCGCAAGGGAATGGCTTGACTGCAAGATGTATCCTCTTATGTCTCTTTAGATCATGATTCCTGTTGAAACTTTGAGGACACTGGTCGCATTTGAACGGGCGTTCATTGTGCGGCGTTTGTGCTGGTCCCCCATACATTTGTTGCATTTGCGCTGAATGGCCGCTATTGAATCCAGGGATCATGCCAGGTATGCTGCCATTCGGCATGCCGACCATCGCCATCTGACTATTAGGACTGTGCACGTTTGACATGACAGGACCACTCATGGCGGGTAGAGAGTATGTAGTATATGGGCGGACAAAGTGATTTCCCTGCTGTGAAGGAGCCGGCTGAAGATTTGGCGGCTGGCTGTTTATCGGCGATAATCGTGATCCTTGCGGTGTGGCGCTCATCGGACTCTGCTGGACTGGCGACCCGTTCTGGAACGCGGGAAACTGACTTCGTTGAGGGGTTGAGGACGGTTGTGAGCCACTGTAGTATGTAGGCGTTGATCCTGGTCTTTGCGAGAACGAATCGGTATTTACTGGCGAATTTTGTGATGCAGATGCCGAGACTGGAGTCTGAACATTGTTCATGTAAGCCATCGCTTGCTGTTGAGCGGCAATCGTTGGGAGATTGGCGGGAGCAGACATGGACATCGATGTGGGAAAAGGGGGGAGCTGATTTAGGTCGTAAGGCGGAGGTGGGAGGCCTTCCGACGCCGATGGCGAATTGTTGCTATTGCGTACGAGCGAGCCAAGTGAGGGTGAGAACATTCCCCGAGGAGGAAAAAGTTGGTTCAGCGAACCTTGACCCCAAGGCTGTGGCGTTGTATTCGTCCCCATCCCAAATGGTGTTCCTCCTGTCGCTGGCGGTGGCCAGTAGCCATTGGGTGTATAAGGCGGCAGACCTTGAGTTATTGCGCCAACACCGTTCAGGCCAGTTGTAGGACTGAGGCTGTCGCCCGGAATATTCGACGGTGGTGTCAAGAGATTGCCCACGCTTACCATTGCTGGCGTTGACTGTGTCGTGTTCATGCTCGAGAAAGGTAAGAATTTGTGGGAGAGCTGTGGAGGCGGTGGTAGTTCGAAGCTCGGCAGATTTGAGGCCGCCGATCTGCGGGCAGTGAAGCTCGAAGGAATCCCATGCGGCTCCAGGTTTGAAGCCATACCCGGCTGCTGTACCGCAGCGGAAGCCATTCTATGCGAGGTTTCTCGATTATGATTGGCCGTTTTGAACACGTCTAGGCCTGGTGTAGGGGGCGTTGGAAGAGTATTCGACGGGGCTATAGGATTGGCCGACGTTGATGAGGTCGCACCCGGCCAATACTGGCTTGCCTGCGCGGCCTGTGGGTTATTTGCGAAATCCAGGGAGGGCAACTTGTGTGCGGAGAATCCGACGTGATCCGATTCTGAAGCCCGAGTGATGCTCGGCAGCAAGAAATAATCTCGCGCTGGAGGCAGCGATAGAGTCGCCGTTTTGTTGACTTCCTCGGTCTTTGGGAAATGGGTTCGTTCGAGACAATCCTCTCAGCGCCAGATTCTCCGGCCTATATTCGGTCCTTTCCGAGTTTTGGGGCACGGCGTATCGAGACGGGAAGGGGACTGCAGAGGTGCACAGGCTTTGCGATGGACCGAAGACCGTCACATGTGCTGGAGGTTGGCTCGGCGGGTTAACGTACGGGATCTGGCACGAAACAGCACGTCTTGGATCCACAGGGCCGAGAAGAGAGGTTTGAGTAGCTTAAGCGGTTGGAGGTATGTATATCGGTGGACGTAGAGGTGGAGCGGTGCGATTCACAGTCGTAGTGACCAGCGATCAGTGATTGCAAAGTAAGGTAGACGGTCAGGTACCGGAAGCAGGTGGAGGTGTTTGGTGGAGATCAAAACGCTTAATTAGAGCTTGGGAATCTGGGATGCCGAGTCGGTGGTGGACTGTTAGTCTATTGGACTCAGGACAAAGCCCAGGCGTTCGGGACTGTCGATCTCAAAGGCTGATCGCAGCTTTCCTTGATGTAGGGATGAAACGATGGAGAAACGCAAGACAACGAACGACGATTGATTGCCGGTCTGTTCGAGTCTTGCCCCGTACAAGTACTACTTGGGCAGGACGAGAAGATGGAGGAAACGGTGGAGGGATATTATTATGACGATGGGTAGGGCAATGTCGAGTAAAGTACGCAGTGCCGGACCGTCCCTTTGTTGGAGGTCGTCAAGTCGAATAATAGTCCCAAGTCGCGCGGGCTGGCTGACGGGAGGGCTGTCTCAAAGGCTGGATGCGGGTCTATGGGGAAATGTTCGAGGTATACAAATCATTGAATATAACGACAATCCCGTAATGATGGATACCTAATAATAAGACGAAGCAGAACAATAAAGATTAATGCTGATTATTAAGGTTGTACTTCAATCTACTGTTATTCGTGGTTTCAGTCGTAAATGCGTGCTTGATGATATTTCATTGGAAGTGCAGCACCAAAGGAGTGGTACTAAGGTACTATGTATTGCGGAGTACTCCTACACAGTCCTCTGGCTACTCTATCTTACTTTCCGAGCGTTTCTTCACTCTGAAAGGGTCGGCTGATGATGGATCTGGAATCCAGGTTGTCGCTTGTTGAACACCCTTTTGGGATTTCGATGGAGGACGAGTGGACAAGCGCGTGCATGGAACCGGTAAGCTCCAGAAGGTGTCCAGTGCTCACATTGGTCAGAGCTGGGCGGGACCGTGTCGCGGTCCCAAACCTCGACTTCCCTCCATTCCTTGTCTTCCTTCACCCTCGTTGCTCATTTCCAGACGTTGCCCAATGTAGAAATGCAGGTGCAGCTATTCTAGTCTTCGATGTACCTTATGTACGGCAATTCATTGCACTTGTGTCGCTGGTCCGTGAGCTGGCTCAAGCCTTGCTGCATCCTCCCTCCCAGGGCCTGTGAGAGGCTGCGATGAAAGCAGGAAGCGAGGCGATGATGCCAAGGCATGCAGGCCCCGTCGATGCTCTAAACCACAACAGGGTCGCACAAAGACCCAAGCCGGGGCGATTGGTAGCGTGAAGCACATGGCATGTTGGCTGCGGGACGGCTTGATTATTGTTATTGCTGAAGTGGGGATCAAATGATTGGGGATCCGAATCTGCACACAAGAGGCGTGGATACGACTACTCAGTCCGTAGGTACGGAAGTACAGTATCTAGACTGCAGGAAACAGGGCTCCTTAGTGCTTTACTTGTGCGCGGGGTGGGTCGTGGGTGTGTGTGTGAGTTAAGGTACCTCAGGTACCTTAAAAAATACTACTTTAGTGAGCAAGGTAAAGTACCCAGAAGGTACCTACGGTTGGGTGCCAGCTGTGTGTGAGCTGGCTGCTGGTCCAGCTTGGAATCGTTGCTTGACGCATGCTAAGTCCCGATTAGGAAAAGAGGGCCACAAAGTCTTTGTGTTTGCATAATTTCAACAGGGATCTGACAGTGACAGGGGCATGGCCTTTCGACTTTGTCGACAGGCATCTAGGCCATCGAGACCAAGGAACAATGAATGACACAAAACCCGCCAGACGGATGGGAGATTCCTTGCCAACATCCAGATCGTTGGAGCGGCTAACCCAAACCCTTCGAGCATGTTGGCCCAGATATGTTTTGCGTGCTGTCCCCCCCCACCCACCCACTTACTGTGGATCTTCGGAGAAAGACAATCAATAATATACTACGTAGAATATTAAAAACGTGGGCATGCAGTCTACAGATATTCGGTCATCACCTGCTGTTTGTATAGAAAATCCTCGGAGGCAGCCAAAACCCTAATCATGATACAAATTCCCCACAGTCATATCAAAGACTCATTTGCCCATCAAATGACGGCGCCGAAACTGCGTGGCCAAGCGCAATCTCCTACTACGTAAGTTAGAGGAAAGGCTCTAGTGATCCCGCGTTGAATGGGAAAGCTGGAAACTGGTCGCGCCGGATAACCCTGATTGCCTCTCAGATCAGCAGCTTTGTTCTACAAGTAAGCGAGCATTTACTTGGCCTTATGTGCCCCGGCAGCCTAAAGTAGAGTCCTTTCGTATCCGCAAGAGACAATCAACGTCAAGCCGGCAGCGCAGCCAAGCTGCAAAGTTCGGATCCTGCTTCTTCAACATTCATATTCTAGAGCTCTAAAGAGGAGTTAGAGCCTCAATGGGACTTTGGGCGCTCGACTCCTGACTTCCGATGACCTTGACAGTGCCTTTTCAAGAGATCAGGAAACCCGAGGATACGGTTTAACATTGACCTACTCTAGCGGCAAAGTACAAGTATGAGCATGGGTGAGTCAGTATAAGCCTATCACCGTCGGCTTCCTTCCCCATATTTCCAGCTTTCGGCCACAACCGAAGAGCGACCCCATTTTGGCTTCCCACGAACACATGCGCCATGGCTTTTGGCTATCATCTCAGATCGCCTGGGAAACATGACATGAATGGATTTAGACATGTTCTGGATACAACTGCTTAGACTCCTCATCAGAACCATGCTACAGGACGGATTGGGACCTGCAAAGGGCTGGTCTGGTGATAGACTAGGCAATGGCCTCGCTGCGAGTGCAGACTGAGGGGACGGACCAAATCGCCAAAACGCGAGATGACTTCACTCGTGAGCTGAAAATGCTCATGTGGCCTTTTGACCCTGGCCTCGGAGCCAGCCGGACATGTGGCACTTGCACCGAAGATCATGCACGTCCTAGGGGGGCAGTGACACGTGAGGGTGCAATAATTGTAATCCTCGAGTCGTACAGATCTTGCGGCCGTAAGACCAATGCTGCAATCAACAATGGTATGGTTGGGTGCTTGAGTGCTTGATAATGAAATAATCATCCCCATTGTGTGTTGGGTGTGGCACCATCAGCACGGAAACCTCCTTGACCCATGCCAGCATAAGCGAGAGCGAACTATCAGCGGCATGCACGGTGATGCACCTAGCTGCTTTGGATCATCCTTACGTGAGACCGGTGTGGCTGTCTGCTGCCTTCTCTATAAAGCTTCGTGTCACAAGGCTACCGTATCGCAAGCAGACTCTGGACACTATTGTTGCGTACCAGCTCTTGCGATTGCGAGCGGTATCGCAGCGGATTCCGAGTTGTATATCGCCCGATTGGCCGAGTGTTGTTGATTCATGTACAAAACGAAAGGGTACGGTAGGTAGAACTAGCAGCCATACTGTATCCAACCTAAGGCATCGTGCTGCAAAGCCCGGTAGTACCGTATGCATCATCCCAACTCCCACGCAATGCAGACATGTACTGTATCCGGTTCCCCAGACGCCCTGACACCGAAGATCTCCAAGTGCCACGTGGAGGAGCCCGAATAGGCAGCCCATCGGACGTTGGGCGCTCCAGATCGCAGCATCTGGACCGCTCGCCTGGATTTCGAGTACTGTATTGCCAATGAGGCTTGAAGTGTCTGTACCACATTCATCGTTGTACGAATTTCTCGAGTATGCTTAGCATCTCTGCTCTTAGTCAAAACTGAAAGGATTCTTGCAGCGGGTGATTTGCTGCTTTGCGTCCCCGGTTGTTGGTAGGTGGGTCTGGCACGGAGACGTGGCTGATTGATAAGGGAGATGTCGACAATAAGGTACCTTATTGTTGGGGTCCGGTTGCTTGCGATATCGGGGAAGCTTCTTAACCCTAATCTCGCTTGAAGGCGACTAGCCTCAGGGGAATGAGGCTTAAAATGTGATCGACGACTTACGGAGGTATCGACCTGGATGAAAGCTCCGTGACATCTCATAATTGTTGTGTGGGTCTCCAAATGCTCATATCTGTGCCGAACTTGTCGTTGTTCAGCCTGTACTGTTCTATGTATCTAAATCTTTGGCACGTTGATGTTGAGGCTAGTCAGCATCTGATGATTATGATTGGTTTCTGCAGTCCTGCCATGCTACTTCACCTTAGAAAGAAAAGAGTTCCACAAACACTCCCAAGGCCTTGGTTTGCTATCAAACCCAAAGCAGTGCAGTCGGACGGGCCATAACGCTCAATCCATAGCCATCTCAAGAGAGGTTTTTGGGGAGCATGACCCTCCCTGGGAACTCGACTGTAGAGTGAGGGTATGGAAAAAAATATACCAAGCATCGATCGCAGGTTCCCCATATGGCAATCCCTCTGGGAGCATTCCGTAAGCAGCACGTGGTGTAGTCAAGGAGCATGAATAGAGGATCTGGCTAAAGAGGCGAGAGTGAGACAGGGCAAGTCGTAAATCATACAGATGTTGCTCATGGGGATGGCGTGATTGCTCTGTTAGCACCGAGTGCGTGACACTTTAATGTCTAACATTCTCCAGGGTTGTGGTGTTGAGGCAGATGGAGGGAGGAGAGCGGAGCGGTAGGGAACGGAGCGAGGTAGGATGAGGTGGAAGAAGAATGAAAGACAGGATGGATGTTGAGCCACAGGATCAATTGATGGCGCAGTCCACTAACGGTGTCTGGCAGAGATTTGTTAATATGAAGCAACATTTCTGAATCCGAGCTAGACGGTAAGAATAGCTACCTGCTTTTTTCTATGAGATACTGTTCTAGACATGCTGTATGCGATCTGCTCATGAAGCCACATGTCGTGATGGTTCTGTGAGACTGAATAGCTGTAAGGAGGTTGCCAACCATGACCCGCTCTGATGTTTGCTGAAAGTACCGATGCCGTCTAATATCTGCTGTGCTTTGGTTGTAAATGAGCTCTGAACCTTGAAGCTCTGGTAGATTTCCACTGCTCGCCGTAAAAGCGCTGCGCTGGACCTGCCGTTGCTGTGATAAAAGAATGCTGTGCTTTTGACCCATAAATTATGCCCTGCTATGAATTTGTCTCCTGTTTGCTCTGCTCCACCTCTCCAACCAGGTGTCTCTGTCCCTAAGTGCTTACCCGCCACCGTGCCTCCCATTCTCCAACCAGAGCGGATAAGCAAAATCACGGTTAGTAATGTCTCCTGTAATCAGTCGCTTTCCTGCCCAAACTTGACCAGCGAAAGCCACCTTGCGATTCTACCGCCCATCACTAGTGCTGTTACTTCATGGCCTACAAAGTCAAGGCGCCACGCAGCAACTCTTCGATTAGCTCCCATTCTGCCGCACCAACTTCACGCATCGTCTTCGAACCCAGGTTGCCCTGGAATAACGCGAGTTTATTATAGGGCAAGTCTGAAGGGGGCGTAGATGGATGAAGAAACAAGCGATTAGCGTAGAACTACGAGCAAGAGCGGATTAGTTTTCGATGCTGCTATGGCTAGACAAGCATCAGGCGATGGGCTAGAGAAATGAGGGCTGTATATGGAGTTGAAGGGGGTTTGATGAAAAAGGAAAATGGGATGCATTGCATGACAAGAGAATGCTTCGTGCATGTGACCAAGGCTGTAGAGGTAGAAGTAAAGATGTAGTGAGCAAGGGTAGAAAAGAGCAAACTCTTATGATCATGGAATGAGCACAGAGAAAGTCGTCGAAATTAGCGGTAGAGTATGGACTAGCTTACTCACCTCAACAACGTCCTCGTCTACTCCAGCCTTTCGCCCAACAGCTTCGAGAGGCCACAACTGTGCCAGCGGACTCATCGGAACCTTGGAGCCTGTCATACCTGCCAATTGACGGAGCTCCCATCGTTGTCTGTCGCTAAACCCGTAGGCGTTGAGTCCAGCCATCAGCAGGTCGTTAAGCAAGTTTTCTGTAAGACCTGGGAGTCCTCCACGGTTCATCGTGCTAGTAAGGGTTTTGAGCTGATCACGCGTGGCTGCGAAGAGTTGGTCACGGGTCGTAATGGTATAGTTGTCGACAGAAAACCAAGGGAACTTCGTGAGAGTGCTGATCATGCACTCATATGCACGTTGAGGGCATTTCTGGGTGTAGCTTGACTACTCGTGGTGTCAGTACAGCATGTATGAGGAAGGATTATGAAATCTCAGCAAAAGAATGATAGGCTAACTAGGTGTACTGGCAGCTGAAGAACTTACACGATGAGGCTGCTCTGCATGCCTCACAACCATTACCATCTCCTCTCCAGTCACAAAGGACTTGAACCCTGTGTTGAAGGGTTCATCGCTCGCCTCAATGATCGGCACTCCGCCCTCCCAAACCACGTTCTTCGCTCGAGGGAAGAGCTGTTTGAGCAGCTCGTCTTGCGAGCTCAGCTCGACATCGACGGCTCTATCGCCCAGCCGAAGCTGGTGGCCCCTCGTGTTGCATTTGTTGACGGCGGCTGAGGCGTCGCCGTTGCTGAAGAACTCCACTAGTCCTACTTAGCGACACAGCTAATAAAGGTAAATACAGGCGACTTACCGTAGCAGTCCATCGTCTTGCCAGTGGACCTATCCATAATTATATGGATAGGCACCCCAAGATCTGGGGTGACAATCTTGGCGTTGCGGCCAAGAAAGCCCAAGACTTCCTGCTTGGTGAGGGAGTATGGGATCTGTTGAGGACGTCAGCGGACAAATAATTCCAAGGCTCGAGTTTCTGCCATGAGAAATAATGGTCCCTCAATCAGGACCCCACTAGCATACATTGATGGAAGTTATGGGGTGCAGAAGAAAAGGAAGGGTGTAGGGAGAAATCGAGCAAGAAGCAAGAAAAAGTAAACCAACATCACCCAGTTGAGGGCTTGGCGTGATTGAGCTAAAACGAAGCCCTAGCTCATGATCTGGTCTAGTAAAGTATGAGAGCCATGTATAAGGACAAGCAAAGCTTGAAGCGTAATCTGCAACACATTGCACTCGTGGAGATGACGAGAAGACACGAAACCGACACGCCGCCTTTAAGTTTTACTTACATTACCGATTTTTACGACGCCCCATCCCGCCGGCTTCGTATTTTTGGCTGTCTCGGCAAAAGGAACTATCTCTCTGCTCATAGCCATGGCAAGACTTGGTTGTCCGTTACGTGTCAGCTCTTGAAGTCTAACGCTCGCTCCTCCTATGGTTGTAGGGAACATGTCGTCGGACCCTGGACGGTACGGTAACATGGGCAGTGATGGCTGCACGGAACTCTGTCTACCAAACCGATGTGACCAATCCATGTTACGTGAATTGGCGCCAGTATGATAAGCAGCCGATGCCCGTTGAGTCTCTTGGTGCTGTCGTGGAAAAACAGACGATTGCTGACTAGGTTCAGGAACAAACAGCGAACGGCTGCCAGCGTTCACACCCGACGCTGCAACACTGGGGTAACTATGAGGAGCGGTATACTGCTGCTGAGGAACCGGAGCTTGAACAAAGGCATCGGTATAGTGTGGTTCGCCACACACCGGATATTTAGATTGCATCTGGGGTGCCATAGGATACGGGATATAATATGCGAAAGTAGGCGTGGAAGACATATTCTGTATACCAGACTTATACGGAAGTGATCCAAAGCCTTGGGAATCCCATTGCTGCATTGGGACATGGCCATCGTGGTTCATAGGGCCTCTTAGCACTGGGCCTGGTACAACTGGCTGACGGTCTATGTTTGACATCGACAGCCAAGAGTTAGCACCAATAGGTGGGGGCTGGTATGACACCACTCCAGTATCTGGATACTGCCCGGAGAACTCGGAAGATGCAGCTTGATGATAGCGAGCGCTCTCGTTGCTCTCGGCAAGACTCATCTGGTATTTCGCTCCATGGGTTTCTGTCGGCGACAACACTTGTGGACCATGCCACGCTTCTAGATCACTTACTTTGACTAACGGTTTGGTCGTACTTGCATATCTTGGGATGACGTGCCGAGCAACCGGATGCGAAAGGGGAACTGCTACCTGCCTCAATAATTGTGCCTCTTCCTGCCACAATGACTGTACGTCTTCCTGCATCGATGGCTCTGCATCTTCCTGCCTCGATGAATGTGCGTCTTCATCCTTGGGCTTGGTTTGCCGTGGCGGTCGTTCACTTAGTCTTCCGGTGAATGTTTCTGGGTCTGTCATCTCGTCGAGCATGAACTCAATCACGTTAAAGAGCTCTCGCCTGAGAGTCCCGAGTGTAATCCAACTTCCATTAACTCGTATAATGGATGCAAACTCTTGCATATCCAGCTGCGGAAAAATCCCGTCCTCACCACCGAATACGGCTCTATAAATTTGCGCGCGGAGCTCCCCTCGTCCACAGAGGCGACAATCCTTTAGCCAAGGAGCGGAGCCATCTCTACATTTGTCGATAACAGCCGACAGGTTAATGACCTCTGATTTAGCAGCGCGACTAGTTCTTAAGCATTGTCAGTACTCTGATGGGAATAGTATCCATTTCAGACTTACGGATCAGTGCCCATGCGCATTGCATAGCGGGACAGACCAAAGCTTCTCTCCATCCAGTTCTGTCGTGCCCGACGATTGAGTGCCGACTTCGTTAATAGATCCGTCATGCCGGTAAAGCCATCCTTCGTTGCTTGTTCTCGGCTTACTTGAACAGTCAGATCGCGAGAATTGAGGCCATTCTGTTTTCTTTCATCTTCGGTGATGGCCATTAAGCCTCTTGACAGGGCTTGGGCTGTATGAAGCCGGTTGTGGTTGTGATACTGCTTGCCATCCTCGATGATTGCCTTGGGTGAGATGATGACGACCGATTTTTGGTCGGGTTCGCGTCTGTACATCGACTCCGGCTTATTGAGCCAGTAGTTGTCCCACACACTTTCATTCCATGGGCCGGCTCCTGGCACGAGAGGCGGGCTGATTTTATTTGGAGTTTGAGGCAAAGTCTGCGAGGTCAGCTTGCCGTGGGTAGTAGAATAATTAACACTTCCAGTTTCGTTGTACGAACTATCTTGACCTAACACGTTTTGTGGAACTGGATTCGAAGAATTGGTCCCCTTTCTCGGCGGAGAACCGATGTTCCCATACTCTCCGAATGGATTTCCTTGACCAGAGAAGCGCTCTAAAAGTGGATCCGAGGATTCTTGGCCTGTTCCAAGATGGCAAAGCTTCGGAGTGGATGGACGACCTATCTGTGTACTCTTATAGGGTTGCATATCAGAAACATCATGGTCGGCTGTTTTTCCATAATTCTCGAATTCAATGTTGTGAAGTTGTTCCAGCGTCGACATGCCTTGCATAGCATTCGCCGAGGTACCAGCTGCTTCTCTGAGCTTCCCATATGCGGTCAGGCTACCTTGGTGCTCTGGTGGAAGATAGACTCCTCCATGCTCTCGGTCTACCGAAGATCTTGCCGACTACGATATGTGTTAGCCCGAATAAAAGATTTGCTTTGAGTATTGCTTTACCTTGGAAGCAGTGTCTCCTATTGTTGGTGATGATGGTGCTGGATCTATGACAATGCTGGGGACCCCTGAAGACGCTGAAGCGATGAAGGTAGTCTGAGGTGACTGTAATGGGGTTTCGGGCTTTCGCTCGGCTGACATGTTGCCATGAACACTACCGGAATTGTGTGAATTGTTGAATGGAGAGCTGGGGTCTGGCATCAAGACAAAAGGCCGAGATGAAGGTGAAGTGAATGCTGAGGCGATTGCCGGTGGGGATGGTTTCGAACGACCAAGCTCATAGAGACGGACTTGTCTAGTTGGCTGCATTGTTCAAGAGCTTGAAATGTTTTTTTGAGTAAAGTATTCACAGTGACATCCCTTGATGTTTGGTGCTGTGGAAGTCAAGGGAGTCAGCCTCGACAAGGACCGAATGGGCAAGTGCTGATAGAAACACTGAGACACAATAAAGAGTAATCAAAGAGAGAACAGAGTAAGCCCACAAGTCTGGCGTCATCATTCCGCGAATAACACCGAGTAAGGTCTTTGAAAAAGCTGAGGGAGTGAGACCATGAAGTCGGGGGCTCACCGGTGTTAAAAGAGACACAGTTGTGCATACAGCTTATGCACAAGGTTATGCCTGTGCTAAGATGAGCTGATACTCATTGAGTGTCACATGTGAAAGCACCAGCAAGGTATGAATGGGGAAGAAGAATTCGATGCAAGCTGCAAGCTGCAAGCTGCAAGCTGGACTGGGAGTAGTCTCGCAATTTTGGTGTTGCCAGCGAGCCTTATCATACATCAGGGGAGGAAAGAGAGATTCTTACACGGTTGTTCAACAGTTGCCACTTGATCCAGTGGAGGTGACACAATGGATGTCGAGGTTAACATTAATTAGCTACTCACACAAGGCCCAACCTGCAATATCCCAGGCTATAGGATCACGATCTCGCACATTCAAGTACGCGGAACACTGGGGATCTCAACGAAGATGTGACGCAGAGCATGAGAGTAGGATGGAGGATGGAGGATGGAGGATAAAGAGTGGAAGAAGATAGAGGTCGTGTTGAGCTCGCGATTACACAATAACAGCCGGAATATACGCTAGAGGCCCCGAAACCCTACTTCGGGAACAGCTGTGAATGGTTCCAGGCTCCGATGACCGGCTCCTACTGGTCTGCAAGGCCGGCTGATGTCTTATCAAACCTTGTTACCAGAAGAGGATATTCGTCCCAATGTCAGTTGCTACTGCACGTGCTTAGTGGCTACAAGGCAAACCTAAGTGAAGAAGTTAAGATATGGGAGAGACGGCCTGCTCCACCGGCGCTATCGGATCCAGACGGCTCCGAAAAGGGTCAAACTCTTCCCACAGGGTTCTGATATGATCCGTCCTTCGTATAGATCAGATAGTAGGGGGCTAAGGTGAATAGCTGAAGTACGATGGCCATAGCGTGTTCCGAACCATTCTGAAAAATATTTCCAAGGCAAGAAGAGAGTCACGCGTCAGAAGGTATCGTGAAGCCTGCCATTCCCCAAAGATGAGCCACGGATTAAGATGGTTAACACCGACCTTACGTTCATTAACCTTTTTTCACTCACCCTGATATTTACCGGATACCTTTGGTCACCATTGAACGGATATAACCAGTAAGCCACTAATCGATAACAAACGCCACCCTGTCAGTACAGGAAGTCGATTACTTAACCCTTTCTCGAAAATCGTAGCATACCACGACCCGTTCCCGTATATGATGTCCTGTGTAGACAGATTGACGCTTGTCTAATAGTGACCCATGGCATGAGTATCTAGGTGGCAGAACCTTTCAGTGCCGGCTATCCCAACGTCCTGACAGCTTCATGCCAGCGCTCGGATGCTAAATGCAAGTGAGATCATTGCCTCTCTCGAGCGGATACTCCACCTCTTGCATTGAGTAGCAGCAGATCAACGGCTTCTTACACAGAAAAGCGCGTTCGGGGAAGTCTAGCCAGCAACCGCTTCCACTGACTTCCTCTCAGGAGGCACAGTTGAAGAGTGGCAAGGGGATTTCCCAAGTATAACGCAAATCCTCTTTCTGGCTCCGGGCATTGGGAGATCGAACAGCGCCTTTAACGTAATTCAGGGGCCATCTAGACGACAAGCATTCTGGGCAATCGCCATTCCGAAGCGACATAGTGCACAGCGTCCACTACAATACAATAAGATTGCGACTAGTATTCATTATCAGCAGGCTGTTATGCTTTCGAAGCAGAGACAGGGTTGATGAAACAGCAGAGGCAGCAAAGGAAGCACGCTCAACAACGAGAGCTTGGGAACAATGGCGCACGTTACAGGACAATGGGACAGGGACCCAAAGGCGGATGTACGAAGGATGGTAGATCAGAGTGAATATCTCACATTGGGCTATAATGCGGATAGAAACGACAGCATACATTACCTCGAATGTGGATAGGTGTCTCGGCTTGCCTGGATAGCTATGTGCGATCGCAGTGCAGATCAAGGCATCGCTCGAGCTCTATGGGTCAGCTTCTACGCAGTTTTTGTATGTTCAGGGGTTTGACCAGTTCATAGTAAGGAGCATAAGACGTTAGCAATGTACACTTTACCTACCTACCTAAGGCCATACGGGCGATTTGCGCCTGCCTCTTCTACTGCAGCGTAGCCAATTTAGACACAGAGAGCACTTTATCTTCGGTTAGGCCCTGCGAGACGGTTAAGGTATTATTTGTATGTTCAGCGAGGAACGAGAGACCCGGACTCTGGGGAGTAATACTTGGGGCTTCATAGACATATAACATCATAAGCTGCCTTGTAAGTGCTAATACTTTCGAGACTGGTAATTCTTTTCCGATGGTACACCTTTCCATACATAGAGGCCAATCAATCGAACTAGACCAGACAATTAGCGTAGCCCTGGAACTTGGCAGGAACGTTGCACGAACCGGCGTCAAAAACGATTCGGCCACGAATCTCGCTCGAGCATTAAGCTTTCTCAATAGTCAGCATGTTGCCCCTTTTGTTCAGCAAGGTACGAAAACAGAAAATGAAGTTGGCAAGCCTGGGGTCCCTACGAAAAGCTTCATTTCCGATATCTCCTTATCAACCTCCTCCATGAATTGTATAATGAAATCCACCAACTTGTGCTTCAGCATCTCTTCCGTATGAAAGTTCGTAATCAAGAATGAAATATCATAACCCTATGACCCAATGTCAGCACTGCTCGTCGCAGATCCTAACCGCACAGAAAATCTACCTTTATAGCCTTCCTCCTCAATATGAAAAAAGCCTCCGCCCTCTGTGTCAAAAACCTTGTAAACTTGTGCACCAGGATATTCTCAATCTCGTCTGCCTGCTTAATCTTAATACTGACGCGTATGCTGTTGACACTGGGCTCGATCAGAACTCTTTCGTTTTCGTTTCGGGAGACAATCAGAGGATTGAGCAGGACTTCGGGGGAACTAGCGGCTTCGATCTCGGGGACATTGTGGCGTTCTGAGGTTTGAGAGGCGAAGTTTGAGAGGGCGAGGGCAGCGGTGAGGGATGAGCGGACGCATTGAAGGTAGGGGCGGAGGGATTGGGACTTGGTCGATATCAGCTTTGGACTGGTAGCGAGGGAGAGAAGAGGGAAGAATAGTCTCCTCACCATCACGACTGCCTTAAATGATAGTGGAAGGCTGGTCTCTTGTCGCAGGTAGTGGAGTTAGGGAGACCTTGCGACAACAGCAGAGAGAACGTAGATCATTTCAATTTCCCACTCGGAAATTAGTTTTGTAATGTATAATACCTTTCGGCAGCGGATATGAGGTCGTTATAGGAATTACTACTTTTGTGTTTTGCGGAGGTTTGCGAATATAAGTGCTCGGTTGTGGTCCCTGACGTTGAGTTTGCATTGGCGTGGGCGGCAATAGACTTTGATATTCCTCAAGCTCGAGCACTACACTTAAATTAATCAAAGTGTACTTTTCCTTTCGTCTGTCATTTTGAAACATGGCTGCTATTCAAGGTAACTATCCTCTCGACATGATATTCTTCATCCGCGTTCCTACTAACTCCTTCAATAGTTTTTGTGAAACACCAAGGCAAAAAGTATGAAGTCGAGCTAGATCCAACATCTACCGGTGAAACCTTCAAATACCAGCTCTACTCCCTCACAAGCGTCGAGCCAGAACGTCAGAAGATACTTGTCAAGGGTGGGCAGCTAAAAGATGAGGCGGAGCTCTCCACCCTCGGCGCAAAGCCGGGGCAAACCTTCATGATGATGGGCACACCTTCTGGCGGGGATGTTGTACGCCCGGCGGAGAAGATGCGATTTGTTGAGGACATGACTGAGGCGGAAGTGGCCAAGGCCGAAGGAGCGACACCTGCGGGACTGCAGAACTTGGGAAATACATGTTATCTGAACTCGACTTTGCAGACATTACGGTCTGTGCCAGAGTTGCAGGAAGAGCTTCAAAAATACTCTGCTTCTGCTGTAGGAGGGCAAGGTTCATCCGGAATGGATCTCAGCCAATTTGGCCTGCAAGGATCGTTCGATCTCACAGCGTCTTTACGGGATCTATACAAGCAAATGTCCGAGACACAACAAGGCTTCCCACCGCTAATATTCCTCAACGCTCTGCGGACAGCATTTCCTCAGTTTGCACAAAGAGCAAAGTCTGGAAACGGCTACGCACAGCAAGACGCTGAGGAGGCGTGGTCACAGATTATTTCACAGCTACGGCAGAAGCTGAAGACGAGAAACGCGGTTTCCAATGGTTCAGAAGTCAAAGATGCAGATATCTCCTTCATCGACAAATACCTCGCTGGTCGCTTCGAGTCTATCCTCGAATGTGATGAGCCCGCAGCCAAAGAAGCAGGCGAAGAGGCCGTCCACAGCGAGGATGTATTCCTCAAGCTCGACTGCCATATCAACAAAGACATCAACCATCTCCGCGACGGTATTCTCGCCGGCCTTGAAGAGAAAATCGAAAAGCGCTCCCCGACCCTTGAACGTGACACCATCTACACCAAGAAATCCCGCATAGCTCGCCTGCCCAAATACCTTACCATACACTTTGTTCGTTTCTTCTGGAAGCGTGAAGCCCAGAAAAAAGCAAAGATCATGCGCAAGGTCTCTTTCCCTCCCGAATTAGATGTAGTGGAATTCTGCACAGAGACGCTGAGGAAGCAGCTTGTCCCTGTGCGGGATAAAGTTCGCGAGGTCCGCAAAGACGAGGAAGATGTTGTTCGGGCGAGGAAGAGGCAGAAGCTAGCGCACAAGCAAGAGGAAGACCGCGTAACTGACGCCAAAGCCAAAGACCCTGCCGACGAAAAGAAGCTGGCCGACAAAAAAGAAGCAACGAAAGCCAAGCAAACCGCAGACGGCGACACTACAATGGACGACGCCGTCTACAAAACCGACGCTGAGCACGATGCCGAGCGCGCCGCCTCTCTCCACCAAGCTAAAAAAGAACTCTTCGCCCTCATCAACCCCGACCTAGCAAAAGACGACGGCGCCAACAAGTCCGGACTCTACGAGCTAAGGGGACTGGTCACGCACCAGGGGGCGAGTGCCGA
>JAABUW010003405.1_pt1 | contig 22765 bp, 21 predicted proteins | sample 5560081 | NCBI WGS metagenome assembly JAABUW01 (sample SAMN10711882, study PRJNA513363) | rock metagenome | isolation source: Antarctica rocks | place: Antarctica: Victoria Land, Knobhead sud
ATGACCATCCAATCGGAACGCATCTTACCTGATGACTTGGACACCCTTTTTCTAATTTGCAAGCACTTCCGCTCCGCCTGACCCATGATATTCAGGACCCACTGACGTCCACGTGCCCTGCCGTTCATGAGATCTCTGACCACGAGTCAGAGGCTCCAAATGGTCAAACCGCTTCAACTCCCAGGTCATCCATCACCATAGGTATTATAGATTTCTAGTAACAGACACAATCATAATCATCAACAACATCTTCAAGATCAAGTATCGTATTTGCTCGGTGTCAACAGATCTAAATGCTGATTCGTGGCTGAATGGCACATTTGATCGGCTGAAAGGGCAAGATTTTTGATTTACGCTTCCTTGATGAGGAATGGAGGTGCTTGCAAACAAGGGAAAGGTAACAAAACGAAGGTTTTGTCCACTCGGGCTGATTGCTCGATAGGCAAATTCTATACGAATGATGGAACCAACCTAATATGTGCAATTGAAAGCCCTAGCGGTATAATCCTTCTATCTCGCTCTTTACTATCATCGTCTTCTTTCAGTTGCCCACTGCTAAAGTGCAGTCCGATCTTCCTCCTGCATTCCCTCCGATGCTCTACTCGAAGTGCGCACCGTCATTTCAATCCCCTCCCATCATCTGGTCCTCATTTCACATTTCAATAACATGTAGAGAGGAACGAGTGTGTCCAAGCAAAGAACATCTTGCAAGAAATTGTAAGGGGAGAAAGAACACTAAGGTATTTGGTTCTGATAGAGAGCAAGGGGAAAGTACCAGTGCTCGTGACTAAGATGACGTCATGATCTTCTCTTTTAACGTCTTTTAAAACATTGAAGCACGCTGACTGCATGCTTGTGCTTGGTTTGGATGTTTTTATCGATAGCTGACTTCTTCGTCGATTGTATTCCAAAAATACTGATCAATTGAGGGCTCAAGATTGTAGCCACCAGGCTCATTGTTATTGTTACCTGGATGGCTCTCAGGCTGGCGATGACGGACAACTGGACGCTAGCCTACAGTAGCAAGCAACCTGAAAGATTGCGCCGGTTATCACGGATGACGGTTGCACTCAATGGGCCCTCGGGCACCAACAAAGTATACTAGTACATAACAGTCCTGCGGTTGACTCACAAGGGTTTTGGATTTGTAAGAAAATTCAGCATCAATTGAGGTATGTCCTCGATTGGATTTTCCAACTATGACTACTTGGGGGTACGGTGGACTACATATTGTCCCTTGCCTCACAAGATTATGATATAGCGGTGTGTACTCCAAGCCCCATACGCTCAGGATGATTGCTGATTGATGGTGGTGGGAAAAGGTCTGGTTCTTTGAAGCTATGCATTGCTACCCACAATAATATTCTTTCGTCGTCAGTACTGGTTAAGTTAACTTTGGAAAACTCTCTGCTATGGGTATAGACTTGGAGAAAGAAATTCGTAGCGGTCCTCGAAGCTCGGATTCGTCAAGCCGGCCACAACCAGAGAACAATACAGCAGAGCCTCAGGACGGCAGCACAGATGCTCAGGAGACGAAAGGACATGCTACTAGCAATGACAGCCCAATGGCCTCCTTTCAGGGGATCAGAGAAGTTCTGAGTCGTACGAGATCTCGCACGTCATGTGTTGACCCAGGGCCTCCTCCAGACGGGGGTTTGCAAGCATGGACCCAAGTGATAATGGGTCATCTAACTGTCTTCAATACCTGGGGTTATATCAATTCTTTCGGTGTATTCCAAACTTACTATGTCACCATGCTCAAAGAACCACCGTCTGCTATTTCCTGGGTTGGATCGGTCCAGAGTTTTCTCTTGTTCTTCGTTGGAACATTTTCTGGCCGTGCCACCGACTACGGTCTTTTCAGGATCACTTTCATTGTCGGCTCGATCTTCCAGCTTCTGGGTGTTTTCATGACCTCCCTATCGACCAAATACTGGCATCTTTTTTTGGCACAGGGTATCTTAACCGGTCTGGGGAACGGTCTTGTATTTTGTCCTACCATCTCGATAGTGTCCACTTATTTTAGTAAAAAGAAGTCGTTGGCTCTTGGTCTTGTAGCGTCTGGGACTGCCACAGGAGGGCTAGTGTTCCCGATAATTGTTCAGCAACTTCTTCCGAAGATTGGATTCCCTTGGACCGTGCGAATTATTGGATTCGTAATGCTCGCTATCATGTGCGTTACTCTGACACTTACTAAGCCAAGACTGCCACCAAGGAAATCAGGACCTCTGGTAGAATGGGCCGCTTTCAAAGAGCTGCCGTACGCCCTATTCTCAATCGGTAAATGCTGCCACTCGAAGAGAGAAACCAATGCTAATGGGACATGTAGGCATGTTTTTGATATTTTTGGGATTGTACTTTGCATTTTACTACGTAGGCCCTCTGTCTTTCGAGCCTTTTAAGCCTATCCCTACTTATAGACTTCTAGATTGGCTCCTTTGGCCGCAACATTCTCGGCAATAGTGAACAAGAATCCATCAACAACCTTCTGATCTTGAATGGTGTTGGCTTGGTCGGCCGTCTAGTTCCAGCTCACCTTGCGGACCGGTATTTCGGTCCTTTTAACCTCCTGGTTCCTTTTGCATTGGTCTCCGGCATACTGCTTTACTCCTGGTCTGGTGTTTCTTCTAGTGGTGGTCTAGTAGGCTTTGCGGTGATCTATGGGCTTTTCTCGGCAGGGATACAGAGTTTATTCCCTGCAACACTGGTAAGTCTGACAACAGACTTAAGTAAGACGGGGGTGAGAATAGGCATGGTTTTCAGTGTCATAAGTTTCGCTTGTTTGACTGGACCGCCACTGGCAGGGGCATTAATACAGCAAGCAGGCGGACGCTATCTGTATGCTCAGATGTTTGCTGGCACAGTAACGATCTGTGGCTGCCTCACATTAGCTGCGGCAAGAATCGCAAAGACAGGAAGACATCTAAAAGTCCGAGTGTGATTGAAGGAGTTAAGGGGCTGGAGATCGACTAGAGGAGTAAGACCCTGTTAATGGTGCATATAGAAACGTTTAGAAAATTATATTATGGAACTTGGGCAAGGGTTTGGACGATTTTGGAATGTATTTTAGATGTTTTGAAGAAGTCGGAAGTGTGTCTAGAAATTTAGCATCTTGAATTGAAACAATTACACTCAACAAGGCCCAGAATCCGATGAGGATTCACAAAATAGATGACGGTTTCCGCTATGAGGTAGAGAGTATTCTTTATGCACGGTTACCTGCTCTCGTACAACGGTACAATTACAGCCTCAATTTCAAGCGCGCTCGCTAGGCTGTAAATCTTACCATTTTACGGAATTAACCATCGACGATTCATATCCGGGTGCTGTCAATTTCCAAATCCTCAGCCAGATGTAGCTTTCATGCATTGTCGAGCACTATGCCCTCCTTACGGCAACGTACTAAGATTCAACGCCCAGATCGGTCTTCGCTATAGCCTCGAACAGTCGCGATGGGTGCGCGTTGGATACGACCACTCGTTTCAAACAAGGGCTGCGGCTGTAGAAAAGAAAGGCCCAGCTTTTGGGTCTTTGGAAAATCAAGTAGCGTGGGCAGATAAGAGGAGGAACGTCATCAAGACCAGGCTTGAGGATAATAAAGACATCTACATTGATGATCTGTCAGCGACACTTGAAGCCCACAGGGAGAGCAACAGAGCCTTGACCATACGGAGAGTCGAGACCGTTTTTGATGAACGTAGTCTGTCTTTCCTGAGGCCACTGTCTCTTGCTTTCCGAAAAGAATCCCCAGCAGAAGAACTTGAAAGTACGAACGTCCTTGGAGGTTCCGGCTCGCTAGACGGTTGTCAACAAGAAGGGAGCCAGCAGATCGTAGCAAGTGAAACCGACAGAAACGAAAGAGCTGGCGCCGGCACCGCTGACAATCTACACGCCAGTTCTGGGCCATTAAAAGCTTGGCAGCATTGGCCTGCAGATTCTATTCAGTACAAAGATATTTTGGGAATCAAACCCAGCGATAAGGTCACCGAGCCTTCCGTGCTAGAGTATGTATCGCTGAGTCCTAGACCATGTAAATCATGGCTACTCAAGGGGAAAGTGCTGCCAGACGATCTCCAATGGCCCTGGCTTGCTTATGTGGAAGGCTACGAGGGGGACGGTCCTGAAAGGTTTGTTCACTCAATCATGGCAACAGTGTCAATTTTGATCTTTGAACTTAGGCTACAAAAAGAGATCAAAGCGTTTGAAACGTACACCAGACTCACCCCGTCAGAAAAGTCAGCTTCCGAGGCCGTCATCACGGATGTTGAAGCTATGGTCGAGCAAGCATTCCCCTCAAGTACACTGTCAGTGGTCGGTTCTCACCGCACTGGTCTTGCAACCCCAACGTCCGACATTGATTTCTCACTGTCTCCGCCATCCCAAGAGGAAGGAAGTCATAAATCACGAACCAAAATTAGAGAAGTCAGCCAGAAAATCCTTCGCGGACTACAAAGACACCTGCACAAATCCATGTCATTTCGAGAGGCCGAGTTAGTCTTTGGCAGTATACCGATCATTAGGGCTACACATTATCGCACAGGGCTAAAAGTCCAGATATCGACCCAATCTCCAGATCGATATGACCGCGATTTCACTGCAGCATACCTTGCAGAGTTTCCTACACTCCGCCCTATATTCATCGTCCTTCGCTACGCACTTGAAATGCGCGGCTTGAATACCCCTTTCGAAGGCGGTCTGGGTTCCTATTCCATCTTTATGATGATTGTTGCTGCTCTCAAGCAAGCTAGCGGCCAACATGCTCGTGACGATCATGCCAACCATCTTCTTCATGTGCTGCACTTCTACTCCAGTGCAGATCTATATGATGTCGGCTTCTGTGTCGACCCACCTCGCACGTTTACAAAAGCAGGCAACAACCTGTTTCCCCTTAATCACCGCAAACCCTATTTGCTGTGCCTTCAAGACCCCGCCGACGCCGCTAACGACCTTGGTAGGAAAGCCTACGCCATCAAACATGTACAACGGGTTTTTGAGCGGGCGAGGGTTGATATTATGGAAGATATGCTTGCATGGGAACGCAAAACTGTTGAAGATAGAAAAAGTATTGAAGGGGGCCTTCTCAATCGTTTATTGCGCGCGAACTACGAAACTCTTGAATTTGGAAGAAGAAGAATGCACAATTCTGTAACCGCAATGGTAGATATGAACTTCAAGCTGCCAATGGAGCTCAAAGCGCCAGACTTCTCTCGACTGCTCAGTTTGAAGGGACTGCGGAAGAAGGGGTGGGCCGACGAGGTGAATGCAGAAAGGAAGCGGAGGGGACGGCAGAAGCGTGAAGAAACCGCGAAACGGCGCGCTCTTCTGGTAGAGAAGAGAAACGATGAGGCGAAAATACTAGGAGCTGAAGAGTGAGGAAGCAGTTATACAGTGCACTCATCTAGCAGAGTGAAAGTACGAGAATGGGAACGATCAGAAGTTTCCCAAAGCAGCCTGATGATGGGACATTGAATTCGGAGCGTCCGGGTCTCAGGGAACCCGATTGAGCAAAGCCAGACTAGAAACATCTTGAGGCTTTCGGAGCACATAGGGTATAGTGGCAAGCTTCAATGGTTTGAGGAGTCCCACGGAATAATCAAAGAGCGATATTCGAATCCTGCACGCCAAACCTCGCTCTACCACTGATCCCGCCCAACTCCAACCAATCCTGCTCCCTTCATCTACGGAAACCGCTCAAGCCTCCATTGGTCTACAGCATGAATCAACTCAAGGACATCCCAAAGCATAATCAACAAGCAACCATCCATCACGTCCCACGACACCTAACCAGACTGGCTCGAATCATGGAAACTCCCTAAATCTACCTTCACATTACATAAACCATCTCCACGAAATTGAAACCTTATGCGAAAGACACGTAGACTGAGAGGTGTCACCATCCCATCTCCTGTCTCACTCTCGCCTCATCCCTCATCCCTCATCCCTCATCCCCCATCCCCTGCACCTGCCCCTATCTACTTCAAAACCTATCCCATCCCATCCCATCCCTTCCATACCTCTAAACCCCATCCATCTCCGCCTAAATACCCATCCCACCCCAACCCATCCACACCCCACCCCCATCCACCCCTCCCCACGCCCCACACGACTCCTCCCTACCTATCCCCCCAACTCCAGCACCACCTCCACAACCCCTCCCGCTCTCAGCACACTTTTAATCTTTTAATAAACTAGATACTCTTTACTTGAAATGATACATACAATATGATCGAACCCCTTTCTTTCTTTATTTATACCATGTATGAAATTGCCAGACTCCCCCATCCCCTTTCTTCGTCTACAACAAACTACCTACTACCTACTGTAGCCTCAAATCTCCCTTCACGTCTAGCGTCCCAAAAAAACCGGCACCTTCATGTCCGCGTCCTGCTTTTACTCTTTTATCCGTCTTTGGCTTGTAACACGAATCGCAACAACAACTTCACAGGAGCGTTTCTCATCACATTCACATTCTTCCTATATACTAGAAATCACCAGGATACAGTGGGACAAACTTGTCATGAAACCATCACACTCGAGATGGGATACGGGATCTCCCCAACCCACCCATTCATTGATTCAATTATTCTACCTATGCTCTTCCCATCCCCCTTTCCCCTGTCTACCATAAAAAATAACCTCCCGCCTCTCTAATCCACCCCACCCCATTCCCAAGCCAATCTCATGCACACACAGCCCGGGTCTGGAAAAAAACAATCAACCAAGAATGGCCCTCCCTTCCCCACTCACCTACCATACCATCGCCGAAACCCCGCGAGCACAAAAAGCAGCACACACCAAAAAATTAGGAGGAAAAGAGTAGCAGCACAAGCAAAAGCGCAAGCACAGGTATTCCGCCCTGGTTCCATTCCTCAGCTATGCCACACACCCCATCTAGCCTGCCTGTTTCCGCTTCTTTAACCCTTTATCCCCCTTTGTCCTCTCCGTCCGGCCTCACTGACCCACCTCCTTGGCCTCTGGCACGCTTGAATAATCGTTCCTCCGCATGATTCCCTCCACCGGGCCCAAAAGCCTCTGAAACCCATCCTTGCCCAAAGTCGCCACCTTGACTTCACCCTTACTGATCACACTGGCCGCCCTGGGCTTATCATCCAGCAACGCCAACTCGCCAAAATAATCCCCCTTCTTATACCTCTTTACCGGATTGGGTCCCGCATCTTTCTTGTACGCTTCCGCCTCACCGCTTTCGAGCAAAAAGAAAGCTTCGCCGGGGTCACCTTCACGGATGATGGTGCTGCCGGCAGGGAATTTTTGGGTGTTGAGGGCGTCGGCGATTTTGGAGCGTTCGTAGAGGGTGAGGGTGGAGAGGAGAGGAACCTCTTCCAGGAAGGATTCGTACATGCGGCGGCGCTGGAATGCAGAGTCCATGAGGATTCGGCGGAAGGTCACCCGGTCAAGGGCCCACAGCGTACTATTGGGTTCGGTGCTTATGACCGTTGCTGCACGTGGTGCGTTGTACATTAGGGCAAGTTCGCCAAAGGAGCCGCCGGGGCCGATGGTGTTGACCTTGACCCCCATGCCTGAGGGTCCTGGCTCAATGCTACCCTTGTTGTTTACATATATGTCGAATTGTCCCTTCTCGACAATGTAGAAGTAGTCACCAGCATCACCTTGGGTGATGACCTTGATATCCTTTGCCGGGATCGGTTTCTCAACGAGGGCACCAAGAACGAGGGATGATTGTTCATCGTCGAGGTGTGAGAAGAGGAAGTTCGCGGAGACGGATGCTTTCAGACGTGCAAGTTGGTCGGGCGTCTTCTGATGGAAGGGAGGCTTCCAATTGTCGTTCTGGGCAGAGGTGGGGTTGAGGGACTCGGCAGATACTGAAGTGCGGCGGGCCATGCTATAGTTGTTTGGGAAGCTCTCAGCGACGGACTGAGGTGGTCTGAATCCAGAAGACGATTGAGGTGCGTTATTTGAACTGGGACCGAAGCTAAACGAGCTGTTCCCGTTGCCAGTACCACTGAACGGGCTGCCTGAGGTAGGACCGGACGATGAGACATGTTGTGGGAAACTGGTGCCTGTGGGTGAAGCAACACTTCCGCTCTCATCCTCTTCTCGTACATTCTGCATTCCTCCACCTGTCCCAGTGCTTCCGAAGCCACCACCGCCGAAGGGATTACTGCCCGGGAACTTGCTCTCGGCCATCATACCAGAGGCCCCAGTGCGTGACGGTTGGAGTGATGAAAGTAGATGCTCTGTTCGTTGGGATTCGAGTCGCTTGTTGAAGAAATTAGCACAGAATTGCAGGATGTCGGTAGGCTGGGCTTTGAGGATTTCGTGGCTTAGGTGGTTGACTTCATTGGTATATGTGGATGGTAGCGACATTCGAGTGAAGGGGGGTTAGTTGATGACAATCCCTTGATGGGGAGGGGGCAGTGAATCGACTGGCCGAGTTGGTTAGTTCCCCACCGAACGACTTGACGTCGTTTGCCTTTCCCAGACGGCGATTCAAGGGCACTTGCAGGGTTCGGACGGGGGTGTTCCGTATGTTTGAGAGAACTCGTTGATCGTTTTGCTGCAGGGCGAAAGTACGCGGGAGTTCACAGACGATCCGACGATTTGCAAAGGGCAACTGATGTTTGTTGGATGTTTATCGACAAAGCCTGCGGAAGGCAAAGGCTTCTAGCAGTCGTGAGTCACAGAGGGAAGCTACGAGCCTACGACTATGTTTACTGCCACTCTGACCTCTAATAGTCGAATATCTACTTTCTATCTACCAAGGGATTCGATCCCACAGCAATCAGAGTTCAGAGTTAATTGTTAATTTTTAGTTGGAGAGTGTGGGCACATCGATGATTGGCGAGATGCACAGCACGCTGCACAGCGAGTCGGCGAGTCAGCGAATGATGTGCGTGGATGCTTCCAGAAGCCTTCTAGAAAGTTACTGCTCTGGGTTAGACACATTCCTCGCTACTCGTACAGTGAGGTTTCAGCTCTGGTACGGAGTATATATATATGTATTCGAATAACAGCCAAAATGAACGGCAGTTATATATCTATTCAATGAAAGCCTATCTTGGTTAAGGAAACCGCGACTTAAGCATCAAACCGCTGGATTGGATCCACCCGTCACCATTGTATCAAACACACCGTAATTTGGACCCACGGTTTACGTCTCCATGACAGCTGACAGCTGTTGGTGACCGACACAATCCAAAGGGTCCTCATCTAAATGATCCTGGCATAAGTAGGCCCTCCAAAACAGCACTTTGGCCGATAGTCGAACAATTGGTGACAGCGTAAAATGTTTGGATACAACCCCTTCAAATCAACCTATGAGACAGTTGGAGAAGTAGGACTCGGGTAAGATTGGTAAATCAGGCTCGAGGATGAGATTATCGAATCACTGCCCTTCGTCAATATCCGGCTAAGAGAGGTCATCAAACTTAACGACGATACTGCGACGTCGAATTTCGATAGCTCAATGGAGGCCGACATCCGGAATAAATGGGGCTAAAGGACCTATATCTAGGCTTGGATCGAACTTGTAACCACCTATATAGATATCTGTGTCCGAATACCAGGGCATTTTGAAAATCTCAGATTAAGGAAAAGAGTATTAGGCCTAAACTGGAGAAATCGAGAAGGAACCATTGGATCACAAAGCCCAGCCATGGCATTCAGGTACTCACAATTCCATTGACGATATAGTTTCATTGCCAAGCAAAAATCCTCTCTGTTCTTAGTGCGTTGTGCTGCGTATTGCAAGGTCAAATAATTTTGATCTACATTGTAGATGACCGCCCATCTGAAACAAGCCTTCATTCGACTGACTTCATCTGTGGATGTTGACCAACGACAGTTCTCAAGGCGAATTGAAAGTGACGGTGGCATTCGGCGATCGTGCTGAAAGACAGTCACTACCATGGTGCGAGCCTGTAACGCGCTGGCACCATGGAAAGGGCCGCGTAGAATTGCAGATAAATTCCATGATTGGTTTTGGGGAATGGAAATGAAGGCAGTGCCAAGAAGATCATCACCTACTTTAGATTAAAGCGACTCTCACTGTGGCTTTTTCTTGTCAGCTGTGATATTCTCCTGGATTTGGATGATCGTCATGGCTACAGGACTTTGTTGTCAGCACCCCCGCATTCATGTCAAAACGGTCCACGTTCAGCCACAACTGCAAGCCGCCCGGTCCCAAAACATCCAATTGCATTGTAGATGCAGTGCTGACATCTGACCAATTGCCCAAATTAGGAATCTCTCGCTAGAACATCCTTAGGGAAATCTTCAGACTATTAGATGTGATATGTACCAGCCAGTGAACCTAGCTATCGAGGAGGATGGTAGACCAGTCTTTGAGATAATGATATAGAACATAGTAACAAGCATAGATGAGCATACATAGATGAGCAAAGTAGAACAACTCCTAGCTATTTCGCCTTCCAAGGAGCTGGGGATTCTTGAAGCGAGATCAGCGCTGGGAGGCTGAAATCCCAGCAATGTGCGTAAGAGCAGAGTTTGTAGAAAGGTATAAAGATTTAGGAGCATATAGGTATAGTAAGAGCTATAAAACACATCTTCTGTACGAAGAGTGGGTTCGAGATAGTCCACAATATGGAAGGCTAGACATTGGTCCACGTCGTACAATCTACGGCAAGACCTTATCGCAATGTAGTGCCAAATTCCATGCTCAGGACATCCTGTAAGGCTGTAAGGCTTCCACGGGACAACAATGAAGATCTATATAAGAAAAAGTGAGGGAGATGGGCGGCGAGGTATTGGTACGTAGCAATAAGACTCTTGGTGCTAGAAGCTGTGAGGAGGAAATACCCCATGAGGATTTGCCAGTCCCATCGTCTTGAACCCTCGACAAATTGGTCGTTTGCGTCGTTTGTGGAGCATTTTAAGTGTCCTTTACGCTTCATCGCCCATAACCAAGCTTCGTTATACTTTTCGAGATCATTATAAAGTTCGAGATTATTATAGTTCATTATTGCCCATTCCCTTCTCGGCCGGTCCTGAAATACGGGCATTGTACTCAGAGCCTGACTCAAGGTATTTCGTGGGAGATCCGTGCTTCCGAGAGCGTCGAACCTATCCTCGGATGTATCTGCTGTCAACATCACTCTGAGTGTTCTTAGACCGCGTGTCAAGCAGCCTTCCAGCCACTCTTCCTGAAATTGGCCATGGTCATCGTCAGAGAAGAACCAGTCCTCCTGGTTCCACCTTTTAGCAGGGCCTGCTGTCCCAATCATATGTGGCTCATCCTCTAGATGACGTCGCATAAAATCATCTTCGACTCGATTCAGGTAATTTGTAAGTCTTTCTGTAAGGTAATTCCGTACACACAGAAATTCTTCCTGCTCCCAGTCTCTCAGGCGTTGCAGAAAGAAACCTGACTGCTCTGCCGCAGTAATGTCGTCTTGACGTGAATCCGAGGTATAGAAGAGACCAAGATGCAGAAACAATGGCAAGGCGGCTAATGGTAAAGTCAGAGGTGAAATACTCGACAATCTCATGGAACTGAAGAAGCGCCATTGAGGTCTCTAACGGTAACTCATATGGTTCTCTGAGCGTCTCTCGTCGGAAGTTTTCAAGGAATGCGAGCACCGCCGTTTATGCACGCGATTCTGAGGTTTTCTTGCAGGTGGGCAGTTTTGGGGGCATTAATACTGTCGAAGGCAAGAGGGTTTTCTTTTTTATATTCGACTTGCTTAAGTATCTTGGCAGGACCGCTTGATTCTGGCTCTCCATGTCTTCTTTAATAAGATATATTCGCGTACCTCTTTCGTGCTGCATCTGCTTGTGCTTCTATTGGGCTCCGCAACTACGCTACTCAGGAGTTGTTTCCGCCATGAGTGATAGGAGGTTTTCCAGCCGTGCAGCCCTACTTATACAAATCCTCCTGCGGATAAGATCCGGGAAACATTTATCAGTAACAGAAAAGCGTTTATTCCCGTGGATGAGGACGGTTATAGAAGGGAGCAAAGCAAATCGTACCCACTAAGTTGCATATTTCATCCAATTTATTGATCTTACAATCACCATCATCCCTTCATTATCACTCTTGATCGAGATGAGCTTCGAGCATATGAACTAGCTGCATCGTGCGATCTTTACTGATCCGTGGTTTGAACTCTGAGCTTCACATTATCGTTCTGATGGAGGAGCCTCACTGCCGCCTATTTTGCGCCGTTAACTACTGTATATAGTGTGATTGGCATTTCTCGGCGGCACACACTTCGCGCAACCTGAACCGCGCACGCTAATATCTCTACATATACGCCCCCTAAGGTACTTCCTACTAGCACATGTATACGATGCGAATAGGTTAGCTGGGGCTTCCCATCCCTAGCCGTACGTTCATACTCAAGTTTGTATTCGCTTCCGATCCCTTTCCTTCACAGCACGGGAACGTGTCAATCGACAGAAACAGGAAAAGGATTAATTGGACGAAAGTTAATCGAAGGAAGATATGTCTACACAATGCGCGTCTGCGCGTTCTAAACGTGGGCTAGCATATGTGGAACAAGGGCAAGCAGGAGCTGAGCCGACAACAACCTCTCGACGAGGAGGGCCGAGGGTAGATGACGAGTGAAGGGTCAGGGAGGGGCTGTAAGGGAAAGTGCGGAGGGGGGGGGAGGAGGGGGGTGGGTGGCGGCGGCGAGGTCAAGGTTACCACAATGACGCTGCACCTCCCTCAGTGCGAAGGAGAGCAGACCCATTTACGGAGTCTTGATGACAGAAGGAACATCGGGCATGGTATGGCAGTGGCAGTGGCCATGGCCATCCCACTTTCATACTCTTACTTTGACTGAAAGAAGAGGGACGACGAACAAGCTTTACTCACTGCACATTTAGAATCTTATATTCCGTAAGAAATTTGATATTGCGTTAGTCTGAGAGGAATTTTTGAAACATGCTTGTGACGTCAGAATTCTAGTTTATTATCATACTGACTGCTAAGGTATTCTCTCGAAAGAGATAGGTAGCATTACAAGAGCACTTTTAACAATCGTATTTTGATACACCTTTAGCTCGATTGCTTTTGGGGCACAATTCTGTCCTCTTCTCTTGGCAATTCCGCTGAGGCGTAAACGACGCTAATCTCCGCCGCCGACGATCACCAATTTCAAGCCCCCCTCAATCTCCCTTACGGCGAAATTGTTGCACCATCTTTCGAACATACTGTGTACTAATAGCTACCGCTTACAAAACTTCAGTCTTACATTCAAAACGCCATCATAGCTTCCTCGGTCCCTTCATCGCCATCCCCTACCTCGCCCGCACTTCCCAAACCTTCCAGCGCAAACACTTCAGCGCAATCTACGCCCCGAGCATCAGATCGGAGAAGTATTGTGACCAATCAGCTTTTTCAATTTGCACTGGGATACCCACAGACGCCGCCGGATACAAGCCCAGAAATCGACCCGCTTGACGATACGCTGGACACTGGCGCGTTGGCGACAGCTGACAAGATGGGGAGCTTCTTGTTCAAGTGGTATGTTCGATCTCTTCGTGGCACTGTCTTGGAGGTAGACACCTATCTGTCCCGTGTTGATGGCGCGGTCACTCAGCCTATGGCTCAGAGTGAGCCCTGCAATGTGCCTAAAGCAAACCCCCATTCTGCACAATGAAAACAGAGCTAACAGCTTCCGTCGACAATAGGGATCATCCAGCGAACGAGGTCTACGTAACCGGTACATTCGACGACTGGGCGAAGAGCGTCAGGCTTGAAAAGAAAGGAAATATTTTCGAGAAACTTGTTGTGCTATCTCAGGCGGAAGAGAATATATACTACAAAGTTGGTCCATTTTCTTTGGCAAGCATTGTGACACCATGTCTTCTCAGAAACGCCATGCTCTATGGCTCATCAAAAACCGGTGTCGTTAATCTCTGCCTCATTTGCGTGAATTGAAGATGTCACGTGCAGGCAGGCGTGGCCGCCATGTGAATGGCCTGGACCCTGAATAACCAACTACTCGGCTACTCAGCCCCTCATGCTGAACCTTCAATTCCGACCTAGTCAATACCTATCTCCCATCTCCCATCTCTCAGTCTTCCTCTTCATGCCTTCTTGAATCTTGGTAGACTTGAAAGTTCTACTTCCAGCACTCTTTAAGCTGTAGCACAATACTTCTCCACGATCTCAAAGACATCGTTCGGACACCCAGTGCTGTTACTAACACTGCATTTGCAATAGTTCGTTGTCGATGGAAACTGGACCACAGATCACACCGCCCCTCAAGAAAACGACGGAGCAAGCAACATAAATAACGTACTCACTCCAGACCGCATTACCAAGCCAAAATCTTCCTCAAGTGAGCCAACAGCGGCTATAATGTCTGGTGTTACTCCCCAATCCACCACAGCGAACCTTGCTGGAAACGTACCCAAAGAGCCATCCCGAGGAGTGAGCACAGGCTCATCTGACCTTCCTGGAAGTTTTCCAGAAACACCTGCCAAGGAGGTTTCCGACTTCACTGTAAATCCTATCCCAGCCACTTCCGGCATTGGTAACCCGGTACATCTTGCGCCCGGCGAGAAGGTGCCCGATCCAAGCACCCTCACGTCGAATACTACATCCTCGACCGCCCATGACGATGTCTCTCTTTCCAAAGATGCTGGAGACTCTCAACGAGCTTTCGGGGTATCTCCGCTTCCTGCAACCTCTGGCATTGGAAACCCCATCCACCTACAACCTGGCGAGAAGGTGCCGGACCCAAGCACCTTCACAAACAACACCATCAATTCAACCGTGAGAACCGACAAAGAGTCTTACGAAAACAGTTCAGCTGTACCACAGTTGCCCGACGTTGTGACACCGGAAAAGGAACGCGAGGCCAATGGTGGTATGTTCAACATCCCAGGTCTTTCCAGGAATATGATTCCAGAATCTAGCTTGCCAATGGGTGGAGCTAGCTCGGCCGAGAAAGATCCAGGTTTCACTATCCAATCTGCTGGAGCGGGTACCACAACAGCTGCGCTTGCTGGAAACGTGCCGTTGGAGCCTCGAGGTGTCCCTGGAGTGGTTCGAGAAAGCCAACAAGAAGCAGGATTTGCACCGGAGGCAAGTGGCAATCGAGAAGCGGTCAGGGAAAAGACAGAAATGGAAAAAGAACTTGAGAGCAAGGTACCTGAAGCGCCGCCCATTCACGAGGGAACTCCACATATCCAGAGTGTTGGCAAACAGAGTACAACAGCTGCTCTTGCAGGTGATGTACCTCTGGTGTCTAGGGGAGTCCCAGAAGTCGTTCAGGAGAGCCAAAGAGACGCAGGCTTTGCACCCGAAGCAAGCGCAAATCCTGAAGCTGTTGCAGAAAAGACGGAGATGGAGAAGGAACTGGAGAGCAAAGTTCCCGAACAACAACCAATACATAGCAACACTATCCAGAGCGCCGGCGCAAACAGCACGACGGCCGCTCTTGCAGGCAACGTGCCCCGAGAATCGAGAGGAGCCCCTGAAGTCGTACAAGAAAGTCAGCAAGAAGCTGGGTTTGCACCTGAGGCCAGCAGCAATCCTGAAGCAGTGGAAGTGAAATCCGAAGTGGAGAAAGAGCTCGAGAGCAAGGTTCCCGAAGCACCAGCCACTTCTGAGGGGAGCAATAGTCACAATGGTGCCATGGTAGGTGGAGGTATCGCAGCCGGAGGACTCGCGGCAGCAGCTATTGGGTATGCCGCATCGACGGAGAAGCCAACTGAAGGGAGCTCCCTCCTCGGCACCCGTGGCCTTCCACCTTCCATTCAACAATCGATCGACGACATGAACAAGAGCACACCAATCGCTCCTACAGTACCGGATGTTGTTCAAGAGTCAATAACTGAATCCCACCAATCACCAGAGGCAGCAGCAAGCAAGACAATGGTCGGTGAAAAGAGTGCGATGGAGTCAGAGCTGCTAAACAAGGTAAAGACTGAAAACGATGTTGGGGAACCAGCGCCCTCCTCTAGTGCTGCCTTGACAGAGACCGCTCCTGCCGCTACGAGTTCTACAATTCCCGCCGCCGCCACAGCCAAGTCTACTCCAGCGGCAGAGTCTTCATTTTCTACCGCTGCGACAGCTGCGGAACCCAACGCGAAGACCTTCCATGCTCCCCTCGCATCAACAGCTACCCCTGCCCAACCTCCCTTCCAATCATCTATGTCAAGTGCAGTCAAGCAGCAAGCCGCCGCCTCCGACTCCCGCGATGTCTCGCCCATGTCTCATCCAATAACGACCGGGCAGTCCCAACCCGTCGTTACTACTGGCGTAGGCTCTAGTAGCGCTCCTGAAACCTCAGTGGCGTCCCCCAAAGCTGCTTCTTCTCCCGACCCTGCTGCCTCCAAGGTTGCTACCTCGCCAAACCCGAGCACTGTTACTGGGGCTTCCACTACTAGCGCGTCCACGGACAAGAAGTCGAAACGAGCGAGTGGGTTTTTTGGAAAATTGAAGAGCAAGTTTAGTGATAAGGAGAAGAAGTAAACACTATCGTCTAAAGACTTTGTTCCAACAATACACGGGTGGCAGCTGTGTATTTGCACGTTTACCAAATTTCTATTATCGATAATGCCGGAAGCATGTAATAGCGGTGAAGCTGGAAGACAGTGCGCAGGGGGAGACTTCTACGGTCGACTGATAGAGGTGACCAAGAAGGGTATGGTGCGCTATGTGATACCTCTTTGTTCGCATTTGTTGGTATCATACCTACGTATTTAGTGAAAGGACTCAAATCTTCTTGAAATTTGGTGTCTCTGTTCTTGTCGTGAATGGTGTGCACAAGGCCTTGGGGATCAGGCATGGCCTCTGCTTCCTATCAAGCGCCACTGATATGGTGACGTTGAGACCTAACACGCTGTTCGCGCAGCTCCAAGGGTCTGCCATCTCATCCATGCCTATGGCTTAGGATCCTTACCCCCTCAACACCCTAATGACCCATCCTCTTTCTACTCCGCCACTGCACGACCTCTGTATCCCACCCTCAAAACCCCCACCATAACCTGTCCTCTCCAAACCCAACTTTCCCCACTCACTCGTCCCTACCTTCCCCTCAACGCCTCCCTCACCCCCTCTTCCACCCCCCTAACTCCCACCTCCACCTCCAAACAACCCCTAACCCCCTCCCTCCACCCCCTCTCCAACCCCTCCAGCTCTCCCCTCCGCCCCTCCTGCGCCCCCTTCCTCTCCCGATTTACCTCCGTAACCGCCTCCCTCGTCTCCACAAGCTCCTTCTCATAGTCGCGCAATATGTCCTCCAGCTGCGCGTTCCCAACCAGCCACGCGTTCTTGCCAAACTGGTCTAGCAGCGTGAGTTGTTGCTGGCGGCTGGCGAGGTAGGCGGAGGAGGTGGAGGCGGCGGTTAAGAGGGTCAGGGTGGGGGTGGTGGTGGGGGAGGGAGGCTCGTAGCGGGAGGTGGAGATGGCGGTGAGAGGCTCTTTTCGTTCAATGCGGTCTTGTTCCGCTGCGGCTAGGTCTGTGAGTTTGGGCTCGTAGGCTGGAGGGAGGGAGGGGTGTGGTGGGGAGGTTGGGGTAGAGGTAAGGGCGGAGGAGACGAGGGCGTTGGCGGCGGCGAGGGAGGCGGGGGAGAGGGGGCGGTCGATGTCTGGGAGGTTGGGTTAGTGGGTTCTTTTACGGGGAAGGGAAACGGGAGGGTGGAGATACAGGGGAGGGAGTCGTGAGAATCTCTTATTAAAGGCATTGGGATGTTGTCGTCGTGGGAGACAAGGGAGCGGAGCGGATCGAAGCATGCCCGAGGGATCAGAAGATCGAATGCGCGCTAATACGTTTTTGGTAGGTAGAATGAATTTGGGATCATGTTCAATGACCATAAATCTATCTACAAAGAGGGAGAGGAAACACGTTATTGATTCAAGGACCTTTGAATGCCGACTCATGGATCTTTGGTCTTGGACTTTACGGCTCCGAGGCGCCTATTCGAAATAGTTCTCAATTGCCAGTCCGAGGGTTTAGTTGAAACTTCACCAGGTAATCGTCTAGCTGATCAAAAAGGTTTTGCTTCTTGCCAAGTCGATTGTTATGATGGGATTGCCGCAGCGGATTTTCCAACAACCAATCTTGGTCCCGGAGTAGCCGCCAACATCTCAACACCTACATCTGTAATTACTCTCTACTGTGGCAGATATATTGTACATATCCTCAGCCCACAGCTGTGGACAAAACCCTATGATTCCTAGTTCGACGGCTGTGCATTATCGAGTGTTCCGAGTGTGCAGTATTATTTCTCACATATGAACGCCAATCTTGCAGGGCTTGAAATCCTCCAATCAGAATTACCAGCTGCGTTTCCACTACTAGGTTCGTTGGCTGCCCGAGCAAGTCTGTTACCAATGGAAAGCAACGCAGTTTTCAGCTATTGCTGACTCAGAACTTATTGGTTATTGCGGTCGTATAATAGGTTAATTACTAATTAATTTGACTAACTAAATAATAGCTATTTACACAATTTAATATATGCGCTGGGAAAGTCAATGGGGAAATCAACGGGGAAGTTAATGGGGAAGTTAATGGGTAAACTAATGAGGTAGGGAGTCATGAAGGGAGCCATGAAAGGAACCATGGAGGCTGTTCGATAGGGAGCCATGTAGGATGTTCGGTAGAGAGTCATGTAGAATGTTCGGTAGGGAGCCATGTAGAATGTTCGATAGGGAGTCATGTAGAATGTTCGATAGAGAGTCACGTAGGGTGTACGGTAGGGCTCATATTTGATGCTCGATAGGGATCAAATTTGATCCTTGATTGCGAAGCAATTCGAAGCTTGATAGAAAGCCATGTAGAGAGTCATGTAGAGAGTCATGTAGAAAGCCATGTAGGAAGTCATGTAGAAATCATGAAGGCTGTTCGATAGAGTCATATTTGATGCTCGATAGGGAACAAATTTGATCCTTGAATGGTGGGTAGAATGGTGAGTAGAGTGGTGAGTAGGGTGACGAGTAGAGTGGTGAGTAGGGTGGTGAGTAGGGTGGTCAGTAGGGTGGTCAGTAGAATGGTCAGTCGGAAGGTCGGTAGAAAGGTCAGTAGATAGCTCAGTAGAAAGCTCGGTCGGAAGGTCAGTAGAAAGGTCAGCAGAAAGGTCAGTAGAAAGATCAGTAGAAAGAACAGTAGAAAGATCAGTAGATAGCTCAGTAGAAAGCTCAGTAGAAAGCTCAGTCGGTAGCTCAGTCGATAGCTCAAGTAGAAAGCTCAGTTTGATAGAGAGTTTGATAGAGCGTTTGGTAGAGAGTTCGGTAGGGAATTTGGTAGGAAGTTCGATAGAGCGTTTGGTTGAGAGTCTGATAGGGCGTTTGGTAGGGAGTTTGGTAGGGAGTTTGATAGAGCGTTTGATAGAGAGTTTGGTAGGGCGTTTGGTAGGGAATTTGAGTGGGCGAGTAGGTAGCGAGTAGGTGAGCGAGTAGATGGTGAGCATGTAGGGTGGTGAGTAGGGTGATGAGTAGGGTGGTGAGCATGTAGAATGGTGAGCATGTAGGGTGGCGAGTAGGATGGTGAGTAGGGTGGCGAGTAGAATGACGAGTAGGATGGCGAGTAGGTGAGCGAGTAGATGAGCGAGTAGGTGAGCGAGTAGATGGGCGAGTAGGTGAGCGAGTAGATGGGCGAGTAGGTGAACGAGTAGGTGGGCGAGTAGGTGAGCGAGTAGGTGGGCGAGTAGGTGGGCGAGTAGGTGAGCGAGTAGGTGGGCGAGTAGGTGGGCGAGTAGGTGAGCGAGTAGATGAGCTCTGACGTTTCTTGTTTATATAGCTGTTAGAAGATATAGAAGGCATATTGCAGAAGGTGAAAGCACGCTGTTAGCGGTGAAGAACGAAGTGAAGCAAACGATGAAGCATGAAAAGCAGTGTACATACGAAGCCGTATTATTGAATAGAAAAGAAGAAAAATTGATCTCTAACTGCAATGGGTTTAGCTTTTTAAATGATTAACTGTAATAGGTTTGGCTTCCGCAACTTCGGTAAAAGAGCCAACCGTTTTACAGATCAAATAATTAAGGTTTCAGCACGCTAGTGATGTGGCGTCAAAATCAGTCGGTAGAAGCAACTGCGTTGCTAATGAAGCTAAATTGTGAGAAAATGCTACTTGCCTTTATGAAGCTACCAAGCGCTCTGCGTGCATGCACGTAACGAGTATGGCTTCCGAGGCGGCACTGTTGCTCGCTGGAAATATCGGGATAATAATATCTTGGGTTACGGTTTCGATTGATTTTGTTCCCATTTGATCTTCGATATCTGCAACCAGTATTGAAAAACGAGCTCTATCCAGCCTTGTATTTCTCCGCTCTTGCGTCTATTTATCTCTCTTATCCTTTTTCCATCAGCAAATGCTTCTGGAACTTTGTGCAATCACAATCCTTCAGTCCGGATTCCCATACGAAATAGAACTTTTGGTGGCCAGTTCTCGAGACGGGGTCCAGCGCAAAACTCTGTCCTTGAGGCATCTGGGTAGGTCATCGTCTGTTCCCAACGCTTCGCTTACGAATGGTTCTTTCATCTGACAACCTCTAGACGATTGAATAACACGTATCTTTACGATAACTATAGTCCCTACTGTATTACCCCGAATACCGATACGCAGGTCCACTGCAACGCCCAATCTGGAGGGTGGTTTGACGAAGCCAGCTCTGCATCTTGGATTCAAGCTCCTCGCCCAGGAGCTCTGCCTATAGCGGCAGAAAGCTCATCTGATCACGCAAACGATATTTTTGGCAACGATACGATATATGTGAACTCTACGCTGAATATTACCGGGTTTCCTTTTGGACTCAACCGCGCTACAGGCGCCGCCGTAGGAGACGCGATCAATTCCATGGGTCTGGGAACCAATTCGATTCTTCTTAATGCGTTGATATCAGCCAAAGCCATAGCTTCTAGAACATGGGGATACTCTCAATGTTGGACGGGCGCGGAAGCAGAAAATCAGGTGGATGGTAGTCCAGTACTTGGTGGCTAGGATGCTGCAAAAACCAAGGGCAACAACGTCACCGTTCCGTTCAGCAACGACCCGCATTGTGTGTCAAATTTAGTACTAACCATCTCAGACATAAAGATGAACCTTAAGAACGGCTCAAATCCCAGTCTCCTCGGTTCATCAGCGGGTACTGCTCTGCAAGGCTGCATAGCCCCTGATTTCCCTCTCATTTCATTATCAGAAGATATATGGCACTCATTCGTCTCGATAGCTGGGGTTACAGAGGTTGAGCGTGCCTACGGTATCAACTATCGTGGAATGCTGATATCAGCCTTCGGAGCATAGGCAATGATTCTAGACCTGATACAATAGTTCTCAACTAATTTTCTCGGGCAGGTACGATAGCAATCTGACCATATCTTTATTATCAAGTCTCAACATTACAATCCCAAACCATCAACTTGTCGTCCCAGATTCCGGAATAAACGAACAGGGCCAACCTATCATTTGCAATGAGACAACCCAGCACGACATGCCGATACTCGGTCGAGCCTTCCTTACTTCAGCATACCTTGTATCTGACAATGATCGAAGTCAATTCACTCTTTATAGCGGTAATCCAACCACAAGCGAAGACTTGGTTGCTATTCAACCAGTTGGATGTACAGAGCAACAGTTGGATTCGCCCACTCCTTCTTCCGGGAGTAACGTTACTTCTTCTGGGGGTAACGCCTTGCCGAGTAAAAGGGGACCTCCCAAAGGAGCAATCGTTGGTATTGTGGTGGGTGTGGTGGCTCTCTTTGCATTGATTACACTAGCAAGTTTGCTGGTGTGGAGACGAAGAGCGCGACGACGAGCTGTTGACAGACAAGGGCTGCCTGCGAAGAGCGACAACTCCAATAGCTACTTTGGGCACTCCAGCCATTCGGATAGGGGACAGTTTATGCCAGAGATAGCTTCAGATCCAACAGCCGCTTCAGGAACTGCCTATTGCTCAGCATCCGTCATACACCATGTCTCCGTACGAGATGCCGGCAAATCGTTAGCACCACGAACTTCTCTCCGGATAATGATCCATTGAGCATGCCGAATTTCGCTGTTTGGAGCAGTAATGCGTTGATGAAGAGGGCCATGTATTTTGTGTGGCCTTGAAGACGTTCCTGTATCAAGCAGCTGATTGACTTAGATTTGTACAATCTCGTAGACTATCTTCAGCACTTCAATTCATAAACGACTCTTCCAACGTCATTTCCACCATGGGGTCCTGGAAATATAATAGGGCATACGGAGAGCGAATAAGTAGAGGCGCGTGAGTTACGTGACGAATGCCAAACTATATTTCTTCGCCAATTTCCGGGGATATTGTCGTTTTGTTCGTTGACGCTGAATGAGACCACCATGAACCAGAACCATAACTTATATAAAAATAGACCCAATAGACGTACACCCTCTTTCTCTAACCACGCATCCCTATTCTATAGTCACACAATTCACACCGAATTCAATAGGGTTCAGAAATATTGGATACTTAAATTCATACCAGATTCAGCTGAAAGCATATGTATCTAAAAGCCTAAATTTTGAGATTGCCAATCTCTCTCCGCCAGAAAAAAAGCCGAAAAATCGAAATTTGCTTCATCAGTTTGTTCCTCCTAGTATCACATATGAAGCGCCATAAATAGCTCTTCGTCTCTTGGCACAGCATGAAGGAGCAGCAATTCGCTGGCGAGAGCCCCGAACTGCTCATCTGCCGTATCCTACCCTTCTGCCCCCCTTACCTCGCTGGCCCTTGATTCATCCTCGCTCATCTCGTTCGTGAGCCTCTGTTTGCAGCAGAGGTGAAGGTTTAATGACGACGGCAAGAAAGTATGTATGCGTAGAAATAGTAGAAGGAAGAGCATTAAAGGT
>JAABUW010003410.1_pt1 | contig 22749 bp, 17 predicted proteins | sample 5560081 | NCBI WGS metagenome assembly JAABUW01 (sample SAMN10711882, study PRJNA513363) | rock metagenome | isolation source: Antarctica rocks | place: Antarctica: Victoria Land, Knobhead sud
TCTCTTGAGTTTGAGAAGTGTTGGACGTTTGCCCGGGCTGTAGCTGGTACACTGTCGGGCAAGCTTTCGGAGCGCATCACTATACAGGTTTTTATCCATCCCGATAGCGTTCAATACGGGGTGAGCTTTGTGTGGCGTGTCGAAGGTCGGATGTTCGTCATGCACGCGGTCGTATGGATCCGCGTTCATGGTTCTGATGATAAGCGCTCCAATGCCCCAGACATTTGTGCTTGCTAAGAGCTTATTCGTATTGCGCCACTGGTGTGTGATGTCGTCGATCGAAACCCATCTCACTTGCTCGGGCGCTTTCCAGCCTGGCGTGCCAGCACCGTGATTGTATGCCATAGGATTATTTAGGTCGGTGATATCTGTCATAACAGCTAAGCCAAAGTCCGCAAGACGTGCCTTCGGGTAAGATGGAAAGCCTGGGCTCGAATCAGGATCATCCAAGAACACGTTGTCCATCTTGATGTCGCGGTGGACAATAGGCTGCCATTCGCGGTGTCCTATAGACTTTGCAGAGGCGTCACCGTACTCAAGCAGTAGGAACGCCTCTACCAGATCGCTAAAGAGGCTCCAGATCGCTGGCTCGGGCAACACCTGAAGATCACTTTTTCGTATGTCTCCAACAAGTTCGCTGAGATTCCCTCGTGGGCAGAAACCTATGTCTAGTGGAACTCGATGCGTTAGTCGCAACTGATTTACGGTTTCGTCCTGCACCACAGGCCTACTCACAAATTCGGAAATACCTGTCCTGGTCGCTAACCTGGTGTGCTCTGTACTGTACACACTTAGACGAACCGGGTCGATCTCCCTCCGTCAGTAACCTCATCTAAACAATGGTTAGTCACAACCTCTGGTCTACAAGCCCGGCTTGCGGTCCACTTACGATGTGAATCTCCATGTGTTCCCTTTCCGCCGGTTTCTTGGGATCGCCGAACCAGTTGATCCACTGCAACCAGTCGCTACGACTCACGAAGTTGTCTTTGGTTACAATGCGATCCACAATGTTGCAATCTCTTATCTTGATCCATAAGTTTGCGATGCCATACGATCCAGTACCGATCTCAACTGGGCGGGGAGCCCATTCACCATCGTTGTTTCCCAGGGTGTCAGGAAACTCTGCTGGTTGACGTATAGCGAGGCGCCTGCGGCTGTCCAAATCTTTCTCCCTCTCTGCTTCCTCGTCCTCCGTGTTTGTCGCTATGAGAAACAGTTCTAGCTTGTACTCGCCAGCACTGTGATCAGACTCGGAGTCGGCGCTGGGACTCCCGGAGTCTTGTTCGGTCTGAGTGGTATCGATATTCGGAGCGCCTACACCTTCGAGGTTGCTCGCAGGCTGTCTCACAGGCTCTTCGCCTCCACCAGCTTGAGGTTCAGCATTCCCTGCAGCGCCGGTAGCATCATCACCAGGCTGATCATTGGCCATAGGAGAATCGCCCCCACGATCCGTGTCAACAGGGCCTTGAGCTTGATCGTCATCTGCTTCGTCGGCGTTCACGGCCTCTCCATTTGCAGCGGCCTGTGCTTGCTGTCCGAGGGCTGCAGCGCCAGCAGCATTTCCAACAGGAGCGTTGACACCTGCTGCGTTACCGCCAGGAGCATTTCCGACAGCAGCATTTCCAACAGGAGCATTTCCAACAGCAGCATTTCCACCAGGAGCATTTCCACCAAGAGCATTGACACCTGCTGTATTTCCACCTACCGCGGGCCCTGCGGCGTGTACTGGAGCGATTGGAACCACTGGCACGGCGGGTGTACCCTCGGGGCCAAGTCCAGCCGCAATATTCGCAGCCCTGGCAGACCTTAGAAGCGCGGTCCTGGCCGCCCTTGACTTCGGAGTCCACTGTCGGATTGCCTCTAGAGAGGTGTCTCCATGGTCACGGACTCTCCAGTTGATGTAGGTCCTGCGTTGAGGCGTGCTTGCACGGCCGGGAGCCATCGTTGCGGGAACAGTGTGCTGAGCTGATTTGTGTGGATGACCTGACGACAGGAGAGGTCGCCACTGATATCCCGGAAATAGTCTTGGGCGTCTGACGAAGACATTGCGAACTACTCAGCATGTTGCGTCCGTACGGGGTGCACAATTCTCCTTTGTTCGTATTACTTGTTGCCGGATGCGGGAAAAGTGCGAAACTCGGAGGAGTTCAGGTCCTTACTCCTTTCTTTCTGGGTGCCCGTTGTCTGGGTTTGCGATTAGTGCTTGGACATTGGATCTTGTCAGGATGAGACCCTCCTCTCCTGGACCCTCGTTCAAACAGCGGTCTATCATAACGCCTACTCCACCTGAACTGTTGAGGTTTCGGCGAGATTTGGATTTGCGGACCCCATAAGGTGTGCTCTTCCTGCTGGACGTCTTAATGAGGCTGTCGTCCTGCCATTATTGCGCTGCGCATTGTTCATATTGCTCCCGGGATGAAGGGCGTGGAAGATTGTGGACGGCTGGAGGGTAGATGGTAAGGATTATGGAAACAGCAGATAGAAGGGGCGAAGGACTATTCAGTAAGTGGATTCAAGAGCGCGGAGATGTGCAGCAGAAGAGCTGCGAGACTCAGAAGCAGGAGAATCAAAGGATTGCAGATGATGAGAACCGGATATTACCTGAGAATCGAGGTAACTCCTTTGCATTCCAGAACGGAGTTGCGTGTAGCATTCGTCGAGATTACAATCAGGGTCGGCCACCGGCCACCAGCCACCAGCCCCAAAGGATTGAGTTTACCAGAGCGATGGGGGTGAGACGTGGAGAAGGAGGAGGAGGAGGGCCCTCGGGGAGTGATCACTGACTTCCAACACGCCTCACCGCAACCCAACGTCGGCCTCTTCGATCGTACATGCTGTGTCCGTATTGCTCGAAGCTCTGCAGACTATCGTTTCAGCTGCTTCCTCTAGACTCAGTCCTCCTCTACGAACCGTACCAAGCTTCTTCCCGAGAGCCAGGCTTGATCTTGGGCCCGGGCGCGAGCATGTTGCAATGCTTTCCTGTTCTCCAACCGCAACAGAATAGCGACACTATGTCGGGACGGCCATCCCGATCTTATACTCATCATCTAGATACCATAATTCGTCCTGGGTACCAGTAACGTCCGCACTGCTCGTTCTCATCCCCCTTGCCATATCACCTGCGGTATCTGGCATTGTGTGCCGCTGTGTTTGCTCCCTGAGACTTACCGGGCTCGCTCGTTCTTCGGGAAAGTATCTGACGCAGCTTGTGGCAAGCTTGCGGAGTTGTGGCGTATAGAAATTGGTGGCGTCCGCGCTGGGTATCACTGGTTCATCTGGGCGTGCTGTCTTGAACATGGTCTTCAACTCAGGGTCTCGTTTGTAGCTGGCGACATCCTGGTTCATCAAACGGATGATGATGGCGCTACAGAAAGTTAAGAGTGTCAGCAACGTCCAGAAAAGAGAGGTCCACCGATATGAGAAACCCCTGTACGCATCAGTGCTTACCCAATTCCCTAAGAGACAAACACAGAGTCAGCATATGCGCCATATCGTGAAGGTAACAGATCCGGGCCGGTCGAAGAGAACCCACCCACACGTTATTCTTTTCTCCCAATTTGATCTTCGGCCTGCCCTCATTTGGCTCGTCCAACATGGATAACAGAGTCTTGTTGATATGTCTAAGCTGCTCAGGGGGATTCCAGCCAGGCGTGGCTTTAGCGTCGTTGTATGCTAAAGGGTTGTTCGGGTCTTCATCGCTCGTTATTATCGAGCAGCCAAAGTCCCCGACCCTCGCTTTTGGATATGCTGGAAACAGCGGACTCGACTCCCGTGTATCTAGGAACACATTTCCGGGTTTAAGGTCGCGGTGTACAATCGATCCCCAGCCCGTTTGCTTTGCGTCTAAAGTCGCATCTCCGGACTGGAGCAGCAGAAACGCTTCCACGAGGTCGTTGAAGACACTCCAAAGGAAGGGTTCAGGTATGGGCTCGTTCCCAAGCTTGTGGTTCTCCTGGTTGGTGATGAGGGTATTCAGGTTGCCATGTGGACAGTACTTCATATCTAGCGATCTCACATTAGCGGCTGGCAATCAAAAAGGACACCGATGAACGCACAAATCCGGTAATACAAGCTGTCATCCTGAGTGTGAGCTGCCCTCGAAGTCATAACTTTCGTATGACCTGGACGATCTCTCAATGTCTCCATCTAAAGTCAAGTTTAGCTCTGACGTTTTGTGCATACACTCGAACAAGGGCTTACTATGTGGATCTCAATATGCTTCCTGGTGGAGACATCTTTCGGATCTCCATGCCAATTTGTCCACTTGTTCCATGCTGAATGTTCGACGAAGCACGTCTTCACAGCTACGCGATCGACAATTTTCCCATCACGAGTCCGAAGCCACAGCATAGCAGTGCTGTAACCTCCTTTCCCAATTGCCGTCTCAACAACTGACCATCTCCCAATATCCCCCAGGGTAGTGGTAGGCCAGCCTTCCTTGTTTCGGGCAACAGATGGGCGTGACTCTTCCGGCACCATAGATAGATCTTCGCGGACGAACTGGCCAAGCCAGTGCGAGTCTTCATCGTCGTCGAGATCGTAATAGTCGTCCTCGTTCACCTCCTCTTCTTCCATGTCCTCGTCCCTTTTGCCGTGCTTGGCCGAGTCCTTCGACCGTAGAGTGATACCACCGCCCTCAATGTTCTCTCCGTCGCCATTCTCGTTGTTGTCATCGCCGTTTTGATTTGCCGTGTTTCCCTCCCGATCAACTGGCAACTGGGACAGTTGAAGATCATCCGCTTCGTCTCCTTTTCGGTTTATCAAATGCTCTACGGTAGGTGGCCGTGGCGACTCATGGAATGCGGGTGGTGGGCTTGGGTACAATGCTGGCATTGCGATACGAGCGAGATCTCGAGCCATACGAGCAAGGTCATCTCGGGTCGGCAGCCGTTCCAGAGCTGTCGTACTTACTGGAGCTGAGCCTGCTCGTTGCGATCTCCTGGGCGCACTTGCCGCTGCATGTAGCACTGGTGGTCCCGGTGGCGCGGGTGGCGCTGGCGGTACTGGCGATGCTGTCGGTGTATTATCGTTCTGTTGGGCCCTTGAGTTTTCGGGGTTGCCCATAGGCTCAGGGCCGGGTGAGTCGCCTGGATCGGGCTCTGGATTGGTTGTTCCAGCGTCCTGCTCGTTGGGCTGGTCATCGGGCATAGGAGAATCGCCATCACGATCGATGTCAGCCACAGGGCTCTGAGCCTGAGCTGGACGTGTATCGCCGTCCCCGTCGTCGTCGTCGCCTTCCGGCTCCACACCTTCTCTATCAAGCCCAGCCGTAAGGTTCGCAGCAATGGCATCTCTCCCCCAGGACCGGCGTTGTCTATCCTTCACTCCTCCTCTTCCCCAGTCAAGCAGGAGACTGGCTTCAGTCGTGCCGGCAACAGTGCGGAGCTGCCAGGCGATCCATGCCCTTCGATTCTCTGTGTCAGCCATGCGAGACAAGTGCGGCCGGGTTTGGCGGCTTCTGAGGGCAAGGATTGAAGAGAGTAAGATCAAACTGAACGACAGCTATGCCTATCGCGAAATTCGGATTAAACCTAGCTTTGACCATGGAAGTAACACAGTTCTTTGTTCGCATTGCTTGCTCCCGGATGCGGAGTTGTATATCGTCTTCCGCATGTCTTTCATTGTCTGTCAATATCCATTGTGCTGTAACGAGGATGGCAGTGAAACTTCGCTCTTAGACATGTTATCCAGCCCCACGAATACTACTGCGCCATACCGAGTACGTACTTGTCTGCAGGGTGCCTGAGCTCCTCGGGGGAGCCCAGCTCGATGTTAGCTTGTGATCTCATGCCCGATGCCTCATCATGCATGTCGCCGGGCTGTGTATGATAGAGGATATGTTGCTTTAGCTCATCGAGCGTTGGTCGAGCCTCGGGATAGTATCGGGTACAGCGTTCGGCAAGGTCGCGGAGGGCCTGAGAATACCTTGGATGGTAGTCAGGATTCAGTCGATAGTGGACAGGAAGGGCTGTGTGAAAGGTAGGCTCTTCAGATAGCCTGTCCTGGCCCATCAAGCGGATCAGTGTCATTCCAATTCCCTGTATGTCAGAAGAGTCAGCGTAAATGCTGCATTTTGAAAGAGTGATCTCCTTGTACAAATGCGTTGGTTCTTTCCCCAAATTTCATCTCAGACTGCGGTCGGTGCAGCGGGACCAAACTGCGATCGCTGACGTATCTGATCTGTTCAGGCGCCCTCCAACCCTTAGTGCCTTTGCCGTTGTTGTACAACATCGGGTTATCAGGATCATGCTCATCTGTCATGGCAACAAAACCAAAGTCCGCAAGTCTTGCGGTGAGATACGCCGGGAAATCCTCCGAGTCTTTGGCGTGATCATCAAGGAGTATATTGTCGAGCTTGATATCACGGTGTACCAATGAGCTCCACCCTGGGATTCGGGTGTTTACCTCTGCATCGCTGTACTTGAGCAGCAAACATGCTTCTACCAGATCGTTGGCAACATTCCAGAGGAACGGCTCAGGTACTTGGCGTCCGGCATGGAGTCCGACCTGCTCGATGAGATTCTGTAGGCTACCATAGGCACAATAATCCATGTCTAATGGTTCGCAAAGTCAGCATCATGTGTGATATACTTGTTTATGGGACAGGGCTTAACTCACAAATCCGAAACCAGTTCGCACTGTTATCGACATAGTGTGCTCGAGAAGACATGACTTTCTGTGAGCCTCTTTTGCCACGGAACAGCTCCATCTACACCAACGTCAGCCATGAAATACAACATGATGCGGCAACCGTCACTTACGACTTTGACCTCCAGCACCTGCCTGTTAACAGTATCTCTGGGGTTGCCCCACCACATGGTCCAATTAAGCCATGCATTGGGGGATTTGAAGACGTTTTTGGCCACCACACGGTCAATGAGAACCCCGTCGTCACGTTTTTTCAGCCACAAGATCGCTCTCCCTTCTCCCCCTTCCCCTATGTGGTCACGACTTGCTGTCCACAAGTCTCTGTCTGGGAGCTGTCCATCTGGCCATTCATGTTTCCTCTCCTCAATCCTTCTGAATGTGCTCGGCCGGACTGCCTCAATGGTTCCGTCACCAACTGCGACGTAGTCGTTGAGATCCAAGACTCTGTCATCGCTGCTACCGTCCTCACTTTCCTCGGAACCATCTGAATCAGGCGGTGGTGGAGCTGAAGGTTTATATCGTGTACGAACCCCTCTGCGAGCGGGGCCATTAGTACCGTTCGGTGGTTGATAAGCAGGAAGCTGAGGTGCATTAACCACATTCTGTGGTGTCGCCTGATTGTCGTTCTGATTCGCGGGCTGCGGAGAGACGGCTCGAGCAAGCACAGCGCCTGCAGTCGAAGCAAGAGCAGCATCGGTCGTGGGAGCGGCTTGCTGCTGAGCGAGGGCTTGAGCATTGTCGTTACCTGGCGCATCGTTTGCCATGAGAAAGTCGCCATCTCGATCAACATTCGCAGCGGGCTGTTGAGCTTCAGCTGCTTCTTCACCCTCGGCTTCTTCCCCTTCCCCGTTCTCCCCGGGCTCCGCGTTGGGCGGTTGCACGGGAGGAGGAGGAGGAGGAGGGAGGGGAGTCAAATCGCGGTCAAATCCCGCCGCCAGATTCTCTCTGAATGCTGTTGTGGCCCAATTCCTCGTTCGACCTGGAAGTGTTCCCGTCCATTGAGTAATCAGACCTCCCCGGGTGGTGCCGGGAACGGTGCGCAGCTGCCATGCGATCCAGGCACGGCAACCTTGGGTATTCGGGTTGCTTCTCTTAGCGGCCATGCTTCGCGTGGTAAGTCTGGTAGAGTGAAGTTCCCGAGCAAGTGGGCGGTGCTGCTAAGCACGATGAGGTACACCGTACATGATATACTATTCTTTGTTACCCTGCTTGCTGCCGGATGCAGCATAAGTGGGTGGTTAACACGCTGAGCTTGTCACTTCTTTGTCTCTGACACCGCATTGTGCTGTTGCATGGCTACCCAGTACAAGCTGGCGTGGACTCCATCGTCATCGATAATCGTTGTGTGTTCGAGACGAATCTGATCCCTTGGGATGAGCAATATGAGCTGCGAGAGTTCAGTTAAAGCGTGCACGGCCTAGAAAGACCTCATGCCGAGTGCGTCCTGCATTCTTAAGTCGTTAAGCTGCCTACAGCACTAGATCTCCACACCAGCTTTCCCCCCTTTTTAATCAGTCTCATCATCCATCGAGTGCGATATAATCCGCTTCATCGCCCATCGTCATCCCAGCCTTGTATCTATCTTCAGGGTACCGAAGGTGCAAGGCTGCCGGAGCTCTGTCCAGGGTCAACAACCTCATACCAGCTGCGTGATCGGGCCTGTTGGCGCCATCGGGTTCCACGTGCCCGGCTGTTGTGTATTTCTCAATGTCCCTCTTGAGGGACAGGAGTGACGGCCGCTTAGCAGGCTTATACCTCATGCATTTGGACGCGAGCTGCTGGAGAGGCTCTGAGTATTGAGCCTTGGCATTGTCTCCGAGTTCGCGGAACTTGTCGCTGTCCCCTTTGTGGGCGGACTTGAACATCGGTCCCTTTGGCTTGTGTTGCTGGTTCATCAGACGCAGGATGATTGCTCCTATCCCCTGTGAAGTGTTATTATGGTCAGTGTGGTCTCTTACTTCTACAAGTTCAGGGAGGCAGGTCTCCGAGGGCAGACTAACCCAAACATTCGTTTTACTTCCAAGCTTCTCCGGATTGTCGAGCGCGCGGCGGTTGTTCTTGTTCAGGTAATGGAACTGCTCGGGTGGCCGCCAGCCCTTCGTGCCCCATGCACAATTATACGCGAGAGGGTTGTTAGGATCGTCCTCGTTAGTCATAACGGAGCAGCCGAAATCTCCAACCCTCGCTTTCGGGTACGCTGGGAAGCTGTCGTCTCCACCAGCGAGTCCTAGAAACACATTACCGGGCTTGAGATCACGGTGAACGACCGGCATCCAGCCTGGTTCCTCTTCTCTCGATTCGCGGTCGGCGCCACCGTACTCGAGCAGGAGGAAGGCTTCCACGAGATCGTTGAAGATGGACCTGTAGGGAAAAGGGCCAAGAGTATCAGCCAATATCTTCATGCACGGTAAGACTTTGCCTATCATTGCTTACCAAAGCGCAGGTTCCGGGATGAGCTCCTGGCCGGATGCGTAAGGCCCGCCTTCAAGAATGAGGTGCTCCAAGGTCTCGTGTGGACAGAAGTCCATATCTGAATAGTTCTCATCAGTACTGAGCATGACCGTTACACAGTTTAACGTACATATGCGGTAGAAGAGATTCTTATCGTCCCTGTGGTGTGCTTTCGCATACATCAACTTCCCAGAGCCAACGCGATTTTTGACCTCTTGCATCTGCAACCGGTCAGCCTCAAATCTCATAGACATCCCCGCGGTTTGATGATCTCTTACGATGTGGATTTCGAGAGGAACCCTCTTCTCCGTATCTCGTGGGTTTCCATGCCACTTCTCCCACAGCGTCCAATGCCAATGATCAACAAAAACGTCCTTGGCCACAATTCGATTAGTCACGATTCCTTTCTCGTCCCGGCGGCAAAACAACGTTGCAGTCCCGAACGTGCCCTCTCCAATATGCGGCGTGACAGCCACCCATTCACTTCTGGCACCAAACTCGTCAGTGGGCCAACCCTCAGTCTCCGATTTGGCAAATCCGGTGGCCGCACCCGGCAGTAGTTTCTTCTTATCCAACACGTCTTCCGCCATATACAAGTCGAAAGCCTGTTTCCCGGCATCGCCGCTATCGTCGCTACTATCGTCGCCACTATCGTCGCCACTGTCGTCGCCACTATCGTCGCCACCTCCGTCGTCCCCTAGATTACCGGCAGCCGCCTCAGGTGCCGGCTTTGTGTTCAGAAGTCGCAATCGCGCCTTCGGTTTCGGCGCCACATTAGTTGGCTTTGGTGGCGCCGCTGCCTCTTCGTCTGGCTCGGCGGGCGCCCCGGGCCTTGCAGATGCTACTGAGACGCCAGCGCGAGCGAGCACCGCCCGGTGTCTTTCAGCCCAGGCAGCATCATTCGCAGGAGCATCGGGGTCTCTAGCATTATTCTCATCTGCAGCCGCGTCAGACATGGCCGAATCGCCGTCTCCATCAACCTCTGCGCCAGGTCCTTGACTCTGAGCTGCAGCAGCCGGCGCCGGCACTGGTGGTGGTGGTGGCGGCGGCGGCAACGGCGCAGCTGGCACAGCTGGCACCGGAAAACGAAACCCCGCCGCATTCGCCCTCGCCACATCCGCGGCAGTAACAGGCCTCCCCTCCGCACCAAGTCCAGCGGCAAGATTCGCAGCGACGGCCTCAGCCGCCATCCCGGGCTTGTCTGCTGCCCGCTTTGGCGTCCATTGCCGGATGAGGAGGACGCGAGTTTGCGTGGGTTGGAGGCGGAACTGCCAGTTGAGCCAGGCGCGGCGGTCGTCGGTATCTCCGGCTGTTCTTGGGGCGGCGGCGGCGGCGGCGGCTTTTTTGGCGGGGGCCTTCTTTGCTGGAGCTTTTTTGGCTGGGGCTTTCTTGGCGGGAGCTTTTTTGGCCATGGTTAAAATATTCGATCCGGCGATAAGGATGGGTGTTGGTGGATAGCTGGCTTGTTTGAGGATCGTGGCGGTGATCTTCCTAGCATTGGATGTGTAGATGGTGTACCTCTTCTTTGTTCCATTGCTTGCTTCCGGATGCGGGTGAGGTATACGACCTAGAGAGACACCTGGTTTAGTGTTTCTTTGTCTCGGACACTGCATTGCGTTAGCACCTCAGACCTTCCCGCAAAAGTTGCGCGAGTACGCATAGTGAGCCGTGGGAACATGCTGTAGTAAAGTAAGTAATTCCTGTAATGCATGGGTATCGTATCCCTCCCCACCGCCGTTACGCCGACGCTATGCTCTTCACCAAAACCATCGATAGCACAACCTTTCAGTCCGCTCGCCGCCTCTTCCTCCCACTCCCGCCACTCCTCTCCGCCCTCTCCTCACCCTCGCCATCCCCATCCAAGAAATCAGCCTCATCCTGCGCCGTGCTCTTCCGCCTAAACTGTCCAGTCCCAATCGCCACGATCTCGTCCTCTGAATCGCTCTCGCCCATATCTAGAAGTACAGGCATCCGGAACTCGCCTTCTTTATCCTTCACATTGCCCTTGCTGACACCGTTGAAGCGCGCCAAGCCACCTTCTCGTTCAATCTGTTCTTCATCGACGGTCAACACATCCACCTCCTCATCTTCCTGATCAAGTCGTCGTTGCTGTAACTCCTCAGCAGGTCGTATATCGAACTCATCTTCTTGTTCAATGTACTCCACGTTCTCTTCTACCTCCGAGAAGTCCGGTGCTAACGCGCTCCAGCGTTGTGGCATGTTGATGCCCCAGACGTAGACTCTTCCGCTCTCTACTCCTGTTGCTGCTACTAAAGGTCGCGAAGGATGCCACTCAACCGCTCCTAACTCCTCTTTCGGTCCTTCGAGGATTTTGACTAAGGAGCCGTGCCCGCGCTCCCAGATGTAGATGTCGTGGTTCATGAGCGTGGAGGCCATGACGTAGTCTGCGTTGGAGGAGAAAGCCACGTGGTTCCAGGAGAGGCGGTTGACTACGTCTTGGAATTTGTGCTCGACTTCGAGGTTAATGTTGTCTGGTGATAGAGTGGGCGAGGTGAGGTCTGGGAGTTTGATGGTGCGGATTATGGTGTCCGAGGCGTTGACGAGGAGATCGCGGCCGGAGCTGGACAACCGTATAAGCAGAATAGGTTTACTGCAAAGACGAGTGGAGTATACAGTCTCGCGAGTCGCTGTCGAGATGAGGTTCAGCCAGCCTTTTGTAGTGCCAGTAATGATGTGCGTGCCACCGGGCGTGAAGGCGGCGACGGTAGTAAAGTGCTTAGCATCTGCTTTCTCCGACGCCTCCGTCTCATGTGCGGCTCGCTTGGGCAGGTTGGGTAGAGCATGTTGGTGCGTCTTCTTGACGTCTGTGAAGTCGGCCAGAACAGGTCGGTACTCATATAGCGCCGCAACACACATCAGCCAGTTCTGCGGGTGCAGCTCGGCAATGTATACTGGTGCCCCCAAATTGCAGACCCGCACTCTGCTCCCGTCTCTCAGATCCCAGAGTATGACCTTCCAGTCGATCGAGCTGCTGAGGAGGTAACGCCCACTGTTCTCCCAGGACAGCGACTGCACGGTTCTACCCGCAGTGTGGCCTTTGAGCTTGCGCGCGACTCCATTCGTCTCGAGGTCGAAGATGGCGATGGTGCCTTTAGCAGTCCCGCTGGCTAAGAGGTCACCGCGATGGGAGAAGCGGATGCAGACGGCTTGACCACTGCTGCGTAGGCGTGCGGAGAGGGACTCGGGGATGTCTTGCGCGAGGAGTAGCGGGTCTGTCAGTGGGAGGTTCATTGTGAAGGACAGTAGGGTGAGAGGTGTCTGAAGCCCTAGTGAGTCATGTATGAGGTCGCACAGTCATGGCCGAGTGAGCCATCACATCCAAACGTATTGATTGACACGTGAGTCGACCTGCGTACTCGACCTGAGGTTGTAGTGAATTCGAGGTCCTACAAAGCCATATCGCCCTCTGATTGGCTGCAGCGATCATGCAAGCCAAAACGGTCACCGAAATCTGCCAAGCCCGCTAACGGCTTCCGCAGTTCGCAGAAAGCGGCCTCATCAACGCCAGCGACTCCTTCACCACATCCTCCTCTCCACCTCACCACAGATATCGCCAGATACGCGCGCGATACTGCCGACACTCACACCACCGTGTGCGCAGAGACAATATCACCACAAACTCCTTGCGCGTTAGTCGTCCGCCGGCGTCCGACTGAATCTTCACGGGCGCACCCATTCTTACCGACAACGCCCGCGCAACGAGCGCGCGATAGTTTCATCACCGGAACATCAGATACCAGTACCCACGGGTCATAGCGAGGCTGGAGAGAGTGCGGCGAGGTTAGCAGGCGCGGAGGCAGCCTCTGACGGGGTGGTGCGGATAGGGGGCAGTGGGTGGCGGTCGCAGGTGAAACGCCAGTGAAGGAGCGTGACATTGAAACTTTCAGCATCCAACCTGCGAAAACGCGGTCAGAACACGACTTGCAAGATTTGCACACGAAGATCGACGCAGTGAGCGCGAAAGCAAGATCACCGCAATCATGTCGAACTTCACATTCCCGTACTCCAGCGCGCCGCTGAAGACGGTGCAGGAGATCCAGTTCGGACTCTTCCCGCCAGAGGAGATCAAGGCGATGAGTGTGTGTCACATCGAGTATCCAGAGACTATGGACGAGCAGAGGCAGAGGCCACGTGAGAAAGGTCTGAATGATCCTAAGCTTGGCACCACCGACCGCGGCTACAAGTGCGCAACGTGTGAGGAGAGCATGACTGAGTGCCCTGGCCACTTTGGGCACATCGAGCTTGCTGTGCCTGTCTTCCACATTGGTGAGTTCACGGTATTGAAGAAGTCGTGTGAAGAAGCCTTTACTGACATCACGTGACTAGGCTATATTAACAAAGTCAAGAAGATTCTCGAGTGTGTCTGCCACAACTGCGGCAAGCTTTTGGAAGATGAAGTAAGTATCATTCTTCCACCCTCGTTGAGGTAAGTCTTCCATATATATGTTCAGTGCTTACACGCTATACCTCCAGCGCAACCCAGCGTTCGGACAAGCCGTCCGCCTTCGCGACCCCAAGCGTCGCTTCGAAGCCGTGCATCGCCTCTGCAAGATGAAGAAGACATGCGAGGCCGATGAGCCTGCTGACGATTCCATGGGCAACGATCCGAAGGCGCAGATGAAATATCAGGGCCATGGTGGCTGTGGTAATGTCCAGCCCGAGATCCGGAAAGAGCAGCTGCGACTTTGGGGCACGTGGAAGGTCGCGAAGAGCGATGAAGACGGAGATGAAAAGAACAGTGCTGAAAAGCGCCTGATCGCTCCGGCAGATGCGCTGCAGGTCTTCCGCAACATTTCCAACGACGACCTCAACCGCCTAGGCTGCAACGTCGACTACGCGAGACCGGAGTGGATGATCTTGACTGTGCTGCCTGTCCCGCCGCCAGCAGTGAGACCAAGCATATCGGTCGACGGCACCAGTCAAGGCATGCGCTCGGAAGACGATTTGACCTACAAACTCTCTGATATCATCCGCGCCAACTCCAACGTCCGGCGATGCGAGCAGGAAGGCTCCCCTCAGCATGTTGTTGAAGAGTTCTTCCAGCTTCTGCAGTTCCATGTGGCGACGTACATGGACAATGACATCGCCAGTGTGCCCAAGGCTATCCAGAAGTCTGGCCGCCCGGTCAAGGCTATCCGTGCTCGCCTGAAGTCCAAGGAAGGTCGTCTGCGAGGCAATTTGATGGGCAAGCGAGTCGACTTCTCGGCTCGTACTGTCATCACTGGCGACCCCAATCTCGATCTCGACGAAGTTGGTGTACCACGTTCGATCGCAAAGACACTGACATTCCCAGAAACCGTCAACGCCTACAACATTCACAAGCTCACTCAGCTTGTCCGCAATGGGCCCAACGAGCACCCCGGCGCCAAGTACATTATTCGCGACAACGGCGAGCGAGTAGACCTCCGGCACTCCAAGCGTGCTGGAGAGATTGCCCTTCAATACGGCTGGAAAGTCGAACGACACATCGTGGACGGCGACTTCATCATCTTCAACCGCCAGCCCTCTCTCCACAAGGAGTCTATGATGGGTCACCGCGTTAAAGTCATGCCTTACTCTACCTTCCGACTTAACCTCTCGGTCACCTCCCCATACAACGCCGATTTCGATGGCGACGAGATGAATCTGCACGTCCCGCAGAACCATGAGACTCGCGCGGAAGTTATGAACCTCTGCGCCGTGCCCCTCAACATCGTGTCGCCTCAAAAGAACGGTCCGTTGATGGGTATTGTACAAGACACGCTGGCCGGCTTCTACCTCATCACTAGGCGTGATGTGATGCTCGATCGTGAGCAAGTAATGAATATCCTCATGTGGGTGCCGGGCTGGGATGGGGTGATTCCTCCCCCTGCAATCATGAAACCAGCTCCAAGGTGGACCGGCAAGCAGATAGTATCGCTTGCTCTGCCGCCTGGGTTGAATATGATGCGTGGGAGCGAGAAGGAAGACAGCGACTTTCCGTTGAAGGAGATTGAAGGCATCCGGATCCAGAATGGCGAACTCATCCATGGCCGTATCACGAAGAAGATTGTAGGTGCTTCGCCAGGAACGGTGATCCACTACATCTACAACGACAGAGGTCCGGAGGCGACGGTGGAGTTCTTCAACGCTGCTCAGCGGATCGTGGCCTACTGGCTTCTGCACAACGGGTTTTCGGTCGGCATTGGTGACACCATCCCTGATGAGGAGATGGCCTCGAACATCGAGAAGGTGATCGCGAAAGAGAAGGCTGAGATCGAGGAGATCGTTACGCTCGTGCAGACGAACAACCTCGAAGCGCTACCTGGTATGACGATCCGCGAGACGTTTGAGTCGAAGGCCAAGATGCATCTCGACAATGCTCGAAACTATGGTGGCGACATTGCATACGAGAACCTGAAGAGTTGCAACAACGTCGCGACCATGGTTAAAGGTGGTTCCAAGGGCAGCACGACCAACGTCTCTCAGATGACAGCGGCGGTGGGTCAGCAGTCTTTGGAGGGCAAGCGATTGCCATTCGGATTCAAGTACAGAACCCTGCCGCATTTCCCGAAGGACGACTACTCGCCGGCTTCGAGAGGGTTCGTCGAGAACTCATACCTTCGCGGTCTGACACCTCAGGAGTTCTTCTTCCACGCCATGGGTGGTCGAGAAGGTCTCATTGACACTGCTGTTAAGACTGCAGAGACTGGGTACATCCAGCGCCGATTGGTCAAGGCGTTGGAAGAAGTCATGGTCAAGTACGATGGCACTGTGCGGAACTCGCTGGGCGATATTGTGCAATTCATCTACGGCGAAGACGGTCTGGATGCGATGTGCATCGAGCCCCAGAGTCTGGAGATCGTCACGTCGAGCCGCAAGAGCTTCGAGCGCAAGTACAAAGTCGACATCATCACGCCGAGCAAAGACTTCGTGCTCACTAGGGATGAGCTGGAGATGGCCGACGAGATCCAAGGCGATATCGAGGTACAGGCGCTCTTCGACGAGGAGTTCGAGGACATCAGCCACGCGCGTGAGAGGATCCGGAAGGGTCTGGACGATGCGAGCGAGAGTATGCAGCTGCCGCTCAACGTCGGGCGCATGATCAGGAATGCGCGCGACAAGTTCAAGATCAAGGATGGAGCGCGCAGCGATCTGGATCCGAGAGAGGCGATCCCGAAGATCCGCGGCATGCTCGATAGGCTGAAGATTGTGCGTGGTGATGACGACTTGAGCGCGCAGGCTGATCTGGATGCGACGTTGCTTACGAAGGCCAACTTCCGGAGTCGACTCGCCTTCAAGAGGATTGTCAAGGAGGACAGCCTGAACAAGCTCGCGCTTGACAATATCCTTGGCGACATCGAGAACCGCTTCTCGCGCTCTCTTGCCAGTCCCGGCGAGATGGTTGGTGTGCTCGCAGCGCAGAGTATTGGTGAGCCCGCTACGCAGATGACGCTCAACACCTTCCATTTGGCTGGTGTGACGGCCAAGACTACCACCAAGGGTGTGCCGCGTCTCAAGGAGATTCTCAACGTTGCTGAGAACCTCAAGACGCCCAATATGAAGGTATACCAGCTCGAGAAGGATCGCCTGAATCAAGAAACTTGCAAGGACTTGCGGTCGAAGGTCGAGCACACAAGCTTGAGGAGTGTCACCGACGAGACAGAGATCTACTACGATCCCAACATTGAAGACACGGTCATCGAGGCTGATCAAGATATGGTTCAGGCTTACTTCATCATTCCCGAGGACAATGCGGAACCTATTGAGGCGCAGAGCAAGTGGTTACTACGGATTGTCCTCGGCAGACGTCAACTACTGGACAAGGGTCTCTCCGTCACTGATGTTGCCCGCCGGATCAAAGAGATTTTCGGCAGCGATGTGGCAATCATCTTCTCCGACGACAACGCCGACGAGCAGGTCGTCCGTGTGCGCATGCTTACTGGCAACGGACCGCGCGACATGAAGGACGAAGAGGATGGCCAGCACGAAGAAGAGGACACCCTCAAGCGGCTTGAGACTCACATGCTCGACACCGTTGTGCTGAGAGGTGTGAACGGCGTGCGCAGGGCTTTCGTCAGCACGGACCTGCACATGTACGAGAAGGCGGACGGCGAGATCGTTCGTAGCAAGAACGATGAGGCGTGCAAGGAGTGGTACCTCGATACCGACGGCGTCAATCTGCGCGATGTCCTTAGTGTGGAAGGCGTGGATGAGACCCGGACGACGTGCAACCACTTCGGCGAGATCATGAAGGTCTTTGGGATTGAGGCGACGCGTGCGGCCTTGATCAGGGAGTTGAAGGATGTGCTGACGAATGACGGTAGTTACGTCAATCACAGGCACATGGGCATCTTGTGTGATGTCATGTGTGCGAGAGGCAGCCTCATGGCTGTCACGAGGCACGGTATTAATCGCGCGGATACGGGTGCGTTGATGAGGTGTTCGTTTGAGGAGACCGTGGAGATTCTGTTTGAGGCTGCTAGCTCGGGTGAGCTTGATGACTGCAGGGGTGTGTCTGAGAACATCATCCTGGGTCAGCTGGCTCCTTCTGGAACTGGAGAGTTCGACTGCTTCCTCGATCAGGAGATGCTCAAGACGGTTGTGTCGACGCAGAAGGCGATGGGCTCGCTGGCTGCTGGTGCTTCGAGCCCGATGGACGGTGCGATGACGCCTTACGATATGGGCTCACCGCTTGCTGAAGGTGGCTACGCGTCTGGTGGACCAGACTACGGCGCTTCCTTCTCGCCTATCATCAACGCTGGTGGAGACGAGTCTGGTGGCCTTACCGCATACGGCGGCATGGGTGGCATGAGCCCGTACGGCGGCCGGGGTGGCATGAGTCCTGGCTACCAGTCCGATTATGCGCCGCAGAGTCCATTCGCCGGCGGCATATCTCCTGCCAGCCCAGGAGGGTATGGTCAATACTCGCCGACTTCACCAGGGATGATGCAGTACAGCCCGACGTCGCCTGGAGGCAGCCCGTCGTTCATCACGAGTCCGGCTTACGGTGGCGCCAGTCCAAGCTCACCGGCTTACACTCCCACGTCGCCAACTTACAGCCCTACGAGCCCGAGCTACAACGCTGCTGGCAACAAGGTCTCGCCGACGAGCCCAAGCTATTCTCCTACGAGTCCGAGCTACTCGCCCACCAGCCCATCTTACTCGCCTACCTCGCCCAACTACTCGCCGACGTCACCCGCACATCAGCCTGGCAGCGCGACGAGTCCGAAGTACTCCCCAACCTCTCCGCAGTACTCGCCCACATCACCGCAGTACAGCCCAACATCACCGACCTACAGCCCAACAAGCCCAAAGCAAGGTCGCAGCGGCACAGGCATCAGTCCCACCTCTCCGAGCTACAGCCCCACCTCCCCGGTCTACTCGCCCAAAAGCCCGGCAGGCAATGCGTACAGTCCGACTAGCCCAGCGGGACAGTACGGCGCTACCAACGGCAACGGACGAGGCGTCAGCCCCACGAGCCCGCAGTACTCGCCTACTAGTCCGCAGTACTCTCCAAAGTAAGTCTATTTGATGAGTGTGAGTGGAGATGAAGGGTCGCTGACTTTGCCATAGTTCGCCGAAGGAGTGAGCTCAATTGAGCATTCAAGAATTGTGTTATCATCCTTTTTCCGAGTGGCGCCGATGAAGGCGCGAAAGGCGCCAAAGGCGCGGAGCGTGAGACATGCGGTGATCAGAGTGGGTAGAAAGGTCTAGCGTACTCTTTGCTGAGCACACGCTTTCCTCTCTTTCCTCTCCTCTGCGCGCTGGCTTACTTCCACGTGGTTGCGTTCTGTGTGTTGTAAAAATATTATTGCGTTTTGCAGCGTTTCTGGCATCGGCATGCGGAGTTCAGTGCTTTTTGTGGGTGGGCATGGGTGGGTTTGGGAACTTGGATCAGATGAGAGGGGAGATTCAATATACCAAAAAAATGGGTCGAGCGCGCGAGAGGGCTGCGAAAGGAGCTGCATGGGCCGGTGCAGCTTTCTGGGTGGCATGGTTTAGATGGGTCAGATTGATACCTGTGCTTCTTTATGGGAGAGGCTGCTTGCTTGCTTGTCTTGCGATGGGCGAGGGGATGGTAGTATTGGCCAGCGAGTCAAAGTGTGGACAGAGCGAGAATTGTGGTAGATGCAGAGCAGAGTAGAGAGCATCGAATGATATGAGTGAAAAGTGCCGTTGCTCCTTCTCCTGCCACATCATGAGCGCCTGTGTATATAGATATCGACATTGTGCTTTCAAATCGTCGCTTACACCAACGTCATGGCTGCAACTTCCAACTTGAAATTTCGAATGAATACACGCAGAGCGATCCTCTGACCAGACATCACCACGCAGAGAACTAAATGGCCAACAGCGAATTCGAATATGTCCGTGGCTTCGAGCAACAAGATGCCATCCCGCCTTCCAACTGGATCGTGGTGCGCATTGATGGTCGCGGCTTCAGCAAGCTCTGCGAGAAGTACAACTTTGAGAAGCCCAATGACCAGCGAGCCTTGGATCTGATGAACGCAGCTGCTACCGAAGTCGTCCGCTCTCTGGTCGACGTTGTCCTAGCATACGGTCAGAGTGATGAGTACAGCTTCGTCTTCCACGAATCAGCGAATCTTTTCGAGCGGAGAGCGGCAAAACTGGCTACTACCGTGGCTACCACATTCACTGCGGAGTACTGCCTACAGTGGCGTTCTTTTTTTCCCGATGAGGAGCTCACAAGACCTTACCCAACATTCGACGGGAGGTGTGTAGCGTACCCCAAACGCAAGATCTTGAAAGACTATCTTGCGTGGCGACAGGCGGATTGCCATATCAACAACTTGTACAACACGACTTTCTGGAACTTGGTGCAGAGGAACGACATGAGCGGGTACGCTGCCGAGGAAGCGCTGAAGGGTTCCTTGGCTGGGGATAAGAACGAGATTCTGTTCTCGCAGTTTGGGATCAACTATAACAACGAACCCGCGGTTTGGAGGAAGGGGACGGTGATCTATCGCGCCTATGACGATGAAACGGAGTCAGGTCCGCAGCCGCATAGCAAAGGGGCAATCAATCGCGACAGCAAGTCGCAGATCGAGAAGGAGAAGAAGAGGAGGCAGAAGGCGCGGATCGCGGTCGAGTATGTTGATATCATCGGTGATGCTTTTTGGGACGCTCGACCGTACATTCTCGCTGGCAAACGAGGGCAGGTTGAGGAGGAATGAATCATCAACTTGCTCGGTGAACCTGGCGGCACGATCTACTAAGGAGTTCAAAGACTCAGGAGAAAGAAATTGGCCGGATCTGCAGGACCATGCGGAGATTCCATCGTATACCTGGATACGAGGTGGAGTTCTTCGGACGTTGAGACAAACTCACGGAGGGCAGCGGCCCTTGCAGCTAATATGATTATCAGCTCTACTAGTGGTGCTCGATATACGGTACTCCGAGTACCGGCCTTTCCGTCCGCAGGCACACGTACTGGTCTGGCGATGTCAGAGTCTGAGTCCGTTCTGTTGTCAGTATTCCGGACTACAGCCCTTACTTGCTTCAAGAGAACCAGGAGCCGCCATGCTTCCTTCCCGACGTCCGTCTCGCAGTGGTACAGAGGCAATCAGCGTTTTCAGGATGCGAGAAGGGGTCTACGTAAACATTTACGCAGTCAGCTGGAGCGATGAAGGACGAGGACTGTGAACCGGCAGCAAGTCTGATGAAGGTACGACTGTTCCACGCGAAAGCATATATCTCGCATCTCGCGTCCGCCCACGTGTTACTGGACATAACGATCAGCTCGCATCGTCTCTTCGAGTAGTCTGAGATCCATGTAGCCACATTGAGTTTGCCATCAAACGATGCGCCGCTGAAGTGACGTTGTCGTCGAAGTATACGCCATGGCTGTGCGTCTCTTCGTCTCCTGGCGGTCAGCGATACGCGGTGCATAACAAACGTGAACCGATTTGCCGTGAGCGTATATTCCGATCGGCGTGTGTCATCGTGATTCTATCACGGATGCAAACACGAGAGTAACCACGCGACCGTGGGATACGACTTGTGGAGGACGTTAGCCAGTGCGCTATTGACGGGAGCTAGGAGAGTTTCTCCGCTTCTATTCTTGGTAGAACCTCAGCACGCGGTTCGTTTTGCCGCCTCGAATTTCTGCTTTGACAAGATTCAATGAACACCTGCATGCAAACAGCTCTGCGGAGGCGGCGAAGTGCGGACGCCATGGTTCTGGAAGGTGTCGGCACCGACCTCACCTCTGCTGACTGGTAGCATGACCTCCACGCCACTACGACCTACTGCCTCAAAGCAGCTACGCCCTCGTAACCTGGTGATCGCTCGCCAATATAGGTCAACGCCGTCGAGGGCCGGATGCCCGCGGCGTGCATCTAATACCCGAAGCGATGGTCCGATACGAGTGTTACGAGGTCGCAATTACTCCCTTGGAATGCGTCGCGGCCAAACACAGCTGAGTGACCAGCATGTCATACATTCCTCTTGCAGCACGGGCTCGAGCCTTGAATCAGAGCACGAAGTGTAAGCAGACCTGCAGCAAGGCATTTGACGTAGTAGCCGCCACCTTGCGAGCAAGCAAGCATATACAACCCGTACGGTCGTCCACTTCATATCTTTTTCTTCTTCATCAACACCAGCCATCATCAACCAAACAAGACATTCGTTGCAGACTCCACCCAAAACAACACATCAATCATCAAGATGAAGTTCTCCGCCACCATCCTCGCCGCGGTTCTCTCCGCCACTGCCTTCGCGGCACCAGCACCTGAGCTCGAGGTCCGCCAAACCGCAGCTGAAGCGTGTCTGCGCCTCGGGCACCTGCACCTGGACCTTCAACATCGATAACCACGCCACTGCCATCACTCCTTGCACCTTCAAGGTCAAGGGCGCCCCGGCAACCCAGACCGACTCTTCCGGCAACGTCTGCGGCGGCTACACCGTCAGCACTGGCTGGTCCGGCCAGTTCGGCGCTGGCAACGGCTTCACCACCCTCGCTGTCGTCGACAACGCCAAGAAGCAGATCGTTTACCCAGCGTACACCGACACGCAGTTGGGAACCGGAAAGGTCGTCAAGCCAGACCAGAGCTACACCCCACAGAACCTCCCATCATAGACGGAACGCTCGGAGCAGAGGGAGAGATTTGGCTAGGCTGAGAGTGGCGAGGAGCAGTTACTTCTAATATGTATATAAGCTTGACAACGACAAGTTTGACTACCTATCTCATGAGCATCTCAGTTTTCTCTTTTGCCGTCTCGTTTTAGGTGTAGTCTATGCGTTCGTGATTTCAGGCATCAAGCTTGTTCTCCGCTTCCCTGCCAACCTTGACATCTTGCATGTCCATAAAATTTCAAACGTCCTTTTGCGTTGCTACATAGTTTCTTGATTTACAGTATCGCAGCGCCCAGTCTTGATGATGGTCTTGAGAACCGACAATGATCGAGGACAGGCTTCGCCGCAACTTATGTGGCATGAAATTGCTACTGCCGAGCAGAATCCTCCCGTCTTCGACAAGCTATTCGAACTGTCCTGGGGAGTTTTCGCTGCATATACACCATCAGATGAGCTTCGCAGCCAACAGATTGAGAGCAGTGACATCTGGAAACAACATATAGGGCTACCAGGAGCAAGCATCTTTTACGCAACAAACACAGCGTCTACAAAGCCTGACGAACCTCTCGGCT
>JAABUW010003412.1_pt1 | contig 22746 bp, 35 predicted proteins | sample 5560081 | NCBI WGS metagenome assembly JAABUW01 (sample SAMN10711882, study PRJNA513363) | rock metagenome | isolation source: Antarctica rocks | place: Antarctica: Victoria Land, Knobhead sud
AACCAATGGAAGAATGGATCCTGTCTAGCAGAAGGCTGGACCAATTGGCACTGTAGTCCTCACGGCCCAGAGGGTCTTTGTACCTGGGGTCATTGCGGTAGTGTCACGATCGCATATCGAACAACGGAGGCAACGCGCGTTCGTTCGGCCTCATCCCGCAGAGATCGAGACGTGATGTTTGGAAGAGAGACATGGAACACAAAGCTATAAGTATATAGGTACTATAGATCGCTGAGGGATAGCCTCAGCGATTCGAGATTGAAGTCACTGAAGTCATTGAAGTCATTGAAGTCATTGAAGTCATTGAAGTCATTTCGTAGTACCCCCTTGTCTTAGTCTTTGCATCGATAGCGCTACCCGACCAGTGCCTACTTCGGCTACGTTCTCATACGTCCCCGACAGTACTTTTGACGCTGAACCCTCTTTGCCTATCAATCGCCACCTTCGGCCACGATCGCCAGTCGTAGGAGTTGGACGTCGGGCCTTATCACTGGTCGGCGTAGCACCCTGACAGGTAGTTAGTGGTGGGTGCGGCTCTCCCACTCTTGGAGATTTTGCCTTTTGGCTTTGACAGCCCTTTGGCTTTGTGGGTCCTGAAGAGCAAGACTCAGGGCAGGTAGGCCTTGATGATTCTGTCAGATTGGCAATTGAGAAGTCTGAGCCTCCCCCAACAGACTTTGCATCAGACTTCACGGAATATGAACCTGGCATTTCTGAATTCTCCTCGCAAGTGTCTGAAAAGAATTCAGGGAGTATGAAAATGTGAGATGTGGTAGTATGAGTGGGTAAAGACTGAGTATTCCAAGCACATATATAAATGATGCACTTCAGGCGGAAGTCTGCACATGAAAGGACCACCCTTCTGTCCATCCTTTGTCCACTTTTGGAGAGTCTTATCATGCCCATGTGATCAAGTCTAGTGCTTGAATAGATGGGGTGATCCTTGATGGTTTTGCTGAATGACATGCAGCAATGATGGAGCAGATTGTCTTGGTCAGACTAATGATTATGAGTGTGATCTCATTCGCTTGAGAGCCTTTGGGGTCTGGTGTGTCTGTGATGAGGTGGGGTAAGCAAAACCCACAAGCGATACGGAGTGTCTTTGGTATATCACTAGATTACTGGGGCTGTAAGTCAATGAGGAGCAGAGCAGACTTGGGTTTTAGAACTGGAGGGATTGTACGAAAGACATCAAGTCAGTGTATGTCCAGAGCCAGAGAAGAAAATTGTAATGTCAAGTTAGGTGCCAAGTGTCATGAATCACACCGCGCGATTCCAATTAGGCTTCGGTTTGGCTATCTGACGTCTTTGTTTACGCTTTCCCACATACTCCGAAAGTATTCCTAGCTGTGACAACCGTTTCCCCAGCTGGCAACCCTTCACCCAACCTGGCGCTCACATACCCAACTTGGTCCCTAAAGTAGGAACCCGTCCAACAACCTGGCTATTGACCCCCATGCTGGGAGTCAACCTGTCACACCAAATTCAACCTGGGAGTATCTGGGAGACAGACTGGGAGCATGGCAGACAGGCTGGGAGCCTGTCAGCCAGCTTGGTTGATCATGGACCAAGGACGGAAGAGAAAAGACAGAAAGGTATAGAAGGCAATCATTTGTATCTTGTTGTTGTTCATTTCTTTAACTCTGATTCATACGTCATACTTCACTTCGTCCATATCCTATGTTACACCTCAGCTCCTTTGGGTATTTGGAGACATCACCATCAAGCTCAGGCTTTGCGACTGCTATAGTATGCAAGTCAGTCAACATGACTTCCTGAGAGAGGTGTCATTCTTTATTGAATTACCGAATCGGAGGCTATCGAGCCACTTTTTCGGCCTGTTAGTATCCACGTCTTCCGAGCGTTCATTATGAGACAAAGGATGCAGATTGCGTTTGGTTTTCGTGACGGCATCTTTCTCTGCCGTTGCGGGGATGTTGAAAGGCTCCTTGAGATCCCCTTGAGCTGCTTCGGAGCCAGCTTGTGGCGCTGCTATTCGGCTGAGGACGGAACCGATGTCCTGGAGTGTCCGGCAGTACTCGTTGACGAATGTAATCGCTCCGTGAATATCACAGGCCAGTGTGGTACCAACCTCTTCGTTGAGCTATGTGAATCTGCTCCGGGTATGAGCAATCGCGTTCCCATCATATGCAAATACGGTCTCGTCCCCGCTTCAGGATCCTGTCGAGAGGCGAGAGCTCTGGAATCGGACGGGGCATCGGGGTGATCTGGCTCCGGACTGGGCTTGCTGCCATTGCTTGCCGGTTCGTGAATGTCGTGAGTGGTAGCATGTGTCCATGCTTTCAAAATACCGGCTTAGACTGAACTAAGCGTTTCGTGGTGATCGGTCCGCGCATGTCCTCGTCCAAGCTTGAGGGTGGAAAGGGGCAAGCTCAAATACATGACTGCGCAGTAGTATGTCTGTCTAATCAGTGCCGGAGAACGATGTAGAGTAAAAATAGTTTTAGCAGACCTTCCCGTCAGCGAAGTCGGCTCAGACGATCAGCGGAGCCAAACATGAAAGGAAGTTGAGTCGGCTTGCTCCAACAACGCTATGTCATACCGTCGAGCGAAAGTCCTTCAACCCTGCGCTAACCGAGATACTCATGCAGTTCCTTCCACTGTTAATCACATCAGCATCACCGTCAAGTACGGTAAAAGCGGACTGACATACCGACAGCGACCTTATCTCCCCTCTTCCCCACCGCTTCCGTCCTCCGACTCGCAAACGGCGGATACGGCTGATTATACACCTCGTCCAATTCCTCGAGCGTCCGACCTTGGGTCTCGACGCCCGCGATCCACCACGTCGCAGCTTCGACACAGTCCCAACCGACAAATACTGCTCCACATCAGCGCTCGCCTCGAGATCTAGGACATATGGAAAGGCTGGACCCACCCCAGACGTAGTTGTTCTTGATGTTGTGTAAGCCGACGGGACCGGCATAGGTGTTTATGAATCCGATGAGGCCGGATATCACGCCGCTCAGAGCGAGACCTTTCGCACGGGCCGTCGTCTCTAGGTTCTCGGATGGGTACACCCTGACCACCTAATCAGTCCAACCACATGTATTCGTGAGACACTCACGATTGGAGGGGAGTGTAGGTGAAGCTATTGAGCCCATTGAAGAGGTAGTACGAGGCGAGGGCTCCCTTTCCAAGCGCGAGATTCGGGTTGATGACCGTACCTGTGGAATCGACCGGTTGCTGAGCCCATTTGAGGGAGAGCGCCGCGTTGATGGCCAGGAATCCTGCTTGGCCCAGTGTGCCGAATGTGAGGACCTTGATCCGTGGCATTCGATCGGTAAGGGCTGCACCAGTCAATGCGCATGTGGCTGAGACGAATTGCGCGCCCAGGTTGAGACCTAGTTGGGTGACGGACCTGGCGTTAGCGGACACGTCAACCCCACTCCCGTCAGACGGAGGGCGATGACGTACGAGGTATATCCTAGTGACGCGTAGATGACGGTATTGAAATACCCAAGTCCACCGCCGCTGAACTGTCCAAAGACCGACATCAACATGACCATGATGAACCTCCATCGGGCGTTCTTGGTCATGAATAGGGCGCGGTAGTCCCACCATCGCTTGTCGGACGCGTCGAGGGCGATGTGTTCCTCGAATTCTTGCCATTCCAGCGCGACTACCGCGGAATTTGTATCCTTGTTCCCGTCTGTCATTGCCAATCCATCATCTTTCGTTGCTTTCATTGTGCATTTTGTCTGGAAGACTTACGGTACTTGATGAGGAATTCCAGAGCCTCCTTCTTCCGATTATTCTGCATCAACCATCTCGGACTCTCCGGCATGAAGAATAGCGAGACGATGACGAAAATCGCGGGTACACCCTGGCCGATCATGGGGATACGCCATGCGTAGTCGTTGTTGATGTAATTGGTACCGAAAGTGACGGCGGCCGCAGCGATGGACCCTCCGTAGTAGCCACAGTTTAGGATACCCGTCATCTTCCCTCGCCACTGGGGCGGAGCTATCTCGGTGGAGTACTGTGCATGTCAGCTGTCCGCGCTATGATACATGAAAAGACTGTGACCTACCGCTGGCGCTGAGAGGTTCATGATGCTAATTCCCCCTGTACTGGTCTCAGCGAGTTCGAAGTAGATCAAGACTATAACTCACAGCCCAGCACAAATCGCCCTCCGACCAGCTGATTCAACCCAGGCGCGCTCGACACCAGAATCATCCCAAAGATGATGACGACCGCACCCATCCACATCCCCCATTTCCGTCCCCACTCGTCCGCGACAAACGCTGCCGGGAAAGATCCAAGGAGGGAGCCAACGCTATACATCGAGAATACGAGGCTGACACCGGTTCCCGTGGTACCCGTCCCGAACTTGTCGAGGTAGGGCTGCATGGCGAGTACGCCGGTCATCAGGGATGAGTCGTAGCCGTTCGCACAGGCGCAAAGACTTCGAATACCCGTCATCTACGGCAGTGATGTGGTTTTGGAGCGAGCGAGACGTACAAGGTGACGAAGCAGTAAAAGTAGAGCAAGGCCGACTCCTTCGATTTCCTCTTCAACGGCGCATTCGCGACCGCCGCCGTAAAGGCCGCATTGCGCACCTGCTCCAGTCAGGACAGCTCTAAGAAGCGGTAGTGGCCATACCCGGAGGACCTCAGTACGGGACACGTCCTTGGCGTTGATGATCTCCAAAGCCTCCTGGATCTGCGGGGATGCTTTCTGGAAATGAGGTATACCCTCCTTCGTATCCTCGATTGCCGAAAAGTTGCTAGCCTTGCGGCCGACGGAGAGCTGGATGTCCTCGACCATAGTCACATCGGATGATTTCCGGATGTCCAACGCGTCCATCGTGGCTTGCTAATGGGAGATTGGTGAAGGGGAGTAAGTCATCTCACGTACTCCTACTTGTTTGGCGTCCCCGAACGACTCCCCCACTTCGGGATGATCCTAATCCGACAGGTCACTCCGACCATCCTCCGGTCCGTCAGTCGCCGGAGATGGAGTTGCTTGGGGTCTCGAGGGTAGCAGCCGGGGCTACTTGAAACTAAGGATCATGTCTGCCGAGACGTGAAGGGCAGATCTCGCGAAACGATGCGGTTTTACTACGCGGTGGTTCGTGACGGCAAAAGCGGTCATCTCCGGGCCATTGGCAGTACAGAGCTGACTAATGTCAGGCAGGACCTTACATCTGTTGCCAATAGTTCACCATTGCTGACCGGGAGCCAGAGCTCTAGGTGCTGAACATCTTGAGCATATGTGACGGATGATAGGAATTTGCCACGTAACCACACGCAAGATGGATTATCCCTGGTTTGTCACTGGATGTCAGGGTGCTACGCCGACCAGTGATAAGGCCCGACGTCCAACTCCTACGACTGGCGATCGTGGCCGAAGGTGGCGATTGATAGGCAAAGAGGGTCCACGTAGCCGAAGTAGGCACTGGTCGGGTAGCGCTATCGATGCAAAGACTAAGACAAGGGGGTACTACGAAATGACTTCAATGACTTCAATGACTTCAATGACTTCAGTGACTTCAATCTCGAATCGCTGAGGCTATCCCTCAGCGATGTATAGTACATCACGTCTCGATCTCTGCAGTTGGCGCAAAAGGTGAATCTCGGCAATCTTGGGGTTCGGAACGCAATGAGGCCGAAAGAACGCGCGTTGCCGTTTTTGGGCGTCCTGTGATGTGCCGGCGATAGTTGGCGAAAACGTGGTTTTGCCGTCGTTGTTCGATATGCGATCGTGACACACACCCACCACGTCTGGGAAGTGTTTCTGCTCCCAGTCTGTTCTGATTCTCATGTCATCTTCTGAGTCCACAACGGAGATGGGAGATGGCCATCAGCCTATCATAGGCTTCCGGGGCCTCGTGACAGATCAGCGTAGGTCCTCAGATGCTTCCCAATTGTCATTGTGGGTGCCCTGTTTCAGATAGGAGAGGGAGGTAAAAAAAACGAAGCAAAATTATCAAGGGGATTGTCCCATTTGCCAGAAATGTTATCACTTTCACCGCCTAGATGGCACATCTGTCCAGTCAGATTCTTAAATTGAGCAAACAAGTATATGATAGCTAAAAGAAAAGTAGCTCACCCAGGCAGACTCCTCCATGCTTGCATACCTATCCATCCTCTTCTTGACCCGACGCTTGATCTTGCGCTTCTTGTCATCTAAAATCTGGCAACTTCCACTTGCATATGGGCTGAGACTGCATCAGGGTAGTCACAGACAATTACTGATGCATTAATTATATCTAGATAGTCACTTGACTTTAACCTATGATCCTACAAAGAGAGTTCTTTGATGACCACAATGTTGTATATATTGTATGAAATGATGACACTATTGTGCTCTGGGTCCAGATCTGGTAAGCATCTGTGTCAGGGATTCCGACACGGGTGAGGGGTGAAATCGACTGTCTCTGGCATGTCATTAGAATAGTTTGACTGAGACCCTCGCATGGAGTGGACTCAAGTGGAGGCCGGAAAAAATCCCATAGTATCAACTTCACCCCATAGCAATCCAATGCAGAGCTAAAGGAAAAACCCAACTTCAAGACAGAAGTCTACGCTTAGAATCGTTCCTTCCGAGCCAAAGCCGTCACAACGCCAGCAGCACTCATCAATGACGTTTGCCTTTGTATGGAGTATTGATCTGACGGGGTGCGTGCCACTTCTGCTCTCAATCTACCTGACTCAACTGGTGTATCCCGCCTCTCAGCAATTCAACCTGACTCAACTGGTCTTCCACCCTTTCAAGCGACCCGACCAAAGAGCTACCTTACCTTTCTTCTCCCACTCCTCTGGAGGAAAAGTCTGCTACTCCTACTGATACCGTCGTGCTCGATACATTTTGTTGCTGATCAAATCAATGCCAAGAAGCCGGTATTCAGCGTTGGTGGTCAGTCAGTCGCTGAGCAAGGTTGTGCATGCGGCTCTCCGGCTCTGGCGAGTGCGTAGGCACCTGTATTGGGACAGGGGTCTGGGCTCCGCATTGTGCCACAACATCGCCTGCGGGGGAACGAGATCGGTCTTCCGCTCAAGCATTCTGAAGGGAGGGAGCCATTGTGGCCGACATCATCAAGAAGACGTCCGTCCCCGTGTTACCTTATGTCACTCGACTCCTGCTGATCAGAACAGCTACCTGGCCGTCGACGCCAGCATCATCTCCACCTCTCTTGCCCTACTTAACAACCCAGCCAAACCACCCTGCGAGTCCATTTCCCCTTCAACCCGTCTACGCACTCCTCGCCGAGCTCGACTCTTCCGGATCGTGCGCCACCACAGCCATCGTCGACGTCGCATCCGACAGGCTGTACGTGGCGGACACGGGGGACTCGCGTGCCGTGGCGGGATGGTGGAATCCCCATCAGCAGAGGTGGAGGTGTGACGTCTTGTCCGCGGATCAGACTGGCGATAGCCCGCTCGAAGCCGCTCGGTACGAGTCAACTTTTCTGCGTGAGGGAGGGATGCTGTTGAAGTGAAGGGTCCGGTCCAAGCACCCGCCAGAGGAACACGACAATGCGATCGCATTCGCTGACTTCTTCACCCTTTCACTCGGCATCTGCCAGGTGACGTTTCGGATACGCCTCGGAGAAGAGGTCGCAAGAGGACGTCGAGAGGTGTCCCGGCGCCCAAGCCAGAACGATGATGGCTGATGATGGTGGTCAGGGTGGCGAGAACGATGGGGACGCACGAGCACAAGCTGAAGAAGGAACGTCTCACCCCGCCGGATTCCACCGCCGAGTCGGAAGTGGTATGGCGGGACTTGTATCCGAGGCGAATGGCGAGGTGTTGAAGTTCGGCATCGTCGCTTCGGACGGACGTGAGTTCCCAAAACACAGTCATCTTCGGTCACTGAAGTTGAGTCAAGTTTGGGACCACATGAGTCCCGACGAAGCCAGCCTGCTCACCGCAGCCCACCTCGCCCACCCCGTTCATCCGGACATACCCAGATCCTCTCTACCCCTCGCCTTCCCACACCTCGCATCACCCGAACCAAGACCCTACCCCACCCAAACGCTTCCGGGAACCACTCCCGAGAACGCTCATGCCGGACGGGCATTCCGGGATGCTAACGCCGCTACCCACTTGACGCTCATCTCGCTTGCTGATGCGAATCGGAAGTTGGGGAGACCGATGCTCAGTATGACCTCGCCGGGAACGAGGGGGATGGGGGATGATATCACTGCGATGTGAGTGACTCACGAGGGTTGGACTTCTTGCTGATTTGGGAAAGCGTGATGTTGTTTGATGATAAGGCCTGGGAGGGCGCAGAGGTCGTAGCCTTTCCGTGAGCAGCATTCTCGAGATGCTCACACTTATAAATCTTCGGTGGGCAAGTTTCCACCTTCCCTAAGTCTTGTATACCGTATCTAATCTACCTGTCTCATCTTGCGTTAGTGCTGATGACCCCGTCAAGTCGTGACATCAGGGACCCATGAGCGAGTCCTCTTTACTCAGATGACAACGTGTGAATCAGCCCAGATCTCCTCCTGGTCGGTAAAATACGCTTCGCCTCAAAGAACCGGAAATTAATGACCACCATCGTAATCTCCCGGTGTTTGACTTACCAGATCAGTCAAGGCCCTTCTCCTTAATAAGCGGATCAGCGTCATCGTTGTTCACGCACATCTAGTGGCTGTTGGCCGCAATTCTGGCGTGAGTATGGAGACCGTCAGTCGTGAACGATCAGTAAAGACAGGACCAAGACACGATCGTGCGACCCGTGAACAGATGGGCACCGATGTCATACTAGGCCATGATCAGTATCATACCGTTCTACCATCGATCCCATTCACCGAACATCACAACCAACCCCAAGCCTCCACTTCCCCCTCCTCCTTCCCGTCCTCCGAGACGACCTTCACCTCCCCCTTGCCCTCCATCCTCGGGGTCATCACTCCTTCCCCATCGCCCAAGCATTCCTCCTCATCATCCATTAGACTCCTCACGCTCCCCGAATCTCCACTGCTCCCGCTCGTGCTGAGCTGACGCATTTCTCGGCCTGGTAATCGCGATGCGTTGGCCGGTCTTGGTGCGGGGAGGGTCGGGGAAGTGACGACTCCCGCCCAGGCGGGGAGCATTATCTTCAGTCCGGACCTATCCATCTTCAGCTTATCATCAACTTGTTGCGCAAGACCCACAAGTCCAGTCGTCCGACCAAACCGTCCCCCTCTTCTCCTTTCCTCGCAGTCCCCGTGATCATGCCCTCAACAGGTACAGTTCCCCCAGCCGCCGCGCTGACAGTCCTCACCAGTTGCCCCCAAAAACGCTTCCCACCCTCGATGGCCTCCTCGCTCGGCCCCAGCGCGGACTGGAGCAGACCAGCGAACGTCGGGACTTCCTCTGTTGTGGGAGGCGAGGCGAGTAGGGAGATCTGCGAAGACGTGGATGACGAGGCGGAGACGGGACGCGAGGATGTCAAAATTGAGGTTGGAGGGATGGAGGTGGGGTGATGAGGTGTGGGGAGGGAGGAGGAGCGGGAGATGATGGATGCCCAGCGGGATTTGAGGGTGTTGAGAGATGCTTCTTGTTGGCCCAGCTCTGCGACTCACCATGAGTCCCATGCATCACTGGGTTTTGTGGAAAGAGGGAGAGCGAGACGTACCCTGGCGAAGCTCGTTGACCCGTCTCTCCCTTTGCGCGATCAGCGTGAGCAGATCCGAGTGCCTAGTCCCAACATCGTCAGCATCGGACGAGAAAAACGAAGCTGAACGACAGCTTTGATTCTGATCGAGACACTCACTTGTCCGTCAGAGTCTGTGTCCTCCTTCCCCCCTGCTTCTCTCGAACCTCCCCTCCGTCCCTCCCAGTGTCACTCCAAGCTGACGCCCTCTCAATCGGGCTCTCCTCCCGAATCCCACCCCTCCCGAAACCGTCCATACTCCCTCTTACCCCACTCACATTCCCATCCCTACTCGCCCCACTGCCTATACCAATCTCCCGCTGCGGCATCACCGAACTCCATACCAGCGCCGGTGAGTAGCTAATACTACTCCTCAACCCCCTGCCCGAACGTCGTGGCGTACTCGGTCCGGCCCCTTCCCTCACTCCTGCTCCGATGCCGGCATCCACATCCCGATCGACGTCCCCCAGTGCCGGCTTGCTGGCCAGGGAGAGGCGTTTCAGCTTCCCTGGAGTCGCATCGGCTAACGGAGGCGGGGACGTTGGGAGGTTGGAGGTGTGAGACATGGTGAGGGGACGGGGTAGCTTATACCCTATTGTCGATGGTGGGACGGTGTTGTGTGTCCGGGTTGATGAGAGATCTCGGAGATACGATTTCGTTCTCGTCTTAGGCGTGACTGATGTGTTGTGCATAGTCTGAGGAAGGATCGAATTAGTTGAGGAAGGAGATGCGATGGACGACATGATGATGAAACAAGCGTCGGAAAGTTGATGAACAGATCCGAGCAAGCTTCAAACTCGATACACAGGGACAGGGGTGAGCGCGCCTGATTTCACCACGTGGCGTGGCGGCGTGGCGGGTCATCTGGTTCGCCGGTTCGACATAACACCGCACTCCACAAATGTAATGCTGTATGGATGCATACAATGTGCGATGCGATACAATACTATGGTATAGGAGCCCCTATCAGCGGTTCTGGAATCACTTCTTCTCCTCCATCCTGCACCGCCACTCCCCCCAAACCACCACGATCCCGCCCCACCCCCTCCTCTCTCCGCCGCCTCTCCTCCGCCCACCGGACCCAAGTCCCCCTCAACCAAAGTAATCCCACTACAAGCGCCCCAATCCCCACAATCGCCAACACCTCTCCCAAATCTTCCAAATCCTCGTCTTCGAGACCCCGTTCCTCACCCGTCCATCCTGATCCAGAGAGGTCGTCGTAACCCCCACCGTCCGGGTCCAGTATATCCCCCTCGAACTCTGGTTGGATGGGGGAGGTGAAGAGCGAGCGGATACGTTCCCATAGACCCGGTTGGATGTCACCCTCCTCTCCTTCGAATAGCCGGAGACCGGGCATCTCGCCGGCGGTCCGCATCTCTGTCCACCAGCTACAAACATCCCATCATCAGTCTCGGGATTGAGTATGTTGTCAGAATGCTTACCTGCGGAGATATAGCCCAGCGAGACTGAGCATGACCGGAAGATACGCCTCGTGATTCGTCTCCAAGCTCAGGTCGTAGAACCGCTTCGCCAAATGCCAGTCCCGCGGCACACCCTGGCCCTTCTCATACATCCATCCGAGATTCCAGTATGCCATTGCCGAAGTCTGGTAATCCGCCGCGGATTGGTAATATGTCGCCGCTCGATCGAACTTGTCCTCTTCCGATGTACCAATCCCCTCATCTGCCATCCCTCAGCTCCGATCGCTTTGCCAACGAAGACGGCTTACAATACAGATCCCCGACTTTGACGATCGCATCCACGTTATCCTGCGCCGCACTCCTCACCCACTGCCTCAGACCCGAATCACTCCCATTCGCCTTCCCCGACAAGCCCTCCCCAATCCCCTTTTCCAACAAGAACGCCACGTTATTCTGCGCCGCCTCGTACCCCATCTCACTCGCCACCGACCACCCGAGAACCGCGCTATTCTCCTCGCCTCTCGCCCAGGCTCGATCCGCATCGCCAATGAAGTCGAATCCCCAAGACCCCTTCTCCGCGACTAGCTTGTACCATGCCACGCTGACTCCACACATGCCCGGTCGACCGCCTTGATGCGGTGGGAGACGTGCGGTGGTGGCGTGTATCCGGGAGAGGAGGTGGAAGGCCTCGAACGGGGAGCCGTGTTGCAGGGCGACTTCGAAGTACTGGACTGCTTGTTGGATCTCGCCGCGCTCTACGATGCACGAGTTCAGCTTAACGAGAACTTACATGTCAAACTGACACACCGAGATGGAGCTTCCCGAGGTTGACCTGCGCTTCTGCCAAATCCTGCCCGGCCGCCGCTTGGAAGAAGCTGTATGCTTTCGGCTTGTCGATCGGGACAATCAGGCCATCCCTATGGATGATGCCCAAACCATTATGCGCTTCCTTGTCGCCCTGAGTCCCATATCAGCCGTAAGTCCCTCTTGTAAATGCAAGGACCGACCAGCTCGGCCGCCCTCTCGTACCACAACCTCGCCCTCCTGTAATCCGGTTTCTGCCCCTCACCCCGCATAGCCATGCGCCCCAAAAAAGCCGCCGTAACCATCGCCGGATCCCGAATGACATCCTCCATCTCCTTACTCATCTTCCTCCTCGCCGCGACCTGCCCATTCGCATCGAAATCCAAAGGCCACATCACCCTCGCCACCCTCAGAAAATAATCCTTCGCCTTGGAGTAACTCTGAGGTATCTCTCCCACCCCTTCTGCGCCAGACGATATGCCGCCGGGGAGGAAGTAGACGGATCCGAGGTAGAATAGGCGACCGAGTCGGACGGTGTAGAGGTGAGAGTCCCGGTCGGAGTGGTATTGGTAGTACTCGAGGACCTCCTTCTCGGTCTCGCCCCGAGCAACGGCGGATGAAGCTTTGATAGCGGCGCGGTTGGCATTGGTACCGGTCGATGCCCAGGAGGCATGGGGACCGTAGATCCCGCCGACCCGGTCGGAGAGGCGAGTGGGTGTAAGGGGTAGGGTCCGCCCGCCCGGTGGTCCAGCCAGGAAGGTCGAGTAGGCTGATTCGCTTCAGGTCCCATTCCAAATCAGGGCAACAGTAGGACAGCTCACCTTTCTCAGCAGCGCCCTCGTAATAGTCCATCGCAGTCAAGCAGTCCTAAGCGATCCGTAAGTCCGGGTGTATTCCTCATCAACGGCAACACACCTCCTTCACCCCGATCCCGGCCCAATGCCTGTAGCCCAAGGCCATCTCCGCTGGGCGATATCCTTGCAGCGCCGAAAACGTGTAGTATAGCAGTGCCTACGATCGTATCAGCTGTTGCGCTCCCATCTCCCGAGCTGATTCCCGGGATCAGACAGCTACCATCAGCTCACCCTCCCCTGATCCTCCTCGATCCCGCCGAGACCGGTAGCTTGGAAGAAGCCGACCATGAATTGCGACTCCGGATCCGAGCTCGTTTCGAGGTATCTCTGGCCTACATCAGCGGATTTGCGGATTCGGGAAGGAAGAGAACGTACGGTATACGCTGCGAAAGCCGCCGGGAGATCCTGCTTCACCCCTTTCGGCGGGAACTGGGTCCATCAGCTCCAAGTCCCCCGCATCACACGGTAAGGTGATTGTCCGGTACACGGCTCATCATGCAGCTGAGCGAGCGGGGCAATGGCAACTCACCATCCTCAACCTCCCCCTCATCCCCCAGACCTCACTACATCCCCCAGCCTCAGCCTCCGACATCAACCCCAACAGCTTCTCCACCCTGATCTTCCGGCCCTTGGAGATCTTCACTGCTTTCCTGGTGGATGTGGTTGAGGAGAGGAATGGGATGTGGGAGAGGAGGGCGGCAGGGGAGAGGGTGTTGAGTAGGCGGGGGAGGAGGCGAAGGGCTGTTGAGACGGGCCCCTGACGACAGCTTAGCTCGTAGAACTTACGTACGATTGACTGGTCTAGATGACTGGAAGATTGAATCCAGCTCGCGCACTCACCTCATGTCCCCAACCCAGACCATCACCCCATCCTTTCGATCCAAACCCCCCGACAGTCCCACCGATCTTCGACTCGAGATGTGCGTTTGCGGATGGTTGTAGCTCTTTGAGGATAGCTCGAGCTTCTATCAGAGGTGCACACGCTAATACCTCCTGTCAGTCTCCGTCGTGAAGGCTAAAGGGCACGGACCGTCGTCTGGGACTTCGAGCGTCTCAGATGGGATTTCTTCGGCGAGAACGAGTGAGTGGAGGAAGAACGACGCAAGGGACAATGTCAGGTATAGTCGGACTGGGTAACTGAGACGCATCCTATAAGCCCAAGGACGATGATGGGTTTGAGCCGGGAAACAACAAATTTGAGCCGAGACAGGACAAAGCATGAGCGAGTCTTCTCCTTGTGGTCAAAGTGACACGTGTTTCCGTCGGAGGTGCTGCGGAGTCAGTGGCGGTTATGTGATTGCGATTGTGGAAATCTTTCGGACGACATAGCTAGAGAGGGGACAAGGACGTAGGTGTGTGCGGCTCGGCTCGTCGATGAATACCCTAGCTACCAAGATGAGGAAGTTTGTGGGAAAGTATCGATGAATCATGCACCGCTCCAATTCGCCGTCCCCCTGGATCTGACCGCCCCTTAGAGCAATACGCCCATGTATGCATAGCAGAACTGCACTCGGAGATTGGCGTGAGGGACGATGGGTAACATCTCCCGTACCAGACTTTTACCATGCACCCGGTCGGAGTGGAGGCTGCAACTCGTCAGCCATTAACGGCAAACCGGAAGGCGCTGCGGGTACAATCAACTCCCTCGATGATTGTCCGGCAGAAGCAATACTCACATGCAGGAACGATTCCCGGCACCGAAACTCAACTGCCCAGCATAGGGACTGGACATTGATGCTTCCTTGTTCCAAACCTTCGCCGGTCGAAACTCGAGGGCGTCGTCACGAAGATCGTGGTCCAGAGATTTGCGTGCATCGGGGCTGGAGGCTTTCAGCTTTTACGCTGTGTCGGATGGATGGGAAACTTACGGAAGGCCACGGATGTCCCCTTGTCGACTGTCATGACGTCCCATCATCTTCCCATCCCGACCTCGCACCGGTGTACTGAGAGGCACGGTGACTCCCTTCGATGCGGTACGGTAGAAGACTGCTTGTGGCGGCTGAACGCGGAGGACCTCTCTTACGAACGCATCGAGGAACGGCAGGCCGTTGAGCTTATCGCTCTTGCATCTCAGTCACACAATGACATGCCTAGGATTCGGTACTGACAAAGAGGATAAGGATGTATCAAGTGTTTGCAGCTCATCACGAAGCTGTTCTCGCATCTTGGGGTACCTCGACAGGTATTACAGTGTCCATTCCAGAGCTGTCTTCACGCTTACTTGCGAGTAGCTGATGACTCGTTGATCACTGCCTTGGCGCGAGAAGCCTCACGATGACCGGGATCTGCGCGATGATCTCCTCGTCCGACAATTACTGATTCGGCTTGAGTCCGGGTAACATGTTGGACCTCACTGAATCAGAGTCAGAACGCGGACTATCGAAATGAACGCTTACGTATGATCGAGATGATGTCTTTCGAACCTATATCCTCCTTGCTCAGATCTCCCGACTGCGAAGCTTTGATGGACCGTTCTTCTCCTCGAGCAGAGACTTGTCCATGTTTGCGCAAGACACGCTGAACAAGATGTAGCATTAACAGGGAGATGTCCCGGATGAGTGCACGTGCGACGAGGACTTCCTCTTGCTCCTGGGAAGTCTAGATAGTTTAGAACTCATTGTGATCAGGGCCTAGCTGTCGGGCCCACCCTGATGATAGACATGATCGTATCCTGCCAACTTTTCGGACGCAAAGTCCCCATCAGCACGAAGAACGCGCTCATCAGCTCGTTGGATCCTTTCTCGATCAGGTTGAAATCGTAACCAAACCCAGCCAAGCTGATGGTATCCACCTCGACGCGATCCATCATCTTGATCGCGTCGATCCGAATCCGTCCATCGTCCAGGGCCATTTCCATCAACTGCCTCGAAGCTGCTCCGCCTTTTTGATGAATATCGGGTGATCTCCCGGGTGGAGATCACGGATGGGATGGACCGAGAGCGGGGAGCATGATCCGCCTGAGTCGCCTGTGATTGTCCCCGGCCTCGCCAATGATGGTGTGCGGTCCGACCATGTGCTCGCTCAGCTTTCTCGAAGGAGCGGTATAATCAAAGGCCTCGACGTTGGTCATGATGGAGGAGATCGTTCCGGGGTCGGAGGTGAGGATGAATTTTTTATTCTGAAGAGAGGTGGAGCGAATCCTCGGACCGTACATGTTGAACCAAGAAGTGAGGACGGTCCCGCTGGGAGCAGGCGAGGTGAGCGAGGGGATATTGCCATAACGCCCACGATGAGCCGAAGGACCTGGATATCCCATATTAGGCTAGGACGCCTGTCTCGAGAGGGCGAGACGCACCCCGCAGGTTCTAAAACGAAGTCAATTGCCCTCAGAATCTGATGAACGCGAGGACCGCACCGTGAGAGTAGCGACGACAGCAGCAGCCCAGAAGAAGCTGATGAATGCGAGTAGCCATAGCGGCGAAGGTCGGAGCAAAACCCATCCTTTCCACCAGGGATTGGAGGGGTAACGTCAAACATGAGGCAGATTGAGTGGGAAGAGTAAGTGGGCCACCGAAAGGGATACACGGATTGGGGCGGATGACGAGTCGTAGCCTTACGTCCTTTAGTCGATTAAATTACGTGAACGGAGATGTTGTTGAGTTTCAGCCCCAATTGAGTAGGTGTTTGAAGACGGTCTGGAAGTATGATGCATAGGATCATATTGAACGTCCCAGAAGATGGGCAAGCTGCCAACTAAGCCCCGTTCGCTAGCTGGTTAGGCGCCGGGATGGTTTTCATGACTTTCGATAGTCTTCTTGAGCTGCTCGCCGTCTAGCTCTGCACCGCCTGGTCTGAGCGCAGCATCGCCCGGTCCGTACACGATCCGCACCCATCGCCAATGCCAAAGCCGACGCTATCTCCGTCTGCGCTTTGTGGATCCCTCATTCCCGTTCTGCTCGGTTCTAGAGTCTCTTTCGGAGGTATCAAAGGTTGACTGCGTGTCTCGGAAGACCGGGGAGAGGCTTGGTAAGGATGTCCCCTCGCTGCTTCGCCGTCTCCACCTAGTCCAACTCGATCGTACCCATCTCGCTCCGCTCAACGATGGTGTGTGCTGGATTTCGATGTCTTGGGAGCGTGAATGGGTAACTTATGAGAGATTGGCGGATAGATGAATCGCGATCTGCGTATCGACGTGAAGGGTGCTTGGAATCTCCAGTTTGAAGCCGAGCTCGCCATTCAGACTTCTTCATAGCCCCATAGTCAAACAACGTCTCGAGTAGATTTGGCGGCATCGATGTAGTAGAGGACTCCCTGCCAGGTCGAGTACGCCGGGATTTCCGAGGTCCGCTCTGTTGCTGTCATCAAGCGATGATAGGATCGGGACACCACAATGATGCCCACACCGTGAATGGCTCGTCCCGCTACAGATCCAGGCGAATACGACTTTGAACATCCTTACCTTGAATACGACTTTGAACACTCTTACCTAGGCCCGATATGTCTCGGGACAGGCTTAGGTGTCACAACAGGATGCATGCAGTGTGTTCCATTAATAATGCGGGCTGACAATCAGAACGAAGGAGATGACCCTAAAGAACTAGAGATAATACCCAACGCTACCACTCAAGGAAGAACGTAGTGGATCGTGGGGGAGGTGAAGGCAGGAGACGGGACGTCGTTCAACCCCAATTTTAGCTGTAGTGCCCTGGATCGGCTCCGAAATATCCAATGTCGGGCAAGGTGGAGAATCTCGGACACCCTCCAGTCGCCTCACATCCTTCCGCGACTACCGTGTTCCCCCACCAGGTTATCCCGAGCGTTCCGCCCTTGGGGATCTCGAGCGCAAAGAAGATGACGATGGTGGAAATGGCGATCCCGGCGGGGAAAGCGGCGGCGATGACGTAGTTGTATTTCGCCCAGAAACCGAGGTAACGCTTTCGGACGTACTGGAACGAGAGCCAAGTGACGTAGACGTTGCCGATGTAATACGACATGTTGTACGGCGTGCCCCATGTTGAAGGGCCGGCGCAGATCATGACGGGATGGATCTGGCGGATGAACTCGGATCGAGGGTACCTCCTCCGGAGACCCCAGTAGACTGTGCTTTGGTCAGTAAAAGGTCGCTGAGGTGAGAGGGAGTGACGTACTGAAGACGAGGATGACACCCAGTGGGAAGCCGAGCAGCATGAGGTTGTAACGCTTGCCTGGACCGAAGAGGCGTTTGGGGCTGATGGTACCCCAGAACACGGCGGCGGTGTAGAATGTCGTCTGATTCGGGCAGGTGAACCTGAAAGCCGCATCGGCCGTACAGATGTCCCTGAACGACATGGCGAAGTTGAAGATGGCGGCGCTGACGAGGCAGTAGATGAGGGTGCCGACCATCTGGACGGCGAAAGTGTGTCGGGGTGGGCACTTGAGGTAATGTGCGAGCTTGAGATCATTGCTGAACAACAGAGCCTGATAGACAGCGATGTAGCCGTACGTCTTGAAGTACATGAGACCGTTTGCGTTTCCCTCGGTCAGGGCGCCACCGATGAACTCGGCAAGGACGTTGAGCGGGACGGCGATACCGGTGACGGCCTGGATGAGTCCACAGGGAATCATGACGATGAGCGGCATGATGATACCGAAGACGAGCACGACGGGTGAGGTATTGGTGGGGTAGATGCCGACTCCGACCATGCCGAAGACCATCGAGATGAGGAGGACGACGAGGTAGACCCATTCGTGAATCTCCTTGTAGTTCTGCTTCATCAATCGGTAGTGTACATCTTCCGACAGGTCGTCCTCCTCCTCCTCGTTGATGCTTCGGATCCGTAGGACCTTCTTGATGCTCTTCCAAAGGCTGTGAGCCCCGGCAACGACGCTATGTCGCTGGAACATGATAACATATGTGCAGGCTAGAATCATTAGCACCGCTCGAGTTGGAGTCCAAAGGACAACTTACTAGCCGCATACATGGCGAAGTACCAAACATTGGACATGATGAAACCGGCTGGCATCCACGGTTCCGAATACGCCTGATACAGATTCTCGTCGAGCAGATTCTTATCGTTGAGGATAGCGGTGACTTTGTAATGGTGCCCGGTGTTGTCCCAAGCTTTATTCGAGTTGATCCGCAGGTAAGACGTGTTCCACGAGTTGGTGTAGTAAACGGCGAGAGACCTGCGACGGAGGTTAATGGGAAGTCCACTTTCAGGTCTGAAGAGTACTCGCATGACGGCGCCGATCAGGATGCCGACAAACATGTTCATGATGGCGAAGGTCGGGATGGTGAGCGGGGTGAGCCAGGCCGTCAGGTTGTTCCAATCGAATGTGGGCCAAGGGTTCAAGCCCAAGCCACCGTAGAAGCCACAGACAGTATCGAGTGTGGCGTTGTCCGGTGCAATCCAGGTGATCCAGCTGAAGGTCGACATCGCGCCGAAAATGTAGCCGGGGAAGAAGAAGTAACTATGACATTGTCAGTCAACAGCGATCCCGAGCTGTACTCACCAGAACATGCAGACAAAGGCGATCAAGAATGCCTTCTCTCTCGAAGCAGTGTAGGTCATGTTGAACGGACCTCTCACCGCCTCGTTCTGTCCCGTGTGGAAAGCCTTGATCAAGCCAATGGTGTTGAATGCCGAGGGCCAGACAGCAACACTCGGGTAGACGAGGAATCGACGGGTGAGGCCAGCGAGACCGTAGCCGACGAAATTCGTACCGAGCGTGTTGAGGAATTGATATCCTCGGCTATAGGCGAAGCTTTCGTTGAAAAACACGGGTAGTGCCTGGGCGGGGATGATGTAGTTGGTGTAAGGGGCGTTGAACGAGACGGAGCACATGATGGTGATGAGCATGTGCTCTTTCTTGTTGAACGGTCCCGGGTTCAGGCTGTGTTCTTGTCCAAACAGTCTGAATCGGAAGTCGGGAAGGATCTTCTCGAGGAGCTTGCCGGCGGGATCTGGCGTGGGGGAAGTCAGGATTTTGCACCAGACACCGGAGACGAGACGAGACTCACAAGCGACCAACTGCCCGACGTTGGAGCCGACATAGACCGCAGGGTTACGATAGCCAAACAGGGTGTCGATGAAGGATCCCGCTCCAGAGAAGATGACACCGATGATCCAGACTCGGATCGTCAAGGCGGGCATGGTAGGGTCGTCGGTCGGATCGACGTTGGCCCGCACCTCCACATAGGGAGAATTCTCGGTCGCCAACACACACTCGAGTTTGATCTCACGAATCAATTCGCCGTGAGCCTGCGGGTTCGCGAGGACGTCCGGGTTATTGATGAACTCGTCCATACGGTCGAGCACCGCCTGAGGGAAGTTCTGGTCGTGTTTATGCATGACCATGAGTTGTCGAGTGATCTGGTGATCGGTCAGGATTCAGGCTCGCCCAGCATCACTAGGGAGATCTTCACCCGAGTAGCTCGCTCGAGAGACATCGCGTTGAGCTTTGGCTCCAACTTCTCCAATTCATCCTCGATCATCTGCATGTCCCTGGGGTCTTTGGTCAGCAACAAGGAACCGTGCTCGGTCTTCTCCAACGACTGACTGCTTGACAGTGGCTTCCTCGCCGGCCGGTAAAGTCTGTAGCGGGATATCCTGATCGTAACCTCCCTTGACGTCCGCCTTCACATCGTACTCGTCCTCCATTTCAGTTTTCTTGTCGCCGTATGTAAACCCCAAGGCTGGTGGACTCCGATCCGCGTCGGCAGCCGAGATCTCGTCTCGATTCATCTTGACGAGAATGCTTTGATTATCCTTTTGGCTGGAAAGAAGAAAACCGAGAACGTCCTCAGGAACCGATTCGGGCGGTCAAGAGCGAGATTTTCTTTTCCTCTCTTATCGACTCGGCGCGCAGACCTGCCAGCTTTATTTGGCGTGTTACCGCATGCTCTCTACCTTCCCATGGACCTCTCGTGTACGGCTTGCCCCGGCTCGATCGGAGACCGGACCTTATTGTGTTTGTAGGGGAGCACATGTAAACTTCGAACCGGAGCACGCGCCGGATACCGGGACTAATCGGTATCTCCAGGACGTCGCATCGGCCGGAAATGAGCTACCGAAAGGTCCCTGAGCCGGCAGGCGGCAATCAAACTACTTGGTTTGTTGGAAATGATCGAGGAAGTCATGCCGGCATCGGAGTTGAATGAATTGTTTAACTGAATCGAGGGGAAACAGATCGTCGGGCCATGTTCCTTGAACCCCAGAGGTGAAGAACAATTGCCGTTGGGACAAGGAGAGCTGAGGGAGGAGATATCATCATATCATCGTACACCAATGATGAGCCGGTCTGAATCCATGTGGCAAGACGTACCTGGCAGAACCCGAAACGAGGTCGATCCCTCTCGGAATTCTGATGAAAGCGACCAACCGGGATGGAGTGCGAGAGATTTCCCCGATCTTGATACGAGATTGTCGACTAATTGGGATGAAGATGATGACTTCCAGACACACGCCATTACGTGAATCCGGGATGTCAGGTTTCACGTGGGGTCCCACAATCGCACCTCTGAATGCTTCGTATCGATCAATTCTGGGAGGACCTATATCATCTTTCCTTTATCAATCAGATCATCTAATCTTACCCACCATGATCTCCGTCTCCTCTCATGTTAATCTTCCCTAATCATGATCATATCCGACTAAAGCACGTTGCTCTACACCAACCACCCCCTTCCGACCCACCTCAGAAATCCGGCGTCCTCTCCGCATTCCCCGGCAACGGAGGCGATGAGCTGAGCGATGATTCCGACGATGGTGAAGAGGGATTACGGGACAAGGTAGGGCAGAAGAGGGAGAAGAATCGGGTCAAACCAGCGGAATCTCCGTATTGAGAACATACTCCGCCTTGCTTAATCTTAGCTCAAGGTATGGGGTAGTGAGACGAGCTAATCACATTTCCGACCTCGAGAAATCTTGATCATCCCCTCAATCCAACTTCCACACCCTGCAAGCTTCCTACATGGCCCTACAGACACGCGAAGCGCATATCCTCGCCTGGGTGCGTGACTTGGAAACCGCGTTGTTCCCGACATGGTTACAGCACCGAGGTCGAAAATCTCCGTCAAGTCTGGGCGAATTCTGCTCGACATGATGGTGTGAGCTCGCTAAACGCACAAGCACACACTGTGTCAGGTGCGAAGCCGGGAATGGAGGTGCCGTACCCAACCCCGAGTGTGGTTTGGGATCCGCAATCGCAATCGCAATCGAGCTGGATCGAGTCGAGCACAAAGAAACGTCGGCACGCGAGGACGCCCTAGTCCAGCCGGTCCGAACTCATCCTTCAGACGGTCAGCCCTACTTGCCGAGCCTCCCTCTCCTAGATCCTGGACCTTCTCGACCACGGACCGTACCGAGTCCGCATGGGATTCATGAGTATATCGTCTCGCCTCGCTCTATGCGCATCGCGGATCCTCTCACCCCTTCCCGACTTCAATGCGCAATTACCAGCGTACCCGTTCGACCATATTGGGATCCAGCCTGCGTTCGCTGAGGATCGGAGCTGAGAGGAGGGCCTGAGCGATAGCAAGTCCTATGCCAGTATTACCTCCTGTGATGAGGACGATGGTGTTGTTGGTGGTGGTGGTGGATGACTCGTTGATTGACATCTTGAACTGGAAAGGCGTGGATCAGGGATAAAGTGCAGCTATCGCTTTGAGAGTACGAAAATTTCACAGGGGAGATGAAGAACCGGGACGTGTCATGGCCCTCTTATAGCCAACGCCCTCACCTGACGCCGAGGGCCGGAGTGGAGGCGAGTGACCAAGCAGCTTCCCGTTGAGCCACGGGTGGAAAGAGTATGGGAGGAGATGGACACGCTATTGTCCTGTAAGCTGATTCTCTCTCACCCACGGGTGAGAGACAGCACAAAGGAGGGCAGGCGCTCCTTGCTGAAGAAGATCGCTCTTGAACGTTAATTTGGTTGCCCTTTTTAGTAAGCTTTTGGTCGAGCCGAAGTGACTGAATCTAGTCAGCGGCTACACTTTCTACACGCCAAAAAGGTACGAGACATGGCACCGACTAGGGCGATTCAGGCGCGTGGCCGGGACGAGGATGAATCAAGGGATGGGAAGGGATCGAAGATAAAGCGAACGCGAGCCAAGGTAGGCATGAATGTGATGCGATGAT
>JAABUW010003415.1_pt1 | contig 22725 bp, 2 predicted proteins | sample 5560081 | NCBI WGS metagenome assembly JAABUW01 (sample SAMN10711882, study PRJNA513363) | rock metagenome | isolation source: Antarctica rocks | place: Antarctica: Victoria Land, Knobhead sud
CGACGTTCTGGGGACTTTTTCTAAGGTCAAAAACATCCACGAGACCGGTAAAATGGTCCACCGATGGAGGTGATTATCCATGGAACAACACCTGGGACTGGGGGATCCACCGATGCGATGCAACACATTCAACATCAGAGTCCACTCTTATGTGGGAACAACGTCCGCGGAGAGTTTCTGAACGCTTGAAATTCGGCACGCGCAGCTGACTCCATAATTTCCATAATCGAAGTTCCGTTGTCAGATTATGGCGAGTTTCGCATTTCCGGGGTCTGTAGTAGCAATAATCTGCATATGCGGGCTTAGTTCTGCTATTTCGTATCCCTGGAAGCGAGTCAACCCCACTACATGTAAACCCGCATAATCCCACAAACACTATATATCGTATTCATGACCAGTGACATTGCTGAGGCTCCTTGGGTGGTAAGATTTAACGAGTAGATTGGGCTTGACCTTGGCAGACATCGGACTAGTTGCATGGCAGGGATGGAAGATAGTGATGGCCTTGAGTAATCGCACATTCGCAATGCAAATGCTAAGTCGCTCGAAGGAGAAAAATCTTGGAAGGAGCGTCAAGTTTTCGAGCTCTCTCCACCAGGGTCTCGGCTCTAGGTTTATCTTGCTGCGAGACATCAAGCGTAGTAAAGTGACATTGCCTGATTAGGCTTAGCGCCGGCTTTAGAGCTTATCCCCGGGCGCATCTCATAGATATCTGCCCCAGGCACCTGAGATAGTTATCAATTAGATCCACTGATCCCTAACAACAATAATTATTAGAATGCGAAAGCTCGGTCCGAGCTGAAATTATTGCGCTAGTCTACTTTGGGTATAGGCTATGGAATGCACGTAATTTACATTATATAGGCAGTCGAGGATAGAGAAGAAAAGACATGCGTTTTAGGTGGCAGACGCGCCATTTCGACGTATCTTCTTCGTCTCTATTTCTGTTAGCAAATAAAATAGATATGCGATAATTACTAACTTAATAGAGACAGTATATAGACAATGCAGATAATTTATATAGATAGTCGAGAATAGAAGAGAAATAATCTAATTTTCTACCTGTAGAGATACTGTCTTAATATATATTTTTATCTTTATTCTTGTTAGCAAATGCAATAGATATACAATAATTACTAACTTAATAGAGATAGTAGATAGACAATACAAATAGTTTGTAAAGATATCTAGAAATAAAAGAGAAAAGATTGTTACGCTGCTATCTAGACGACTAGAGTATCAGAATAGATTGATACTATTAGAGAGATCTGTAGACGTCTTCAGACAATGCAAGCAATTACTTGATAACAAGAGTTTGCAGCTTGTATCAATAATAGAGAGTAACTTGATAGATAAGTTGAACACAATCTATAAAAGAGTTGTATTCGAGAATCTATATATTGAATAAAATTCTTTTTGTTTTTTTTGTTTTTTCGCAAAACAAAAAAAACAAGTCTCTATATTTTTATTGCTTTCTCGAAAAACAAAAAAAGCAGTATTTCTAGTACTCTCTCGCAGAACTGTAAAAATATATATAGTTATTTGTTTCCGGTACTATATACTGTGCGCAGACTATATACTGATATAGATTTGTAATATTTTTTTTTTTTTTTAGATTTTTGTTTCGAAAGCAAACTTTAATATATTTTGTATTAAATTCAAAATTTCTTTCTATTAATATTGTTTTATTCAAATTACAGAACTTGATATCTTTTGTATTGCAATATATTTCTGTTATTAATATATTTATTTGAGCAAACAATACTGTATTGCAGAGAGTTTCGATAAATATATAAAATATTTTTGCAATAACTGTTTGTGCAATCTGATATTTCTGAATATTGCTCGATAGCACTGTCTTGAGAAACAGTATCGAAAACTAAAAAAAAAAATTTGTAAAACAAATACAAAACAGCAACAACTATTTTGTCAACTCGATTATCTGAAAGAGAAACAATAAACAATAGTAAATAGCAAACTGAAAAATCTGAAGAAATTAGTTTTATTAAATTTTTTTGTCGATTCTTTTTTTTTGAATTTTCTGATCGATATAACTTCGGAACAGATTGTCTTTTCCAATATTATAAAAAAATAATTGTTTATTTTTTTAATTTTTTTTAACAAAATTGCTGCAGACAGTATTGACAGTACTTCAAATTCTTAATAGATTTTCAAATATTTTCAGAGATAGAATATTTCTTTTATTTGACAAAATATTTCTGACTTTTCTGTTGTAGAATTTTTTCGATTTTAAACTGTTCTTTTTTCTGTTAATAGAAATAAAAAATATTCTGTAAAAATATAATTGAATCTGCTGATTTCAACAATAATATATAAAATACTGAAAATACTCTGATATTTTTAAATAAATCGAATTTGTAGTTAACTGATTTTTTAGTCTTTTTGATAAAAAACATGTTACGCTGCTATCTAGACAACTAGAGTATCAGAATAGATTAATACTGTTAAAGAGATCTATAGATATCTTCAGACAATACAAGCAATCTCTTAATAACAAGAGTTTGCAGCTTGTATTAATAATAGAAAATAACTTGATAGATAAATTGAATACAATCTATAAAAAAATTGTATTCGAGAATCTATATACTGAATAAAATTCTTCTTGTTTTTTTTGTTTTTTTGCAGAACAAAGAAAGCAAGTTTCTATATTTCTGTTGCTTTCTCGGAAAACAAAGAGAGCAGTACTTTTAGTACTTTTTTGCAAAACTGTAAAAATATATATAGTTATTTGTTTCCGATACTATATACTGTACGCAGACTATATATTAATATAGACTTGTAATACTATTTTTTTCTCTTTAGACTTTTGTTCTGAAAGCAAATTTTAATATATTTTGTATTAAGTTTAAAATTTCTTTCTATCAATATTGTTTTATTCAAGTTGCAGAATTTGATATTTTTTGTATTGCAATATATTTCTGTTATTAATATATTTGTTTAAGCAAACAATACTGTGTTGCAGAAAATTCTGATAAATATATAAAGTATTTTTGCAATAGCTATCTGTGCAATCTGATATCTCTGAATATTATTCGATAATATTGTTTTGAGAAACAGTATCAAAAACTAAAAAAAAAACTTTGTAAAACAAATACAAAACAGCAACAACTATTTTATTAACTCGATTATCTGAAAAAGAAACAACAAACAATAGTAAATAGCAAACTGAAAAATCTGAAAAAATTAGTTTTATCAAATTTTTTTGTCAATTTTTCTTTTTTGAATTCTCTGATCGATATAACTTCGGAACAGATTGTTTTTCTCAATATTATAAAAGAATAATTGTTTATTTTTTTAATTTTTTTTGACAGAATTGCTGCAGACAGTATTAATAGTACTTTAAATTCTTAATAGATTTCTAAGTGTTTTCAGAGATAGAATATTTTTTCTATTTGACAAAATATTTCTGATTTTTCTGTTATAGAATTTTTTCGATCTCAAACTGTTCTTTTTTCTGTTAATAAAAATAAAAAATGTTCTGTAAAAACATAATTGAATCTGCTGATTTCAACAATAATATATAAAATACTGAAAATACTCTGATGTTTTTGAATAAGTCGAGTTTGTAGTTAACTGATTTTTTAGTTTTTTTGACAAAAAACAATCCGACTTTGATATAATTCAATTTCTTGCTTGACTTTCTTGTTCTGAGATTTTTTGTAAAAAAATATATTTTATCTCTCTCTTTTAGTTAAGATACTGTTTTTTGTTTTTTGTTTTAATACTTGACCGATTTTTCTTGTATTCTGAAAATATTGTTGTGTATTTTTTTCAGTATTGCTACTTTTTCGATAACTGACTGCACAAACAGATACGTATACTTTTTTTCAAAAAAATTTGATTTTTTGCTATAGTTGGCGAAGAATAGAGTTATTTTAATAATATTCGAAATCTTTGTATTAAATATTAGTTGTATTATAAATAGAAATAATATTTAATTACTATAAGTATTGTTAATATAGTATTTCAGATACTGTTTAAAACTCTGATTTGTTTTTTTTGTCTGACTATTTGTAATCGAATAGTAGACAGTAGATATTCGAAGTTTTGTATTTAATATTAAAAGAAATATCTTTTAATAGTTAGATATAAAAAGCTTGTTTCTGTTACTAATTAGTTTTTTAAATATACTGTAATACTGTATAAGTCGGTTTAATATAATATATTTCAGTTGTTCTGCAATAAACTTCTTTTTGCATACAATAATATATAAGTACTTGATAAACTTATTAACTATTATTAGTATCGAATTATATTTGTTTTCAGTTGCTGGATTTGTCGACTTGAACAACTTGATAATAAAATTTATTGTAATTTTATTCTATAGCGATTCAGATAATTTCTGATATTAGATTTTGCTATAGCTTGTATATATATTATATTTGTTCTGCTGACAGCTAAAATATTGTTTAATATATATCTCGACAGCTTGTCTTATCTATAAAAACTGACAATACTGATATAAAAGCTGAAGAATTTTTGTTATTTCTGAGTATTCTTGCAGTAATCTGTTATAATATTCTTTTATATATTTGTCGATCTTGTTGATAGATATCTGAAGTTTTTTTTTTTCTATTAAAAACTTTTTTGTATTGTCTCGGAGTATTTGTAATATAGTATTTAGTTTGTATTTGTTTGTTGATAGTAATTTGTTTTTATTAATTTTAAGTATACTGTAATTAAACAATTTTTTTGTTTTTATATAATTATTTTTTCTGCTGAGTATATCTGTTCTGCTATTATTTTTGTCTAAAATATACTGTATTCTGAACTTGTATTGTTCGAATTTTTCTGACTATTGTATTTGTTTTCTGTTAAACTGCTTAGTAGTAGTAAAATGCACAAGATTCTTGTAATCTGTAAAAATTGTAAATTCTGATAATTTTTCTGTATATACTCTCTATAATTTCAAGAAAACTACTATAGCAAGTAGTTTTTTATTGTAGATATTATAGTTTTGTTCGACTAACAAGAATTTTCTCGAGAAATATATTATTAAATATTATATATTTTTATATTTCTGACTAAAATATATATCAATAGCTAGATCTGATGCGTCGATTTCAATTCTGCTCGATAATTGCAAATTGTATATTTTTAGTATTAATTTTTTCAAATATTCTAGTTTAAAATTCTGAAATAATTTCTTTTCTGCGAATTTCTATATTTATAACGTATTCTTCTTTGTAAAATTTGTCAATAATATTGTGTTTACTGAATAGTTCTTAATAAACTTCTTGTTATAGTTTATAAAATCTAGAAAAAATTGTACTTTTTTGATATTTGTTAATAATTTCTATTTTCTGACTGTTTGTAGTTTCTCGAAATCTATATATATTTTGTGTTGTTTAACAACAAATTTAAAAAAATCAATTTTCTTTTAATAGAATTTGTATTTCTCTAACTTAAAATATAAGTTTCTTATATTCAGATATTTCAATACTTTGAAAATATAACTAATATATTTTTTCAAGATTTTCGAGTAAATTATAATATTGTTCAAATATACTATAACAAATCGATTCAGATATTGTTGTAGTATATTATTAATTATTTTCTGATATATTGTCGAAACGTTTGTAAATTCGAATAATATTATTGTATATTTGTATAATCTATATTGTATACAGAAAACTGTTTTTTACTCTTTTTTTGTCTTTATTCTAATCTGATTATACGTTTTTTGTAAATTCAGTTTAATAAAATATTTTGTTCCGAATAGTTAATTCTGAAGTTTGCTGATATTAAATAGTAAATATCGATTCTTGATTGTAATATTGTTTAGCTTTCAGTAATCGATATATAGATAAAAAATTCTATTTTTTTTTAATATAAAAAGAATCGAATATTCTGTCTGTAATTAAAATTTTTTAATAATTTTTTTTTTGTTTTCTGTCAGATATCTGCAAAGTATTTCGAGTTTCTTTTTAAATAAAATATATATAAATTTAAATATAGATTGCTTGTCTGATTCAAGTCTAATTTTGTAATTTTACAGTTAATATTTAGAGAGAGTCTCTGCTGTTTTCTTTTTTTAAAACAGATACTTTCAACTGTTGTATATTTGTAATATATATTTTAGCAGTTTTTTTGCTGTATCAGATAGTTCAAGATTTTCAGAAAATTTGTAATTTTTTTTATTTATTCTAATTTTGTAATTTAATTAATTTCTGTCAGTATCTGTCAAGTCGAACTTTGTTAGATTGTTTTTTTACAAAAATACAAGTTTACTGTTTGCAATCGATTTTCGATTTGTTCTTTTATTTATTATCGAACACTGCCGATATATAGATTAAATATAAATTATATAGTTATATTGCGCAAATCTGAATACTTGTGTATTTCAGTCGATTTCTGAATTGTACTGTTTCAATCAAGATATTTCTAGAACAATATTGTAAATAACTATTTTTACTATATTAAAAATTAGTTTCTTGTAATATTGCTGAATAGCTATCGATAGTAATTTTGTTTCTATATTTACTCTTTTATTTCTGTCGGATAATAGATTTCTATCTACAACTATTAAATTGTATATATCAGACTTTTTTTAAGTAAAATACTCTTCTTTTTTAACAAAAACTCTGACTATAAAATTATCTGTTGTATCAGAATTAATTATTGCAGTAAATTATTGTTTATTGACTCTAACTGATATAATAAAATATTGTACATATACTGTTAAATTTAGTTGCTGCTGTTAAACTAATATATTGCATTTCTCTGATATACTTTTTATCAAGAAATTTGAACTTTTCTCTGTTTTTGTACTGCAATTTCTGCTTTAAGTATCTGTTTGCGCTGAGCTTCTTTTTACTATTGTTTAAAAATAGATAGTTTTCTAAAAAATTATTCAGATTCTTTTTTGTCTTTTAGATAAATTCAGTATAAGTTGTTATAATATTCTGTTTAACTGAATATTATATATTTCTTTGCTTTCTCTATCTTCTCTCGGAATAGACTTATACTGCTCAGTTGTTGTTCGATTTTATCGAAAATATCTTTTTCTATAGTAGTATTGCTTTCTAACGCTTTTTTGTATTTATTTACAGTTTAATTAATCTCTTTTTCTTTTAATAAGTTAGCTAAAACATCAAAATAGTTTGTAATATTGTCTAGATATTTGTAAAAGTTTTTTCAGCTATATTTGTTGTCTGAGTCTGTTATTAGATAAAAATATAATATTTCTGGTTGTTGTATTTCTATAGTTTTATTAAATATTTAATTAATTTTCTATATAGATACAGATATTTTGTCTGATAATATTCTATCTAGAATTTTCTGTAACTGATCTGGATTTTCTATCAGATAGTAGTTGTTGTTCGATTCAGTCTCGAAAATATCTATTTTTGTATCGATTTGTTTTTTAATATTGTTCTAGCTATTAAATATCTTTTTTAATATAGTATTAATTTGTCGACAGTTTATCAAATTCTGTAATTAACAATCTGTTGCGAAATAGTTCGATTTGCTATATAAATAATATATTTTCTGAGATTTGTTATCTTGCTTTTTTCTAGAATTCTTTTTTTTATATTGTTAAATAAAATTCAGTTCTATAAATACAAATTTACAATAATCGAGATTACTGTATTTCTGATTAGAACAAAATTTTTTCTACTAATATTTAATTATTAATTCGAAAAAGATTTCTGTTTTTTTTCGAAATTAATTGTATTTTTTTTCTATAGCTCTTTTATACAGTTTATTATCGAGATCGATAGCTATTTCGATAAAATCAGATATATTGCTAAAAGTTTTTCTATTATATATAATTTTGTTTTTTAAATTGTTCTTGAGATTTTGTCGAAATATTGTTATAAATACAATATTGTTCTACTCGATTAGATTAATATATTTCTGAAATCTAGTTATATAATTTGCTGCAGAAATTTGTTAAATTAGATACTGAACTATTTTTTTTGCAATTTGTTTTTTATTAAATATTTCAAAGATTTTTCGAAGCTCTTTTTTGAAGTTGTCGAAATTTGTAAATATTGTATAAAAGTTTTTGTTATAATTCTTCAGATATTTTTGTAAATTTGACTTAAATTAGTATTAAACTCTTTCTCTGAGAAATATTAATACAAAAATTGTTTTCTAATTTGCTGAAACAGAATAGAAAATAAAATAGATATCTATCTATATAAACTAGTTTTTTAGATCGATACAGTCTCTATAGTAGATATCGAATTTGTTAATTCTGATTTTGTTGTTTTTTATAATCGATAATTAATATAATACTGATAAACTAATACTCGGAATAGAAACGCATTAATCTGATACAAATATTTTTAGAATATTCAAAATATTACACTGCTATCTAGACAACTAGAGTATCAGAGTAAATTAATACTGTTAAAGAAATCTGTAGATATTTTCAGACAATATAAGCAATTTTTTAATAACAAAAATTTGCAGTTTGTATTAATAATAGAGAGTAACTTAATAAATAAATTGAACACAATTTATAAAAGAGTTGTGTTCGAGAATCTATATACTGAATAAAATTCTTTTTGCTCTTTTTGTTCTTTTGCAGAACAAAAAAAGCAAATCTTTATATTTTTGTTGTTTTTTCGAAAAACAAAAAGAACAGTATTTCTAGTGCTCTCTCGCAGAACTGTAAAAATATATATAGCTATTTGTTCCCGATACTATATACTGTACGCAGACTATATACTGGCGTAGACTTGTAACAAAACAATCCGACTTTAATATAATTCAATTTCTTGTTTAACTTTCTTGTTCTGAGATTTTTTGTAAAAAGATATATTTTATCTCTCTTTTTCAGCTAAAATACTGTTTTTTGTTTTTTTGTTTTGATACTTGACCGATCTTTCTTGTATTTCTGAAATATTGTTATATATTTTTTTTAATATTGCTATTTTTTCGATAGCTGACTGCGCAGACAGATATATATACTTTTTTTTAAAAAAATTTGATTTTTTGCTATAGTTGACAAAAAATAGAGTTATTTTAGTAGTATTCGAAATCTTTGTATTGAGTGCCAGTTGTATTATAGATAGAAGTAATATTCAATTACTATAAATATTGTTAATATAGTATTTTAGATACTATTTAAAACTCTGATTTGTTTTTTCTGTCTGACTATCTGTAATCGAATAGTAGACAGTAGATATTCGAAATTTTGTATCTAATATTGAAAAAAATATCTTTTAATAGTTAGATATAAAGAGCTTGTCTCTGTTACTAATTAGTTTTTTAAATATACTGTAATATTGTATAAATCGATTCAATATAATATATTTCAGTTGTTCTGCGGTAAACTTCTCTTTGTATACAATAATATATAAGTATTTGATAAACTTATTAACTATTATTAGTATCGAATTATATCTGTTTTTAGTTACTGAATCTGTCGATTTGAGCAATTTAATAATAAAGTTTATTGTAATTTTATTCTATAGCGATTCAGATAGTTTCTGATATTAAATTTTGTTATAGTTTGTATACGTACTATATTTGTTCTGCTAACAGCTAAAATATTGTTTAATATATATCTCGACAGCTTGTTTTATCTGTAAAAACTAACAATATTAATATAAAAACTGAAAATTTTTTATTATTTCTGAGTACTTTTACAGTAATCTGTTATAATACTTTTTTATATATTTGTCAATTTTTTCGATAAATATCTGAAGTTTTTTTTTTTTTATTGAAAATTTCTCTGTATTATCTCGGAATATCTGTAGTATAGTATTTAGTTTGTTTTTGTTTACTGATAGTAATCTATTTTTGTTAATTTTGAGTATATTGTAATTAAACAATTTTTTTGTTTTTATATAATTACTTTTTCTGCTAAGTATATCTGTTCTGCCATTATTCTTGTCTGAGATATACTGTATTTTGAATTTGTACTGTTTAAATTTTTCTAATTATTGCATTTGTTTTCTGTTTAACTGCTTTGTAGTAATAAAGTGCACAAGATTCTTGTAATCTGTAAAAATTGTAAGTTCTGATAATTTTTCGATATATACTTTTTATAATTTCAAAAAAACTACTATTGCAAATAATTTTTTATTGTAAATATTATAGTTCTGTTCGACTGACAAAAGTTTTCTCGAGAAATATATTACTGAATATTATATATTTTTATATTTTTGACTAAAATATATATCGATAGCTAAATCTGATACGTCGATTTCAATTCTGTTTAATAATTGCAAATTGTATATTTTTAGTACTAATTTTTTCAAATATTCTAGTTTAAGATTCTGAAATAATTTTTTTTCTGTAAATTTCTATATCTATAATATATTTTTCTTTGTAAAATTTGTCAGTAATATTGTGTTTGCTGAGTAGTTCTTAATAAACTTTTTGTTGTAGTTTATAAAATTCAGAAAAAACTGTACTTTTTTTATATTTGTTAATAATTTCTATTCTCTAACTGTTTATAGTTTCTCGAAATTTATACGTATTTTGTGTTGTTTAACAACAAATTCAAGAAAATCAATTTTCTTTTAATAAAATTTGTATTTCTCTGGCTTGAAATATAAGTTTCTTATATTCAGATATTTCAATATTTTGGAAATATAACTAATATATTTTTTTAAGATTTTTGAGTAAATTATAATATTGTTTAAATATACTATAACAAATCGATTCAGATATTGTTGTAATATATTATTAATTATTTTCTAATATATTGTCGAGATATTTGTAAGCTCGAATAGTATTACTATATATTTGTATAATTTATACTGTATACAAAAAACTGTTTTTTACTTTTTTTCTGTTTTTATTCTAATCTGATTGTACACTTCTTGTAAATTCAATTTAATAAAATATTTTGCTCCGAATAATCGATTCTGAAGCTTGCTGATATTAAATAGTAAATATCGATTTTTAATTGTAATATTATTTAGCTTCCGATAATCGATATATAGATAAAAAAATTTATTTTTTTTTGATACAAAAAGAATCGAATATTCTATCTATAATTAAAATTTTTTAATAAATTTTTTTTTTTTTCTTCTGTCAGATATTCGCAAAGTATTTCGAGTTTTTTTTCGAATAAAATATATATAGATTTAAATATAAACTGTTTATCTGATTTAAATCTGATTTTGTAATTTTACAATTAATATTTAGAGAGAATCTCTGTTGTTTTCTTTTCTTAAAACAGATACTTTCAACTGTTATATATTTGTAATATATGTTTTAGTAGTTTTTTTGCTATATCAGATAGTTTAAGACTTTCAGAAAATTTGTAATTTTATTTATTTATTCTGATTTTGTAATTCGACTGATTTCTGTCAGTATCTGTTAAATCGAACTCTATTTGATTGTTTTTTTGCAAAAATACAAATTTGCTATTTGCAATCGATTTTCGACTTAATCTTTTATTTACTATCGAATACTGTCGATATATAAATTAAATATAAATTACGTAATTATATTGCACAAATCTGAATACTTTTGTATTTCAGTCGACTTCTGAATTGTACTGTTTTAATTAAAATATTTCTAGAACAATATTGTAAATAGCTATTTCTACTATATTAAAAATTAGTTTCTTGTAATATTGCTGAATAGCTATCGATAGTAATTTTGTTTCTCTGTTTACTTTTCTATTTCTGTCGGATAATAAGTTTCTATCTACAATTATTAGATTGTATATATCAGATTTCTTTTAAATAAAATATTTTTCTTTTTTAACAAAAGTTCTGGCCATAAAATTATCTGTTGTATCAGAATCGACTATTGCAGTAAATTGACGACTATTAATTTTAACTGATATAATAAAATATTGTACGTGTACTGTTAAATTTAGTTGCTGCTGTTAAATTAATATATTGTATTTCTCTGATATATTTTTTATTAAGAAATTTGAATTTTTTTCTGCTCTAATACTGAGATTTCTGTTTCGAGCATCTGTTTGCGCTGAATTTTCTTTTTGTACTGATTTAATAATTTTAATTTTCTAGAAAATCAATTAATTTCTTTCTTGTCTTCTAGATAAATTCAGTATAAGTTATTATAGTATTTTGTTTAACTAAGTATTGCGTGTTTTTTTGCTTTCTCTATCTTCTCTCGGAATAGACTTATACTGCTTAGTTGTTGTTCGATTTTATCGAAAATATCTTTTTTTATAGTAGCGTCGCTTTCTAGCGCTTTCTCGCATTTATTTATAGTTTAATTTTTTTTTTTCTCTTAATAAACTAGCTAAAGCGTTAAAATAATTTGTAATATTGTCTAGATATTTGTAAAAGTTCTTTCAGCTATATTTGTTGTCTGAATCTATTACTGAATAAAGATATAGTATTTCTGATTGTTGTATTTCTATAGTTTTATTAAGTATTTAATTAATTTTCTATATAGATACAAATATCTTGTCTGATAATATTCTATCTAGAATTTTCTGTAACTGATTTGAATTTTCTATCAGATAATAGTTGTTGTTCGATTTAATCTCGAGAATATTTGTTTCTATATTAATTTGTTTTCTGATATTGTTCTGACTATCGAATATCTTTTTTAATATAGTATTGATTTATTAACAGTTTATCAAATTTTATAATCGACAATCTTTTGCGAAATAATTCGGTTTGCTATATAAATAGTACGTTTTTTGAGATTTGTTATTTTGCTTTTTTCTAGAATTCTTTTTTTTATATTGTTAAATAAAATTCAGTTCTATAAATACAGATTTACAATAATCGAAATTACTGTATTTCTGATTAGAACAAAATTTTTTCTGCTGATATTTAATTGCTAATTTAAAGAAAATTTCTGTTTTTTCTCGAAATTGATTGTATTTTTTTTTTATAGTTTTTTTATACAGTTTGTTGTCGAGATCGATAGCTACTTCGATAAAATCGAATATATTACTGATATTTCTGCTATTATATATAATTTTGTTTTTTAGATTGTTTTTGAGATTTTGTCGAAATATTGTTATAAATACAATATTGTTCTACTCGATTAAATTGATATATTTTTGAAATTTAGCTATATAGTCTGCTGCAGAAATTTGTTAAATTAAATACTGAATTATTTTTTTTGCAATTTGTTTTTTGTTAAATATTTCAAAGATTTTTCGAAGCTCTTTTTTAAAGTTGTCGAAATTTGTAAATATTGTATAAAAATTTTTATTATAATTTTTCAGATACTTTTGTAAATTTGATTTAAATTAATATTGAATTCTTTTTCTGAGAAATATTGATACAAAAATTGTCTTCTTGTTTGCTGAAACAGAATAGAAAATAAAATAGATATTTATCTGTATAAATCAGTTTTTCAGATCGATACAGTTTCTATAATAGATATCGAACTTGTTAATTCTGATTTTGTTGTTTTCTATAATTGATAATTAATATAGTGCTGATAAACTAGTATTCGGAATAGAAACGCATTAATCTGATACAAATATTTTTAGAATATTTAAAGTATTATACTGCTATCTAGACAACTAGAGTATCAGAGTAAATTAATATTATTAAAGAAATTTATAGATATTTTCAGACAATACAAGCAATTATTTGATAACAAAAGTTTGCAGCTTGTATCAATAATAGAAAATAATTTGATAAATAAGTTAAACACAATTTATAAAAAAGTTGTGTTCGAAAATCTATATACTGAATAAAATTCTTTTTGCTCTTTTTGTTCTCTCGCAGAACAAAGAAAGCAAGTTTCTATATTTCTATTGTTTTTTCAAAAAACAAAAAGAGCAGTGCTTCTAGTGCTCTCTCGCAGAGCTGTAAAAATATATATAGCTATCCGTTCCCGGTGCTACATACTGTGCGCAGACTATATACTGGCGTAGACTCGTAACAAAAAGACAAAAAAAAAGAGAGAAATAAAACAATATTAACTATATAAAATTGCAGACTTTATATCTAGCAAAAATTAATTTAGATTTAATCTAGTCTAATTTAGATCTAATTAAGATCGAACTTAGAAAATTAAGTAAGATTAAAACAAAAAATTGTTTAATTAACAAACGTAGTTGGCAAACTATTAATCTAATATTATAACAATAGCTTCTTTCTACAAGATAGAGCTTCTACAAAACAATTAAAACAATATAATAAATTGTCGAAGAATTGAAGAATCGAGAGTCGAGAAGATTTCGAGAAACAAAATAGAACAAAACAAGATAACTAGATCTATTAAATTAAATAGAGACAAGACAAAATAAAAAAGAGACAAAATATTCGAATTTATTGAATTAAATTAAAACAAGAAACAACAAAAACAAGACAAGATATCTAGATTCAATAAATCAAACAAAATAAAAAGAAAAAATCTCTATTATTTGAACAAGATCTAAACAAGATTGAACAAAATTAGACTAACTAAGTTAAGACTAAGCATATTTGAAGTAACAAAATACTATCGAAACAAAAAAGAAAATCTCTATTATTTGAGCAAAATCTAAATAAGATCTAAACAAGATTTAACTAACTTAGTTAGAATTTGACGTATTTAAAGTAACAAAACACTATTAAAATAGAATAGAAAGATCTCTGCTATTTAAATAAGATTGAAACAAGATTTGAACAAAATTAAAAATACTATCTATTTTTCTTAATATTAATAGTTAGAAATAACGCAAGATATTATATATAGTCTCTCGACAATAAAATTAATTAAATAATATTTATTAAGAGTTTGTTAACAATTGTTCAAAAAATTGAAAGATTTTTAGATAGAGAAATAATTTTTTTAATCGATATAGTATTTAAGCAAAATAGAATTAAAATATCTATTATATTTAAAATTTAAAATACTATTAATATATTAAGATTTTTTGCTATTTTTAATAACAATAGATTTACAAGATTTCTAACGCTATTTAGATAGAGAATTAATAACAATATAGTTAACAAAAATAATATAAAAAACAAAATAAATTTTTATAGATATAGATAATTCGAGTTTAACAACTAATTTTTTTTTTCAAAAATATATTTTATTTTAAAGAAATCGATATAACAATTGTCTAGTTTAATTGTAGAACAAACAATATTAAGATTTTTAATATTAAATTAAATTTTGTTATTTGCGAAATATCTAGACCAAAAATAACAAAAATAATTAATATTAAATTTATAGATAATTTAAGCAACAAATATTTTATTATATAGATATTAAATAAGTTTTTTTATTTTCTAAATAAAACTTTCGATATTAATTAATTAAATTCGAATTTAAATTGTAAAATTGAGCAATAAAAATTCTAAAAACTTAAAGTCTAGATATAAGTTTTAATTCGAATTAATCAAAAAAAGCAAAACAAAAATTGTAAACAAAAAAGTATTATTAACAACAAATTTAATATTTAAAAACTATTTAGTTTAGTTGTTCTATATATAGTTAACAAAAATACAAAAATAATATTTTATAACAATATTAACTTGTTCGATTTAATTGTTAGTTTTAAGATAATATATAGTAAATAATTTAATATTAATTTTTAGTATTTAACAAAAATATTTTTAAATATCGAAAATAAATTGTATATCTTAATTAGATACAAAGAATTCGAATAATTTGTAATATTTTTAGATATAAATATAAAAGCAATTAATTGCTTTCTTTACTTTTATAGAAATAATCAAAACTAGATATCTTATTTTAATAAAACAATTAACAAAAACAAGAATATATCTATATATAATATCTATAAAAATACTAGACAATAAAAAATCTATATAGTCTATAAAGATATTATATTAATCGTATTTAAAAACAAAAAAAAATACAATTATTTTTGCGTTTTTTGTCTAGAAGACTTAAAACAAATATATATATAACAATTCTATATAAAATGCTAAATATACTTATAGATATTAAATTATTAGTAAACTCGACTAAATAATTTGTAATATTCTGTTTTTTCTAAATAATTATTGATAATACTATTATAAGTAAGCTGAATTACGCAAAAACAAAAACAATTTAAGTTAAAAATATACTTTTTTTTTCGAAAATACAAAAAGTTAAAACGTTTTTTATACTTAATTAAAGAAATTCTATTATAGTAATATATTTTATTATAGAACGCTTTAAGTATTTAAAATGCAAACTAATTGCTAATTTCGACTTAATTTTATAGAATTTAAAAAAAAAAAAATTAAATTTTTGTTAGAATTTGAAATTTTTTAATTTAATTGAAATTCGATATTATTAATATTAGATTTTTCTATATCTAACTCTATCGAAACTAATATAACAAAAAAAGTTAAAAAAATTGAAAAAAAATATAATTGAACAGAATTTAGAATAATAGTTTAATATTAAAAAAATTTAATAATTTTAAAATCTAAAATATAGATTTTTAAAATTGTCTAATATTAATATAAATATCGAGAGTTAAAAATATTTTTTTTCTTAAAAAGATTTTCTAAACAATATATAAGAGTATTTGATTTTTTGTTAATCTTATTAAAGTAATATATAATTTAATAGTTAAATTAAAACAAAAATTTGTTTTATCGAGTTTAATAACAATTTAGTTGTTTAATTAATATAAAATATTTAAGATTTTTATAATTTATAATTATTTTAATTAAATAGATTAAGTTTTTAAATTCGAAATATTATTTTTCGAATATGCGAAAAATAGTTATAAGTTTCTTATTGTAAATTTTATAGTTATACTTAACTAAATTGTGTTTCTTAAAAAAGTAAACAACTAAATAAAGAATTTTCTTTTTATTGTATTAAGAAAAAATATATTTGAATATATAATTTAAAATATCGATTTTTATTACAATTTTGTAATCTAAATTGTAGTAATAAAGTACTATATCGAAAATAAAGATTTTCTTTAAAATAGTAAATATTAATTAATATTTTTTAAATTAGACAAAGAGTTAATTCTTTCTAATTAGATAAATTAACAAAACAATTATTTTACTATAATTGTAAATAAATTTTCTATAGAAGTTTGCAAATTCTAGAAAACTTTAAATATTTTTAATATTAATTAAAGTAAATTAATTAACAATAGTATTTATTTTTGCTAAATCTATTTTAATTTTTTTAATAATAATTATTAATTCTAGATACAAAACTTAAGTAATATAAAATTTGTATTTAATTATATTTGCTTGTAAGTTTGTTTTGCGCAATTTTCGAAAAATAAATTTAATATAAATTTAGTATTTTAATTTATTATTATTATAGATTAGAATATTATCTAAATAAGCAATACAAAACTTATCTAGAAACTCTCGAAAAATCTTGTTAATATATTTTTGAAACAAAATAAATTTATTATATAAATCGAAAAATATAATAAAATACTTAAAATATTTAGAACGGATATAAAAAATGATAAAAATTTTATCTATTTTTCGAATATATAGTTAATTAAACACTAAAATAATATTTAGTTTAATAAAGATTTTAACTCGACTAAAACAATTTAGTATCTCGAAAATTAAAGATAAAAAATATTTGTTTTTAACTATAATAGTATTTAGATTTCTATAATTTATATAGAATCTAAATTTATTTTCGAATTTTTTAATAAAAAAAACAAAATTTTTTGTTTAAAAACAATTAATTTAAATAAATTGTTTGCTAAAATTCTTATTTAGATAGTAACAAAATTCTAAAGTTTTATTACAATTTATATTGTATAAAGCAAAAACTAAAAATTAAATATTTTTTTTAAAATAAATAATATAATTGTAAAAACAATAGAGAAGCAAAATATTTGTTTCCTTTTTAAAGAAAATATTAAAAAACTCGAAATATTTGAAAAATAGAATTATAATTAAATTGATATTTTTGTTTTGTCGATAGTATTCTAGATCTTTTTAAATAGTAAAAGCTATTAAATAGAGTTTTTTTTCTATCTAATAAAGTGCTAGACAATAATCTTAATTATAAATATTAATCTTAATATTCTTATAGAACAATAATAGTTTTAAAAAATTTAATAAATTAGAAATTTAAACAAAATCTAATTTAGATCTAAGCAAGTTCTTAACTAGATTTAGAAAAATATCTATTTTTCAAAAAATAATATTAAAAATTTTAATATTTTTTGCGCAAATAGTACAATCAAATTTACGAGTTTTCAATTCAACTATATTAAGTTATATAGAAGATTGCTTAGCTTATTTTGTATATTGTTTAATAGAAATTTTAAAAAACAAAAAATTTCAATATTTGATTTTCGAAAAGTATTTTTTCTAAATAGTTTAAAAAATACAATTAGAAGCTTCTTGCTTTAAACTAGACAAAACAAAACAAAACTTAAAATCGAAATAGATAGATTGTTTTTTGTAAACAAAACTAGATTATTTTTAAAAAACAAAATTAAATTACTTTTTACAAACAAATTGCTTTTTAAAAGCAAGACTAAATTTTTTTAAAAAGTAGAATTAAATTGTTTTTTGCAAGCAAATTGCTTTTTGTAAAAAACTAGAATACTAAATATTTTTTAATAAAATAAATTTAAACTAAATAAAAATATTTAATTGTTAAGAGTAATAGTAAAAATATTTTGATTTTAAAATTTCTATATATTTTGAAACTTTTTAGAAGATAGAAATTCTTTTTTTTTCTTAAATAGTACTATAGATTTTGACAAACAATTAACAACAATATTTGAAATAAAATAAAAGTATAATAAAAGTATTATAATTAAAGTTTGCGTTAATAAAATAACAACAAAACTACAATAGATTTATAACAATAAAATATTAATTAAATTTAATAATATAGAGAAATAGTCTCTCGATATAATTGTCGAGAACTATAGTAATTTCGACAATATAAATAATATTGCTTGTTAAGATTGCTTAATTATTAAAATTTTAAAATTTGCAAAAATAGATTAATTAATAAAGAGAAAAATTATATTATTGCACAAAAAATTTATTAATAAAAATATAAGTTAAAACCTTATTATCGATTAAAGCTATAATAGAAATTCGAGATCAAATTTAATATAAAACAAAAAAAACTATTATATAATTATTTTCAAATATAGAATTAAATTTAAAGAGTTTTAAAACTATTTTAATTAAGAATCTTTTATAAAATTAAAAAAAAGATAAAAACAAAAAAGCTAAAAAATAAAAAAATATATAGATTAATTTTCAAACGCAACTTTGCTTAGAAACTAGACTTTTTTTGTTAATAACAAAATATTTTTGTCGATACTAGAAATATTATTTAGATTAACAAAACAAAAAAAAAAAAAATCTTATTAAAATATTTTTTTGCAATTTTGTTTAAATATTGCAACTTGCAATAGTAGTACAACTTTTATTTATTGCAAATTTCTTTAATTTCTAAAACAATCAAAAATTTGTTTTGAATAATAACAATAGCAAAACTTAAATTTATTAACTTGCTAAATACTACAAAGATTGTTAATACAAATAAAATAACAAAAACAAAAAAATAATACAAAATTCTAATAGATTGCTAATTAAAATAGAATTGTTTTTTAATTTAACAAAAACAACAACAATTGTAACAATACAAAATTAACAATATTTAAATTGCTAAAATTTCTTGTCAATCTTAATAAAAGCTTAAATTTATTTTTAAAAAATAGATAGCTATTTGCTATTAAAAGTTTGTTAAAATATAATAGCAATTTAAATAAAATAATTAATATTATATTTTATACAATTAATTAATAAGGCGTTCTTTATTTAAAAATATTCTTTTTTCTAATAAAAAAAATTATAATATTTAACAAAGTTAATAGAATTTTGTTTTAAAGTTTTGCAAAAATACAAATATATATTTTTCGATTCGAAAAGATTGTTATAGTAATAATACAAATTTTAATATTATTTGTTAAAAAAAACAATAATACAAAAACTATTAATTCGATATTAATTTATAAAATTATAATTTTTTTTATTTATAATAAGTTGTAACTTTGTATAGACAATCTTAACTTAATTAATAGAATATCGATTATAATTTATATCTATATATTGTATAAAATTTTGTTTTTATATATTTAACTAATTTTTGTTTTTTTTGTATTATAATATATTAAGAAGTTTCTTAAATTTAAAAACAAAAAAAACAATAATATTTATAAAAAACAATAGAAATTATATAACAAAAATAGATTAATTATTTATAGTTTAAGCAACAATTTATACAATTGCAATTATAGATATCGAGTCTAATTTTGCAAAAAAATAGCTTAAAGTAGATAAGATAAAAATAGTATTAATATTAAATTATATTTAATTTTAAAACTCTCGAAATTAATATAGAATTTCGATTGAATTTTAAATAATTTGTTAAGCAAATTTTTCAACAATAAGTTCGATCTTTAATAAGAGTTTAAAATGCTTTATTAAGTTAGTAGTTAAATAAATATTAATATATTCGAAGAGACTAGATTTTAACACGTAAAAGCGTTGCAAAAAGTATAGATTTTTTGTAATATTAGAAATTAGACTCGAAATTTCTATTAAAGAGATATCTAAATTAATAACTAAATAAAACTTAGATCTATACTAGATTTAATATATAGAACAAAAGACAAGAAAAAAAAGAGAAAAATAAAACAATATTAACTATATAAGATTGCAAACTTTATATTTAGCAGAAATTAATTTAGATTTGATCTAGTTTGACTTAGATCTAATTAAGATCGAATTTAGAAAATTAAGCAAGATTAAAACAAAAGATTGTTTAACCAACAGATATAGTTGGCGAACTGCTAATCTAACATTATAACAATTTATAATACTATCTTTTTTCTTCAAAGTTTTTGTTTCGAAATTCAATATTTTTCTACTATATTTTCTAGAAAGATTAATATTAAAAAAAATTCTTAAAAGAATTTTTTTTTTAATATTTTAAATTTAATATTTCTAGCAATATATTCTTATTATAACTGTACAATATCTAATAAAATCTATTGTATAAATAATAATTTTAAAAAATATATAAAATATATACAATCTAATTGTAGTTGTAATTTAACAATTTTTTTAAGTTTAATTAAACAAATTTACAAAAAACAAATATATTTAAAAAAAGAAATATACAAAATATTTACTAAACTAAGTAAACTAAAAAAACAGTTTAACTTTCTAAAAATTAAAAATTAAAAATTAATTATAATAAAATAGAAAAATATTAATAATTTAAAAATAGATAAAATATATTTTATTAAATCTATTGCAAAAATTTCTAAATTATTGTTTAATATATTGTTTAAATAGTTTTAATTTCTAATTAACTAAAATTAAAATACAGTTTTTATATTTTATTTTAATAGAATTTTCTTAAAAAATTCTAACAACAATTAAGATTTTTCTCTAATTTTTATATATTTTTTGAAATAGAATATATTTTTTACTTAATAAAATATTTTTGATTTTTTTGTTTTAGAATTTTTTTAATCTCGAACTGTTTTTTTTTTTGCAAATAGAAATAAAAAATATTTTATACAAATATAATTAAATTTGCTAATTTTAACAACAAAATATAAAATACTAAAAATATTTTAATATTTTTAAATAAATCGAGTTTGTAATTAATTAATTTTTTAATTTTCTATTTAACTTTTTTATTCTAAGATTTTTTGTAAAAAAATATATTTTAATTTTTTTTTAACTAAGATATTGTTTTTTGTTTTTTATTTTAATATTTAATTAATTTTTTCTATATTTTTAAGATATTATTGTATATTTTTTTTAGTATTGCTACTTTTTCGATAACTAACTATATTGACAAATATATATATATATTTTTTTTAAAGAAATTTAATTTCTTGCTATAATTAACAAAGAATAGAATTATTTTAATAATATTCGAAATCTTTATATTAATTATTAGTTATATTATAAATAGAAATAATATTTAGTTACTATAAATATTGTTAATATAATATTTTAAATATTATTTAAAACTCTAATTTGTTTGTTTTGTTTAACTATCTATAATTAAATAGTAGATAATAGATATTTAAAGTTTTGTATCTAATATTTAAAAAAATATCTTTTAATAATTAGATATAAAGAGCTTATCTCTATTACTAATTAGTTTTTTAAATATATTATAATATTGTATAAATTAATTTAATATAATATATTTTAGTTGCTCTACATTAAACTTTTTTTTCTATATAATAATATATAAGTATTTAATAAACTTATTAACTATTATTAATATTAAATTATATTTATTTTTAATTGCTAAGTCTATTAACTTAAACAACTTAATAATAAAGTTTATTATAATTTTATTCTATAGCAATTTAGATAATTTTTAATATTAAGTTTTATTATAACTTGTATATATATTATATTTGTTTTGCTAATAACTAAAATTTTGTTTAATATATATTTTAACAGCTTATTTTATTTATAGAAACTAATAATACTAATATAAAAGTTAAAAAGTTTTTGTTATTTTTAAATGTTTTTGCAATAATTTGTTATAATACTCTTTTATATATTTGTCGATTTTATTAATAAATATCTAAAAAAAATCTTTTTCTATAGAAAATTTTTCTATATTATCTCGAAATATTTGTAGTATAATATTTAGTTTATATTTATTTATTAATAGTAATTTGTTTTTGTTAATTTTAAGTATATTATAATTAAATAATTTTTTTGTTTTTATATAATAATTTTTTTTGCTAAATATATTTGTTTTGCTATTATTTTTGTTTAAAATATACTATATTTTAAACTTGTATTATTTAAATTTTTCTAACTATTATATATA
>JAABUW010003423.1_pt1 | contig 22676 bp, 28 predicted proteins | sample 5560081 | NCBI WGS metagenome assembly JAABUW01 (sample SAMN10711882, study PRJNA513363) | rock metagenome | isolation source: Antarctica rocks | place: Antarctica: Victoria Land, Knobhead sud
CTCGCGGTGAACGACCTTCCCTACATGTTCCTGCTGATGATCGGGATCGCGGTCATCCGCAAACCCGGCGCCGCGACCGCCATGGTCTTCCTGAACTTCCTGCTCATGCAGCTGCTCTACGGCGGCTCGGAGTCGAGCCCGCTCTACTGGCCCTACGGGTTGCTGCAGGGAGTCTTCCTCGACCTGTACATCCTCTATGGACGTCGTGGTCGTGTCTTCAGCAGTGCCGGCGTGCCAGCGGTCGTCGACGGCCTGATCCTTGGTGCGCTGCGCGCCTTCCCGGCGACTGCTGCCCAGGCCGCGGTGATCACCCCGCTGCTCAGCGGCATCACTAAGACCGGCGGCGCCATCGTCGTCTACGTCGTCCTTAACACCATCGGCAACAGCATCGAGGCGGGCATCACCGCACCCCTGGCCGTGCGCATCGCCCGCACCGTCCGACCCGACGTCGGCTCCGCCGACGACGACCTCCTCAAACCCGCCAACGACACCAGCAGCCAGCGGCCGCAGAAGGAGCGAGAGCGATGACCGCCCACGAGCACGGTCCCCGCAGCGGGACCGGTCAGCAGCGGCGTCGTCAGGGCCTAACGCGGATGGCGGTCATCAGCGCCGTGCTCACGGTGCTGCTGGCCGCGGACGCGACGTACATGTCGATCTCCGGCTACGGCTCCGACTCCACGAACAACTTCCATCTGTCGGACGCCGCCACCGTCTTCGTCGCAGCCGGGATCCTGCTGCTGGTGACCGCAGCCCTGCTTCTCGTCAGGAGCCGGGCCTCCGACGGCGGCCACGGCTAGATGGCCGACCTCGTCGTTCGAGACCTCAAGTTCCGTTACCCCGGTGCCGCCGAGCCGGCGCTCGACGGGCTGGACCTGACCGTCTCGGCCGGCGAGATCATCCTGGTCGCCGGGCCGTCCGGCTGCGGCAAGTCGACACTCGCCCTCGCCCTGTGCGGGCTCGTCCCCGCCCGGGTGCCCGGCCGCTTCTCCGGCTCGGTGCAGCTCGACGGGGCCGAGCTGCAGACGCTCCAACCGCAGCACGTCGCGCAACGGGTCGGCATGGTCTTCCAGGACCCCTCGAGCCAGCTCATCACCCCCACCGTGGAGAACGAGGTCGCCTTCGGCCCTGAGAACCTGGGCCTGCCACGCGAAGTCATCGCCGCGCGAGTGCGTGAGGCGCTGGCGATGACGGGGTGCCAAGGGCTGCGCTCGGCGGCCACGACAGCGCTATCCGGTGGGGAGAAGCAGCGCGTCGCCATCGCCGCCACCCTCGCGATGCATCCGGAGGTGCTCGTCCTGGACGAGCCATGCTCGGACCTCGACCCCGCCGGTGCCCAGGACGTGCTGGCGGTGCTGCGCCGGGTCAACCGGGAACGGGGCATGACGGTGGTCCTGATCGAGCACCGGATCGACGAGGTCGTGCCCTGGGTGGACCGGGTCCTGCTGCTCGACCGCGGACGGGTGGTGCTCGACCGCCCCACGCGAGCCGCGTTCCGGGACACCGCCTGCTGGTCAGACCTCGGGGTCGGCGTACCGGAGATGGTCCGCCTCGGCCTGCTGCTGCCCCACCTGTTCCCGGCGGGGCCACCGCTGTCGGTCGCAGAGGCCCACCAGGCCCTCGCCGAGCGTCCAGAAGCCGCGCTTCTGGTGGACCCTGGCCGCCAGGCTGCTGAACCGGTTCCAAGACACTGCCAGCCCCCGCTGCTGGCTTTCGAGGGGGTGGGTGTCAGCTACGAGAAGAGAGCCGTCCTCGAGGGCGTCGACCTGACCGTGAAGGAGGGGGAGTGGCTCGCCCTCGCCGGGGCGAACGGCTCGGGCAAGACGTCACTGGCGGAGCTGGCCATGGGCTTTCGCGCTCCTACCTCGGGGAGGGTCGTGCTGGACGGCCGCCGCGTCGACACGTCGGATGTGTCACGCCAGATCCACCGACTGGCCTACCTGTTCCAGTCGGCCGACTCCATGCTATTCACGGCGACCGTCGAGGACGAGCTCCGTTTCGGCCTCAAGCACCGCCGCGGGCGGCGTACAGGCTCGATCCGGGACGGCGCGGGACGGCTCGAGTCCCTGCTGGAGATTACCGGCCTCGCCGACCGGCGTAAGGCGAACCCGTTCGCGCTCAGCGCCGGCCAGCGGCAGCGGCTGGCGATCGGCGCCCTGCTCGTCCAGGCGCCGCACGGGCTCGTGCTGGACGAGCCGACCACGGGCCAGGACGAGGGGCACGCGCGGGCCATCCTGGGCTTCCTGCAGGAGCTCCGCGACCGTGAACGTATGACCTATCTGATGATCAGCCACGACATGCGGGTAATCGCGGCATACGCCACGCGCATGGCCGTCCTGGCCGACGGGAACGTTGCCGCGGTCGGGCCACCGGCGGAGGTCTTCGCCCAGACCGACGTCCTACGCCGGGCGCACCTGGTCCCCCCTCCGGTGGCCAACCTCCACGCTCGCCTCGCGGGCGCGCCCCTTCGCCGGGTCGCCCTGAGCGTCGAGGAACTCGCCCACCGGCTCCGCCCGCCCGTGCCGGCGGGCGCCCCATGACCCACGCGCTGTCCGGGTCGCTGCTCGGCCGGACCCTGGTCGGGTATGTGGCCGTCTTCCTCGTCCCCGTTGTCCTGCCGCTCGCGTTCGTCAAGCTCGTGGGGCTCGGTGGCCTACGAAGCATGTTCTCCTTCGAGACCTCGGACGGGCCCATCCACCGGCTCGACCCACGGATCAAGGTGCTCTACCCGTTCGTGATGTCCTCGGTCAGCGTGCTTCTCGGCTGGCAGGCCGTCCTCGGCCTGCTCGCCATGACCCTCCTGCCCTGGCTGGTGCTCCGGCCCTCAGCCGCGCGGATACGGGCGGTGCTGACGATGGCCATCGCTCCGGCACTAGCCATCGTCTGGTCGCAGGCCCTCTTTCATCCGGCGCTGTCGCCCTCGGGGCACGTCACCGTCGACATCGCCTTCCCGTCCGCGATCAGCTGGATGGGCACACCCGGCATCTCCCTGAGCGGGCTTGCCTACGGCGGCGAGCAGTCCGGACGCCTGCTCGTCAGCACCTCGGCGTCGCTGATGATCGTCCTGACCACCACGCCGGCCGACCTCGTCTGGGCCTTCCGCAAGTTCCACCTGCCGGCCAAGGCCGGGTTTGCCCTCGGGGTCGCATTGCGGTTCCTGCCCGAGCTCCTCACCCGCATGACTGTCCTGCTGCGCGCAGTCGAGGTGCGCGGCCTCGATCTCAGCCGGCCGCGCTGGCGCAGGCCCTGGGAACTGCCCGGTTACGCCCGCCGGGTCCTGACCTGCATCCCTGCAGTAACGGTGCCGCTGCTCATCGGAACCCTGCGCTCCACCTCGACAATGGCGATGGTCGCCGACTCCCGCGCCTTCGGGGCCGTGCCGACCCCCACCACGCTGCACGAGCATCGGCGGACGCCGGCGGACGCCGGGGCCGCCACGGCGCTGGTCCTCGTCGTCGTTGCCACGGTCGTGCTGGCGGCGACGGGCATCGCCGCCCGCGGCCCTCAGGGCTGATCACACTCGCTGCGCGACGGCCCGAGCAGCCTGCGGTGGATCGTCGCGAACTGGTCAGCAGGGACCGCTGCCGGTCCCAGCAGGTAGCCCATGGCCGACCCCCACCGCTGTTCCACCAGGGCGACTGCGGCCTGCAACGCTGGTGCGTGCGCCGCGTACACCGGGGCGAAGTCCGCCTCCGCCACGCCCAGGGCGTCGAGCTCGCCGGAGTACCGGGCGATCCGGGCCGGTGAGATGCCGCAGCGGGAGCTGAGGTAGTCGCGCCGGACCTGCTCCTGCGAAACACCCAAGCTGAGCAGCAGCAGGGCGACGACGATGCCGGTACGGTCCTTGCCCGCCGCGCAGTGCAGCACGGCTGCATCTGTTCCCGCACCCGCGAGCGCCTCGACGGCGACGCCGATGGCCCGAGGCTCGTGCTCGATGATCCGCAGGTAGCCCCACACCTTGTCGTTCGCGTACGCCTGCAGCGCCTCGGACGAGGTGACCCCACCTGTCCTGGCCAGGCGTTCCAGCACGCCGTCGCCGGGGTCGTCGCCGCCCCACACCGGTGCCCGCAGGGTCGTGGTCGTCGGTCCAGGTGCGGCGAGCGGGGGCTTGGCCAGCTCGCGGTCGAGCCGGAGATCGACAACCCGGCGGACACCGAGCCGGTGCAGCGCGACCCAGCCGCCAGGCGTGACCGTATCCAAGTTGCCGGAGCGGTAGAGCCACCCCGTAGCGACGGGACGGCCGCTCGTGGTTCGAGCTCCGCCGGCGTCACGGAAATTGAACGCTCCGTCGATCAGCACGGAAGGGCCGCCTCCTCATCAGACCGAGATCCGCCAGTAGTGCGGGGGCCGTGGGTGTGTTGAGCGAGCAGATGCCCGGTCAGATCCGCAGAATTGGGACTGCGACGACCTGATCCTGACCCACCGGAAGGGCACCTGCTCGGTGAAGAAACTACGGCGTCGTGAGCGTTCGGCCAAGCGTGGTGCGCGTCGTGTCAGGGTCGGTGCGGTGTTCCTGCTCAGCTGGGATGACTGGGGCGGCTACGACGACCACGTCGTCACCCTGAACCTCGAACACACCCCCGACGGCGTCCAACTCGCCTACGGCCCGCGGGTGCCGCTGCTCATGTTCGGCGGCCCCGTCACGGCCGGCATCGACTCCCGCTGGAACGGCCACACCCTCATCGGTAAAACCGTCCTCGACCTCCTTGGCCTGCCGTCCCTGGGCGTGCACCGCCCCGACCCTTGCCGACCTCGTGGACACCGCCGCGAAGCCATCGGTATCGCCGCCGGCGTATGGAACCACAATCAGCCAGCCGCCGCCATCACCCACCCCGCCATCCGTCCCACCGCCACCCTCACCGGACTCAGCGGCGGTCGGCCCGGTGATACTGCGCGATGGGAGCACCCTCCCGCCGCCGAACGACCAGCCCGTCACCTGACCAGACACGAGCCCACCCGCCCAGCCCACACGCACCGCACACCCGAGCGTGCCACGCCGCCACGGCTAGCCGATTCCCAATGATGGACCCCGTCCCGGCGAGGGATCGACTATCGGACAGCGCGAGGCCCGAGACCCGGGTTCCGTCAGACCGGCGATCGGGACCGGATCCTTCGCGATTGGAATAGTTACAGTAACGGCCCGGCATGACCGGCGAGGCAACGCCACCGTCGGTCCTGACGGACCCAGGTCTGGGTCATCGGCATGCGGTACGACCGAGGTACTCCGCCTTGGTCGACCTCATCAGTGACAGTGGCAACGACGACCGCAGTGTCGTTCGATACGACCACGTCGACATCGGTCATCGTTTGCCGGCGCCACACCACGGCCCCGGCCGTGTTGTTGCCGATGTAAGTCCGCCGGTCAAAGCGCTGTCCGCTGTGCGAAGTCCACCGGAAATTCCGATGTAACAGCTCGTGCAGGACGTCAGCGTCCGCCTGAGCGAGAGCCTCAGCCCTTCGCTGGACAGCTTCCAGGACTTCGAGTGTCTCTTCACCGTCCATGACGGTCATCATGCTCCACGGTCTGAGTGCGCAGCCGGCGCTCACCGCGGGACGGTAGATCGACCGGGGGGTCGACGCGGGCTCGTCGATCGCACTGGGCAGTGGCGACACCGTCCCGGTAGACGAACGCTGACCGGGACACTCGGTCAGTGATCGGACCGACGTCGAAACCCGCGTGACGACACCGGGCCCGGCGTCCCGTAAGACCTGTCCGCTTTAAAGCCCGGTGAAGGTAGCTCAACCGGTACAGTCTGATCATGGCCGCGATACTCATCGGATACGCCCGCTGTTCCACCGACGACCAAGACCTGACCGCACAACGCGACGGCCTGGCCGCACTGGGCGTGAAGGCCAAACGGATCTACGTCGACCACGGTCTCACCGGCCGCAACCGAGACCGACCCGGCCTGCGCGAGGCACTCGCCGCCTGCCGCGCCGGGGACACCCTGGTCGTCACCAAACTCGACCGGCTGGCCCGCTCACTGCCCGATGCCCGCGACATCGTGGAAGAACTCACCGCCGCCGAAGTGAAGCTCAACATCGGCGGCTCGGTCCACGACCCGAACGACCCGATCGGCCGGCTGCTGTTCAACGTCCTGGCCATGATCGCCGAATTCGAATCCGATCTCATCAGGTTGCGGACGAGGGAGGGCATGAAACTCGCCAAGGCAAAGGGCCGGCTCCGGGGAAAGGCACCCAAGCTCAGCGCTGCCCAGGAGACACACCTTGTCGGGCTGTACCGAGCCGGGAAACACACCACCGCCGAACTCGCCGAACTGTTCGGCGTCGCCCGGTCCACCATCTACCGCGCCGTCGAACGCGCCGGCGGCACCAAAGTCGACTGACCACCAGTCCTCGCCAGCCGATTGCGGCTGGTGACAGCACCGTTACCAACACCCCAGGTAGGGAGTGCGAGGGCTGGAGGAAAAATGTTCACCAGGTAGGACGGCTACCGGGCCTCGAACCCGCCCTGTCGGTCGGCCGCCCGCAGTAGTCTTCTTCTACCTCCCTTCCCAGGGACTCACCGGGGTTGATCCACCCGTGAGTGCCGGAAAGGAGGTGAGGTAGTTGACATCGGAACCTGAAAAGCAAAAGCGGCCTGTCAACGTGGCTGCAATCCTGTCCGGGATTGCCACGCTGACGGCCGCAGTTGCTGAACTGATCCGTGCCCTGAGGGGCTAGCGACCACCTCGGGCCTGGACGTCGTCACAACACGGCGTCCAGGCCCACACAATGCCACGTTTCGTGCTGCGTTGCCAGACATTCTGCATTGCCATGCGTTGCCGTTCGTTCCTGCATGTTTCTACGCGTTGCCGTTCCATGCGTTCCTACAGGTTCCTGCATGTTTCTACGCGCTGACGTTCCATGCGTCGCCGTTCGTTTCCTGCATGTTCCTACGTGTTGCCGTGCGTTCCGATGATGGCTGCGGCGACTGCGTGGGACGGCGAGCCGGTGATGATGTCCCGGCCTCTGATGTACCGCATGGTCGTCGTCGGGCTCGCGTGCCGGAGCGCGGTATGGGCGCACTGTAGGGGGTCGGGTGGTGGGCCGGCGGGGGTCACCGGGTCAGTGAACCACGCCCACCCCGCGCGGCCCGTGTACCCGATAACTACCATTTTCGGGTAGTCGTTGCTGGCTGAGTTGATGGTGCAGGCGGCCTGTCAGGCGTTCGTGGCCGACCGCGAACCACCTCGCGCCGCGACCCATACCGCTCCCGCGGCGGCCAGCAGGGCGAACACCAGAAACACCAGGCTTCCGGTGCTGATCAACACCGTCAGTGCTGTCGCAGCCAGCGCCCCCAGCACCGCCGTACCCAGACCCCACGCGATAGCGCCGGCCGGTGTCATCGCAGGTCGGGCAGCACCGCGTCGCAGCAATCCGGAGCGGACAAGCAACGTGGCGGAACTCGCGAGAAATCCGAGCGTCCAGATCACCATGCCCAGCCACCATTGCGGCCCGTCATCGACAAGCACCCCGAAAATACTCAACGCCAGCAACCCGCCCCACACCAGAAGCTGGACAGCCGCGCCGCCGGCAGTTTCGGCTGTCATCCACCAGCGTTTCCCGAGCTGTGTCATTGCCCAATGGTGACAACGGTTCCGGCTTCAGGCAAGAATAAAGACGGACAAGAAGCCACTTGAAGCCGACCCGCTCTTCAGTGCACCGGCGGGGTGGTGTAGCGGGCGATCCGCTCCTGGCCCTAGGCAACCGGGGACTCGCACACCCCGAAGGCCGGATCGACACGGCCACTACCAACTGGCGACCAAGATCAGCTACACCGGATTTCGACATTCCCGTCAATGAGTCGTCGGTTATGCCCAGGGGATGGGGTGCCGGCCTAGTGCAATCAGGCTGCCGCCGAGTTTGCGGGTGCCGGTGGTGGTGACACCGCAGCCCAGGTACGAGTGGCTGGGAATCTGCGCGGTGGTGATGGCTGTGCTGCTGCCGTCTTGAACGCGGAGCTGGATGGAAAGGGCGCCGCCCGCGGTGGGATCGGGTATGGCGGTGAGCTGGCGGACCAGCTGCTGGCAGGTCAGCTCGACTTGGCTGCGGGTCACCGGATGTTCGCCGCTGTCGCCGATGGCCAAGACTTCCAGAGCGTGCGGTCGTCCGCAGACGCCGGCGCCGCTGTCTATCCAGTCGACGGCCGGTACGCAGTTGCCGAGCTGGTTGCGCTGCCGTCCGGTTTGCAGGGCGCCGCGGACCGAGCTGCCGTACCGCTGAGTAGCCGACGGATCCGGTGACGCATCGGCTGGTCGCAGGGCCACGATGCACGCCGCCCAGTGCTGCCCGGCCGCCTCTTGTCTGGGGGACGGCCCGGACATCGCGGTGGTGGTCTGTAGGAACAGCTGCCAGAAACGCAGGATCGGCTGTGTTGGGATACCCACGTACTGCAGCGCTACGGGATAGCAGCTGTCCAGGTTCGGGTCGTCGAGGTACCGGCCGGCGCCGTCATCTTTGACCACAGTTCGGGCCGGTGTCGCTATCACGGAGACGATCTCGCCGTAACGGATTCGGCTGCACGGCCGGATCTGCTGCGCTGGATACACCGGGACGGTGCCACCCGAGGTGGCGGTGACAGTGGTGCCCGGCTGTGGGCCGAGGAGCGGATCCAGGACGCAGTCCCCGACAGTGGGCGGACCCGGAACCGGCGCGGCCTGGGCGGCGCCCGACACCAGGTGGGGGCGAAGGCCAGCGACCACAGCGACCAGCACCACGGCCACGCCGATGACGACCAAACCCACCCGCTGTCGATGCGTCACCGTGGCACGCTAACCCGAGCCACCTTCGCACCCAACAAGAATCGGAAGCCCTGTGCTGCCCGTTGAAAAACCGGAGTACTTGATGCACTGCGCGAAATGCGCCCAGGAGATCTACGTGTCCAACCACGACATCATCACCGCCGACCCAACCATCGGGGTCTGTTGGCACACCAAGGCTGATGACGACCCGCTGTGTGATGGTCCCGATCCCAGCACCGACCCGGAGATCCGCTACTTCCACCGCCCACAGATCAATGGTTGAACGGGCGTCATCCCGAACCTGTACTTGCCACACACCTCATGCTCTCCGGGCCACTTTTGATCGTTGCCACGATCAGTTTGGACAGTTGTAGCTTCCTTGATCATCCAAAGGATGGAAGGCGGTGACAGGTGACACGCCGGTCGCCAGTGGTCCTACTAGGCCCAGGGGATGGGTTGCCGGCCCAGTGCGATCAGGCTGCCGCCGAGTTTGCGGGTGCCGGTGGTGGCGACACCGCAAGTCAAGCTGGAGCGGGCGGGAATTTGCGCTGTGGTAATGGCGGTGTCGCTGTTGTTGTCAGTGATGTGGACCTGTATTACCAGGGCGCCGGCGACGGTCGGGTCAGGGATACCGGTGAGTTGGCGGACCACCTGCTGGCAGGTCAGCTCGACCTGGTTGCGGGTCACCGGATGGTCGCCGCTGCCGCCGAAGGCGAAGACTTCCAACGAGTGCGGTCCTGCGCAGTAGCCGCCGCCGTCGCTGGCGTTCCAGTCGACAGTCGGTGCACAACTGCCGAGCTGGTTGCGTTGTCGGCCGGTCTGCAGCGCGCCGCGGATCGAGCTGCCGTACTGCTGGTCGGCCGGGCTGGCGTACGTCACGCCGGTGGGTTTCACGATGCACGCCGCCCAATGCTGCCCGGCCGCCTCCTGCCTGGAGGACGGCCTGGACAACGCCACGGTGAGCTGCAGGTTCAGCTCCCAAAAATGAAGGATCGGCGGTGTCGGCACGCCCAAGTACCGCAGCGCTACGGGATAGCAGCTGCCGAGGTTCGGGTCGACCGGATACGGGTTGGCTGCGGGACCTTGGACCACCGGTGGATCCGGTGTCGCGAGGACGGCGACGACCTCGGCGTAGCGGGTTCCGCTGCACGGCCGGATCTGCAGCGCTGGATACACCGGAACGGTGCCCCCCGAGGTGACGGTGGTGTTGCCGTCCAACGAGTCAGCGGGGAGTGGATCCAGGACGCAGTCCCCGACAGCGGGCGGCCCCGGAACAGGCACGGACTGGGCGGCGCCGGCCACCAGGTGCGGGCGAAGGCCGGCGACCACGGCGACCAGCAACATGACCACGCCGAGGACCAGCACACCCACCCGCCGTCGATGCGTCACCGCCGCACGGTAGCTTGCTCGACCCGATCTGCCGCTGGGCTTGGGGGTCAGAAGCTGTTCGGGAATCGGCGTTGCATCCGCGTTGTTCGGCGGCGGTCGGAGCGTTCGTAGGCGACCTGCAGCCGCCGGGCAACCGCCGGGTCCCGGCCGGTGACGCTGAGGCTGGTGGTGTCCAGTTGGTCGGCGATGATGCGTTCCCGGCCGGCCATCGCCGGGTGCGGCACGAACCCGAACTGCCGTTCACCGAGATGGGAGCGGCCGGTGTGGGTGAGTTGGTTGATGGCCACCGTCAACGCCTCGTACACCGGGTGGAGGCACCCGGCGGGCAGCTCTGCGGTGGCGATCTGCCGGGTCAACTCGGCCAGTTCCCCGACCCATTCCATTCGTTCCGGGCGGATCGTCACTGGCACCTCGACCACCTCCCGCACCGCCACCGACACCGACGGATCCGATAGTTGCCCGGTCGCGCGGCGGAGTTCCCAGCCGCGTTGCCGGCACGTCTGCCCGCACCATTTCGGGATCGGTCCTCTGGCCGCGACCGCCACCGCCGTTCCGCATCCGGCGCACGGCACCGATGCCGGGCGGGCCCCGGTCCGGATCCGGCGGCGCACCGTCATCACCGCCCCGGCTCGCTCCGCCGAGTACGCCGACGCCACAGGAGAGCCGGCGGACGAGTCAAGATTTTCGCTGCTCATCGGCCCAGTTTATTCATCACAACGCTGTTAACTCGCCGCAGTGCATGAGGTGTGTAGCAAGTTGGGTAGTCGTTGGCACGATAGGCTACAAAGGAAAACTCGGCGGCGGATCTGCGAGAGTCCAAGGCGAGACGACGAACGAAAGTCTGAGAGACCGATGGCGATGACGGAGACGGCAGCGGGTAGCAGCGTGACGCCGGGTGTGCGGGGGCGGGTGGTTCGGCCGGTGATGGTGACGTGCTCCTGGTGCGGGCAGGAAGTGAACGTGCCGGCGAAGGGGCGGGTGCCGAAGTGGTGCGGCACCTCGTGCCGGCACCGCGCCTGGGAACAACATCGCGCCGCCGCATCCGGCCGGTCCGCAGTGGACGTCGTGGAGCGGGTCGTGGAACGGATCGTGACTGTGCAGCTACCTGCACCCACACCGACGCGACCAACACCGCCGGCGCCAGCGCCGGCCACGCCGGCCGGGAGTGGCTGGGCGCCGCTGCTCACCGAACTGGCCCGGCAACTGGACACCGGCCGCATCTACAGCCGCGACCTCAACACCATCCTGCCGGTGTTCAACCAAGCACTGCAGGCCTTGAACAGGCGCCTGCCACGCTGACCGTTTTCTACCCGACGTGATCCCGCCCGGCTTAGCTGTTCCATCCCCAGCGGAGCGACCCCGGAAGGGGGCAATCAGTCCTGGGGGTACCCCAGGCTATAGCTTGCTACGTCGCTACGTAGGTTACCTACGTAGCGACGTAGGTTACCCCCTCAATCGTTGGCACGACAAGTTTGGACATTCGGCCTGGCGCACAACAGCGCCCGACCCAGGGCCGGGCTGCCCGGCCATACGACAGCGACCCTTTCCACACCGCGCCGCCAACCCACAGCTGGCCAGGCTGCAGAAGATTCCTCGGTATGGGTCGGGCCCATCGTTCACGGGGATGGCAAGGCGCCGCCGGCGATGCGCCGAGGCGCGATTACGTTTCGCGTTACACTCGAATGGTGTTGCCACCGGTGTCCTGGACCGAGTCGGCGGAAACGCACATCGCCCGGCACCAGGTCGCCCCGCACGAGGTCGAAGAAGTCCTCTACGGCCGGCCCCGCTACCTCGCTCCCGGCCGCAGCGGCACCCGGCTGGTATTCGGCACCACCACCGCCGGACGGCATCTGCTGGTCGTCATCGCCGACGCACCAGATGGCGGGGTGGGCATCGTGACCGCGAGGGCGATGACCGACACCGAGAAACGCGCATTCCGCAGGAAGGGCAACTGAGCTAGATGACCATGACCGGTGACGAGCTCGCCGCAGTGCGGGACCTCTACGACACCACCGACCAGTCCGCGGCCCTGGAGACGGCGGAACTGGACGCCAGCACCGTCGAGGACCCGATGGTCGGCATCACCATCCGACTACCCGCCTCCACCCTGAACACCGCCCGGGCCCTGGCCGCCGGCCGCGGCGTCAAGGTCACCGCGCTGATCCGGGACTGGGTGGAACAGCAACTCGCCGACAACACCGACGACCAACGGGTGGTCAGCGTCGCCGAGCTTCGCCGCCTCATCGCCCACGCCAGCTGAACCGAATCTGACACGGCACCGAAAACACGGGACGAATCGACACACACCTCTGGCGCCTCGACCCAACGCACGCAGGGGCCGGCCGACGTTCGACCAGGGACTGCAAGCACTCAACCGCTGCCGCTCGTAGGTCGTCAGGTGAGAGTCGTCGTCAGGTGAGGTGAAGCCACCGCCGGAGGATGGCCACGGCAGACCGGACCGAGCGCCGTGTCGACTCGATCAGGCTGCCGGCGAAAACCGCGGCCACCATCACGACCGCCAACCGCTGTGACATCAGCTCCGGACGCTCGCTGGCTTGGCTGTCTCCGGGCATATCGGGTTCGTCGCTCACCATGCCGACAACCCTACCCCTTGACTGTCAGGGTACCCTGACAGACAGTGTCAGGGCACCCTGACATTAGGGTGGCTATCTAGGGAGGTTTGTGGTGGGAGTTGTCTGGGACACCGGCTACCGGCCGGCGTATGACCACGAAGGCGCACCGGTCACCGTGCTGACCGACGGCCGGGTGTTGCTGCACGGGCACCGCGACGACACCGGCGCGGCGGTGACCGGGTCGGTGTTGGGGTGGCGCGCCGGGTGCGACTGCGGCTGGACCGGCGCGCAGCTGTTTCCTCGCGCCGAGTACGAACTGCCCCCGGCGGAGGGGGACGTGCCGATCGACGGGATCTCCCCCAAAGAGGTCGACGAGCTGTGCACCGTCGAGTGGGAGGCGCATCTGCACCAGGTGCTGCCGTTGCTGGCGGTGCACGACGCCGCCCGCAAACTGGCGGAGGTCACCCCCGCCTACGACGACGCCCGCACCGCGTTGGCCGACGCCGTGCGCACCGCCCGCACCCGACAGCCGGCCGCCAGCTGGCAGACAATCGCCGACGTTGTCGGCATTACCCGCCAGTCAGCCCACGAACGGTGGTCCTGACCGGGCATGTCGGGGGGGGGGGCGCGCCTGCACCCGCCGCAGCGGTCGCTCCCTACGCGGCGTCGAGCCGGGCCAGTCGGCGGTGCAGGCTTCGCGGCTGCCGCAACTGGGCCACGAACAACGCGGCGAACATCAGCACCGCCAGCCAATACCACGGTGAGGATGCCAGGGCCATCACCAGCTCGAGTAGTCCGATGCCGCCGAAGATGGCCAGGTTCTTGCTGCGTTGGCTGATGGACTGTTCGAGCTGATCGCGGGTCAACCCGGACGCCGCTGCGCGGATCACCGGGTCACCGGGCACTGATCCGTGGCGGCTCACCCGCACCGCCAGCGCCCGATCCGGCGCAGTCAACCCGGCTGTGAAGGCAGCGGTCCGCTGTTCTCGCGCGGCGGTGACCACGCTCATCAACAACCCAAACAGAATCCCACTGAAGGTGCCGGTGATCAGCCCATCGGCGACGTCATACCCATGGCGGTGCGCAGCGAACAGGCCCGTCAGCACACCGAACGGCACCCCGGAGAGCAAAGCCCTGCTCCACCCCGTATTGCGGACTTTACCCCGGTTCACCTTCGAAGTATGCAAGCCCAAAATCGAACAGCACGTATGCTACCGAGCTGACCGGTAATCGTTGGCACGACAAATGGTTAGAGGGTGTCGCTCGAAACTGGGTTCACCGGGAAGGGCATCTGCAGTTACGAGCGGCCTCGTCGTTCGTCGACTCGGGGTGTGAGCACCACTGTGAACACACCAACCAGCGTGCTGGCTGGTACTAGAAGGAACCACCATCTGATGTGTCCGGTGGCGACGGATAGGCAGAGAACCACGATAGCCAGCAGTAGGAGGGCAAGCATGAACCTGCGTCGTGATCGAGACGCTCTCGCCCAGGCACTACCTGGTGCCGGCCAGCGCCGTGTTGTTGCCATGCCGTGATCGTAAGAGCGGGGGCTGACCGGCGGCTGCCGGTTCAGTTCTTCCGGGTGTGGGTGGTGGTGTGGGTGGTCGCGGCCGGGTTGGAGTTGACCACCCGCACGCCGTACCAGCGGGTCATGCTGGCCGGCGGTCTTGCTGGTAGCCCTGGCTGTCGGCGTGGGGGACATTCCGTCGGTTCGGAATGCGGCGGAGATTGCTACCGCAGCGGTCTCCGCAGAAGCTGACCGCGGCTACTTCCTCGTCCCGATGCTGAGTGTGGCGATCAGTTACGCGGGCAGGTTCGCGGTGGTGCCGGACATCGACGACCGAAGTAGCTTCTTGGCCGGCATGGCGGGATTCCTGGCAGGAGCAGCAGTGGCCTACCCGGTGATCTGGCTGTACCGGTGCCGACGGCTCGACCGTAGGAACGCACCCGACCTTCGGAACTACGAGCAATCCCTTTTCGGTGCTTCGCACTGTGTTTTTTTTCCCAGGGGGCCGCGCCGGCCCCCCGGACCCCCCTCGCGCACCGCTCGACGCTCCGCGCCGACCGGACCGCACCCGCGCCCTGGCCTGCTTCCAGGCTGCTGTTGTTTCCGCTGGGTCCGCCGGCCGCCTGCCTCGCTGTGCTCGCCTTGCAGGACCCCGGCGTGCCTAGTCGGGGACGAATCGAACTTTCACGTTTGTGCCTACGTTCGGGCGCGGGTTGCCCTAGTCGGTGACAACCCGTTTTTCCCCAAGGTTCGGGGTGGGGTCATCTGACAACCAGGGTGTGGGTGGTTGACGGCCGGCATTACCCGGCCGCGGCGGCGGCATGTGCACGGGATCAGCCAAATGGATCTGGCGGCAGGTTCTGCACCTGCCACAGCTTCGGCGCCTCTTCGCACCCGGGAGTCACCTCACCGGGGAGCAGCTGCTAGCCCTCGTGCTCGCGTTATTCATCCGACACCGTCTCACGGCCGGGCACCCCGACCTGACGGCTCCGGGGGCGCTGGACTTCACTGCGGGTGGGGCCAGCGGGACGAATCCACCCGAGCCGCGCGACACACCCGCGCGCCGACCTAGATTCTGTCGGTACGAGGCGATAGTCTTGCGACTAGTTCTGTATGTGCGATCCGGTCTCGAAAACTTTGGTCGAGGGTTCGAGTCCGGCGATCGAGCGGCTGTGTGGCCTGCGGCGATCGGCTCTTGTAGATGTAGTAGTGCTGTCAGTGCCTCCATGTGAGGTCTCGTAGGAACGCCCCCCACCCTTCCGGGTCGGGGGCTTTTTGCGTCGTAGGCGCGCTCAGAGAAGCCCTAACGTGCGTGAGAAGCACGGCTCGGGATGTCGCCGCAGTGATCTGATCAACCGGCAGGACAATGGCTCATGGCCCGAAAGCAACAACGCCGCCGCAACCAGCAAACTTCAGCGGCGACCGCTCCCATCGATTGGTCAGCAGCAGAGGCGGAAGCCCGCCGGGACCTGCAGCGCAACGCTCAGGCGATCCAGAACACCCCGCGTGGCACACCCGGCGCCAAACCACCCACCTGGCGACTCGGCCGCTCCCCCGGTAGCACTCCCACCGACAGATCAAGCTGACCCTTCATACCTCCGGACAAGTCGTCATCTACTCATACTGCATACGTGTATTACACTTGTTACGAATAGCACTAGTAAGCTGCGTACTACTAGAGGTCCGGCAACACGGGGCCCACCTACCGGAGGATTGACGTGTCCATCGTCGCCGTAGCGAATCAGAAGGGTGGCGTCGGCAAGACCACGCTCACCCTGGCCATCGCGAGCGAGATTGGCCGAAGAGGCGGCCGAAGCTTGATCGTCGACGCTGATCCCCAAGCCAACGCCACCGACACCATCGCCGGGGAGGATTTCGACCCGGACGACGCTCCTACCCTGTATGACGTCCTGGTCTCCGGCGACGAAGGAGCAGCCGGTAGCGCTATTCGATCGACGATTTGGCCTGGAGTCGATCTTGTCGCCGGTGACATCCAGGTCGCCCGTTACGACGAGTTCAGTGGTATCGGCGCCGAGCAACGCCTACGAATCGCCTTGGCTGGGGTGACTGGATACGACCTGGTGCTGATCGACTGCCCTCGAGCGCTAGGTGCCATCACTTCGGCGGCGTTGACCGCGGCCGGGCAAGTGCTCGTGATCGCCGAGCCCACCAAAGACAGCCTCAAGGGCGTAGGCATGCTGATGGAAACCACCGAAGCTATTCGAAAGCATTACAACCCCGCCCTGGTGGTCGCCGGTGTCGTACTCAACCGGTTCGGCCGCACCCGGGCACGATCAGTCCGGGCCGACCAGCTCCGTGAAGCTTTGGCCGGCCAAGTATGGGAGCCGCCCCTGCCAGAGTGGAGCGCCATCGCCCGCATCAGTGAGGCCGGTGACCGACTTCCTGTTGTAGGTCCCGACACGGACCGCGCCGCCCAAGCCGGCCGAATTATCAGCGGATACACCGACCGTCTGCTTGGTACCGGAAAAGTTGAGGTGGCCTGATGCTCGACAAAGACATACTTCCCAACCCACTCGTGAAGCGGCTGCCCAAGGCCCCTCGTGACAGTCATCCCGGCGAACCGATGGCCACCGCATCGGATGCATCCACCCTCACACCGGCGGCGAGCACCTCGAACCGAGTGGGACCTAACCGGGTACGTAAGTCGCTCTATCTTCCGGCCGACATCGCCCATGACCTCAGCGAGGCCGCCAATCGCATCCATCACCAATCGAACGGTCGCATCAGCAAAGCAGAAGCCGCAGGGGCGCTCATCAAGTTCGGTTTAACCAACATGGCTGCTGTGCACAACTACTTACAGCTCGTCATCTGACGACACTTATGTTAGGTGTTACGTGTCATACACAGTACACACGACCGACCTGCAAAAAACTGAAAGCTCCGGCCACAGCCGCGAGGTAGACCGCACTCAGGCGAAGGCGCTCGACCCCAAGGAAACGGATCGGCCGGTGGTGGGGTTGTAGTAGCGGGCGCCGAATTTGATGGTGCCGTTGGGGTCGGTGTAGCCGCCGCCGTAGCGCCAAGGGTTGGTCGATGTGGCGAAGGTGCCACCGGTGGTGGCGGTGGTGTTGCCGTAGGGGTCGTAGGTGTAGGTGGCTTCTGCGGTGGCGGTGCTGTAGAAGATTAGGATGGTGGAGCTGACGGGGGTTGGTGACATACCTTACGCATCCAGGACCACATTGACCGAGGCGCCCGAGCACAGCCCGACAGATGCTGTCATGGAGGTCACCCGGTAGGACAGTTGTTACTAGGAGATCGTGGTCGCTATGAGAATCAATTTTGCCGGCCCTTAATGGCGCGAGTCAATCGTTCATATCTCCACTTTTGGGGGCCGGTCTCGTAAGCTTACGTGTCCGCCTTAGAGTTGCCTGTAGGAGCAGAATTATTAATGCTAACGAAAATAAATACAAGGCCATGGAAGGTCTGCCCGAGACCGCGGCTAGCGCACCCAGGCCCACGCCGAGACCGCCTGTTGCGAGCAACAACCGCAAGCTCGGCAAACTGTTGTAGCGCTCTTGAGGGACCACTGAGACCTCAGAAATAGGGCGTCTAAACCATTTGACGAGGCCAAACAGGATCACACAGTCGCATACAAGCCCGACTAGCCCAATGCCCCAATTAAAAATTCGATTTGGCGACCCAGGCGAATCGAACGCGGCGAATACTAACCCGCAAGGCGCAACGACGGCTACTGCCGCGAGGACTAACCAGGTCTGGCGGGGCAGGGCCGGGCGTGGTTGCAACTGAGATTCTCTCACACAAAGCTCCTGAATTAAGGTATAGAGTTCCGGGCGCCGTTGACGGCCAGGGTTGCGCCCCCGGCACAAGCCCCAACTGCCGCCGCCTCTCCAGCATACGGAATAGACATCGTATACCCGTATGTTGTCGATTCAAAGAAGCTCAATCCGGCCAGACAGCCAGCGGTCGCGGTATATAGGTAATTGAGACCTCTCCCTATAGCGGTGAAAAAATCCCCACCGTAGCTTTGTTGAGGTCCGGGGGTGCAGTCCGCAGTGTAGTACTTGCCGCATAGCCCGGTTGGGTCGCTGCCACTGATTGGGTTGTCTTCGGCGTAGGTGTAGTTGTTGGTTTCTTGTCCGCTGGGGTCGGGTTGGGTGAAGCGGCCGGTGGTGGGGTTGTAGTAGCGGGCGCCGAGTTTGATCTCGTACGCACCAACGTCATGTGGGTGGCAGCTCAGGTGATGTCCTATTCCGACCCGAACTTTGATGTCCACACGTTCGCCACCGCCTGCGGAGTCCCCCGCAGCATCACGCACACGAAACGTGGTGCGCTCAGTGGTGGGATCACCGCGGGCATCCGGGAGCGCGACGGCAAGGTCTGCATCCCCGGCACCTGGGAAACATGAACCCCTGGATCACCGCTTCCGGAGCCTTCCTGGGCGCGTTGATTGCAGTCTTGATCGCCCAGGAAGGCGGCCGGCGGCAAGCGCGAGCAGCGCGAGGTGAGGCGCGAATCGACCGGCAGCGAGAAGTAATGGCGGACGTGCTGCGGACCGGCATCGAATGGACACAGCTACAGCAACTGCTCGTCCCGGCGTTTGGGAAGATGTCTCGCGCCGACGTTGATGAGTTCGTCAACCTTGACAGTGGCCGGCGTCTGGCTGTCGTCACCACCGACTACCGGAAAGCGCTCACGAACGCCAACCTCGGCATCCGCGATCCTGAGCTGGTTGAGTTGATCGAGCTAGTGACCGCCGCCGTCGACGACTTCATGGCCCCTGTCAGCGACACGAAGACACCCGACGACGTTCGATTTGAAGGAGTTCTCACTGCGCTCGGGCAGGTCTACAAGATCCGCAATAGCTTGCTGGAGCTGGAGCGACGGAGCCGCAACTTCTACAGAGTGTCGGTGTCAGGTGAACGGCACCTGCAGGACAAGCACTGGTGGAAGCGGTGGTCCTAACAAGAGCAAGAGGTACGAGGCCTCATGCGGTGAGTTGGTGGACCCGCTGAAACGAGACGTCCAGAATCGTGCCGATGTCGCGCAGTGGCACGGCGGCGTTGGTCAGCTCATGCGCAAGCTGCGAGGCTTCGGCGAGTTGCCACCGCTCGAGTTCGGCTGCCTGGCGGCGGGCTTCCTTGATGGCGACGGCGCGTTCGGAGATGTTTTCGACTGAGCCGACCTTAGTGATCTTCACGTCGACGGCGACGGCGGACAGTGGGACGTCGAGGGTGACGGCGATGAGTTCGCGGGCCATCAGTTCGATCTCGGAGAGCCGTCGGGCCTGGGTGTAGCCGTCGATCTCGGGAACCTGGATCTCCCACCAGCGGCCCTCGCGGCCCGCGGTGACGCTGTAGGTGGTGCTCATGGCTGGTTCTCCTTGCAGTCGCACCCGGCAAGTGCGTTGTTGATGTTGCGCAGAACTCCCGGGCTGATGATCCGGTGGCCGTCGGGGATGCTCATCTGGTGAGTACCGGTCGGGCAGGCCCACGTGCTGTGACTGCCGACGGTCCGGAGCCGCCGCCACTTCCCTTGGGTCATCCTTTTGGTGACTTTGCGGGTGGGTTCCTCTGAAATCACCAAGATAGTCTAGCGCGCTAGAAGTTATCTAGTAAAGCGGACTAGACACTTGTGCACGGTTTTTACACAAAAGGAACCTTTGCGATAAGACCACCCGCGGCCGTCTACTCGTCGCTCGTCCGACGTTCCGTTTGAGGATCCGCTAGTGACGCACTTGGTCATCGCGGAGGGAGCATCGGCGGGTCGCCGTGCAGTCGACCTGCGGACGCGTAGCTATCGTTCGAGCGGCAGCTGGTACCAACCTGTATCGACCCACCGATCGAACTTGCGACCGACCTCCTGCAAGGTACCCACCAGCTCGAAGCCGAGCTTCTCGTGCAGTGCGACGGAAGCCGGGTTTGGCTGTGCAATGACGGCTACCGCGAGGTGCATGCCGTCCTCGCGCAGCAGGGACAGCAGCTGCAAGTAGATCAAGCTGCCCAAGCCAACGCCGACCGCCTCGGGGGCGACGTAGACCGAGGTTTCCCGAGTCTGCGCGTACGCCGGACGCGGTCGGAACGCGGCGGAGTAGGCAAATCCAACGACTCCGGTTCCGTCCTCGATGACGAGCACATGGTCGCCGCACTCGTCGCTGGCGATCTTCCGCTCCCAGTAGATATTCGGCGGGTCCGTCAGATCGAAGGTCGCAACGCTCGTGTGTACAGCCGCGCCATAAATCCGCGCGATCGCAACCACATCCGCCGGCGATGCGGGACGGACGAGCGGCATCCCGCTAGCGTACTGACGGCCCCAGCGGTGCCCGGTGAACGATCGTCCGGCGGCGGTCATCACTGCCGTGCCATCCGGCCTGGAGCGGTCAGGACGGGCGACTGCATCGCCCGTTACTCGTGATGTCGCGTGCCACTCATCCAGGTGTCACGTCATGGGCCACAGCCGTTCATCTGCCGCTGCGTAAAATCTTCTGTGGCCAAACCCCTTTCCTCAGGAGCTTCCATGCTCACGACAGGTCATCCCCTCGCCGCCTCGACCAAGGGTCAGGCGGCCTTCCAGCTCCCGTTCGCGGTCAACGTCATCGTCTACGCCGCCATCGTCATCGTCTGCCTCGCAGTGCTCGGCGCCGTGCTGCTGCACACTCGCCGGACCGTTCCGGACGGCAGGTCGCTGGCTGCCGACCGCCGCTGGAGCACCCAGGACATTCTCGTCGTGGCGATCATGAGCGTGCTGCTGGAGGTTTACGACAACCTGATCGGTGACCAGCTGGTCACGCCGCTGGTGCAGGGCATCCCGTACGCCCACAACCTCGCGGTGAACGACCTTCCCTACATGTTCCTGCTGATGATCGGGATCGCGGTCATCCGCAAACCCGGCGCCGCGACCGCCATGGTCTTCCTGAACTTCCTGCTCATGCAGCTGCTCTACGGCGGCTTGGAGTCCAGCCCGCTCTACTGGCCCTACGGGTTGCTGCAGGGAGTCTTCCTCGACCTGTACATCCTCTACCGACGTGGTCGTGTCTTCAGCAGTGCCGGCGTGCCAGCGGTCGTCGACGGTCTGGTCCTCGGTGCGCTGCGCGCCTTCCCGGCGACTGCCGCCCAGTCCGCGGTGATCACCCCGCTGCTCAGCGGCATCACCAAGACCGGCGGCGCCATCGTCGTCTACGTCGTCCTTAACACCATCGGCAACAGCATCGAGGCGGGTATCACCGCACCCCTGGCCGTGCGCATCGCCCGGACCGTCCGACCCGACGCCGGCTACGCCGACGACGACCTCCTCGAACCCGCCAACGACACCAGCAGCCAGCGGCCGCAGCAGGGGCGAGTGCGATGACCGCCCACGAGCACGGTCCCCGCAGCGGGACCGTGCAGCAGCGGCGTCGTCAGGGCCTGACGCGGATGGCGGTCATCAGCGCCGTGCTGACGGTGCTGCTGGCCGCGGACGCGACGTACATGTCGGTGTCCGGCTACGGCTCCGACTCCACGAACAACTTCCACCTGTCGGACGCCGCCACCGTCTTCGTCGCAGCCGGGATCCTGCTGCTGGTGACCGCAGCCCTGCTTCTCGTCAGGAGCCGCGCCTCCGACGGCGGCCACGGCTAGATGGCCGACCTCGTCGTTCGAGACCTCAGGTTCCGTTACCCCGGTGCCGCCGAGCCGGCGCTCGACGGGCTGGACCTGACCGTCTCGGCCGGCGAGGTCATCCTGGTCGCCGGGCCGTCCGGCTGCGGCAAGTCGACACTCGCCCTCGCCCTGTGCGGGCTCGTCCCCGCCCGGGTGCCCGGCCGCTTCTCCGGCTCGGTGCAGCTCGACGGGGCCGAGCTGAGGACGCTCCAACCGCAGCACGTCGCACAGCGGGTCGGCATGGTCTTCCAGGACCCCTCGAGCCAGCTCATCACCCCCACCGTGGAGAACGAGGTCGCCTTCGGCCCTGAGAACCTGGGCCTGCCACGCGAAGTCGTGGCCGCACGGGTGCGTGAGGCGCTGGCGATGACGGGGTGCCAAGGGCTGCGCTCGGCGGCGACAACAGCGCTGTCCGGTGGGGAGAAGCAGCGCGTCGCTATCGCCGCCACCCTCGCGATGCATCCGGAGGTGCTCGTCCTGGACGAGCCATGCTCAGACCTCGACCCCGCCGGTGCCCAGGACGTGCTGGCGGTGCTGCGCCGTGTCAACCGGGAACGGGGCATGACGGTGGTCCTGATCGAGCACCGGATCGACGAGGTCGTGCCCTGGGTGGACCGGGTCCTGCTGCTCGACCGCGGACGGGTGGTGCTGGACCGCCCCACGCGAGCCGCGTTCCGCGACACCGCCTGCTGGTCGGACCTCGGGGTCGGCGTACCGGAGATGGTCCGCCTCGGCCTGCTGCTGCCCCACCTGTTCCCGGCGGGGCCACCGCTGTCGGTCGCAGAGGCCCACCAGGCCCTCGCTGAGCGTCCAGAAGCCGCGCTTCTGGTGGACCCTGGCCGCCGGGCTC
>JAABUW010003425.1_pt1 | contig 22673 bp, 18 predicted proteins | sample 5560081 | NCBI WGS metagenome assembly JAABUW01 (sample SAMN10711882, study PRJNA513363) | rock metagenome | isolation source: Antarctica rocks | place: Antarctica: Victoria Land, Knobhead sud
AAGGCGGCGGCGAAGGCGTAACCCAGCCCGCGGTTGCCGCCGGTGACGACGGCCACCCGGCCGTCGAGGCGAAAGGACTCTAAAACAGTCATTCTGACCCTCCGTCACGCCGGGCCCCGGCCTGGGGCGTCGCTACCTGATCGAAGCAGTAATACCAGCGCCACCAGAAACTGCACGCCCAAAGTCAGCGGCGCCGACACGAACGCCAGCCCGACGGTGGCGATGTACACCAGCGTCCCCGCACCGAACCGCACCACAGCCCGCCGCTCGGCGTCGGCCGGCATGGGGGCGGCCAAGAGCCGGCCGCCGCGAACGCCGTAGCCCCAGATGACGGAGAAGGCAATCGCCGCCAGCAGCAGGTTGAGGAACAGCGTACGGTCGGCTCGGACGAACTGCGCCAACATCGCATGGTGATTGACCCACATGACGCCGATGACGAAGAAGCTGGTGACGTAGGCGCCGAATGCCGGCCAATCCCGGGCCAGCGCCCGCCACAGCCCGCTTCCCTCGGGCACTTTGAGGTCGAGGACCAGCAGCGTGATCGCGATCGCGAAGACGCCGTCACTGAACGCCGCCAGTCGGCCGGTGCCCTCGACGTTTCCCCGGTCCGCGCCGGGCGGCCGGCCGGTCGACGACTCGCGGCGAGCCATCATGTGGCGTCGTCGTCCTCGTGCGGATGAGCGCGCAGATTGGTCACCGACGACGCCGGCAACGGGTGCTGGCTCAGCCGCACCGGCGCCAGCGGCTTCTGCGCATAGTCAAAGGCCTGCGAGTAGTCGTAGGCGCCGGCGTCGTTCGCCGACAGCGGCCGCAGCCCGAACGTGTGCTCGGCGAAGGCGAGGATGGAGGCAAAGGTCGCCGGGGTGGAGTCGGTGTAGCCGGCCTTGGCGTACGGACTGACGATCACCATCGGCATCCGCGGGCCCTGCCGCGTGCCGTCCGGATTGGTTCCTGGCGGGACGTGGTCGTAGAAGCATCCGCAGTCGTCATAGGTGATGAAGATGGCTGTGCTGTTGGCGTCCGGGCCCTGCTCGATCGCCGAGACGACGCGGCCGATCCAGTTGTCGCCGGCCAGCATCGACTTGTAGTTGTGCTGGCTGGTGTCGGCACCGCCGTTCGCCTGCTTCGAGGAGCCTGACGGGGTCAGCACTGAGTACGCCGGCAGGTTGCCGCGGGTGGCGTCGGCCAGCACGTTCGCGGTCGGCACCAGGTTGTGCACCTGTGGGGTGTAAAGGCACCCGGCGAGCGACGGGCAGATCGACCAGATGTAGGGGTCCGCTCGCGAGCTGAGCGGCGCCGTCTGACCGTAGATCTTCCACGACAGGCCAGCGGCGTCCAGCCGGTCGAAGATCGTGTCGACGTGGTGGACCGGCGTGGCCCGGAATGCGCCGCCGAATGGGTGGCTCGCGGCGTCAAGTGAATGGTCCGGGATGCACGAGGGCTGCAGGGAAGACCGTTGCGTAGGCCCGGCGCGCCAGGGCACCAGCTTGTTGGAGTCACAGCCCCAGCCCGGCCCGGCCGGCGTGCCCGCGGCCAGCCGCGGATTGTCACCGTTGAATCCGTCCAGCGTCGCGGCGGCCGCATAGAGGTGCCCGCCCCAGGAGGGCGAATCAGCCATCGAGAAGGTCCGGTCCGAGACCGCATAGGTGGCCGCCAGGCCAGCTAGATTAGGGATCTGGCTGGGCGGGTAATAAGTCAGGCAGGCGAACTCATCCGCCGGCGCACAGCCGGAAACCTCCGCCCAGCCATCCATAGCGCCGCCGTCGATAGCGGCGCGCTGGTCGGCAACCACATGGACCGCCTGCGGCACGATGTCCGGACTCTGCCGGAGTGGGACCCGGGTGCCGTCCTTGAGGGTGACCGTGCCGGTGAAGCCGTCACAGCGGGTGGCGCGGCTCTGGCACACCGCCCCGAGGACATTGTCAAAGCTGTGATTTTCTTGGAACAACACGACGACATGGCGTATGTGAGCGGCCTGCCGGCCGGCAACGACGGCTTGCGCCGCGCTGCCTGATGCCGGGTTGGCAGCCAGAACGGCTGCCGCCATTGCACCGGCACCAGCCAACCGACGTCCGTGGCGCATGACTCCTCATTTCCCGTGGGTCATGTCGTGCTTCCCTGGGCGAATTGCTGCACAGCGTAGGACTGCCCAGGGCTTGCGACCAGACCCTGCGGGAACAGATGTGCCCCGTCGTAGGGTCTCCGGGTGGTTCAACTGATCCTGCTCAACGGGGCGCCGGGGAGTGGGAAGTCCACCTTGGCGCAGCGGTACGTCGAGGACCACCCGCTGGCTCTGGCGCTCGACATCGACGTCGTCCGGGGCTTGCTGGGCCGGTGGCTGGAGCAGCCGGCCGAGGCTGGTGTCCTGGCCCGGCGCATGGCGATCGGCATGGCCCGGGTGGCGCTCAGCGCCGGTCACGACGTCATCGTGCCGCAATTCCTCGGCCGGCCGGATTTCCTTCTGCAGCTTGAACAGCTCAGTCTCGAGCTGGGCGTCGCGTTCGTCGAAGTGGTCCTCATCTGCACCGCCGACGAGGCGCGAGGCCGCTTCCTCTCGCGTTCCCTGCACCTCGAGACGCCGGCCCAGCGCGATGCCCGGGCGCTGGTGGAGCGCAGCGGCGGGATCAATGCGCTGGCCGCCATGTCCGACCGGCTGCTCGAGGTCGTGGCGAGCCGGCCGCGCACCATTGCCGTGTCGACGGCCGACGGGCAGGTGGAGCGGGCCTACCGCGACCTGCTGGGCGCGATCAGCCGCACCGCGGGTGATTGAGCGACCCGGGGGGGCCGGCCGCTTCCCTGGCGCGTCGGGTGTCGCCGAACCCCGCAACCTTCGTCCTGGATACTCACCTCGTGCTCCTGTCCGGGCGGGTCTCGTGGCTCCTCGTCGCTTTCGGGGTCTGGTCGTGGCTCATCTGGCCGACATTTCTCAAAAACATCTGGGCCGACCCGCGTTCGTGGCACCACGGCATGACCGCATTCTTCGGCGTGCACCTGCTGTTGACCGGCGCCTCGCTCGTCTTCGGCACCCTGATCGGTGTGCTCGGCGTACGCGGTCTACGCGGTGCGCCGGCCTCGCGTCAGACATCGAGCGGAAGCCTCGCGAGCAGCGCGGCCTCGGCTCGGAGCCGGTCCGCGCGATCCTGATGTCGCAAGCGCTCGTACTGCCCGGCAGCCGACAGAACCGGAAGGATCCGCGAACATGAGCAAGGCCTACGGCTACACCTCCTACGGCGGCGAGGAGACCGAAACCTGGTTCGACCGGCCGGTGCCGACTCCCGGGCCCGGCGAGCTGGTGATCGAAGTCCGGGCGGCCGGGGTGAACGCCGTGGACTACAAGATCCGCAGCGGTGCCATGGCCAACCCGCAGGCGGCGCCTCACTTTCCGCTGGTGCTCGGCGTCGAGGCGGCCGGGATAGTGGTGGCGCTCGGACCCGACGTCGAGGGCTTCGCCCGGGGCGACGCGGTCCTTGGGCGGACGGCGCCCGAGCACGGCAGCTACGCCGAGCACGCGGTGCTGCACGCCGCCGACACCACGCACAAGCCACCGCAGGTGAGTTTCGTCCACGCGGCTGCCCTGCCGGTCGCTGGCGGCACCGCCTGGGACCTGCTGGAAAAGCTGCGAGTCGCCTCCGGTGAGACGCTGCTTATCAACGGCATCGGTGGCGGCGTCGGCATCGTGGCCGCGCAGTTGGCGCGGGATCGCGGCGTGGCCGTCTTCGGGGCGGCCAGCGAGAGCAAGCGGCAACTCGCCGAGAGCGTCGGCGCCACCGTGGTCGCCTACGACAGCGGCGATGTCGTTGGCCAGATGCGCGCGCTGCTGCCCGGCGGTGTCGACGCCCTGGCCGATCTGGTCGGCGGGGATTCGCTGCGCGAAGTCGCCGACCTGGTCGCCGACAAGTCCCGCCTGGTGTCGATTGCCGACCCTCTCGCCGCCGAGCTCGGGGGCAGCTTTCTGCTGTCCAGCTCGGCGGGCGTGCCGAGCGTGGCCGAGCTGGTCGCCGAGGGCAAGGTTGATCCCAAGGTGCTGCAGACGTATCCGCTGTCCGAGGCCCATGAGGCTCTGCGCGCGGTGGAATCCGGCCACGTACGCGGCAAGATCGTCATCGACCTGGAGCAGACCACGCACAGCTGATCGGGCCAGGGTGTTCCCGTGACGCGGCGCGCGGCGGCTCGAGGTGGGCGGATACTGCGGCCATGACCGACGTACTGAGCGGCGGGCCGCCTGACCAACCGTCCCGGCGGCGGCCCAAGGTGGCAATCAGTGTCGTGGTCGCCGCGCTGGCCGTCGGAGCCGCGCTGGGGCAGCAAGTCTGGCAGCGAGGATCACCGGTTGCCCTGCCGTCGGCGTCGGGGCCCCCCTCAGCGAGTACCGGGCCGGCTCAGGCGGTGCCGACCTCGGCACCCGGCGAGCTGCGGGTCGAGCCGCGGCTGGCCGGTGTGTCCGCGGCGGTGACCGGCGACGTACGGCTGGTCGTCGGCGGACCGCGCCCCGTCGGGCTGGGCGCCGGAGCACCGAGGCTGAGCGGCCTGCCCGTTCCCCCGGGCTGGGAAGTGACCCGGGTGCTGCCCATGCCGGCCGGTCTGCTCGTCGTCGTTGAGCGGACGCAGCTGTCCGACACCCAGGCGTCCTCCAAGGTCTACCTGGTCGGGCCCACGGGCCACGCGGCCTTCCTGGCCGACGCCGACCAGGCGGTCGCGGGAGTCGGCGGGACGTCGGTCGTCGTCGTGCGGGCCGGCTCCACCGGCCCGGGCAGCCCGGCGAACCCGCCCGGCGTGCTCTCGACTATTTCGCTGTCGGGCCGGGTCGTGAACCGGCACCCGGTGGCCGCCGATTTCGGCCTGTTGGCCGACACCGCGGCCGGCTTGCTGGTAACAGTCGCGCCGTCAGCTCAGGGCTCCCAGCTACAAGTGGTCGACTGGGCCACGCTCGCCGTCCGGCAGCACCTGGGGCGGGTGGGCTATGTGGTCGCTGCGAGCAGTACCCGGGCGGCGTGGGTGCCCCCCGGGTGCACTGACACCTGTCGCCTGGTGGTGGCCGATCTGACCAGCGGCGTCCGCCACACTGTCGAGCTGGCCCCCGACTACCAGGTCGGAGCAGTGGCCTTCAGCCCCGACGGACGCCATGTCGCGGTCAGTTATTACGGGCGCCATCCCCAACAGGCCGGTGGTGCCGCGCCGGGCCTGGTCGACGTGGTCGACCTCGCGGGAGGACAGCGGCGGCGCCTGCCGGGCGTCGCGACCGGCATCAAACAGGCCGCGGACCTGGCCTGGACGCCGGACGGGCGTTGGCTCGCGGTCGCGGTCGGCTGGCCCGACCCCGGCTTTCGCCGAATCGGGCTCTGGCCGGTCGGGGGTGGCCCGGTCCACCTGGTGCCCGGACGCATCGCCGGCGGCTACCTGTCCGGGGCGCTGCTCGCGGTGTAGCCGGCGGAGCTCGCCCGCAGCAACCGGGCGCATTCCAGTTGGGACGTAGGAAGCCATTGAAGTCGTCCAGCCACACAGGCCGACCCGCACTCCCCGGTCATCGCCGGGAAGTGCGGGTCCTTGTCCTGGGCGGATCAGTACGCGCTGGCCAGGTTGGACGGGGCCGAGTACGCGCTGGCCCCGGCGGCGTTGATGGCCCTCACCCGGAACCGGTACGTCGCGGCAGTCACCAGCCCGACGAACTGCAACTTGCGGGCGGTGTCGGGCTGGACCGCCGACTCGGTGCTGCTCACCAGCGTCGTGCCGCTGTACCTGTCGGCCATGACCTGATAGCCGGTGATGGGGCTGCCGCCGTTGGAGGTCGGCAGGATCCAGTAGGCGGTTGCCGACACCACCGCGTCGGTCTTGACACCGCCGGTGGACACACCCAGGGCCGGAATGTCGGGGACGGTGACCGGCGTCACGTAGTTGGAGACCGCCGAGGCGGGGCTGTCACCGATCGCGTTGATGGCGGCGACCTTCGCCGCAACGCTGCGACCATTGGTCAGGCCGGTGACGGTGCCACTGGTGGCCGACCCCGCAACGACGGTGCTGCCCACCTGCTGGTTCGACGCGTTCACCGCGGTGATCCGGTAGCCGGTGATCGGCGAGCCGCCATCGGCGGCCGGTGCGGCCCAGCTCAGGCTGACCGACGCATTACCGGCAGTGGCACTGCCGACCGTCGGGGCCGCAGCCAGCGTGGCCGGCATGACCGCGTTGGACGGTGCCGACGCCGCACTGTTGCCCAACCCGTTGGCTGCGGTCACGGTCAACGTGTAGAGCTGGCCATTGGTCAGCCCCATCACCGTAGCGGTGGTCGTGGTGCTGCCCACAGTCTTGATCTGTACATCGGCTGGGCTGGCGGTGTTGACCGCGGTGACTGTATATCCCGAGATTGACGAGCCGCCGTTGCTGCCCGGAGGGGTCCAGGCGACGCTGGCCGTGGTGTTGCCGGGCGCTGCCACCCCGATCGTGGGTGCACTGGGGACCGTGACGAGGGTGCCCGGGACGACGATCTGCGCCGCCGACGGCTGGCTCGTACCCAACGAGTTGGAGGCCGTGACCGTGATCGAATAACTCCGGCCGGCTGTCAGGCCGGTGACGGTCCCGTTCGTGGCGGGGGCGGCCACCGGCGTAGTCGTCGTGGTGCCGGTGGCGACATCCTGGCTGAGGATGGAGTAGCCGGTGATCGCCGAGCCGCCACTATCCGGCGCGGTCCACGACACGCCGACCGACGTTGCCCCGCTCGTCAGGGACACGGCGCTTGGCACGGCCGGGGGTCCAGCCGGCAGCACGTTCCACGCCGCGGCGGTGGCTTGATCCAGAGTGAAGTCCTTGATCCCGTCGGTGCCGAACTGGTCCCACCAGTTGGCGAAGGGCACGTGGTAGGAGGCGGCCTGAACGGCGACGCCGTGCGCCCAAGCGGCCCGGTCAGCCGCAGTTCCGACAATGTAGGAACCCACCTCCGCCATAGCCCACGGCAGACCGGTGGAAGCCGAGACCGCCACCATCGGCGCGACGAACTTCACCGGGTCGGTGTAGGTCGGTGACGCCTTCTTCACGCTTCCGTTGTACGCGTCGAAAGCCAGCAGGTCGACGTCTCCCTGGGGATACCACCAGTGCCAGTCCCAGCCGGAATTCGGGTTGAGGGACCACTTGAGCAAGATCAGCGTCGGTATGCAGCCGGCGGCGCGAATCGCCGGCGCGTACTGATGCCAGGACGCCCGATAGGCAGCCTGCTGCGTGGGAGTGGTGAAGTTGTCCTCCGGCTCGTGCCAGTAGGTCGCGTAGCACTTCATCGTCGAGGGATGGCCGGCCAGAAAGGTCTGGATTTGAGCCGGGGTCCCGCTTTCGAAGGAGACGACCGCGGTGCCGTTGGCCGGGATGCTGTTCAGCAGTGCCGAATTTGACCACAATGCCGGCGTGCCGTTGAAGAAGACGCGGACGGATGTGAGGGGCCGGCCCATCAAGCCGGAGATGCGCGCGACGTCGTCGGGGCTGTTGATCGACGACCCGAAGCGCGACACGGGGGTGGTCGCAGTCGCCGCCGATGCCGACGGTGCTGACCCGGGGAGGGCGAGGCCGGTCGCCGCGACGGCGGCGGTGATAACGCAGGAGGACAGGCGGCGGGAGAGTTTCATGCCGCATCAGTCGACGGTCGGCCGGCCTCCCTTTAAGGATTGTCACCCGAACGCAGCAACCGCATTCTTGCCTCCGCCGGCCGCCGCCGAGAGAATCAGAAGCAAACGTGGGCTCTCTTTGTCGGTCGAGCTGATGCGGCAATTTGCCCATTAGGACGGGGTTGTGTCTAATGTGGCCGGCGGGGAGCCGGTTGACCACCATTGCCGCCAGTGCCTTCGTCACCGGCGCGAAGACAGTGCCCTTTTCGGCCAAGAGGGCGTGGTTCCTGAGAGTTGAAGTAATTGGCGCACCGGGGTCATCGGTGTTGGCGGGGAGCAACCCCGTCTGGTCACTCCCACACGAGCCACCCGCCGGCGTCGCGATCCCGGCCTATCGCCGGTTCACCCCGAGCTGACGTAGCGCGAACAGGCCACCGCTGCCTCGGGCCAGAATGGGCGGCGGCCGCACTGGCGAACCCGGCCGAGTGTGGTCGTCCGCGTCAGGGAGGTTGCGGTGAGCGACTACGGACACGAGTTGCTGTTCGGCTCCTTCCTGACCCCGACGAACGCTCAGCCCGACCAGGCGGTGGGGTTGGCGCAGCTGTCCGAACAGGTCGGGCTGGACCTGGCAACGTTCCAGGACCACCCCTACCAGCCAGGCTTCCTGGACACGTGGACGCTGACGAGCTTCGTCGCGGCGGCCACCGACCGGATCCGCCTCGCCCCGAATGTCGCGAACCTGCCGCTGCGGCCACCGGCCGTCATGGCCCGCAGCGTCGCCAGTCTGGACCTGCTCAGCGGCGGCCGGATCGAGCTCGGCCTGGGCGCGGGTGCGTTCTGGGAGGCCATCGAGGCGATGGGCGGGCGGCGGCTGACGCCCGGAGAGGCCGTAGCCGCCCTGGCCGAGGCCATCGACGTCATCCGCCAGGTGTGGGACACCGAGGGCCGCGGCGGAGTCCGGGTCGACGGCGATCATTACCGGGTCGTCGGCGCGAAACGCGGCCCGGCCCCGGCTCACGACATTCCCATCTGGCTGGGCGCGTACAAGCCCAGGATGCTCGCCCTGACCGGGCGTACGGCCGACGGCTGGCTGCCGTCACTGAGCTACCTGCAGCCCGGCGACCTGGCCACCGGCAACCGCATCATCGACGACTCCGCATCACAGGCCGGGAGATCGCCGCACGAGATCCGGCGGCTGCTCAACGTCAACGGCGAATTCCTGACCACCGGGCGCGGCCGGCTGGCAGGCCCGGCCGAGCAGTGGGCCGAGGAGCTGGCCGACTTCGCCCTGAGCGACGGCATGAGCGTGTTCATCATGGCCAGCGACGACCCCGACGACCTGCGCCGCTTCGCCGGCGAAGTGGCCCCGGGGGTTCGCGAGCTGGTCAGCGCGGAGCGGTCGAGCCCCAGCGCCGAGACACCCGACCCGGAGCGGACCTACCGGGCACACGAGCAGGCGGCCGGTCAGCAGTTGGTCGACATCCACGACGCCCTGCGGGCCGAGCTGGCGCAGGTGCAGGACCTCATCGAGCAGGTAGCGGCCGGGATGCTCGACGTCGGCGCCGCCCGCTCGGAGATCAACACGATGACGATGCGCCAGAACAAGTGGGTTCTCGGCACCTACTGCGAGAGCTACTGCCGGATCGTGACGACGCACCACACTGTCGAGGACCGGGCGATGTTCCCGCAGCTGCGCTCGGCCGATCCGCGGCTCGCCCCGGTCATCGACCGGCTGGAGCAGGAGCACCACGTCATCCACGACGTACTGGAGGGAGTCGACCGGGCGCTGGTCGGATTCGTCGGTGCGCCCGACGGCTTAGCCCAGGTCCGCGTCGCGGTAGACCTGCTCAGCGACACGCTGCTCTCGCACCTGGCGTACGAGGAGCGAGAGCTGGTCGAACCGCTGGCCCGGCTGGGCGGCTGAGCGCCCGCCTAGTCTGCGACGTTGAGGCGGACCTGGGCGCAGGAATTGTTGACGTAGCCCTTCGGATTCCACACCTGCGCAGGGGATGCGGGCTGGGTCGCGCCGGTGGTGTCCCAGGCGCGCACCGTGACGGCGACGTCGCCGGCCGGCAGGTCCAGCGTCGCGCTCCACAGCCGCCACGACCAGGGGCTCAGCGGCTCGTCCAGCTCGGCGTCGACCCAGGTGCGGCCACCGTCGCTGGAGACCTCGACGCGGGCGACGCCTCGCTGGTCGCCGGTGAAGGCGTACCCGTGGACCTGCGTCGGTCCGGCCGGCACGGTCATCCCGTCGTCGGGGCGCAAGATGTCTGAGTTGAGCGCGACCGGCCCCAGCGAGAGCCCCTCCCCGGCCGCCAGGGCAGTGGCGTCGGACCCGGGTGCCGGCAGCCGGTAGGCGACGCGCTGGAAGTAATTGTCGGACGGCTCCGCCTGGGCGGTGATGCGCTGGACCCACTTGACGCTGCGGGCCCCGATGTAGCCCGGCACGACGACCCGCACCGGCGCGCCGTGAGCCACCGGCAGCGGCTCGCCGTTCATCGACCAGGCCAAGATGACGTCACCGGCGAGCCCTTTGGCCACGCCGATCGATCCGCCGTAGGCCTGCGCCGGATCGGCGAGCTGCGAGACGTCGGGGCCGATGAAGCTGACGTGCTGGGCCTGCGGCGCGATCCCGGCCGCGGCGAGCACGTCGGCCAGCGCCGCCCCCGTCCATTGCGCCGTTGAGGTCGCGCCCGACCCCCACGGGTCCTCCCCCGGGATAGCGCGGACCTTGATCAGCCCGGCCCGCCGGTTGCCCGCGCATTGCAGCGTGGCGACCAGTGTCCGCGGCGCGAAGCGCTCCTGCAGATCGGCCAGGGAAAGACTCAGCGTGCGCTCGACCAGGCCGTCGACGCGCAGGCGCCAGGTGCCGGCGTCGAGGTGCGGGATCGGGCCGTGGTTGCGGCTGTAGAAGGCCGCCAGCGGAGTCAGTACCTGATCGGCCAGCGCCCTCCGGGGCGGCTCTGCGTTGTACGGCTCGACCCCGTGCACGACCATGTCGGCACGCTTGTCCCACCGGCCCATCCGGCGCTTCCCTTCGCTCGGACGGGTGAGAGGTCAACGACGTGGTAGCCCCGAGGGGATTCGAACCCCCGCTACCGCCTTGAGAGGGCGGCGTCCTGGGCCGCTAGACGACGGGGCCCCAGATGATGCAGCACAGCGCTGGGGTACCAGGACTCGAACCTAGACTAGCTGAACCAGAATCAGCCGGGCTGCCAATTACCCCATACCCCACAGGCATCGGCCTTGAAGGATACCCGAGTGCTCAGGGCGACCCCGGACCGGCCGTCCGTAGGCGGCTCAGCGTCACGTCCCGGCCCAGCAGCTCGATCGATTCGTACAACGGTGGAGACACGGTACGGCCGGTCACCGCGACCCGCACCGGCCCGAACGCCTTGCGCGGCTTGAGCCCCAGCCCGTCAACCAGCGCCCCCTTCAGGGCCTGCTCGATCGCCGACGCCGTCCATCGGGTGACCCGGTCCAACGCCTCGGTCGCCGCGGCCAGCGTCGGCGCTGCGTCGGGCCCCAACTCCTTGGCCGCCGCCGCCGCGTCGACGACGAAATTGTCGCCGCTGAACAGGAAGCGCAGCATCTCGACCGCCTCGCGCAGCACCGCCACCCGCTCGCGGACCAGCGGCGTTGCGCCGGCCAGCGTGACCAGGTCGGCTGCAGCCGGCGGCTCGGCGAGGAGGCCGGCGCGCTGCAGGTACGGAACCAGCCGCTCGGCCAGGTCGGCGGGGTCGAGTCGGCGAAGCCAGGCGCCGTTGATCGCCTCGCACTTGCGCAGGTCGAATCGCGCCGGGTTGGCGTTGACGTCGGCGATCTCGAACGCCTCGGCCATCTCGGCCATCGAGAAGATGTCGCGGTCCTCGGCAATCGACCAGCCGAGCAGGGCCAGATAGTTGAGAAATCCTTCGGGCAGGAATCCCCGGTCGCGGTAGAGCGTCAGCGAGGCTTCCGGGTCGCGCTTGGACAGCTTGCGGTTGCCCTCCCCCATGACGTACGGTAGGTGGCCGAAGCGCGGGACCGCCCCGTCGGTGACGCCGACGTCGCCGAGCGCCTCATACAACGCAAGCTGCCGCGGGGTCGACGAGAGCAGGTCCTCCCCGCGCAGGACATGCGTGATGCCCATGAGGGCGTCATCGACGGGATTGACCAGCGTGTACAAGGGCTGGCCGGTGGACCGGACGATGACGAAGTCGGGCACATGCTCGGCGGCGATGACAATCTCGCCCCGCACCAGGTCGTCCCAGGACATCGTCCGGTCCGGCATCCGCAAGCGGAGCACCGGCTTGCGGCCGGCGGCCCGGAACTTCGTCAGCTGATCGACGCTGAGCGTTCGGCAGAAGTTGTCGTAGCCCAGCGGCCGCCCGGCCGCCGTATTGCGCTGCTGCACCTCCTCTGGCGCGCAGAAGCACTCGTAGGCCCGGCCGGCCGTGACCAGGCGGGTCACTACGTCGGCGTAAATGTCGCGGCGCTGCGACTGCCGGTACGGCCCGTACGCGCCGCCCACCTCCGGACCCTCGTCCCAGTCCAGGCGCAGCCAGCGCAGCATCTCGAGCAGCGCCAGGTAGCTCTCCTCGGAGTCGCGGGCGGCGTCGGTGTCCTCGATGCGCAGCACGAAGGTGCCGCCGGCATGCCGGGCGAAAGCCCAGTTGAACAGGGCGGTGCGGATCAGCCCGACGTGCGGATTGCCGGTCGGCGACGGGCAGAAGCGCACTCGTACGGCGTCGCTCACCGGGCGGTCACCGGGTTGGTCAGCGTCCCGATCCCCTCGACCGTGACCGACACCGTCGAGCCGGCCGGCATCGGCCCGACCCCCTCGGGCGTGCCGGTCAGGATGACGTCGCCGGGCAGCAAGGTCATCACATGCGAGACGTAAGAAATCAGGGTGGCGACGTCGTGCAGCAGCAGCGAGGTGCGGGACTTCTGGCGTACGTCACCATCGACCTCCGCCTGGACCAGTAGGTCGGCGGGGTCGAGCTCGGTCTCGATCCACGGCCCGATCGGGCAGAACGAGTCGTGGCCCTTGCCCCGGGTCCACTGCCCGTCGGCGGCCTGCTGATCGCGTGCGGTCACGTCGTTGGCACAGGTGTAGCCGAGGACGGCCGACAGCGCCCGGTCGCGGGGGATGTCGCGGACCACGCCGCCGATCACCACCGCCAGCTCCGCCTCGTGATCGACCCGCGCACTGTCAGGGGGCAGCCGGATCGCATCCCCGGTGCCGATCACCGCGGTGGACGGCTTGAGGAACATCACCGGCGACGCCGGTGCCTCGCCCCCCATCTCGGCGGCGTGCGCGGCGTAGTTCTTGCCGATCCCGATCACCTTGGTGGGCAGGATCGGCGCCAGCAGGCGTACGTCGGGCAGGGCCCAGCGCCGGCCGGTCAGCGTGATGGGACCGAACGGATGCTCGGCGATCTCGGCGACGGTGAGCGCGTCGTAGGGTGCGGGCGCCCCCTCTACGACCCCGAAGGCGACCCCCTGCGGGTGGGCGAAGCGAGCGATGCGCACCTGGCGAGGCTACCGTCCGGCTCCGGGATGGGTGCTCACAGCAGAGCCCGCTGCCGGTCGGCCGCGACGATGTTGCCTTCTGCGGCAAAGGCTTCGACCGCGATTGCCCGGTGGCGGGCCACCGCCTTCCGGTCCCCCACCAGCGAAGCGGCCTGAGCGCAGGCGACCCGGGCGATGGCCCGCACCTCCAGCGCGTCGGTCGCCTCCAGCAGCCTTACGGCCGAGGCCGCCTGGCGATCGACCGCAGCCGCGTCGCCGGCCAGCCCGGCCAGCCAGGCCGACGCGGCGGCTGCAAGTCCGTGGGTGACGGCATCCTCGGCGGGCGCGTTGTGCAGGGCCGTCGCCACCTCGGCCTTCGCCGCGTCGATCTGATCGGCGTGCAGCAGCGCGTGCGCGTGCAGCGCGGCGAGGGTGGCCAGCATCGACAGGTTGCCCACGGCCGTCATGGCCCGGCCGCCCTCGGCGAGGATCTGCAGCGACTCGCCGAGATCGCCCGCAGTCATCTCCACTTCGCCCAGATCCATGGCCACTCCGGCTACCACGTGCGGTCGGCGAGACTCATGGGCCAGCCGATGGGCCAGCTGCCTGGCCGGGAGCGCCTCGTCCGGGCGTCCGAGCTGCCTGGCGAAATAGGCGATGGCGTTCGCCGCGGTGACCTTAGCCAGCCGGTCGGTCGCGGTGGCGAGCGCAGACTGGGCGTACGCCAGGCCTGACGAAGCCGGGTAGTCGCCGTGAATCAGCGGGCCGAACACACTCCGCCGCAGCCAGCCGGCCAGCCGGTGATCTCCGGCGAGCACCGCCTCGTGGTGGGCCGCCTGCAACTGCCGGGCCTGCTCACCGAATTGGGCGCTCATCAGATAGACACTGCTCAGCGCCTCATGGGCCCGGCCGCGCAGCTCATGGTCTTCCGGCCCAGCTACCGCGTCGTCCTCGTGGACGACCGGTACGCCGAACACCGCCATCACCGCATCGCCGACGAACTTCTCCACCGTCCCGCCATGCCGAGTAAGCACGGCGCTGACGGCGGCGAAGTAGGACTCCATCACCGAACGTACGGATTCCGGATCCGGCCGCTGGCCCAACGCCGTAGAGCCCACCACATCGCAGAAAACAGCGGTGACCGTCTTGCGGCCCCCGGCCCCGGCGGGCGCCATGGGCGCGCCGCACGACCCGCAGAACTTCATAGCCGCCGGCCAGGCGGCCGAGCACCGGGCGCAGCTCACCACCGGAGCGGTCACCGGTCGAACCCTAGACCGCCGGACCGCCGGCCGACCCGCGATCGCTGGCCAAGAGGCCGAGCACCACCTCGTCGACGTGCCGGCCGGACCGCCAGGCGGCCTGCCGCAACATGCCCTCCGGCCGGAAGCCGGCTGCCTCGGCGGTCGCCAGCATGGCCGCATTGTCGGCATGGGTCTCGCATTGCAGCCGGTGCAGGCCGCGAATTCGGAAGCCGTGGTCGATGAGGAGCTCGACCACCTCCCGGCCAACGCCGACTCCCCTCGCCACGGGCAGCAGCGTGATTCCGATGTGGGCCGATCGCTCGTGGGCGTTCAGCCCCCAGAGAGCGGCATCGCCGAGCACCTGACCGGTCGAGATATTGGGTCCGATCTCGACGAGGGACTCGACGATGAACTGGTCGTAGCGCGCCTCGGGCTCCTCCGGCAGTGCCTTGTCGTACCTGGCCAGCGCTGCCTCGAGAGATTGCGGGCGATAAGCACGTCCCTCGGTCAGCATGAACGACTCGGGGTCCTCGTACAGCGGCCCGTGCAGGACCTCGATGTCAGACCGGCGCTGTGCCCGCAAGCACACCGACTTCCCGCGCAGCATCGGCATTCTCCCGTCGCAGCAGGCCATACGTGACCGCGTCGACCAAAGCGTCCCACGAGGCCGCAACCACATTTTCGTGCACGCCGATGGTGTCCCACTCCCCCTCGCCGTCGGAGGTCTCGACCAGCACCCGGGTCACCGCGGCCGTGCCGTGCACCCCCTCGACGATGCGCACCTTGTAATCCACCAGCTGCAGTCGCGCCAATTGCGGATAGCTGCGCTCCAGAGCCAGCCGCAGGGCGGTGTCGAGTGCGTGCACCGGCCCGTTGCCCTCGCCGGTCGCCACGATCCGCTTTCCCTGGGCATGCAGCTTCACCGTCGCCTCGCTGACCACCGAGCCGTCGTCGCGCGTCTCGACGATGACTCGCCACGATTCGACGTCGAAATACGACGGGGCCGCCCCCTCGATTTCCGTCCGCAGCAGCAACTCGAAGCTTGCCTCCGCCGCCTCGAAGGACCAGCCGCGCGCCTCCATTTCCTTGACCCGGTCGACCACCCGGCCGGCCGCGGCCCGGTCGGTCGCCAGGCCGAGGTCGCGGCTCTTGAGCTCGACGGTGGCCCGGCCGGCCAGCTCGCTGACCAGCAGGCGCATGTCGTTGCCGACGTCGGCCGGCTCCACGTGCTGGTAGAGCTCCGGTGCCACCTTGACCGCGCTGACGTGCATCCCGGCCTTGTGGGCAAAGGCGGCCGCGCCGACATAGGGCTGGTGCGGGTCGGGGGCGATGTTGGCCACCTCGGCAACGGCATGGCTGACCCGCCCGAGGTCGGCCAGCCGGCCCTCAGGCAGCACGCGACGGCCCAGCTTGCATTCCAGCCCCGCGACGACGCTGAAGAGATTGGCGTTGCCGCACCGCTCGCCGTAGCCGTTGGCGGTGCCCTGTACATGGCTGGCGCCGGCCTGCACCGCGGCGAGGGAATTGGCGACCGCGCAGGCCGCGTCGTCGTGGGCGTGAATGCCCACCCGCAGGCCGGTCGACAGCACCGCGCCGACCACGTCGGCGAGCTGCGCCGGCAGCGTCCCGCCGTTGGTGTCGCACAGCACCACCACGTCGGCTCCGGCCTCGGCGGCCACCCGTAACACCTCTAACGCGTACGCCGGGTCAAGGGCATAGCCGTCGAAGAAGTGCTCGGCGTCGAGGAACACCCGCCGACCTTCGGCACGCAGGTGGGAGACCGTATCGGCCACCATGGCCAGGTTTTCTTCTAGCGTCGTCCGCAGCGCGCGGGTCACATGGCCGCCGTGGGCCTTGGCGACGAGGGTGACGACCGGGGCGCCGGACTCCCGCAGGGCGGATACCTGCGGGTCGTCCGGCGCCTTGACGCCCGCCCGGCGGGTCGCGCCGAACGCGGCGAGCTGTGCGTGCTGCAGGTCGAGCTCGGTCTGCGCCCGGGCAAAGAATTCGACATCTTTCGGGTTGGCTCCCGGCCACCCGCCCTCGATGAAGCCGACCCCGAGAGCGTCGAGGTGGCGGGCCACGGCGAGCTTGTCGGCTACGGAAAAGGAGAGCCCCTCGCGCTGCGCGCCGTCGCGCAGAGTGGTGTCGTACACATGGAAGCTGTCGTCGGTCATCGCATTCTCTTCCAGGAAAACGAAAAGACCCCCCGCGGATGCGGGAGGTCTGCGCAGGGTCGCCGTCGGCGACTGCGCTAGGTCTCGATAATCACCGAGCCGGTCATAGCGCAACCATGCCACGGACCCGGATGCCCTGGGAATTCCGTCTCATTTCTTGGGACGACAGGGTCGTCAGCCCGGAGCTGTGTGACTGCGGCTCGCTGTGGCGTGCATACGTTCATCCAGCGCGGGTGGCCGCCACAACGAGGGCGTCGAAGAGGCGCGGATCGGTGGCCGCCTCCGGATGCCAGAGCACGCCCACCGCGAATCGCGAGCCCGGCCGCTCCACCGCCTCGATCGTGCCGTCCTCCGCGTGGGCGGAGACGGCCAGCGGGCCGGCGTCGGAGACGCCCTGATGGTGGTAGCTGGGCACGTTCGCCGAGTCGCCGAGTAGATCGGCCAGCCGCGTGCCGGGGACGGTCCGCACCTCGTGAGTGCTGTACGCACCGAGCACCGCCCGGTGCCGGTCGGAGCCGATCGCGTCGGGCAGGTGCTGGATCAGGCTGCCGCCGGCAGCGACGCACATCAGCTGCATCCCGCGGCAGATCCCCAGCACCGGCAGGTCGGCCTCGGTGGCCGCCGCCAGCAGCCCCACCTCGCCGGCGTCGCGGTCGGCGCGGATTCCGTCGGTGTGCGGGTCCCGCTGCGCGCCGTACAGCGACGGGTCGAGATCTGCGCCGCCGGCGAGAAGTAGGCCGTCGAGCGCCGCGACGACCGACGACGCCCCCGCCGGGGACGGCGGCAGCACCACTGCCCGGCCGCCGGCCGCATGGACCGCTAAGACATAGCGCTGCGGCAGCAACGTCACCGCGGTGTCCCAGACCCCCCAGCGCGCCTGCTCGACATAGGCGGTGATGCCGATGATGGGCGTCACAGCGGAGTGACGTACGCGGCGGTGATCCCGCCGTCGACGAGGAAGGTCGAGGCGGTGATGAATGACGCGTCGTCGCTGGCCAGAAAGGCAACAGCCGCCGCAATCTCGTCAGCTTCCCCGAAGCGCCCCATCGGCACGTGCACCAGCCGGCGGGCCGCCCGCTCGGGGTCCTTGGCAAACAATTCGCGCAGCAGTGGAGTGTTGACCGGGCCCGGGCAGAGTGCATTCACGCGCACACCTTGGCGGGCGAATTGCACGCCCAGCTCGCGCGACATCGACAGCACCGCCCCCTTGGATGCGGTGTAGGAGATCTGCGACGTGGCCGCCCCGAGGACGGCGACAAAGGAGGCCGTATTGATGACCGAGCCGCCGCCGCGCTCCAGCAAGTGGGCGATGCCGTACTTGCAGCAGAGGTAGACGCTCGTGAGGTTGACGTCCTGCACCCGCTGCCAGGCGTCGAGGTCTGTGTCGAGGATCGAGTCGTCGTCGGGCGGTGAGATGCCGGCGTTGTTGAAGCAGATGTCGAGCCCGCCGAAGCGCTCGATGGCAAAGGCGTACATCGCCTGGACATCATCGGCGGAGGTGACGTCGGCGTGTACGTACGCGCCGCCGATCTCCTCGGCCAGCGCCTGTCCCGCCCCGTCGGCAAGGTCGGCGACCACCACCCGCGCCCCTTCGGCGGTGAATCGCCGGGCGGTAGCGGCGCCGATGCCGCCCACGCCGCCGGTGATGACCGCCACCTTGCCGTCCAGCCGACCAGCCACGAGAAGACTCCTAGGAATCGGTGGAGATGAAGACATTCTTGACGTCGGTGAATGCGTCGAGCGCATCTGGCCCGAGCTCGCGGCCCAGCCCCGACTGCTTGAATCCCCCGAACGGCGTCGAATAGCGCACCGAAGAATGGCTGTTGACCGAAAGGTTGCCGGCCTCCACACCGCGGGCGACCCGCAGCGCCCGGCCGAGGTCCCGGGTCCAGATCGAGCCGGACAGTCCGTAGGCGCTGTCGTTGGCCAGCCGGACGACATCGGCCTCGTCGGTGAACGGCAGCACCGCCACGACCGGTCCGAAGATCTCGTCGCGGACCGCCGGATCGTCGGCGGCGATCGGCGCGAGCACGGTCGCGGGATACCAGAAGCCGGGCCCAGCCGGCACCTGGCCGCGGACGGCCACCGGTGCGCCAGCCGGCACGTAGGCGGCGACCCGCTGCCGGTGGCCGGCACTGATCAACGGCCCCATCTCGGTCGCCGCCTCAGTCGGATCCCCCACCTTGACGGCCAGCACGGCGGGCTCGAGCAGCTCCAGGAAGCGGTCGTAGACGCTGCGCTCGACCAGGATCCGGGAGCGGGCACAGCAGTCCTGACCGGCATTGTCGAAGACCGCGTACGGCGCCGATGCGGCGGCCCGCTCCAGGTCGGCATCGGCGAAGACGATGTTGGCCGACTTGCCGCCCAGCTCCAGGGTGACCGGCTTGACCTGCGCCGCCGCGCCGGCCATCACCTGGCGCCCGACCTCCGTCGAGCCGGTGAAGACGATCTTGGCCACGCCGGGGTGGGCGACGAGTTGCGGGCCGACCAGCGAGCCCTTGCCCGGCAGCACCTGCAGCACGCCGTCTGGCAGCCCCGCTTGCAGCCCCAGCTCCGCCAGTCGGATCGCCGTCAACGGCGTCAGCTCAGCCGGCTTGACGATCACCGTGTTGCCGGCTGCCAACGCCGGCGCGAAGCCCCAGCCGGCGATCGGCATGGGGAAGTTCCACGGGACGATGACCGCCACAACCCCCAGCGGCTCGCGGAAGGTGAGGTCGATCCCCCCGGCGACCGGGATCTGCCGGCCGAACAGCCGCTCGGGCGCGGCCGCGTAATAGTCGAGGACGTCGCGGACGTTGCCGGCCTCCCACCGAGCGCTGGTCACCGGATGGCCGGAGTTGCGCACCTCGAGATCGGCCAGGTGGTCGAGGTCGTCGTCAACCGCCTGCGCGAAGCGGCGCAGCAGTCTCGCCCGGTCGGCCGGAGCGACGGCACGCCAGGCCGGGTACGCACCGACGGCGCGGGCCACCGCCGCATCGACCTCGGCCGGCCCGGCCAGCTCGACGGTCGTGACCGCCTCCTCGGTCGCCGGATTGACCACCGTAAAGGCGGTCACAGCCGCTCGAATCCGCGGTAGCGCTCCCAGTCGGTGACCGCGGCCGCATAGGCGTCGAGCTCCACCCGGGCCATGTTCGCGTAGTGCGCAACGACCTCCTCGCCGAAGGCCGAGCGGGCGATCTCGCTGGCCGACCAGAGCCGGGCTGCCGCGTCCAGGGTGGCCGGCACGCGGGGTGCGTCGGACTCATAGGCGTTGCCGCGCACCGGCGCCGGCAACTCCAGCTCCCTGTCGACGCCGTGCAGGCCGGCGGCCACGAGCGCGGCCACGGCGAGGTAGGGGTTGACGTCGCCGCCCGGCACGCGGTTCTCGAACCGCAACGACGGGCCGTGGCCCACCACGCGCAGCGCGCAGCTGCGGTTGTCCAGGCCCCAGGCCACGGCCGTGGGGGCAAACGAGCCTTTGGCGAAGCGCTTGTAGGAATTGATGTTCGGGGCCAGGAACACGGTCAGCTCCGGCAGGGCGGCGAGCTGACCGGCCAGGAACCGGCGGAACAGCTCCGACTGCCCGTGCGAGCCCGCTCCGTCGGCGAAGACCGCCGCCTCGTCCGCGGCGCCCCGCAGCGAGAGGTGGATGTGGCAGGAATTGCCCTCCCGCTCGTTGTACTTCGCCATGAAGGTGATCGCCTTGCCCTCTTGGGCGGCGATCTCCTTGGCACCGTTCTTGTAGACGCCGTGGTTGTCGCAGGTGATCAGCGCGCCGGTGTACTTGAAAGCGATCTCGTGCTGGCCCAGATTGCACTCCCCCTTGGCCGACTCCACCACCATTCCGGCGCCGGTCATGTCGTTGCGGATCCGGCGCAGCAGCGGCTCCACCCGCGACGTGCCGAGGATTGAATAGTCGACGTTGTAGAGGTTGGCCGGCACCAGGTCGGTGTAGCCCTTGTGCCAGGCGCTTTCGTAGGTCTCGTCGAAGACAATGAATTCCAGCTCGGTGCCGACGTACGCCGCCCAGCCGCGCTCGGCCAGCCGGTCGAGCTGACGCCGCAGGATCTGGCGCGGCGAGGCGATCACCGGCGACCCGTCGGCCCAGTGCAGGTCACAAGTGATCTGCACCGTGCCTTCCTGCCACGGGATGCGCCGCAGGGTGGCAAGGTCCGGCGTCATGACGAAGTCGCTGTAGCCGGTGTCCCACGACGACATCGGATAACCCGCCACGGTGTTCATGTCGACGTCGACGGCGAGCAGGTAGTTGCAGCCTTCGACGCCGTTCGCCAAGGCGTCGTCGAGAAAATAGCGGGCGGCCATGCGCTTGCCCTGCAGCCGGCCCTGCATGTCGGTGATGGTGAGCAGCACGGTGTCCACCCGGCCGGCATCGACCTCGATGTGCAGCCATTCGAGATTCGCGCCGGCCGACTGCGGCGCCGTCACGCCCGCAGCTCCAGGTCCTGCTCGATCGCGGCCAGCTCCTCCGGCGTGCCCTGCACGCGCGGCCCGGTGAACCACTTGCGGGCCGACACCAGCCAGTAGATGCCGGCGAAGCCGATCACCGCCAGCACCGCGATCGGTGCGTAGTTCAAACTCGACGTGGTGATCGGGCTGAACTGCGGCAGCAGCAACGGCAGGCAGATGAGACCGACCCAGATGATCGCCGTCCAGCCGATCAGCGCGCTCTTGTTCCCCAGGTGCCAGGGACCCGGCTCGAAGGAGTCGCCGGCCAGCCGGCGGAGCAGGACCGGCATTACATAGGAGATGTAGAGGCCGACGACGGCCACCGACACGATGGCGAAGAAGGCGATGGGTGCGCCGGCCTTGTTGGTGATCAGCGAGGGGATACCCAGGATGAAGGCGCCGACCGCGGCGAACCAGATCGAATTGGTGGGTGTCCGGGTGCGCGGGTTGATCTTGTGCCACAAACGCGATCCGGGAACGGCGCCGTCGCGGGAGAAGGCATAGATCATCCGGCTGTTGGCCGTGACCGAGGCCATGCCGCAGAAGAACTGCGCCACGATGATCACAATGATGAGGAACTTAGCGAAGGCGCCGCCGACGGACTGAAGGATGATGTTGCCGGCGGCGAACGTGCTGCCGGCGGCGATCTCGTCGTACTTGCCGGCCGGGATGGCGAAGGTGAGCCCGATCATCAGCACCAGCCCGGCCACGACGGACACCCAGATCGAGGTCATGATGCCGCGGGGGCCGGCTGTCGCGGCGTCGCGCGTCTCCTCGGTCATGTGCGCCGAGGCGTCGTAGCCGGTCAGGGTGTACTGCGCGAGCATCATCCCGATCGCGATCACCCAGATGACGTTGCCGCCGAAGCCCCAGCCGGTCTCATTGACGTACTTGGTGAAGACGTAGGACACGCTCTGGTGGTGCGCCGGCAGCAGGAACAGCGAGCCGACCACCAGGACCGTGCCGACCAGGTGCCACCACACGCTGATGTCGGACAGCAACGCGGTGAGGCGTACGCCGAAGATGTTGAGCAAGGCGTGCGCCACGAGGATCACCGCGTAGATGACCAGGATCTGCCAGGGCCGGGCGGCGAAGTTCTTGGCGATCGCCAGCTTGATGAAGAAGCCGACGAAGTTGGCCAGTCCGAAGTCGATGGACGCCGTCACCGCTACCTGACCCAGCAGGTTGAACCACCCCGTGAACCAGCTCCACACCGGGGCGCTGCCGGGCTTGGCGAGCTTTGCCGACCAGTAGTACAGGCCGCCGGCGGTCGGGTAGCTCGAGCACACCTCGGCCATGGCGGCCCCCACCAGGGTCACCATGCCGCCGACCAGCAGCCAACCCCAGATGATGACGACCGGACCGCCGGCCAACATGCCGAGGTAGTAAGTCGTGATGCCGCCCGTGAGGATCGAGATGATCGTGAAGGAGACGGCGAAGTTGGAGAACCAGCCCATTCCCCGGTCGAGCTCCTGGGCATAGCCGAGCTCGTTGAGTCGCTGGCTGTCGGTCCGGCCGACGGCCCCGGCTCCGGCTCGTGCGGCCGGTCCCTTCATCGACGACATGCTGGCACCCTTCGACGCGGTGGATGGTGCTGGTCATGGTCAGGCACGCAGGCGCCTACGTCAAAGTGACTCAGGCACCCCGGCGCAGCCAGTCGGCCACGTCGGCCGCCTCCGCCTCGATGCTCGTCGTGCCGCCATGGCCCGGCCGCGCGACCGTCGGTCCCGGCA
>JAABUW010003428.1_pt1 | contig 22642 bp, 22 predicted proteins | sample 5560081 | NCBI WGS metagenome assembly JAABUW01 (sample SAMN10711882, study PRJNA513363) | rock metagenome | isolation source: Antarctica rocks | place: Antarctica: Victoria Land, Knobhead sud
TGGTCTACCGGGTGGCCCCGGATCGTGACTCCCCCAAGATGCGCTGGGTTAGCCAGGGGGCCATCTTGGCCACGGTCCTGTGGATCATCGGCAGCATCGCCTTCTCCTTGTACGTCAGCAACTTCGGTAGCTACAACAAGACATACGGTGCGGTGGCCGGCGCCGCGGTGCTGATGCTGTGGCTCTATCTCACTAGCTACATAGTCTTGTTCGGGGCGGAGTTCAACGCCGAATCCGAGCAGCAGACAGAGAAGGACACCACCAAGGGCCCGTCGCAGCCGCTCGGCCAGCGGGGAGCGGTCGCTGCGGACTCCGTGCCTTCGTCGGCCACCTAGCCAGCTGTCGGCGCAGCCGACGCGGCCGCGGAGGCGTCAGAGCGCCGACTCCGGGGCAGGACCCAACTCGCGACGCCGACCGTCGGTCGGCACACTTCCACCACAGGAGAGTTGAATGAGCTTCATCAGAGGTGCCATGAAGAGCGCGATTGCGCTCAAGGCGTTCGAAATCGTCCGGCGCGAGGCGGCCAAGCCGGCGAATCAGCAAAAGGCAAAGAACCTGTTGGCCAAGATGGCGAGCCGCGGCCAGACCCGGCGCACCCCCTAGTCACGCTTCAGCGATCCCGGTGGCTTCCGCTGAGGTGCAGTCTGCCGCGGTCCCCGGGGCGCTGACCGACCTGCGTACGGCGCTGGCCGCGACGCCTTTTGCCTTGGAGATCATCGGGGCGGAGGCATCGCGGACCGAGCGTGACGCCCTGCTGCACCAGATCGACGACTATCTGTTGCCGAGGCTGGCAAGCCTCGACGCGCCGCTGCTCGCCGTGGTGGGGGGCTCGACCGGGGCCGGCAAGTCGACCCTGGTCAACAGCTTGGTCGGTGAGCAGCTGACGGCGGCCGGCGTGCTCCGCCCCACCACCCGGGCGCCGATCCTGATCTGTGCGCCGGCCGACCGGCAGTGGTTCGAGGGAAGCCGGGTGCTGCCGCAGATGGCCCGGACGACCGGTGCGCCCGGCGATATGGGAACGCTGCAGCTGGTCACCAGCGCCAATCTCCCACCGGGCCTGGCCCTGCTTGATGCACCGGACGTGGACTCGGTGGTCGCCGAGAATCGCGCCCTGGCCGTACAGCTGCTGGCCGCCGCCGACCTGTGGGTCTTCGTGACCACCGCCTCGCGTTACGCCGATGCCGTGCCGTGGGACCTGCTCAAGGCGGCCCAGCAGCGCAGTGCGGCCATCGGAGTGGTCCTCGACCGGGTGCCCGCCGAGGCTGAGGCCGTGGTCCCGCAAGCCCTCGCCGGCATGCTGGCCGAACAGGGCCTCGGCTCGGCCCAGGTCTTCTCCATCGCTGAGTCGGTGCTGCACGACGGCCGGCTCCCCGATGAACAGGTGGCGCCGGTGCTGCGGTGGCTGCACGGACTCGCCCTGGATGCCGACGCCCGAGCCGACACCATCCGCCAGACCCTCTCCGGGGCACTGGCCGAGGCTGAACGGCGTACGGCTGGTCTGGTGAAGGCCGACGCCGAGCAGGCCGAAGCGGCGGCGGCCCTGCGGGACATGGCTTCGTCGTCGTACGTCGCGGCCCGTGGCGAGGTGGAGGACGGGGTCCGCAGCGGCAGCATCCTGCGCGGCGAGGTCCTCGACCGCTGGCAGGAGTTCGTGGGCACCGGGGAGATGCTGCGCTCGGTCCAGGCGACGGTCAGCCGGCTACGCGACCGGCTCGTCGCCGCGGTCAGCGGACGGCCCACCCCGGAGGCCGATGTCCGCGGCGCCGTGGAGACGGAAGTGGAGTCGCTGGTGCGGGCGGCCTCGGACACGGCCGCCCACACCACCGTCGCGTCCTGGCGCCGGCACCCCGCCGGCGCCCAGCTGCTGGCCGGTCAGGAGCGGGAGCTCGCCACCTCGTCGACCGGCCTGGACCGCCAGCTGCCCGCCGAGGTGCGCGCGTGGCAGGGCACCGTGCTCGACCTGGTCCGCGAGCAGGGCGCCGACAAGCGCACCGAGGCTCGGGTCGCCTCCTACACCGTCAACGGCGCCGGCCTTGCGGTGATGCTCGCCGTGTTCGCCCAGACGGGCGGCCTGACCGGCATCGAGATAGCGGTGGCCGGTGGCACGTCGGCGGCCAGCCAGAAGGTGCTGGAGGCGATCTTCGGCGATCAGGCGGTGCGTACCCTCGCCCGCGACGCCCGCCGCGCGCTGCTGGAGCGAGTCGAGGGCCTGTTGGCCGCCGAGGAGCAGCGGTTCACCGCCCGGGTCGATCAAGGGTCCCCGGCCTCGCCCGGTGCCCTGGCGGCCGCGTTGCGGCGCTGGCAGTCGGCGGCCGCCGGCTGGTCGGTACGTGCGAGGTGAGGCGCGCCGGCAGCGAGGGCGAGCGGCGCGCGCGCCGGCTCGACGATCGGCTCGAGGCATTGCAACAGGCGGCCGCCCTGGGGGAGTCGATCGCCGACCCGGCGGCGCTCAAGTCCGCGCTGGCGGTGGTCGACCGGGCCGGGGAGCGACTGGGGCACGGCCTGGAGCACACCGTCGTGGCGCTGGCCGGAGCCACCGGCTCGGGCAAGTCGTCGCTGTTCAATGCGCTGAGCGGGGCGGAGCTGTCGCAGGCCGGCGTGCTGCGGCCGACCACGTCCCGGGCCACGGCGAGTACGTGGGGCGCTGACGCCAGCCCGCTGCTCGACTGGCTCGACGTACCCACGCGTCACGCCATCGCCGCCACCGGCGAGCTCGACGGGTTGGTGCTGCTGGACCTGCCCGACCACGACTCCACGGCCGCAGCCCACCGGATCGAGGTCGACCGGCTGGTCGAGCTGGTCGACCTCGTCGTCTGGGTGCTGGACCCGCAGAAGTACGCCGACGCGGCCGTTCACCGGCGCTACCTCGCCCCGCTGGCCACCCACGACGACGTGCTGCTGGTCGTGCTCAACCAGATCGACCGGCTGACCGGACCCGAGCGGACGGCGTGCCTGGGCGACCTGCGCCGGCTGCTCGCCCAGGACGGGCTGCCCCAGGTGAGCGTCGAGGGCGTGTCGGCGCGGACCTGGGAGGGTGTGGACGCGCTCAAGGGCGTGCTGGCCGAGCGGGTCTCACGGCGCCTCGCCGCGCTGGACCGCCTCGACGTCGACGTCGACCGGGCGGCCGCCGCCCTGTCGGCGGGCTGCGGCTCGAACGCCGGCGCGCTGGCCGTGCCGGCTGCGGACCGGGCTCAGCTGGTGGACGCGCTGGCGTCGGCCGCCGGCGTGGACCGGGTCGTGGCGGCGGTGGACGGGTCGTACCGGGGTCAGGCCGGCGCGCGCACCGGCTGGCCACTGACCAGGTGGTTGCGCCGGCTGCGCCCGGATCCGCTCCGCCGGCTGCACCTGGGCACCGGCGAGCCGTCGGCCGCGCGTACGTCACTGCCCCCGGCCACCCCGGTGCAGTCGGCCCGGGTGACCATCGCGGTGCGTACGGTCGTCGACCGGCTGACCGAGGACCTGCCCGCGGAATGGGGCAGCGCCCTGCGGGTGGAGGCGGCGGAGCGTTCGGCGCAGGTGCCGGAGCGCCTCGATGCCGCCATCGCCGGCACGGACACCTCGGTCGGCCGGCGGCCTTACTGGTGGGCGCTCGTGGGCCTGCTGCAGCAGGTGTTGATGGTGGTGGCGGTGGTGGGCGGATTATGGCTGGCCGGGCTGGCCGCGCTGAGCTACCTGCGGATGGATCTGTTCTCCACGCCCGACCTCGGCCGGCTGCCGCTGCCCACGGTGCTGCTCGCGGGCGGGCTGATCCTCGGGCTGCTGGTGGCGTTTGTCGCCGCGGCGGTGGCCGGGGTCGGTGCTCGCCGCCGGGCCGCGCGGGTGCGGCGGCGTCTGCACCATTCCGTGGCCGAGGTCGCCGACTCCGAGGTGCTGCAGCCGGTCGAGCAGCTGGCCGGCCGGCACCGCGATTTCTGCGGCGCACTGGCTCGGGCCCGCGCCTGACCTTTCATTAGCGAGGCTAATGAGTTAGCCTTATCGATATGGCAGCGTCTGGTCCCGACCCGGAGCTGGCCAGCGCGTTGCGGATATCGGTGATGCGACTGGCCCGGAGGATGCGCGCTCACCGGCTCGATTCCGGGCTGACCCTGACCCAGTTGGCCGCGCTGGCCACGCTGGAGCGGCACGGCGCCATGACCCCCGGCGAGCTGGCCGAGCACGAGAAGGTGCAGCCGCCGTCGGTGACCCGGGTGATCGCCGCGCTGGAAGGGCGCGGGCTGGCTTCGCGCACCCCGCATCCGACCGACGGCCGCCAGCAGATCGTGACCGCCACCAGCGCTGGGAAGAAGTTGTTGCGCGACGACCGCAAGCGGCGCGAAGCCTGGCTGGACCAGCGTCTCGCCGAGTTGTCGGCCGACGAGCGGGCGCTGCTGCGTGCGGCCAGGCCCGTACTGGAACGGCTGGCGCAGCTGTGAGCCCGCGGTTCCGATCGCTGCGGGTGCGCAACTACCGGCTCTTCGCCGCCGGGCAGATGGTCTCCAACACCGGCACCTGGATGCAGCGGGTCGCCCAGGACTGGCTGGTGCTCCAGCTCTCGCACAACAGCGCGGCGGCGCTGGGCATCACCACCGGCCTGCAGTTCCTGCCCATGCTGCTGTTCGGCCTGTGGGGTGGGCTCATCGCCGACCGTCACGCCAAGCGGCGCCTGCTGCTGATCACCCAGTCGGCGATGGCACTGCAGGCCATCGGGCTGGGTGTCCTGGTGCTGACCGGTCGGGCGACGGTCTGGCACGTCTACGCGCTGGCCTTCGCCCTCGGCCTGGCGACGGTGTTCGACAACCCGGCCCGGCAGGCCTTTGTGGTCGAGATCGTCGGCCGCGACGACCTGCCCAACGCGGTCGGTCTCAATAGCGCCACCTTCCACGCCGCCCGCGTCGTCGGGCCGGCGATCGCCGGCCTGATGATCAACCTGATCGGCACCGGCCCGGTGTTCCTGGTCAACGGCGTCTCCTTCCTGGCGGTGCTGGCCGGCCTCTACGCGATGCGGGAGTCCGAGCTGCATCCCACTGACACCCTTGTGCGCGAACGTGGCCAGCTTGCCGACGGCCTGCGCTACGTCCGGGCCCGGCCAGACCTGCTGCTGCCGATCGTCACCGTCGGCATCCTGGGCACCTTCGGGATGAATTTCCAGATGACGATGGCGCTGATGGCGAAGTCGGTGTTCGGCAGGGGGGCCGGCTCCTACGGCTTGCTCGGCACGGCGCTCGCGGTCGGCTCGCTCTCCGGGGCGTTGTACGCGGCCGGCCGCACCCGCCCCAGCCGTCGCCTGCTCGTCGGCTCGGCGATCGGCTTCGGCCTGCTGGAGATCGTCTGCGGGCTGATGCCGTCGTACGAGACGTTCATGGTGCTTCTGGTGCCCACCGGACTGCTGCTGATCATCGTCAACACCACCGCCAACTCGACCGTCCAGTTGGCAGTCGATCCGGCGATGCGCGGACGGGTGATGGCGCTGTACATGACGGTGCTGCTGGGGGGCACCCCGATCGGCGCGCCGATGATCGGCTGGCTGGCCGAGGTCGCGGGCCCGCGCTGGAGCCTGCTGGGGGGCGGGCTGGTCTCGACGGTGGGTGCGGCGGCCACCGCGCTGGTGCTCTCGGGCCGGCCGGTGTGGCGACGAGGCCCGAGCTGGCAGGCTGACGGGCATGAACACCTCAGGCTTCCTGGCAAACTTGGCTGGCGACGGCGCACTGCTGTCCGGCACCGCACGTCGTGATCTCGACGCGGCGGTCCCGCCGTGCCCCGGCTGGGCCGTCCGGGACGTCCTGACCCACACCGCCGAGGTCTACGAGCACAAGCTGGCCTGCATTGCCCTGGGTGCGGCTCCCAAGCCCTGGCCCCCGCAGTGGCCGGCCGACCGCGATCCGCTCGACTGGTACGCCGACGCCCACCACCGCCTGCTGGACGTGCTCACCTCGACCGACCCGGCCACCCCGGCCTACAGCTGGTGGCCCCCGGACCAGACGGTCGGCTTCTGGGTGCGGCGGATGGCTCAGGAGACCGCCGTGCACCGCGTCGACGTACAGAGCGCCTTCGACGCCGTCACCCCGATCGACGACGAGCTGGCCACCGACGGCGTCGACGAGGTGCTGGTCGTGATGCTCTCCGGCGACTGGGCGGAGGCCCCCGTGGACCCCGCCGCTGTCGGCAAGCGCATCGAGGTCGCCACGGGTGGGCGGTCCTGGCTCGTCGGCTTCGCGGCCGAGGACATCGAGGTGTCGGCGGCCGACGGTCCGCAGTCCGCCGGTGGCGCCGGGAGCGTAGACGCCGGCGTCCAGGGCGCGCCGTCGTCGGTGCTGCTCTGGCTGTGGGGTCGCGCCGCGGACGACGAGGTGACTGTCAGCGGGGACGTTGAGGTGGTCCGCCAGCTGCGTCACCGGCTGGCCATGGCGACCTGACAGACGCCCATTGTGGGCGGGGCCGTGGCACCGCCAGGGTGAGCAGCGGCCGGCGCCGGGCGACCCGCCAGCGCAGGGCGGCCAGCACCGCGGCGGCCGTCACTGCCAGCAAGATGATCGCCAAACCGATCAGCTGGGCCGCCGTCGACTCCGCCGACAGGAAGACGTAGGTGTCCCAGGTGGCATGGCCGGCGATCAAGGGCCACAGCACGCGATAGCGGCGGTAGAAGACGACGGAGATGAAGGCCCACGGCAGCAGGGCAACCGCCCTCACGCCGTAATACACGTGGTAGGACAGTCGCAGCGCCGTGAGTGCGGCGACGATGACGCCGTCGCGCATCCCGAGCCGCTCGAGCACCCGATAGGCGAAACCGAGCACCACGATCTCCTCGACCAGACCAGCGCTGATGGCCGCCGGGATCCCGACGGCGGCTAGCCTGGCGAACGACACGTGGGCGCCCACGTCGATGTGGGCGCTGTAGCGGTCGGCGTCCGGCACCCGACTCAAGGCGAGACCGACAAGGTGTTCGAGCAGGCTGCCGAAAGCGAAGATCCAGACAAGGGCCCAGCCGAACGTACTGGCGTGCTGACCCATCGGACGGGGCATCAGCCCGATCCGGGGCAGCCGGTCGCCGGTCAGCCGCAGGCTGCCCCACACCAGGGCGATCGGCAGCGCGCTGAAGCTGACCGTCACCACCGACGAGGTCACCGAATAGTCGCCGAGCGGGTCCACGGGTCGCGCGGCGAGTACATCGCCCAGCCCGACGAGTGCGGACACGACGGCCAGCCCGGGAAAGACAGCCATGACGGCGGCGAAGAGCAGCCACAGCAGCCACCGGCGGGCCGGCCCGGCGTACGGCTCGGGCAGCCGGGGGGTGAAGAACCGGTCGAGCACCCGGGTCGTAAAGCGGGTCATGGCCTCACCAGGCGCGCCCTACCAGGCATAGGCCTCGGGTGCGGCCCCGCCCGGTCCCGGGAAGATCTCGTCGAGCCGGGCCAGGGCGGCCTCGTCGAGGGTCAGGTCCAGCGCCCGCAGCGCACCGTCGAGCTGGTCCATCGTCCGCGGGCCGATGATCGGACCGGTGACCGCCGGCTGGGCCAGCAGCCAGGCGAGACCGACGTGCGCCGGATCCTCGCCAAGGTCGGCGCAGAAGCCTTCGTAGGCCTCGATGGCCGGGCGGTGCTCCTCCAGCGACTCCTGGGAGCGGCCCTCCAGCCGGCGCTTGCCTTCGTTCTCCTTGCGGATCACCCCGCCGAGCAGGCCGCCCTGCAGGGGCGACCACGGAATGACGCCGAGGCCGTAGTCCTGGCACGCGGGCAGCACCTCGAGCTCGACGCTGCGGGTGAGCAGGTTGTAGATCGACTGCTCCGAGACCAGGCCCGTGAAGTTGCGCCGACGCGCCTGCTCCTGCGCCTTGGCGATATGCCAGCCGGCGAAGTTCGACGAGCCGACGTAGAGGATCTTGCCCTGCTGGCGCAGGACCTCCATCGCCTCCCAGATCTCGTCCCAGGGGGTGTCCCGATCGACGTGGTGCATCTGGTAGAGGTCGATGTAGTCGGTCTGGAGGCGACGCAGTGAGGCATCGCAGGCCCGCCGGATGTTCAGCGCGGACAGGTAGGTCTCGTTCGGCCAGTCGCCCATTCCGCCGTAGAGCTTGGTGGCGATGACGGTGCGCTCGCGGCGGGTGCCGCCCGTGGCGAACCAGTTGCCGATGATCTGCTCGGTCCAGCCCTCGCCGGTCTTCCACCCGTAGACGTTGGCGGTGTCGAAGAAGTTGATGCCCAGCTCGTGGGCGTGATCCATGATCGCGTGACTGTCTTCTTCGGTTGTCTGCGGCCCGAAATTCATCGTGCCCAGGCAGAGCCGACTGACCGAGAGGCCAGTCCGGCCGAGGTGTGTGTACTGCATCGGTGTCCTCCAAGGTGGCTGTGTCCGACCACCCTTTCACGGGGGTCCGACGCTCACCTCGGTGAGGTCAGCCGCGCTGGCCGCGTACTCCGAAGACGATGTCGTCCCAGGACGGGACGCTGACCCGCCGACCGAGGTCCTCCTCGCGGGCGGTCGGCTGCGCCTTCGCAGCCGGGGGTCGGGCCGCCGCTGGGCGGGCCGGCTGGGTCCGGGGCGGCTGACCGGCCGGCCGGACGACCGAGAACGGCCGGGTCAGCTCCTCGAGGTTGGGGTCCTCCGGGGCCGGCCCGGCGAGCAGGCCGCGGGCGGTGCCGTCGGAGGGGCGTACGTGCTGGCTGGCCGGGTCGTACTCCCACGCCGCCGCACCGGCCTGGCGGCCGTCGCCGTAGCTGACCGTGATGTTCCAGGTGCCGTTTTCCAGCCGGGCGGCATCCCAGCTCGCCGACTCCGGATCGAGGCCGGCGGCGGTCAGGTGCGCGTCGACGGCCTCGCCGAGCACCGGCGCCTCGCCGTCGGCCAGCGGCCGGCTCCGGGTCGCGCGGGCCCGCTGCACCACCTGGGCGCGTTCCTGCAGCACCGGGCCGGCGAAGCGCAGGATCCGCTCGACCGGCATGCTGCCCGAGCGGGCGACGTCTTCCGGGGTCTCGCCGGCCCGCAGCCGGGCCTGGATCTCGGCCGGGCGCATCGAGGCGTCCATCATGATCTCGATCTGGCCCAGCCGGGGGCCGTCACCGCGGGCGGCGGCCCGCAGGCGCTCGTCGATGCCCAACCGGTACTGCTCGCCGTTGTCGTCGGAGAGCACGATCGCGGCCCCGTCCTCGGCGAGTGCGACGAAGCGCATCTGACGCATCCAGGCCTCCCAGACCAATCGGCCGACGTGCCTGCGACCCTACGCGAGAGGGCCCGTCCAACCGGGTTGCGACACGGTCAGAGTCGCTCGACGACGAAGTCGATGCAGCCGGTGAGCGCCTCGACATCGGCCGGCTCGACGGCGGTGTACATCGCAATCCGCAGCTGGTTGCGGCCGAGCTTGCGATAGGGCTCGGTGTCGACGATCCCGTTGCTGCGCAGCACTTTCGCGATCTGCCCCGCGTCCACGTCGGTGCTGAAGTCGATGGTGCCGACCACCGCCGAACGCAGCGACGGGTCGCTGACAAACGGCATGGCGTACGGCGACTTCTCCGCCCACGAATAGAGTCGGCTCGCCGAATCGGCGCTTCGCCCGCAGGCCCAGGCCAGGCCCCCGTTGCCGTTCATCCAGTCCACCTGCTTAGCCAGCAGGAACAGGGTGGCCAGCGCCGGGGTGTTGTACGTCTGCTCCAGCCGGGAGTTGTCGATGGCGGTGGGCAGGTCGTAGGACGCCGGCACCCAGCGGCCGGAGGCCGCGATCTCGTCGACCCGGGCCAGCGCCTGCGGGGACAGGATCGCCAGCCACAGGCCGCCGTCGGAAGCGAAGCATTTCTGCGGCGCGAAGTAGTAGGCGTCGACCTCGCTGAGCCGGACCGGCAGGCCACCCGCCGCGGAGGTGGCGTCGATCAGGATCAGCGAGCCGTCGTCGGCGCCGTCGACCCGGTGCACCTCACGCATGACGCCGGTGGAGGTCTCGTTGTGCGGCCAGCAATAGGCGTCCACGCCGGGCTCGCCGACCGGGTCCGGGGCACTGCCCGGCTCGGCCGTGATCACCGTGGGATCGCCCAGGAAGGGCGCGCCGCGGGTCACGTCGGCGAACTTCGACCCGAATTCTCCGAACGTCAGGTGCTGGGCGCGCCCACGGATGAGGCCGAAGGCGGCGATGTCCCAGAAGGCGGTGGTGCCGCCGTTGCCGAGCACCACCTCGTAGCCCGGCGGCAGGTCGAAGAGGTCGGCCAGGCCCGACCGGACCCGGCTCACCAGCGAGCGGACCGGAGTCTGCCGGTGCGACGTGCCGAGCAGGGACGTGCCGGTCGCGGCGAGTGCGTCCAGAGCTTGGGTCCGTACCTTCGACGGGCCGGAGCCGAAGCGCCCGTCGGCTGGTTTGAGAGCGTCGGGGATGCGCAGTTCGGCCACGCGTCGAGGGTACGTGGCCGGTCCTCTACGGGTGGACGGTGGCGGCCCATCCCTCGACGTCTTCAGGCTTGCGCGGGGCCGGCCCGACGTAGCGCGCCGACGGGCGGACGAGCTTGCCCAGGCGCTTCTGCTCCATCACGTGCGCGCTCCAGCCGGCCGTCCGCGCGCAGGTGAACATCGAGGTGAACATGTGCGCCGGCACCTCGGCGAAGTCAAGGACGACCGCCGACCAGAATTCCACGTTGGTCGCGAGCACCCGGTCGGGCCGGCGGGCTTTGAGCTCGGCCAAGGCGGCCTTCTCCAGCGCCTCGGCCACCTCGAACCGCCGGGCGCCCAGCTTTTGGGCCGTGCGCCGCAGGGTGCGCGCGCGGGGGTCCTCGGCCCGGTAGACCCGGTGGCCGAAGCCCATCAGCTTCTCGCCGCGGTCGAGGAGCTTGACCACGTACTTCTCCGCGTCGCCCTCCTGCTCGACCTCGTCCAGCATCTTCAGCACCCGGGACGGGGCGCCGCCGTGCAGGGGGCCGGACAGCGCGCCGACCGCCGAGGAGATGCAGGCGCCGGCGTCGGCGCCGGTCCCCGCCACGATCCGGGCGGTGAAGGTGGACGCGTTCATGCCGTGCTCGGCGGCGGAGACGAAGTAGGCGTCGACCGCCTCGACGTGCTTGGGGTCGGGCTCGCCGCGCCAGCGCACCATGAACCGCTCGACGATGGTGGCGCACTGGTCGATGCGCTTCTGGGGCACGGCCGGCTGGCCCAGCCCGCGCGCCGACTGGGCGACAAAGGAGAGGGCGGTCACCGAGATGCGGGCCAGGTCGTCGCGGGCCTGCTGGTCGTCGATGTCGATGAGCTGGCCCAGGCCCCAGTACGGCGCCAGCATGGCGATGGCGCTCTGCACGTCCACCCGGATGTCACCGGAGTGCACCGGGATCGGGAACGGCTCGGCCGGTGGCAGGCCGGGATTGAACTGGTTGTCGACCAGCAGCCCCCACACATGGCCGAAGGCAACGCGGCCGACCAGATCCTCGATGTCGACGCCCCGGTAGCGCAGGGCGCTGCCCTCCTTGTCGGGCTCGGCGATCTCGGTCTCGAAGGCGACAACCCCCTCCAGGCCGGGCTTGAAGTCAGGCATCCGGTCGTCTCCCCATCGTCAGCGTGTGGTCGGGTCCGGCGCGTACGAGGCGGCGCCGGTGTGACTAGCGTCATTGTGACGAGCGCGGCTGGGCGCCGACCGCGCGGGGCCGGACGGGTACGTTCAGCGGGTGGACGAGCCGGTGCCCGACGACCGGGTGAGGGACATGCGGCGGTCGTATGAAAGCGCCGGAATCGACGAGGGCGACCTGGCCGGGGATTGGGTGACCCAGCTGCGCCGCTGGGTCGACGACGCCGTCGCCGCCGACCTGGTCGAGCCGAACTGGATGGTGCTCGCCACCGCCGACAGCCGCGGCCGCCCCAGCGCGCGGTCCGTGCTGCTGAAGGGCTACGACGACCGGGGGCTGACGCTCTTCACCAATTTCGACTCGCGCAAGGGACGGGAGGCGGCGGCCAATCCCTACGCGTCACTGGTGATCCCCTGGATCCCGCTGCAGCGGCAGGTCGTGGTCGTCGGCGCGGTGGAGCGGGCCGATCCGGCCGAGGCCGACGACTACTTCGCGCTCCGGCCGCACGGCTCGCAACTGGGCGCGGTGGCCAGCCCGCAGTCGGCCGTGATCGGCTCGCGGGCGGAGCTGGCGGCGGACTGGGAGCGGCTGGCGCAGCAGTATCCGGAGGGCACGCCGGTGCCGCGGCCGGCGCACTGGGGCGGGTTGCGGGTCGTACCGGAAACGGTGGAGTTCTGGCAGGGGCGCCGGGACCGGCTGCACGACCGGCTGCGCTACCGGCGGGTCGTCGACGGACCCCGACGAGGCTGGATCGTCGAGCGACTTGCCCCCTGAACGCGCCGAAGGCGCCGAAGGCGCTGCATCCGCTGGACGCGCGCATAGCGGGATCGCGGTCGACATCCGGCCCCTGCGGGACCGGCACTTCCGGCGGCTGTGGGCCGGCAACGGCATCGCCTTCATCGGCTTCCAGCTGACTTCGGTCGCGGTGTCGGTCCAGGTGTACGACATCACGAAGTCGTCGTTCTACGTCGGGCTCATCGGCCTGGTCTCGCTCGTGCCGCTGATCGGCTTCGGACTGTGGGGCGGGTCGGTTGCCGACGCGGTGGATCGCCGGCGGCTGCTGCTGATCTCGTCCGCGGCGATGTGGGCGGTCACCTGGGCGCTGTTCGCCCAAGCCCTCGCCGGAATCCGCAACGTCACGGCGATCCTGGTGCTGGTGGCGGTGCAGTCCGCGGGCTTCGCGGTCGCCTCGCCGACCCGGGGCGCGGTGGTCCCCCGCCTGCTGGGGCGCGAGCTGATCCCGGCGGCCAACACGCTGACCTTCACCGCGAGTGCCGTCGGCATGGTGGCCGGCCCGCTGATCGCCGGCGTGGTGCTTGGCCGCGGGCACCACTACTCCCTGGCGTACGGCATCGACGGCGTGCTGTTCAGCCTCGCCCTGCTCGCCGCCTGGCAGTTGCCCGCGCTGCCGCCGTTGGGGGAGATCGCCCGGCCGGGGCTGCGCTCGGTGCTCGGCGGCCTGCAGTTCATCGCCGGCCGGCCGGTGCTGCTGATGTCGTTCGTGGTCGACATCATCGCGATGGTGCTGGCCATGCCGCGGGCGCTGTTTCCGGAGGTGGGGGAGGCCCGCTTCGGCGGCGGGGCGGCGGTCGGCTGGCTCTATGCCGCGATCGCGATCGGCTCGGTGGCCGGGGGACTGGTATCGGGTTGGATCGGCCGGGTCCGCCGGCAAGGCATGGCGCTGGTCGTCGCGATAGGGGCCTGGGGGATCGCTGTCGCCGTGTCCGGCCTGGCGCACCGGCTGTGGGTCGCGGTGACGCTGCTGGCGGTGGCTGGGGCGGCCGACCTGGTGTCCGGCGTCTTCCGGCAGACCATATTGCAGACCTACGCACCCGACGAGATGCGCGGCCGCCTGCAGGGCGTGTTCATCGTGGTCGTCGCCGGCGGCCCCAGGCTGGGTGATCTCCGCGCCGGGGCCACGGCGGCCGCGTTCGGCGTCACGACTTCGTGGGTGGCGGGCGGGGTGCTGTGCGTACTGGCGGTGCTGGTAGCCGCGGCCTGCGCGCCGGGCTTCCGCCGCTACGACGCCAGTGCCCCGGCCGCCACCGACAGGTCCGACACCAGCCCGTCGTAGGCCGCGGACCGTCCCTCGTCGGGAGTACGCAGGACCGCGCTGGGGTGGATCGTGGCGATGATCCAGCCGGCCTGGACCCCGGCCTCCTCGGCCTCGTCGGCGCCGGCCGGCGGGTCCCAGGGCATCAGCTGTCCCCGCTGCTTGGTGACCCTGAAGGCCGGCCCGAGGAGCGCCGACGCGGCGGTCGCGCCGAGGACGACCACGACCTCCGGCGCCAGCAGCGCCAGCTCCGCGTCGAGCCACGGCTTGCAGGCGTGGACGTGGGCCAGCTCCGGCTTCTGGTGGATCCGGCGCCTGCCGGCCGAGCCGGTGAACCGGAAATGCTTGACCGCGTTGGTCACGTAGGCCTGGTCCCGGTCGATGCCGGCGTCGGCCAGCGCCCGGTCGAGCAGCCGGCCGGCCGGGCCGACGAAAGGCTCACCGCGCTGGTCCTCCACGTCGCCGGGCTGCTCGCCCACGAGCACCGTCCGGGCGCTGGGCGGCCCGGCGCCGAAGACGGTCTGGGTGGCCGGGGCAAAGAGCTCACACCCTCGGCAGCCGCGCGCGGCCTCAGCGAGCGTGGGCAGGCTGCCGCCGTCGGGGACGAAGGCCGCCGCACCGGGATAGTCCTTGGTCTCGGTCATGCGCCTCGTCCTACCACCTAGGGTGGCCCCATGCCGCGCCAGCCCTCCGGAGAGCAGTGGTCGATCTGCTCGCATAACTACGAGGCGGTGATCGTCGAGGTGGGCGGCGGCCTGCGCACGTGTACGGATGACGGCCGGGCCCTCGTGGACGGCTACCCGGCCGACGAGCGCTGCGCCGGTGGGGCCGGCCAGGTGCTCGCCCCCTGGCCGAACCGGATCCGCGACGGCCGCTGGTCCCTCGACGGGGCCGATCAGCAGCTGGCCCTGTCGGAGCCCGCGGCCGGCAATGCCATCCACGGCCTGACCCGCTGGCGCACCTGGACCCTGGAGAAGCGCTCCGCCGAGGCGGTCACCGTTTCCTGTCAGGTGGACCCGCAGCCGGGCTATCCCTGCTCCCTGCTGCTCACCACGACCTGGTCGGTGTCGGCCGATGGACTCGCTGCCCGCCACGTCGCGGTCAACAACGGCTCAATTCCGGCGCCGTTCGGGCTGGGCGTGCATCCGTACCTGATGGTGGAAGGCGTCGGCGCCGATGACGTGACCCTCGAATTCGCGGCCGACACGGCGCTGGAGACAGACGACCGGGGGCTGCCGGTGCGCGACTACGTGGTGGCCGGGTCCGGCGTCGACTACCGGGCCGGCCGGCAGATCGGCCCCTCGAAGCTCGACACCGCCTTCACCGGCGGCATCTCCGGGGCCCGGGTGTCGGCCGGCGGTCACGGCGTCGAGCTGACGGCGGAGGAGAGCTTCGGCTGGCTGCAGGTATACACCGGCGACACGCTGCCCGCGCCGCGCCGCCGGCGCTCGGTCGCCGTCGAGCCGATGACCTGCCCGCCGGATGCCTTGAACAGCCGGCGGGACCTGGTGGTGCTGGAGCCCGATCAGCAGTGGGCGGGCAGCTGGTCGCTGCGGGCGTTCACTCGCTGACCTCGGCCAGCCGGCGCAGCGCCTCCGCGCGCTCCTGCACGTGGTCGACGATCCGCGCCGGATAGCCGGCCGGCAGCCCGCCCGGCAGCTTCCACGGCTCGTGGACGGCGGCGCCCGGCACCCCAGCCAGCTCGGGGACGTAGCGGCGTACGTAGTCGCCGTCGGGGTCGAATTTGTTGCCCTGCAAGCCCGGATTGAAGACCCGGTGATAAGGCGCCGCGTCCGTGCCGGTCCCGGCCACCCACTGCCAGCCGTGCATGTTCGAGGCGAGGTCGCCGTCGACGAGATGCTGCATGAAATAGCGGGCTCCCAGCTGCCAGTCCAGGTGCAGGTCCTTGACCAGGAATGACGCCACGATCATGCGTAGCCGGTTGTGCACCCAGGCGTCGCGATGCAGTTGCCGCATGCCGGCGTCGACGATGGGAAAGCCGGTGCGTCCCTCCTGCCAGGCGGCGAGGCGCTCGTCGGCGAGTGGGCCGGTGTCGCTGCGCATGCGGCGGAAGGCCGGCCGCAAGGACTCTCGCGCCGAGGTGGGCCGATGCCACATCACGTCGGCGTAGAACTCCCGCCAGCACAGCTCGTTGCGGTAGGCCGAGGTGCCGGCGTCGTTGACCTCGCCCAGGTCGTGCAGCAGGGTGCGCGGGTGCACGCACCCGTATTTCAGGTACGGAGAGAGCCGGCTGGTGGCGTCGGAACCCGGGAAGTTGCGATTGTCACGGTAGGCCTTGGCGTCGCCCTCGCGAAATTCCTGCCAGCGGGTGAGGGCCGCCGTCTCACCCGCGGGCGGCAGCGTGACGCCGGCCGGCAACTGCGGGTCGTCGGGGATGCCGGCACTGTCGACGCCGGTCGCCCAGCTGATCTGCTCCGGCGTCTCGGCCGGCGGGCGCCATCCGTGCTCGCGCCAGGCCCGGGAGAACGGCGTAAAGACGGCAAAGGGTGCGCCGTCGCCCTTGCGTACCCGGCCGGGCGCCACGGCGTAGGGCGAGCCGGTCCGCACCAGGGGTCCGCTGCTCGTGGCCGCCAGCGCTGCCTCGACGGCCTCGTCCCGGCGCCGTCCGTAGGGCCCGAAGTCTCGGGCGATGTGGACCGACGTCGCGGAGTGCGCCCGGACCAGCTCGGCGATGACGTCGGCCGGCTGGCCGTGGCGGATGACCAGCCGGCCGCCGATCGACTCGTCTAGCGCGCGCAGGCAGCGGTAGAGAAAGGCGAGGCGGGGGAGCCCGGATGGTGCGCGCAGGGTGTCGTCGAGGATGAACACCGGCAGCACCGAATCAGCGGCAGCGGCCGCAGCCAGCAATGCGGGGTTGTCGGCCAGGCGGAGATCGCGACGCAGCCACAGCAGGGAGACAGACACCCGGCCACGCTAGGCCAGTCCGGCTCGGGATCACCGGGCGGGAGGGCACCGGCGGGCTAGCCTGACCGGGTGATCTTCCGGGCGGTGAGTGACGGCCGCCCGTACCCCGACCATGAGCTGACCTTGCGGGAGTGGGCGCAGATCCCGCCGCGGGCGGTGCGGCTGGACGAGCTGATCACCACCAAGCGCGAGCTGGCCCTGGACCGGCTGCTGGCGGAGGACTCGACCTTCTACGGCGACCTGTTCCCCCATGTCGTGGTGTGGCGGGCCGACCTCTATCTGGAGGACGGCGTGCACCGGGCCCTGCGCGCGGCCCTGCAGCAGCGGCACATCATCCACGCCCGGGTATATGCGATTCCTTCTGCAGTCAGCGAGAGGGGCAGTCGGCTAGCGGGTAGTCGGCTAGCTGGCAGCGACCGCGGCGGGCTTCGGATTGCGGATGAGGGCGGCGGCCACCAGCCCGCCGGCGGCGCAGAACAGCCCGGCGATCACTACAGCGATCCGGAAGCCGTGGGCGAAGACGGCCGGGTCGAGATATGACCGGCCGGTCAGACCCGCCACCGGTGGCAGCACCGCCACCGCCAGCAGGCCGGCGACCCGCGCCACGTCATTGTTGACCGCCGACGCGACCCCGGCCAGCTCCATCGGTGCGGCCGACAGGGCGGTGGACGTCAGCGGCGCCACTGTGACGGTGAGGCCGGCACCCACGAGCAGCACGGCCGGCAGCACCTGCGTGACATAGCTGCCCGACGGCCCGATCCGGGTCAGCAGAATCATGCCAGCGCCGACGACGAACGGGCCGGTTGCCATCTGCAGCCGCGGCCCGATCCGCGCGGCCAGCGCACCCGACCGGCTCGACAGGATCAGCATAAGGAAGGTGATGGGAAGCAGGGCCGCACCGGCCTCCAGCGGTGAATATCCGGCCACCTGCTGCAGATGCACCGGCAAGAGGAAAAGCCCGCCGCTCAGCGCCCCGTAGACGACGAAAGTGACCAGGTTGGCCGCGCTGAATTGCGCCGACCTGAATACCGACAGCGGCAGCATCGGCGCGGCCGAGTGTCGTTCTACGCCCACAAAGGCCCCGAGCAGCGCGAGGCCGGCCAGCAGCGGAACGACTGCGCTCACCGAGGTCCAGCCGCCGGCCGGTCCGTCAGTCAGCCCGTAGGTCAGTCCGGCCAGCCCGCCGGCCGCGAGCGCCGCGCCGAGGAGGTCGAGCCGGCCGGGCGCGCGCGGGTCGCGGGACTCCGGAACGTGCCGGGCCGCGATCAGCAGGACCGCGGCCGCCAGCGGCAGGTTGATGACGAAGATGAGGCGCCAGGACACCGAGGCGATGAGGTAGCCGCCCAGGAACGGCCCGAGCGCTCCGGCCACGCCGCCCAGGCCGGACCAGGCGCCGATCGCCTTGGAGCGTTCGCCGGGGGCGAAGGACGCCTGCAGGATGGCCAGGCTGCCCGGCGTCAGCAACGCCCCGCCCACACCTTGCAACACCCGGGCGGCGATCAGCGCCGGGGCGCTCGGCGCGATCGCGCACAGCAGCGAGGCGACGGCGAACCACGCGACCCCGATGGAGAACATCCGCCGACGGCCGTAGCGGTCGCCCAGGGCGCCACCGGCGAGCAGCAGTCCGGCCAGCGCGAGGGTGTAGCCGTTGGAGACCCATTGCAGGCTCGAGAGGCCGACCCCGAAGTTACGGCCGACTGTGGGCAGCGCGATGCCGACGACGGTGGCGTCCAACATGGCCATTCCTGACCCCAGCACCGTCGCCGCGATCACCCACCGGCCGCGCGGGCTTGCGTACTGCAGTGCCTCTGCCAAGCGGCCACCTCCGTAGCTCGCTCGGGTAACCTCCGCCCATGACAGAGTCTTCCAGCCAGCCCAGCCGCTACGTCGATTCAGACCACCTGGTCGAGACCCCGGAGAGCCTGCGGGACTCCGACCCCGAGGCGCCGCCGCTCGACGGCGGGTCGGACGCGTCGGACTCCTATCTCGCCGTCGAGGATTTCGGTACGACAGCGGCCGAGGCGCGCCAGGGTGAGTCGCTCGACGACCGGCTGGAAGAGGAGGAGCCCGATGTCAGCGTCGACGGGACGACTGCCGGCGGCGAGCCGGTCGAGGACTCGCGCTCCGCGGAGGAATCGGCGATTCACGTCGTCGAATAGGCGCTATTGCGCCGCACCGCTCGACTCGCTGGCTGCGGTCCGGCCGCGGAGCTCGTGGGAAAGCAGCCAGGTCTTGGTGTCCAAACCGAAGTAATAGCCGCCCAGCGCCCCCCCGGTCCGGACGATCCGATGGCAGGGAATCACCAGGGCCACCCGGTTCTGCGAGCAGGCCGAGCCGGCCGCCTGCCCGGCCCCCGGGCTCCCGGCCCGGTCCGCCAGCTGCCCGTAGCTGATCGTCTCTCCCGGCGGGACCGCGCGCATCGCCTTCCACGCGGCCGTCCGGAAGGTGCCGCCCGGCTGGTCCACCTCGATGTCGTCAAGCGCGGCGACCTCGCCGTCGAAATAGCGGCGCAGCGCATCGGTGATGGTCCCCAGCTGCCCGGCCGTACGCAGGGGCATCATGCGTCGCCGGGAAGCCAGCCGGCGGTGCATCTGCTCGGCGTCGGCGTCAAAGCCGGCGGCCACCAGTGCGCTGCCGTCCACGACGGCGGTGAACGGGCCGAGCGGAGTGTCGAGGGTGCTGGCGAGCAGGGTCATGGGGTCGCGTCTCCTTGCAGGTAGTTGGTCCACAGGTGCATGGCGGCGTAGGCGCGCCAGGGTCGCCAGGGGTTGGTGTCGGTTATTGCCAGCCGGTCCATGGCCCGCTTCAGGATGAGGTCCGTCCCGGGAAAGGCGTCGGGGTCGGCCAGCGCGCGCATGGCAACGTATTCCACCGTCCATGGACCGATGCCGGGTAGGCGCAGCAATTGATTCCGCGCCTGGTCGCGGTCGGCCCCCGGGCCGAGATCGAGCCCGCCGGTGGCGACCGCCTCGGCCAGCCCGCGCAGGGCGCGGAGCCGGGCACCGGTCAGTCCGAGGCCGCTCAGGTCGGCCGCGGCGACGGCCTCGGCGCTCGGGTAGGCGTGGGTCAGCTCCCCGTCGGGGTGCGGCAAGGGCGCGCCGCAGTTCTGGACCAGCCGGCCGGTCAGCGTACGGGCGGCCGCCAGCGACACCTGCTGCCCGAGCACGGCCCGGCTGGCCAGCTCGAAACCGTCCACACTGCCCGGCACCCGCAGGCCGGGCCGTCTCGCGACCAGCGGAGCCAGTGCCGGCGTCTGGCCGAGCACGCCAGCGACCGACAGCGGATCGGCGTCGAGGTCGAGCAGCCGTCGGCATCGGTGGACGAGACCGGCCAGGTCCCGCACGTCGGCTATCCGGCAGCGCAGCACGACGTGGCCGTCGCCCGGCTCCAAGGTGATGGCCACCGGCGCCGTCGGGGTCGTCACGACCCGGCGGTAGGCCGAGCCGGCCATCTCCTCGACCCCGCGTACGGTGTGCGCCGCGAACCACCCCATCAGCGCCCCGGCATCCAACGGCGGACGGTAGGGCAGCCGCAGGACCAGCCCGCCGCTGACGGCCCCCATCTGGTGAGGCGGTCGCCGCCGCAGATCTCCCGGCGGGCAGCCGAATTCTGCCCGCATGGTGTCGTTGAACTGGCGCACGCTGGCGAATCCGGCGGCGAAACAGACGTCAGTCAGAGGCAGCGCTGTGTGGTCGATGAGCAGGCGCGCCGTCTGAGCGCGGCGGGTCCGGGCCAAAGCGAGCGGACCGGCGCCCACCTCGGTCACGAGCAGCCGGTGCAGGTGGCGTTCGCTGACCGCGAGCCGGCGGGCCAGCCCGCTCACCCCCTCGGTGTCGACGGCTCCGCCGGCCACCAGCCGCAAGGCGCGGGCGGCCAGGTCGCCGCGGGCATCCCATTCGCGGCTGCCCGGTGCGGTGTCCGGCCGGCAGCGGCGGCAGGCGCGGAAGCCGGCCGCGGCAGCCGCCGCGGCCTGGGAGTAGAAGCGGGTGTTTTCCCGGAGTGGGGTCTGAGCCGGGCAGGAGGGGCGGCAGTAGATCCCGGTGGAGGTCACGGCCGTGTAGAAGCGGCCGTCGAATCTGGCGTCCCGGCTGCTGACCGCCCGGTAGCAACGGTCGAAGTCGGCGGACATGGCGGCGGGCACGACGCCGAGCATGCCAGGCTGCCCCGGGTCGGACTGGCGGCTTTCGGACCTAGCCGTCCATCACGCCGGGGGTCAGCCCCCGCCGGACTGAGGGTGGGCCGGCTGTCCAGCTCCCGATGTCACCAGCGCAGCCCGGCACCGGCCAGGCTGGCCTCGGTCCTGCGCCGCTGCTCGCCCGACATCGGCGAGACGAGGCCGGCCGGCTCGACCTCGAGCGCTCGGCAGGCCAGCAGCAGGGTGTCGTCGTAGGCGGCGGTGGTGGACTGAACCCGCAGGAAGCGCCCGGGCATCGGGCCGGCCGTGACGAGGGCGTCGAGCCGCTGGGAGAGCCGGTGCAGGTCGGCGGCGAGGCGCTGGATCGGCGGGCCCACCGGCTGGGGCGGCGCCGGTCGTCGTCGGGCGGCCAGCCGTTGCACCAGCGCGACCGCATCGCTGAAGTGGAAGACGGCGTACGCAGCCGCCGACGGAGTCAGGATCAGGGCTATGAATTCCAGCACGCGCATCGTTATTTCCTCCCCTCACCAGGATGAGGCATCTCGGCCCGACTGTCAGCCCGACGGCGTGACCAACCAGGACAGAACGTGGAGAGCCGCCCGGCGTTGCCTACGCTGGCCGGTATGCCTACCGCCCCCGCACCCACCGCTGCCGACGAACGCCGGGTCGTCTCCGCCGTGCCATCCGGCCTGCTCGTCGGCGGCGACTGGCGCTCGGGCGCCTCGGCCGCCACGTTCGACGTTGAGGACCCCTCCACTGGCGACACCCTGGCGGCGGTCGCCAACGGCACACCGGCCGACGGCATGGCGGCCCTCGACGCCGCCTGCGCCGCTCAGGGCGACTGGGCGGTGACCCCGCCTCGCGAGCGCAGCGAGATCCTGCGCCGTTCCTACGAGCTGATCATGGCGCGGGTCGACGACCTGGCCCTGCTGATGACGCTGGAGATGGGCAAGCCGCTGGCTGAATCGCGCTCGGAGATTACCTATGCCGCGGAATTCTTCCGGTGGTTCGCCGAGGAGGCGGTCCGCATCTCCGGCCGCTATTCGGGATCGCCGGACGGCGGCTCGCGGATGATCGTCATGCGTCAGCCGGTCGGGCCGTGCGTCCTGGTGACGCCCTGGAATTTCCCGCTGGCAATGGGCACCCGCAAGATCGGCCCGGCAGTGGCGGCTGGCTGCACGATGGTGATGAAGCCGGCGCAGCAGACCCCGCTGTCCATGCTGGCTCTGGGCGAGATCATGTCCGAGGCCGGGCTCCCCGCCGGCGTGCTCAACATCGTGCCGACGACATCGGCCGGCGACGTGGTGGGGCCGCTGCTGGCCGACCCGCGGACCCGCAAGATCTCCTTCACCGGATCGACTGAAGTGGGTCGGGGACTGCTGGCGCAGGCAGCGCAGAACGTCCTTCGTACGTCCATGGAGCTGGGGGGCAACGCTCCCTTCCTGGTGTTCGCCGACGCCGATCTCGACGCCGCCGTCGATGGGGCGGTGCTGGCCAAGATGCGCAATGTGGGGGAGGCGTGCACTGCTGCCAACCGCTTCCACGTCCACTCCTCCGTCGCCGAGGAATTCGCCAACCGGTTGGCTGACCGGCTGGCGGGCATGGTCGTCGGGCGCGGCACCGAGCCCGACGTCACCGTCGGCCCGCTGATCGACGGCCGGCAGCGCGACTCCGTCGCCGATCTGGTCGAGGACGCGGTGGACCGCGGCGCCAAGGTGGTGACCGGTGGCGAGCGGGTCGAGGGTGCCGGTTATTACTACCGGCCGACGGTGCTGCGCGACGTACCGACCGGCGCCCGGATCCTGCGGCAAGAGGTGTTCGGCCCGGTCGCGCCGGTGGCGACGTTCGACGGCGACGACGAGGCGGTGGCCGCGGCCAACGACACCGAATTCGGGCTGGTGGCCTACGTCTACACCCGTGATCTGGCCAGGGCGATGAGTGTCTGCGAGCGCCTGGAGACCGGGATGATCGGCCTCAACCGCGGGGTGGTCAGCAACCCGGCGGCTCCCTTCGGCGGGGTCAAGC
>JAABUW010003433.1_pt1 | contig 22616 bp, 19 predicted proteins | sample 5560081 | NCBI WGS metagenome assembly JAABUW01 (sample SAMN10711882, study PRJNA513363) | rock metagenome | isolation source: Antarctica rocks | place: Antarctica: Victoria Land, Knobhead sud
ACACGTTTGTTGGTGCATATGCTGTGGCTGTCATCCGGCAGAAGGGGCATAAAGGGAATGTGGCTGCGGCTGTCAAGTGGGCTAATTTGGCTGCTGCGAAGACGGTAGAGCGGAAGGGAACACAGGCCGCGATTCCGTGGTCAGATGAGGTTGAAGCATTTGACGTTGATGGGTATGAAGAGGGGTGGGTTCAACGATAAAGGCCGACTGCTGAGCTGAATTGCTATTTGCATGCTCAATGAATCAAGCATTTCAAGGCTTCCAATTGGCCATATATAACAATGTATAAATCTATCACAGATTTCCTGGCGGCTGTGTGATCTTCGTCAAATGATCCCCATTCAAAGTCTTCATAATCTTGCCCAATCCTTCATGGCTGTAGTCCTTTTGATTCCACATGTCCTTATGATATTTCACCTTACCATGCTCATCGAACGTCAATGTGACAAGGCTATTGACCGGTTTCGAGAAATGCACGAGTCGTGGTGTGTATTCTTGCTTCATCTTGAACGCAATCTGCGTGTCGGTGTTGGAGACAATCTCCGTGGCGAGGGTTTTTGAGGACGCCATGACTTTTGGTATGCCTGTGTTCACGACAAGTAGCGTCAGCCGCTGTCGCTTTGAGGGGAAAGCAACTTCAAAGGTGGAAATGCATACCATACCACTGCCCAGCGATCTTGTACCTGGTGTCGCAATAGCTCCATGGATCATCGTAGACTGCCTCCTGCGCATACACCTGCATATCCTCTTCGCTTGCACTTCCAGAGTATAGACTTGTGATAGCCTTCACTGCTTTCTCGCGCTCTGGCGACACCTTGATTGATCGATCCGGGTGAGGCTCATAGTCAACGCCCGTAGAGGAATTCTGAGAAGGGTCGGGGTTGGAAGTCAGCGCGTGTGGGTCAGGGCGGGGCTCGTGGTTCTGCTGGATGGTTTCTGCACGAGAAGACATGGTTGGTGGTGTTGCAAGGATGTGGTAGCTTAGCTACAGCGTTGGAAAGGGCCATCATGGCTGATAGATTGATCGGTACTGATGTCATCAAGACTGACGGCTTCTGGCTTCTTATATCATGATTCTAGAACGTCGTACTTAGCGTGACAGGTGCCCCCACGAATAAGGTATCTTACGGGAACAGTCTTTAGCGGCAGATCGTATTCTGGCCAATCGAGCCTTTACGTAGAGTACGGTAAGATATTTCCGCCCTATTAGCATACATAACAGACTAGTCCGTAAACGATATCAATGCTTGGCAGGCAGAAGGGAGAATCGTCGCACGACAGCGAAATACCAGAGCGCGTTTCACGTTCTGCTTCCCATTCAAGTGATCGCATTACTTCTTGGTCGCACACTCTGGCCTAGAATTAGAGAGCATGGTACGTCTGATGCAGTCTTACCTTGGGAGCTCTCCCCAACGAACCCTTATCATCGTGCCACCACCACCCCGACCATCTCCACCCCCCGGGAAATGCGTCATTTCCACATTGCCCGACGAGCTTTTGGCTCAAATATTGGACCATTTAGCCCCAACAAACCCTTATAGATATCATCCCGACTATGCAGATTGCCTCCAAATCCCAATCGTTTGCGAGCGTTGGCGACGCCTTTATGAGCCCATCTTGTACCGGAGGATTGACCTTGGCGATTCATCACAGCGGGAATCCCACTGTACTGCGAGCCTTCTCAAAATCTTCGAAGAACGATCGAGCATTGCTGGTCACGTTCGGGACATCTGTGTTAATATTCTTCCACCTAGCAGAAACGACACATGCCGCGCGGTCGCGCACGTTGTTCAATGCTGCAAGTCACTCCGCGAGCTTTCATTACATATGGAGATGCCCCCCGCAGTCTGGCCCATTATACATGCTGCTTCGAAAATTCCTCGTTTGGAGAGACTGCGGCTCATAAACTTCGAGTACGGTCCAGCCCTGCAGATGACCCTGGCCCATTTTGTCATGCCTTCCCTCAAGGAGCTCGAACTTCGCGGTTACGGACTAAGTTTTAATAATAAACCCGGGGCGCGCTGGCACCACGTTGCCCAGTCTACTTTCCCAGACCTGGATCATATCTTCTCCAAGCATTTCTACAACGGTGCCGTTACTGCTCTAAATCTCACGGATCCAAGTGTGCCGCCGGGTGTTACGAAACGCCTTCTGCAATGGCCTGCACATCTCGCAAGACTCTCCATACGTTCACTCACATGCTCACCATACGTCGAACTGTACACCGTTGATGCCATGCAGCAGCTTCTCGACACCCAACGCAGGTCCTTGCAGCACGTCGTGGTTGGCATGATCCACGGGGAAACTAAGGGCATTCCCAATTTCTCCCACTTCCAACATCTACAAACGCTGCAGCTATCCAAACACAATCTCTTAGCTGAAACACCGTACGAGGCTGCCCTAAAACTGTCTTCGCCATTGCTACGTCATCTATCAATAAGTTCCTGCAATGAAGATCAGCACGAGGCAATTCGCAACGTATTCGCCACCGATCAAATTCGCTGGCTGGAGGACTTTGCGTCTCATATCACTGCAAAAGGTACAGCGAGTAACAGGCTTGATACCATCTTTGTCATATTCTACCCAGGAGTCATACTGGGGGACTTCGACGAAGTTGAGGATCAGACCTGGCCTTGGGAGTACTTGGAGCAAGCTGTGCAGGCTCTATCCAGATACAACGTTACCCTGACATACACCGAGCCATTTTATACAAAGCAGATGTGGAATGACATCCTCAATAAGCGTCGTGAGAGGCTAAACGCTTTCAATGATCCCGAAAGGATTGAGAGCTATACGACAATGGGTGCGATGACTGCGATTAGACGTAGTCGGTGGTAGTGCAATTCAGCGAGATCAAGAGGGAGTAAGGGCACTATTAGCACTGCTGGCCCTCCCATTGAGTATCTTCTCCTCATCGTTTTCTCGCAAAGCTCGCAAGCAATCCTGTTTGCCAACTTGGACCGTGTCTCGCCCACCCATCGCCAAAGGGCTAGAGGCTTTTGAAGCTACTCAAATGAGTGTCTTTGGGCTAGAGCACGAGGAAGTGCTGTTACGCTTTCTGATGCGGTAATACTACCGCCCTCGCTATTATGGAAGGGGACTAAAACCCTCAAGACGAGGGTTCTGCGATTTGAATACTTCTCAGTGACAGCACGAACTGGTATGTATGATGGGCTGATGTATGAAAACCAATGCGAATACCATGGTGGGAGCCCCTGTCTTTTGAGCACGTCCCGTGCAGGTTAATACCTAATGCATGCACAACGAGTCGACCATCAAGTCTTTGACCCACTCGTACTTAGCCTAGAGGGTGAAGGATATCTTTCTACGGTGAATGAAATAGAGGCCTTGGCATGTCCAGGCTGCACTCGCACTGAATCCCTTCAGTTGAGAGTACTTCCTAGTACCACCACCTTTAGCAGCCATTCACTCTTGAAACTCAAACAGCGTAGACTACAGTGTCTAGAACGCCAGGACAAGGTATAACATTGAAGTCCCTCTTGGGTCCCCAACGGATAGACATCTTAGATTACGGCTCTACAGACTACGGAATCCAAAATGCAGCAGCTGTATAGAAGGACTTCGTTGCACCGAGTGGTGGCGGCCAGATTTCGAGCTGCACTTAGCAATTCGATAGGTAGGCAGTAGCCTCCATCGATCCAGGAAACGCCTGGTGTTCATCTATTGAATGAACACAAAATGAAGGCTCACCAAACCCGCAATGAATGACGCCACATCAATGCATCTTCCATACTATGCAACACTATCTCAATCATAGTGTCTGAATGAAATCCATGCATATAACTTGTGGATTTCACTCATACAAGAAGGCCTACCATCGATTTTTTCACGGAACTTGGCGGTGCAAGCGGTCCGTAGAAACATCTACCGGTAAAGCGAATGGAGGCATTGCGGTGTCTTCAAGTTCGAATATCACCGAGGGCGCATCAAGCTCGGCTCTAGCGAATCTTTGTCTCATATCCTCGGGGGAATCTTCCTGTCTTATACTCTCCGGAGACTCGAAGTTTGACGCGGCTTGCACGGGGCTTGGGCCGTTCCTGAACCGATGTGCAATCCTCCTCAGTAGATCCGTAGATGAGTTTCCGATGACGAACTCCTTGTCAGAATAATGGTCCAATGTATCCGACGGATCGGGTCGGTGACCGAGGTCAGGAGGAGTCCATTTCCGCCGACGTAATTGCTGGCTAAGAGTTCGACCCGACCATCGAGCAGAATTTGTGGCGACCTTGGGGCGGGTTCCTAAAAGCAGAACAAATAAATGTATACGTAGATGTGGATGATGTGTGAATGGAAAAATGAGGTGTATATGACATTCGTAATGGAAAGATGGTAGAGAGACACTGACCTTCCCGTGTGTCCTCGTCCTGTAACAAGGATCTGGGAAACCTGTTACAAGTTTAGAATTAGTGTGCTTCATTCAAGGTAGAAACGACGTTTACAAGGTATATCAGGAGAGCAGAAGGTGGGTATAAATCCCATTCACTCCCAAAACTTGACTTGAGACTCAAATTACGGTATCAACCAGAAAGGCGTCACTCTAAAATTTACGTACCTGCTGATCGAAAACGCCCATTCTGCTCCAAGACAAAGCAAAATATCAGTAGTGACGAGGTTGTTGGAGAGTTCGACGTTGATCTGATTCATCTTGAAATGAGAGGTCCGAATCATGCGTTCAATCACGTCGGGTGTAATGAAAGCCTGTCGTGCTTCTTGTCCTCGGTTTTCTTCCTGTATTACAAAACACAAATCATGCCCGGTTTGTAACTGATCCTTCATGAATCTTCCCAGCTCGCTTATCTCTTTACTGTCTTGCTGCAGCCGGCAATATATATATCCTTTGTCCTTCTTTAGCCAGCTTCGGGGGAAAGAACAGATATTGCATACCTTTGCACCGGACGGTTCGATCGTGCGAAAGTTCCACAGGGTGCGATCTCTCAAAATAAAAACTCGATGCAATCAGTTGAAGCGCTACTCTTCTGATCCTGTTATCCGATCTCAACTCTTTACGGACTTTGTCTTGGATATATGACATCTGATCGACTTCATCCAGACCAGGGGGATCTTCATTGAGCTGCGGGTTGAGTCGTACATATCTGATGGTGTGGCTTGAAGGTGGCTGAAGCACGCTTATATACGAATGCCATGTCCTCTCTGAGTCTAAAGCGGAAGCTATATGATCAACGGCAATCTTGTATAGAGACTTGCCATGTGAATATAGGCCTAGCCGAGTTACTGGCGTCTTCTCGCTAGAAGTACTCACGGTCGAGTTGTACGTAGTGCCCACAGAAACTATGATATCGGGAGGATCCTTTTCCAGACTGGGCCAGATAAGCTTTCGTTCTTTGTCGGCAATCTGTATTGGATTGTTGTGATAAATGGCACCATCGGAGTATATCTGCTTTGAGGGTTGGTGGCACATAGGCTTGAAAATCCGAGGGGCTGCTGAAGTAGCCCTTGCGCTACTCCTACATCAACAAGTCGTCCACTAATCTGATCTCTGTCTTCTTCTTACGCTTCCCAAATCTTCAACTCCGACGCCGACCTCTCAGGCCTTTGGAAAAGATATGGGACTGAATTTTATTAGCATGCGAGGGATGTAGATGACGTGGGTTCGAGCAATGCCACATACGCTTTTCTCCACAAAGACGATTGTAATTTGCCAAGACAACAGCGGATCCACCTGCTGAAGTTGCAGTCACAGCAACCTTCACGTCTGTCCCGTAAGACGCACTGGGCCGAGGCCCCCCAAAAAGGTATTCGGTCTCCGAATATGCACTCATCAGCGCATCCTCAAGCGGCCTGGTCTCGTATTTGGAATGATTGTAGTTATCAACGAACCATCCAATGACTGGGGTGTTGCCCCCTGTGCGACGTGTGAACGCCCTTTTACACAGATCCTTGAAATGATGAGTACATTCTTCAACAGACCAGTTTTTGGCTGCAAGTCCCAGGGCAATCAAGCCTCCAGTGCTGAAAGAAATGTACAATTAGCACTCACGAGGAATACGTCGAAACAGTTGACAAGGAGAATCAGACCTTGTCCCAACAATCAAATCGAAGAAGCATTGGATGGCCAATCTACCACCCATGGCGTGTTCTATCTGCCTCAGTATTTCCAATTCAACGATACCTCGAATGCCACCTCTGAAGACTTTGTTAGCATCTAAAGGACGGGACACAAGATGAAAATCCTCTTAACGTACCCATCAAGCGTCAGTATACGGATGCCAGCCGCAGCAGGCTTGAGGAAAACTCTCCACAACCCATACCGTGGTCTACTTAGCGATTCAATCGGACAGCCATCCAATTCGACGACAAGCCTATCCCGAGCGTGGCCATATGCCTGCAGGCATGATGAACAGAGGATGTGACCGCACGGAAGAGCATGCTCAGGTGGCTCGAACAAGCATGAAAAACATGTCGAATGACTGATAAAGGCATCGGCCCGGCCGCGTGCTGAATGATTGTAAAAATGAACCATGACCGTGTTCTTATGAATATCTGCTGCGGCTTCCGCTTCAAGCTCACCTCCTTCCTGGACTCTTGAACGAAGTGTTTTGAGTAGCTCATCGAGCCGCGAATAAACGTCCCACTGGAATCTTTGCTGATAGGATTCAAATGAAAAGCTTGAAACGTAAGCTCCGACAGCTAGCACTTTGCCATTCTTGAGCTGATGGCCCTTAGATCCATGCTAGTACACACGCTATGTCAGACCTCATGTTCAAGGCTATCACGAGCAAGGAGACAAGAACTTACACCACTACGCACGTTCACACATCTAGCACCTCCGCCAGGCTTGACGTACTCGCAGGGCCAATGGCGGTCGCAGAAATTCTCTAGAGCGACGTCGAGGTGCTCGAGATATTGCGGGAATATTTGTTCCGCAGTGCCTTTCAGAGGTCAGAAATTTCCGACTTGTCGCTTAAAAAACTACCCACCTCTTATTTTTGACCTGGCTGAGTCTAACATGATGCAAGACGCAACCATATAGCTCAGCTCTGCGAAAATTGTGGCACCATCGATGATATTCTCCCAGACTTCCATTAGGTTTATAGCTAGCTTCAGTATGTTTCCTCCAAAGTCGAGCGGAATTGGACTATTCGTAAATGAAGCCTGTACAAAGTCGAAGGGACTGTCAAGGTCACAAGCAAAGTGGTCGAACGCAACCTGTAGGTAAGGTTGTAATTCGTCCGCATCAAGCAACATTCTCAATTCCGCTTTTCGCTCTCTGGCAAATCCGCAAGCCAACTGAATGTCAGTATACAGCTTCTTCACTTGATTGTAGATCAAATTTGGCCGACCGCTGGTAGGTATATGGACGACCCTTATGGACCGATAGTAAGAACAGAGTAATTGCTCGACCGTTTCGATCTGCCGATTTCGATCACGCCAGAATTGTGCGGTCTTCTTGAAGGTGGCGTTTTGAAAGACTGTTTTAGAGATAGAGTCTAAGAGATTAGAAGTGGCCGTGGAGATATCCCATAGTGCTGGGTCAATATTGTTCTCTGAGGCATTGAGGACAATGATTGCATGCGGAAGCACTGGTTGATTCGAGGATTTCTCCAAGGCGGCTGCAGCCCAGTTCACCAGCTTCTCAAACACACTCTCAATAACCCTGAATGAGTGAAGTATTAGATGACGTATGGATATCTATGACAGTACTGAACGCGTGTAATAACAGACTGACCTGGGGTTCTTGAGCACAAAAACAACTACGTCAGAAAACGTGTAGAGCAGACGGGGGTACAGATGCGTGACTGCAAACTCTCTGCTTCGTCTGACGTTCGTGTCTGCCCAAGTTATCTCCCTCTCTGATGTATGACGAATACTCTGTATTTTCTTTTCAAACGATCCAATCCGGCCAAACTTGGAGGACTTGTCTTTCTTCTTCAGCCTGGCACCAAGTGGCTCTCGTTCGCCCCCTTCTAGGCCTTCGCAATCTGCATAGAGTATAGGATTGTGGGATTTAGAAGTCTGAGGATCGGAGTATAGGTGGACGTCGCCAGAAGTCGGAACATCGAGCCCGACGGAGCCAACGACTGGCGTTGGGAAGTGCTCTGTATCCCGAGTACTGAGATCAATGACTAGTTTGATGATCGTACTTTTGCCTGCGCCTTCTCTTTGTAAGCTTGTGATCCTGGAGCGGAGAATTCAACTCCAACCTGTCTGGCCAACGAACGATACGAGACTGGGAAATCGATGATCGCGTACGCCGGGCATCCAATTTGAGCCTTTGTGCGATGCTGCGCCTAATGTATCAGTCATTATAGTTGCGTATCGTCCGTAATCTAAGAACAATGGAAGCTCGGCATCCTCTCTCACGATGCCGAACCATGTGGTATCCTCGTCATTCTTGTGCCGAATATCCTGTTCAGCAGAAGTCATCTTGATGAGATTTTAAGAGTCAGCAAGGCTTCCTTAGGATTGAAAAACGAGGCGTAAGACATGACTTAGGAGCTTCATATGACATGAACCACTGTCTCACTCCTGAAACATGTCTTGCGACTCCAGTCGTGGTACTAATTAGGAATGAATAACTCGGTAGTGTACTGTACGTACCTTGGCTTCCAGAGTTTCCTTGATCGTCATAGCGGCAAAGTAGTCGGTCCTTTCGTGGGGTATTGACCCTGGAGCCAGACGCTGCTTCTTATGAGATATTTGCTTTAGCCAACATTGTTTGCAGAAGTTGCTGTCGCAAACGTTGCAATAGTCTCGATTAGCACCACGTTGCTCGCACTGATCACAGGATTGATGGCCAGAGTTTTGTCGGCTTATTCTTCCCACCTCGGTAGAGCGTGGCGGAGCATCTCTAGAATACAGGAGAAGATCAGCTGATTCCGCAATAGGATACAGGAGGGCAGGTGATTATACGTGAGCTGAGATCGTCTACTTAGGCCTCCATTCCAATCCGTATCTTGTGCCCGGGCAACTTGCTCATCGTCGGCAAGCTGCTCAGTCACATTTTTGTGTATATAAGGGGGATCGTCAAGATCGAGTAAGCTAGCTTGTGTCTGACTACCAGTGTCAAATTCTTGTCAGAAGAATTCACGAAGAGAAAGTCATTCGTATGGTACATACAGCGTCGTCTGTATTTTGCTAATGCCAGCGTCTGCCCGAATTGTACTCAATCGCGACCCAGCAACAGGCGCGTCGAGGTTGTTAGACTGTATACGAGGTGTTGGAGGCCTCGACTCAAATTGAATCAGGTCTTCCTCGGGTTCTAGCTGACACAGGTCGTTATAGTGGCTAGAGATGCCAGGCACATTGCTAGTTGATGGCTTTGAAGGATTTCGCCTGTCGCTTTGACGATGAATGCGCTGAGGTGGAGAGCCCATGGTCCTGAGATTGAATTTTGCAGCGCGTGAAAGTTGAACAGTATCAACGGTTACAGAGAGAAAGTGGAGGGAGAAAGCTGGAAGGACAAACGCTTACATGGCAGCGAGTCTCAGCCTCATGCAACATATCCTGGCTTCGAGAACGGTCCACCCACGCCGAGGTGGGCGCATAACTAGTCCCAGGATGGAAGGTGGGAAGCAGATCATGTTTCGAGCTGAAGAAGAATCTCAGGAACTTCTATCCACCAACTTTTCGTATGAAGTAGCACCAGCGGTGATTCAGCTTGGTAATTTACCTTCGAGAAACTGGGTACCTCCGAGCATCTGCAAAGCAAGCACAGTTCATTATTGCATACGTGGCTGTCCAATCAATCGAGAAGATAGGTGATAGCCCACAACATCATACAGCCGCCGCTAGCAGCATGCGAGGTTACGTGACATATGAACGAGAGGGCCTCGAACCAGAAGATCTTCAATCGATGCATCTTATCCCACGCCTTTTTCTTTTTGAAAACTCGACGTTGATAGGAGAATTGCGAGATCGGAAACAGCGAGCAGGAGGTTGAGCAGGCGAATCAAATGTAACCTGGGGGTCAACTCATCCGTATCTATACCAAACGATGCAAGTCAATCTGAATGCTATGTCGCCAAGGAAGACAGGGGCTGACTGTGCCGTTTGGTCCATTGCATCTGCAAATCAGCAGAGTGCATATTTGAATGTGGAGGAGTGGCTTGCGAAGGCGCTCAGAGGCGGCATATTCGAGTAAGTAGCCCCCACCTTGAAACATGCATATACGACTGATTCCATTGGCCTGACAGGAATGATGACTAGAGGAGGTCCCTCTAGCATGGAGACTTTCAGTGTCTTCAGCGTACTCGTGCAATCCACATGTGCGTCCCGAGGCTAAGTTTTAGCGTCTTGGCCTTTCACAAAGAGACATAGATCAGGATTGAGTGATTAGTGGCTTCTCCCGCCGCTACTAAGCGATCGGACAAACTTGTGGATTGCACGAGTACATACTGTTGTAGAACTATGTCGCCTCGGTCCGTCTCGGCTGAATGCTCTTGGCGCCAATATTATTGCGCATTGTGGACCGAGGGACAACCCAGCATCTCCCTCCTTCTTCTCCTCCTGCGCTTCCTTTAAAACAATTTCGCATTCCTACTTTCGTCTAGATATTGCCGAGGCCAACACTATACGCAGGACATCGAATATCCGTCGCAATGGCGCAGACAATCCGAGCTGTGGGTGGGTCTCCCCATTAGGAGAATGCTTTCAGCCTGGTCACTAGTTAACACAACTACTACAGACGTTACAAACGGCACCGGCCCTATCACGTCCCTCTATATCAAGTTCTCAATACCTAGCCCCACGACAGGGTCCACAGACGCAATCATACAGATTGAATGCTTCGGCCTCAATCGCATAGACCTCCTCTAGTGCGATGGCCACTATTTACTCTCACCTCAAGCACTGAAGGCACTGGGGGTGGAATTTTCTGGAACAATCGAGAGCTTTAGGGGCGGGGCAGAGAAAAGCTTCAAGATTAGAGACGAGGTCTTTGGACTTGATAGAGAGGGGCTTATACCGAATACATCGTCGTCAGCACTGGTATGCTAATGCGCAGGCCAAAGGGTTAAGCTGGGAGCAGGCGGCTGGTGTGCCTGAGGTGTGTGGTTGAGCCCGATTGCTTTGCTCTGCGCCTCCTGGGTTGTAGTTCCCTCTTCAAGTACAAAGGTTGATCATTGACCATTCATGACCGCAGACCTCGATCGCAGCAACCCAGGCCATACATATGGTGGGCGGATTCACACCTGGAAAGACTACAAGATATTCTCTGGCATGCTGGCGCCCCTTCGGTCTCTATAGCTGCCATCCGATGATCAAAGTCGACCAAGCTTTAGCAACTATGTGACTACTGGATCTCGAAAGAGGAACGACTGAGAACATGAGATCTCACAAAATCCATACTCCTCTCACGAGACAGCCTTCGGAGCCTCCACACCACCAACCCGACCATAATCATCGCGATAACAAAAGGCATCCGTGCGAGCTAGCGCACATCTCAGCAACCACCACCACAGCTACCCCCTCCTCCTGCTGAAGCGCCAGCAATCGCCCCCGCAGACGCAGCACCCCCATCATGGAAGCCACCATCGAAGCCGCCATGGTGGTGACTCCTTGCAGCCCTTGGCCTAACCCAACTACTCGCAAGTCAGCTAACACAAGACAAACGCCTGGCCAGACCTAATCTCAAAGATACCCACCCCGTTCGATCCCCAACCTCGATAGCTCTGCCGTGCCGGTCCACGACGTACATGACCCCCTTTCCCAAGCACAGGCTCTGACCTGGTCTGACGTGCTCCGTACACACGGGTATGTTGTTGCCGCCCCGGTCGGGAGTGATCCAGCCGCGGCCGGTGGCGGGGTTCCAAATTGTCACGATGCCGTAGCGGCCGTTGGGGCTGCTGGATGTTTGGCCCATTCTGGGGGAGAGGGGGATGGTGTTCCTTTGAAATCTGGACCTGGGAGACAATGAGGAAGAGGAGTAGAGAGAGTCAGAGCCCTGGGGAAACATGAACGGTAGGTCTAACCCTTTGCGCAATCGGCGGATCGGCTGAGGTACGAGCATGTTGTTTCGGATCCGAAGGAGTGACTGCGCCTCGGACTTGGATCCTTCGACGCTATCGTACCGATAAAGAGTCGTGCCTACAGTCTCTTGCGAAGCGCTACCCAGACGCTAGCGAGTCGCAAATAGCAAAAGCTCCGCCACCCTGTTGCATTCTATGCTGAAACAACCCTCGCAACCAGTACCCGCACCGCCCCACTCACGCCTCTCCATCTTTCTTCAGCGCGCATTCCCGATCCTGCTTCGCCATCTCCCCCCCAAGCACCGCCTCAAAATGCGCCGTATCCATCCACGTCTTAACCTCCCTAACCCTCCCCTCCTCATCAAACCGCATATGCCACGCATAATGCTGGTCATACAACACGCCACTCTTCGTATACGTGTCGACGGTCTTGAGATCCACAACCGCCCATCCATTCTCACTAACGATAATGCCTTCCTCGCCGCCTGAGACTTTGAGCTTCATTCCTGGGGAGGCGAGTAGGGGTCCGATTTTGGCAAATGTGGATGAGCGGTAGGTGGTGAGGTCTGTCCAGGTGTTGGAGAGTATTGTATGTCCTGTTACGGTCCATTTTACATCGTCGCCGACGTGGGTGAAGAATTCTTCGATGCCTGAAGGTGGGAGAGAGAGGGGGAGGAGTATGGCGTGGATTTGGGTTCGTGTTGGGTATGGCATTTAGGGTCCCCTTGGTTTGGGGAATTTGGAGTTGTTTTTTCTTCTTTGAGATATCTAGAGAGGAACTGTAGTGGCTGTGAGTAAAGCGCTTTCATTTGAGATTGTTGAGATGAGAGGAAATGTTTACCTACCTATCAAGATTACAAATGGCATCCCCTTAACTCCGTCCTTCTGGAGATATCGTAGATAAACTGCGGAGATTGTTTCGATGCTTTAGTATCTACCAACATCCAGTCTCAACTGCTCTCGGACGCAAAGAGCGTGTATAATCGCCCACCCTGGCCGCGGAGATGATAAATATTGAACACGCATGATATTCATTTCAGCAGCGTCAGGACGCCCACATATTCTCACAAAAGATGTGCGAGAACGGTAACAAAAGTTCTCGAGGCGGGAGCGAGCGTGGGTTTGCCGTAAAGATCCACACCCCACCGTGACACACCACACCACACCCATGGCTATAGTGCACAACTACCAGATACCTTGCTAGAATTTCGCACATTTCGCATCTCTTGAATAAAGTATATCTGTCGTATAATCAGAACCTAAGACTGCGTCCTGGTCTCTGGGTGGTAGGATTTGGAGCTGCTTACTCAATCCATCAAGAACGATGAAGTCATCACTGGTTTGATATCTAGGATCACAAGCGACCTGCCTGCTATAATTATGCCGAAGACTGAGTTTTGATGTGGTGAGTTGGATTTGCGTATAGAAGGAGTGAGAGGCTGCTGGGGTGGGGTGTTAGTTGGTAGATTTTGAGATGCGTGCTAGTTGTGTTTTGTGATAATGGACTTGTGGTGATGGTGGGATGAGGTTGGGATTGTGGGGGTCTTTGGGAGAATTTATGGGTTCTTGTGAATGGTTGAGGTAGATGGAGTGAGGGACGGGAAGGGGTGGCTGGAGATGATTGAGGGGTCTGTGGTATGATGGCCGTGTTGTGGCCGGAGGTTGGGTGGAGAGTAGGTGGGTGGGTTTTGTGGAATGATGACTGTGGGAGATGGGTATTGCCGCAGATTTGGATGAACTAATCTTTTCATGATAGTGTTAATTGCGGAGAACCGAATGACTGAGTTAGGAGATCTTTAGGAAGAAGGTAAGAAAGGTGGAAGTAGCTCGAGCTAGGTTTTACACCTGTTCTCTGGACTTCTTGAGTGTTGACAGTGCCGTAAATCAGGTCACTCTAACGAGACATGGTTAGTGTCTAGGACATGATGATCCATATGTTTTCACCGACCATACCTTACGCTGTGTGATGCCATCAGGAAGCGGACCCTTTCAGCAACCACCCTCCCTTACTGGTTGGACTGCCTCATTCCATTCCTTCGATGTGGGCCAGAAATTTGGTCAGCGTGTCTTTACCATGGTTGGGTCCATAGGCTCCGAGCCTTCCAGTGCTCCTGCCATGGAATGCTCCTGGGAATCCAGGTTATTTTCCGTCAGGCAGAATCCTACTCAACCAATCCGCGTGATTCTCATTGGGGCGCCTCTTTTTGGACGCCTGTTGAGGAGCAGGTGAAGGCGGCGTTGCTGACACTGGACCTGGAGTAGTACCCTCGTCGGTCGAAGTCCCAGTGTCCTCTGCTTTATGAGGCGTGTATACCATCACAACACCATCCCCCGTGACGGCGTTCTCTGCCATCACATCCTCCATTCTGAGTCCAACTCCGAGTTCTGCTTTCACGAATGTCTCAAGTCTCGCGTGGCAGTCGTCCTTGTCCACCCCTATTGCCCTAATCTTCCCTTTGAAAAAGCAAACGCCAGGGTATTGATTTCCGCCCAAAGCTTCCATCGCCCAATCCTCAAATACTTTCTTTGCTTTGGCATTTTTTCTCTGCTTAGCTCTCGCCTTTGTTTTTGCCCTACGGAGACGTTCCTCTTCATCGAGTACTGGATCGACCTCTTCATCTGGGACTGGGTCGACCTGTTCTTCAAGGTTGGTAGGAGGCTTGGATGCAGGATTCCCCTCTGAAAGCTTGGGTCCTGCGAGACGAGCCGCGATCTCGGCTCGCTTTGCCAAAGAACGGTCCACATGCTCTCTGTCGTCCAGAATGACCAGTGTAGACTCTACATCAAAAGTCGAGTCGATCGTGCCGAGGAAAGAGCATACGCCGCCATCGAACTCTGGCAGGTATCCGACTTCCGGCCAGGTGAATCCTCGGTGACGTAGGGCGTCAAGGAGGTACATCGCCCTCATATTATCAAGTTTTATCGCCTTATCGAGTGCCTACGCAAATTAGTCCAGCTCGCTTTCAGAGCCATATGAGGTTGCTCACATGGGTGTAGTCCACGTGCTTGATCGTCTCAGCAATTTTGGCAGGCGCAGGGCCTGAACGATCGCCGCGAGAGGCTGCAAGAGTCGCATCGCTCATTGCAAGTGACTTCTCCCTCGCGGCCATGAGTTTCTGATTATGTTGTATCCGGCGAGGGACCCAGTCCCTCAGTTTTTTCACAATCTTGACATAGTTACCCCTGGTACAGGTACCGAGGATTTTGATCCGAATAAAAATAGGAATTCATGAGTGAGTCAATATCGGCGTCGACGTAGGGAGCCATGACAAGGCTTCAATTCAGCTGTCAATTAGCGCTGATTCGAAGGAAAGTGAGCTGATGCCAAGGAGATGATGGATGTTGTGATGCCTGCGGCGAGTGAGATCAGGATCGAAGTGGCTTGATGCAGCGGACTGGCTGCGATGGATCTTTCGTGGTTGATGATGCTGTGGGTGAGAGCACCGATGGAAGATTCTTTACTTACCGCTTGCATGGGTGGTGACGTAGGTATTGAAATGAGAATGTCCAGCAGTTCAAGAGGACAATATATGACTTCAGCACGGCCGTTGAATCATATCGTTTCTTCGTCTTGAAAGATGAGTAGAACATTTCAGGTGATCTCATGCAGTCATTAGCAGTAGCTTGTTGTTGTTGTAGAAGTCTAGAGTCCATCAAATCTATTGCTTTCACTATGCGTTTACTGACCCAAAGCAAAATTCTTTGATGTGAAGTTAAACTCGCCGATTATTCTACTTTGGGGATCTGACGTTGAACCTCTGTATCTGCTGGCCCTGGCATGACAGTGCATGTAAGTAGGGAGAGCTGACGGGGCTTCGTGGCCCACAGCGTCAATGTGCTGCATTGTCGTGAGTTTCTCTGAGCTCTCAATCAGACACACTTCTTCTAGTCCCCGGCAGGGCTTCTGCGGTCTTGGCAAGGATAAAAGTTGTTCTGGTATAGACCTGGAAGGCGAGTTGAACATTGTGGGATATCATTCAACAGCCTTGATACTGTATGCCAAGCATACTAACTACATACGGCTGATGGGGCGGCAAGGGTCACACCCGAAGCTGCTAGGCTAGGATTGGACTAGAAATGTCAAAAATCCAGTCTAGCGCGAAGGCAAAGATCACTTGTCACTTGTACAACGTAGCTGCTGTGCCATCAACTTCTCTCCAACGTCTCTCGTATGGAAAAGGGACACTAATATACATACCGAGATTGCATTCGATCACCACTCCCAGTACTGCACATATCCATATCGTATAGGCATTGCGAATGAAGCTATTGGACTGTAACTTAGTTCAGCGATCGCATTGAGGTACTCATCCGCTCGAGCTGTTCGATTATCAGGCAGTCTATGCGTATCCCATGTCCTTGCAATTTAGGTAGTCATTCTGTCAATGACTTGGCAAAAACTCTTACGAGGAATGACCCCCCCAGATATGGGGTAGCTCGGAGTACATCTGGAAGATTGGCTGACGGCAGGGCAAAGCATGGTCTTCCCGAATACCATTGATGCTTTACCAGCTCAAGTAGTCATTCGAAGCTGGACTCAATGAAAGTGAGGGCCTTTTCGAAGCAAAAGGATGATGCACATGAGCCAAAATGAAGGAAATGGATCCACCTGTCTCGAGTCTTGCGCCAAGGAAGAACGTCTGGTCATTGGCTCGGAGTGTACTTGGAACCTGACCTGGGCGCCAACTCATACAAGAAAGCTGGGGCAAATGTTTCTTCTTCTGTTCCTCTTGTCTGGTGAATAGTTCGGATTCTGCAGCTGCAAGCATGAGGCAAATGCTGCACGACCGGATTTCGCCGTCCTGGCCTCGCCACCATCTCCTTGCACGTTTTCGAAGTCATCGGCTGGTCCTCAATGCACGCCTTGGCATCGGAGACCCGAGAGACATTCAGTGACTCACGAGGACTGGACTGCGACTCAGTCAGACAATCATGCTCTCTTACTTCTCCTTGCTCATAAACAACATCACCTCAGTGTATCCACGGAAATTGGCAAGACAACCCCAACTCTCGACACAACTACATTGGAACGCGTTCCGACCTCCAATATTAAGCTTATACAACTCCTCTCGTTACTGCACCATGGAATCCGGCTACCTGACAGCAAAGATCGATCCAGGCGGGTCTGAACTCGTCAGGCGACCCAAGTCCACGCCCGTTGCAAGTCAGGATCTTTCCGACTACGACGCGAAGATGACTTGGGTCCGCAGTACCTTGAGCGATATTTTGCAATCACGGCTGAAGTTCTCTGATTCGCCGATCATAGACTGTGATCAAAGGATCCTGTCCTTACATCCCCGTCGCCAGTCGAGAGCGACATGGTGTACCAACGATCTTTATCTGTTGCTTGTTGGTGTTTGACTCGGGAAGGATATAACCAATCTCGCTGATGTCGGACAGATGTCTATCTACGAGCATTACGGCCCTACAGAGATGAAATTGGAGGGTCCGAATAACAACGGACTTTCCTGGATCAAGTTTCACAAGGTGCACCTGATACAACCCCACCTCTGTGCTCCGAGAAAGGACTGACAGAAACCAGCTATTTGATATCGAACACGGTCGCACGAAGCAAGTGGTACATGTCATCTGGATTAAACCTGGTGAAGTATGACTCCATGTACGCTCTTAGCTAGGCATAGTTGACCGCGATGCCTAGGCGCTAGTAAAACGCATCCATGAAAAGACAAAGGCTAAGGCGGAGCAACTTCAAGAGGAACTGCGTTTCCAGGGTTTCCCTACCTGTAGCAAAGGTACCTCCGCCGTCGAATCAACCCCCCACTCCACGAAAGGACTCCATCTTGAGGTTACTCCCGCTCCTGTATCAGACATTGATGTCGCGCCAACACGTGCCCACCCAGCTGCCGAAGCCCCAGCCGCTAATACCACTCTTACCACCGCTACAACTGCGCCTCAAACGCAGTGGGTTACAACTGCAGACACTTACACAGCAGGCACAGAGTTCGCCTCCGAAAGCAGGTGTCAAGTGCCCCATGTTTCCACAGATGGTGGTTTCGGGACCGGAAAATGGTCAGAGAGGGGTGATGACTCACTGCCTAAGAAAGCGAAGGATGAGGAATGGGGAATCATCTCCTGTGTATCCATGGATAGCATGGACGGAAGCTGGACATTGATCTTGGACGAAGATTTGGCGTGGTAAGCCGATCCACAAAGCCTAGAATCACTTTGCTGATGCCTTGGAAGACAGACTCAGGTAATTTGTAGTAAGGCTGTCGAGGTTCAACAGCCATAAGCACAGAAGATAAATATCTATCTATTTCATGGCCTTTTGGTTTAACGGAGTGGTCTAGGCGGGAACTATCTCATCCTCTGACAGCTCACATCTTGAATTCAAGGTCGTATTGAAGACGAGGAGATCGTAATACTTTTTAAATTTACTAGCTCCTTGAAACATACTTCATTAACACAGCGGTTTCACTGCCACGACTTCATATGACCGGCCGTTATTCGAGATTACGTTGTGGACCAATGTTTCCAAAGCGTCGCCTTGCCCCGGTGCAAGCAAGCGATCAAAAGAAGTGATCGGGACTATACCATTGATCAAGCAAACATCGTGATCATGGCGAGCCATACCTTCCTAGCATTTGTCGGCTACAGCCTAGAACTTCATATTCCAAAACAAAGAGCCTCCTCAGTCTCCTCTCATCTCCTCCTTCTTCCCTTCGAAATCCATCCTGTACGCTAGTGTAGTGGTCTGAAGCATCACTTGTGCTCCACATATCAAAACCGAGTCTATGAACCTGTGGCACCATCACGCCTATTTCAATCCTTCCTCAACCAATAGGACTAGCACTATCCTCGTTGTAAAGAATCAAAAATCAAAGATCACATCATAGTCGTTTAGCTATCTAGAAATCTATACAGCCATCAACAGCACTTCTATTTATAACGCTGAGACGATGTGCGAGTACTATACAAAGAAGCTTGCGTACGGGCAGCATTATAGCGTTTGTTAGATTTAATTCTCACTGACTTTACAATTTGCTTTAGTGAGGTCAATCAAAGCGGTGGTATGTATCTTGATCAACTTTTATGAGGTATGACTGCAATATCCATCACTTTCTCTCGTTTGTACTGACGCCTTGAGGCTGACTAAAATGTATGCTGCAATCCCGTAAATCTTCGATCGTTACAGGGTTGAGAATAGACTGCTAAATTTTCTTTATATCTGTTATTCGTAGGCGATCATGGTGCGTCAGCTTTGGTTCAAGGTAGATATCGAGGGTGATTATGTAGTTACATTACCTGTAGAGGCTAGAGTGCTTCGTGATGCACCTTTCGAGGGAAAATCTGATTTGTTTGGCCTGCGTCTATGAATATAATTCGGATGTAGCTTTTTCTTGAGCCATACTCTTCACAAGTCATAGCTCTAAATTGTTGTACGTTGTCGAATCATTAGGTCTGTTTGAGACTGTGGAAGTCTTCAAAAGAAACAGGGTGGAGCTGGATTAGTGGACTAGATCAGGAAGTGTTTCGGCAGTAGGCACTCTAGAGTATGGGAGATGACGCTGTGAGTGACATAATCTTGGAAATCAGCCTCAGTCCTATATGCTTGGCATTGAATATAGCCAACATGTCCATAAATGAGCATCCCAGGCGTTTTACCATGCATTCTATAATATTGGGAGATTGCAAGCGGGCATGGAGATCGGAGGAGGGTTGGAAGGAGTGGGTCGTACTTTTGGGTGCCAGGTGCGAGTTGGTACTAGAGTGAAGAGGCTATGATCTAGGAGGTCACCTATGGTGCTTCAGCTGAGGGAGAGAATATGAGTCTTGTAAAACATAAGTTTGGGAATGTTATGGTGCGCATGAGGGATTGATGAACTTTGCGGCACATTGGTGAGGAGCAAACGCTTTTCTTGGTAGACGATCTTCACGAGGCTTACTAGATTGCCAAGAAAGCGTAAGTACTTACGAAGAGTTCAATTAGAAAGTGCGTTACTCTTGAACCCGGAATGATGTACATCTAGTTGTTCCTCATTCATGATGCTCTCCAACGTCCATTGTTCTTTCCAATCCGTGATGTCCATACTCTTTAAAACTCACCCCTTTGGCTCAATTTCCATCGAAGGGGAAGTATTCTGGTTAGAATCCTTTTGCCTACGTTCACGCCGCGAACCTTTATGTAAATTGGGGGTGAGACTGTAGGCAAAGGGGTGGTAATTCTGGAACTTCCCTTCCGAGGACTTTGTACTCATCTCCTCGCTGTCATCCTCCTCGCTGTCCCCCTCGCTGTCCTGCTTGTCCTTAAGGAGCTTGTGGTTTGGCAGCACTAAAGCCTTAGATCCTGGAGGCTGGTAGTACCAAAAGCGGATTTCTGCAGCGACCTCTGTTTTACGAAAATTGAACATCTCCGTATGTTCCAGCACCTTGTGCACGTCCTTCTTTTGTTCCCCAGTCAAACTGATGCCCGGCCATTCACTCAACTCGGAAAACTCCCATTCTTCCAAAGGCGCAATGGCTTCTCGAATGCCAGAATACATGTAAGCGTTCGTACCGGGGTAGTCTACAGCAACAGCGACAATAACGATGGTGTCGCGGACTTTCAGTTTCTTCAGAGAGTCCATTGTGGAAGACGAACAGCCACGGTATTCGGCCGACCCCAAGGCATAAAGTAGGATGTCCTTGTCCTCACCCGAGAGGCCGTACTCAGTAATGGAGGAGAGCAGATGTAGGGTGAACGATTGAAGCAAGGGGGAATTAGTTGAGATTTTATTAATGCATTCTGCGACTCGGCGATCCGCAGCTTCTTCGATCCCGACTTTCGGACATTCGCAGTCCTCTCCAATGATTTTATTAGGGCAAAGTTGCATGCGCTCCAGATCTTCCTCGTATTGGTCGTCGAGACCGAGGCAACAGAAATCAATACTGATGTGCACGAGGAGCGGAAGACGAATAGGGCTCAAAATGATCGATTCGGTGGGTTCCCGCCAGCTCATGGAGAAGTGTATGCGAGCTGCTCGGTAGAAGAATGGTACGGCTTCCTCGTGAATGGCATAGCACGTCAATAGTAGAGCCGTCGCTGATGTTGAGGGTGCCTGCGGTTCACAAGCGCCGACTACTTGCCTTCTTAAACGAAATGTTGAGCAAGGAAAGACGCGACCGTATACGCCATGCCGAACTTCTGTAGGAAGCTGAAAGAAAGAGCTGGACTTGTTGCTCAGGTATGCTGCTGTCGAGGGCATGGTTGATGATTCGCCGTTGTCCTTGTGATAGATTGCAGCTTGTAACTTGGATTCGAGGAATGTACAAAGCGAAGATGGAATTGTGCTGTTGCTGTGTCTGTGTAGAAAATTGATGGAATTGTTCTTGGGTTGGGCGGTGCCAGACTGTCTGTCTACATACAGGCCATTGTCAGGCCTGGCGAGCCTGAGTATCTCAGAGGCGCCAAGCCGGGCGAGCGGCCAGCTAATCCTATTCAAGCTAGTATCACTGACTATGCATCGTTAGCGTGGCTTGGCTTGCTCTACCATAAAGTACCTAGTACAACATATGCCACCTCATGCCTCAACGATCTAATCGGCTCACCTCGAATGAGGCCAACAACGCGCTTGAAGAATCTCATCACCTGTTTAGAAGTCGCAATAAATGTGCTGGACGTGTGTGGTATCTCCGTGCCTTGGCAGCGGGCTACACTATATCACCATAGTGCGAATCAGTGAAGAGGGTGCCGAGGATAGGTTATTCGTACAAAGATTGCCATGCCATACGGATGGGGCCCCGCCGGATCTCATGCTATGTTCAGACATGGTAGCGGTGGACCGTTGTAGCTGCAAGGTTTGCTCGTGCGTCCTTGCATACAATGTCTGGGCGAGATCTGGAGATTGTGATAAGTTCGGTTACCACATTGGTCATCGCCGAAACTGATGTCCCATGAAGACATGGACGTCGAAATTCCCTTCGGAAGTAGATCGTAGCCATGAAAGCCTTGGGCTATTAAGGAGCAGTCTCTGAACCGTGCAGTTCTGCGAGACGTGCGTATGTTGATTGTCGAATTGGTCTGCGGATTTTGACCGTCGCTTGGCGACAATGTTGGTCGGGTCCGAAGGGAACTCATAACCTTGAGATCAGGTAATTTAGAGGAGAGTATCAGAGCTTCAAGAAAGAGCGGACGAATGATGTCGATCTACGCATATCTAGACAGAATCGATTGAATGGCGTGCCTCGAAAGTTTTGCGTCAGCCTTGAAAGTCGAATGTGCAAATGGAATACGCATGGTAAAGTAGTATAACAGGGTTTGGCCATGCAGTTAACAGATGACACTCAAAGAACCATATTGCTTAGGACCTGTTGCCGGTCTCCATTCTATTTCATGGCTTTTTCTCGGCTGAATTGTATAAGCCGCCAGGTGGATAAGCACAACTTATCTTTATAGGAGGGTGGGGCAACAATTCATTGTCATTATCATCTCCATTCAGAATAAGAGAGCATATTCGCTATATCACACGATGTTTTACAACAAGACGCATATTTCAGCTGCCAAGAACAACTACAGTATACCCGCCAAACGCCTCACCATGCTGCGTGCCACTGACCCGATACACGTTTGCCTTGCCGCTTCCAGGGTTGCCGTCCGTCGCGAGGAAGCCAACCTGTTGATTATCACCATTGACACTATGTGTATCACCGATAACGCCCGCAGCCTGC
>JAABUW010003437.1_pt1 | contig 22587 bp, 1 predicted proteins | sample 5560081 | NCBI WGS metagenome assembly JAABUW01 (sample SAMN10711882, study PRJNA513363) | rock metagenome | isolation source: Antarctica rocks | place: Antarctica: Victoria Land, Knobhead sud
TAAATAAATAAATAAATAAATAAATAAATAAATAAATAAATAAATAAATAAATAAATAAATAAATAAATAAATAAATAAATAAATAAATAAATAAATAAATATACTTCAAATTTATTATCGTTTCTATTATATAATTTTATTATTTATTTATAGTTTACTCTTATCGCTCCCGTAATCTCTCTACGAGAATAATAACTTTATAGATTAATAATATAATATAAATTCATAAAAAAATTAAATCTTTAAATCTTTCTATTATTTATATAGATAAAAATTAATAATTATTATTATAAAAATTAATAAGAATATATAGAGATATTAGAATTTATTATATTAAAAGTAGATATTAAAATAAATTTATATTATTAATATAATTATTATATTAATAAATAATATAAAAAATAAAATAAAATAATCTTTACGTTATTTAAATAGTAATAATTCTAATTAATATAAACTCTATAAATTATTTTAAAATCAACCTCGAAATTAATAATTAAATAATTAGAGTAAATAATTAATAGAAATAAAATATATTATATTTATATATATTTAAACCTTAAAAAATATTAATATTATAGTATATTTAGCGAATATATAATTACATATATAATTAATAAATTTTATAACTATATTATATAATTTAAATTAAGCCTTACCGCCCCCGTAATCTCCTTGCGGAGATGGCGACCCTGCCCCATATATGGCCATGTATGCGCGCATGCATGCCCCATTGCTGCCCCATTGCTGCTCCCATGGGGCCCATGTATGCCCCCATATATGGCTATGTATGCGCGTATGCATGCCCCATTGCTGCCCCCATATATGGCCATGTATGCGCGCATGTATGCCCCATTGCTGCCCCCATATATGGCCATGTATGCGCGCATGCATGCCCATTGCTGCCCCATTGCTGCTCCCATGGGGCCCATATATGCCCCCATATATGGCTATATATGCGCGTATGCATGCCCCATTGCTGCTCCCATGTGGCCTATGTATGCGCGCATGCATGCCCTATTAAGTGGTACAAAGATTAGGACAATTAGGAAAGCGGTAAAACGCCAAGCCTTATACCTAATTTGGACACTTTAATTTTAATTCGGGTTCCTAAATAAAGAACTCTAATAAAGAAAAATTTATAATAAACCGAATTATTAAATCTAACACCGGCGATAATATTAAATAAATATATTCAAAGGAGAAGAGTAATAAATATAAAACTAATATTATTAATTCTTTATATAATAAATATAAAACTAATATTATTAATTCTTTATATAATAAGATTATTTATTAATATTATAAAATAGAAGATTATATTAAATCTAAATATCCCGACCTAGATAAACTAGTTATATATATCGGTATAATATTAATAAAAAATAATTTAATTTAATTTACGCCTCGGAAGAAAAGTAAGAAAAATAATTAATAAAAATATACTTTTTAATTCTTTCTAAGGATTAGATTACTTTTTAGAATAAAGTTAAATAATTTATTACTTTAATTAATTCTAAAGCGTAGATTAATTTAATTTAATAACGGTTTATTATTAAAAATAATCTAAAATTTTATAATACTACTTTACTATTAATTAAATTAATTAGCGGGTAAAGTATATATTATTATAACATATATTAATTAAATTATTAAATAGTCGATAATTAAAATTAAGGGTATAAATATAGTATTTTATTTTATACTATAAATCTTAAAGATTTAAACATTATTCTAAATATATTTAAATTACGTTAATTAAAGATATTAATTAATTCTAAAGCGGATTAATAACGATTTGAAATTAATTCTAATAATTTATAAATTAAGGAACCGGTTAAATTTACTAATAATTTTAAAAATAAACCGAATATATTCGCGGTCGTATATATTATAATAGCGCGAAGTAAATAGAAAGAACTTCTTAACCTAAAGATTCTTAAAGAATTTATAATATTTTATAATATTTTTTTAAATAAGAAAGCGAGTACCCTATCTATTTTTAAATAAAGAAACTACGTTATTAAAATAAAAATTAATAAAGAACCACTTTATAAGTTTCTTTATAATTTATTTTAAACTAAACTATTAGAGTTATAATATTATTTAGAATCTTTACTCTATAAAGACTAGATCCGTTATTTAATCTTTTTAACTAGAGTATTTATTCTCTTTATATTTAAAAAGAATAATAAATTATATTTTTATATTAATTACTAGAGCTTAACGCGGTAAATATTAAAAATCGATAATTATTACTTTTAATTACCGAGATACTAGACCGCTTATACGGTTTTAAAATCTTTACGAAGTTAGATTTTAAAAATACTTATTATAAAATTTAAATTAAGGAAAGCGATAAATAAAAAATTATTTTCCGAATTTACTATAATTATTTCGAATATTTAGTTATACCTTTTAGGCTCGTTAATATACCTACGATATTTTAAATTTATATTAACCGTACGTTTATAAATTTAATAAATATAATATACGTAGTATATTTAGATAATATCCTAATTTATAGTATTAAACCGGCGGAGTATTAACGGTATATTAAATAAATATTTAAATAATTATATTAATTCTAGCTATTTATTAACTTTAAGAAATACTAATTTAATACCGAAATAGTCGAGTTTTTAAATTTTATTATATTTATTAATAAAGTAGTAATAAACCCGGAACGCGTTAAAATTATTAAGGAATAACTTTAACCGAAAATTTATTAAGAGGTATAAATCTTTTTAGGCTTCGTTAACTTCTATAAATAATTTATCTATAATTATTTTAATATAACTATACTATTTACTAGTCTATTTAAAGATAGTAAAGTAGGTAAGAAAATAAATCTATTAAAATAAATAAACGGCGCTACGAAAACGTTTTAGATTTTATAAAATATATTTATAAACGCGCCTTTTCTATATTATTATAATCTAATTAAATAATTATATATAGAGATAAATACTTCTAACTTTAACTTTAATTTTATATTATTATAATAGAATAAGAATAATTATTAATACTTTATAATATTCTAATCACGGAAATTAAATCCTCCGAAATAGAATTATAAAATCTATAATTAAGAATTACTCATTATTATAGTAGTAATAAAATAATAATAATATTATCTAGAAAATAACTTTTATTATATTAAAGTCTAGATTTATTATAATAATTTAAAAGATTTTATAAAATAGAAGGAGCTAAATTTTAAATAGGCCCGTTAAGTATTTAAATTAATTTTTTATAATTTTAAAATCTTTTATCGGGCGGGAAAATTAAATCTTATTAATATATTATCGCGGCGTTTTAATTATAAGAGAGTATCACTGTTAAATACTAAATTATTATTAATACTTTAGAATAAATTTACTCTTTAGATTAGTAGTTAACTAGAGGAGAAAAATAACGAAGTAAAAATAATTATAACTTTTACTTTTTAAATTATAGAGTTAAAAATAGTAATTTTAAAATAAGAGGTTATAATAATATTTAAAATTATATATAATAATCTTAAAAGATTTATTAAAATAGTAATTCGGGAATTATAAATTTATAATAATTAAGTAAACTCTTTTCGAACTAAAGCGAATATATTAAAGAACCGCCGTTATATAAAGAATAAAATATAGATTATAAACTTCGAGGGACTATTAAAATATAACGATTATCTTTATATATTAAAGAATAAAACTCTAAAAGAAGAGTTTATAAAGAGATATTATAATAATTCTTTAATAGGTTATTTTAGCGCTATAAAATTATATAAATTATTTACCCGAAAATTCTTCTAGGAGGGTAACTTAAAGTAAATTATTAATTATATTAAAATTTACGATATATATTAGCGGACGAAGGCGCCCCGATATTATTTATATAACGAATGAAATTCGCTTCCTATTACTATTTAGCCTTAGAAGGAGATTTCTATAAATTTTATAATTAATTTACTATTTAATAAATATAGAGATACCGTTTATAATACTATCTTTATTATTATAAATCGATTTATTAAAATAGTTAAATATATATTTATAATTATTAAAATTAATACTATTTAAATAACGGAAGTATTTTATTTTAAAATTATTTACCGCTATAATATACCTAATAGTATTATTAGTAATAGAGGCTCTATTTTTATAAATACCTTCTAGTTAATTATATATTTTTGTTCGAAAATTAAGTAATACCTAAATAGTACCTTTTACCTTTTAATAAATAAGTAGATAAAGTATTTAAATTAAATACTAAAATATTATTTACGTATATTTATTAATAATAAATAAATTAATTAGGTTAGATTACTATTTATAGTAGAATTCTTAAAAAATAATAATTAAAGTACCGCCGTCGGAACGACGTTATTTTTCTATATATATAATTATTATCCTAAAATCCGTTAAGAGGTCGAAGACGACTCTTAAGAGAAAAAAATATTAATTATAAATAATAAAATATAATAATTATAAACTCTAAAGAATAAAATTATAGAATATTTATAAAGCGCTATTAAATTCTAAATTAAATAATATAATAAAATATATAAACTATAAAGTTATAAGATTAGTGATTTAATTATATTAATAATAAAGAATCTAAAGTAAAAGCGCCTAAATAAGAAATTATTCTATAAATTTATAAGGCTCTTTAGAATTATTAATAAAATAAAAGTATAAATTTACCGCCTATTACTACTTTCTATATATAGAATCTATAATACCTTTTATATATTATTATTTAAATTATATTATCTTCGCGATTACGTTAATACGGCGGAATCTTTTATATAAACCCCCGAATTTATTAATAATAATAAGTTATAGGAGGTAGAAGAGGTAATCGATAAAATTAAAAATAAGAAAAATATCTAGTATAAAGTTAAATAAACTAGTTAGGGCGAAGAATATAATTAAGGAGTTTATTAGTACTAGTAGATTAATTAAAGTCTTTAAATAAGCGAGTAGTAAACGTAAATATATAAATATAACTAAAAAGATTACCTAGTTATAGAAAATAATAAGGCGGAGTAAACGGAGCCGATATTAAAAGTAAATATTACTATTTTTATATTAATATTTATATAACGGATATTCTCTTTTATATTTATAACTTTATTATATAGTTTTAAGGTATAACTAAATTTAATTTATTATTAAAACTATTTATATATAATAGCGATAAGATATCGTATTTATAAAAATACTTTTACTTTAAATATAATTTATATAAATATCTAAAATATATTATTAAATAATATATTTAGGTAAATTTAACTAGCGCCGATTTAAGAAAAAAAAGAATTCGATATTACTACTATATTATATAAAAGATTTAGTTACTATCGGAAATCTTAGAAGAAAATATAATATCTTTAATATAATCTTTAAATTCCCGTTTATACTAGTAGAAACTCTCGGTTTTTTTTTTAAAACTTTATTTATCGCCTTTAATTCCTTAATATATTAATTCGCCGCCGTTAATTAATTCTATAAATTAACGATTATAGTAGAGATTTATTTACTAATTATTATTATTTTACAATATACTTTATACTACTAGGTAATCTCTTTATTTATTAATTTATATTTACGTTCTTCTTTAAGAGTCCTATTATCGTTACGAGTATATTAATATATAAACCTCTTTACTTTCCTTTAGAAAGATTTAAAGATCTATTATTATTAATATATATTATTTTAAAACTTATAATTATAATTTACTTTTATATAATAGTCGATTCCGTAGTAATTAATATATTATAGAATAGAGTAGAGATTACTTTCTCTTCTCTTTCCTTCCCTAAAGAAAGGGGAAGAGAAAAGAAGAGATAAATTTAAAACTATTCTCTTTCCTAAACTAGGGAAGAGAAGGGATTCTTTATTATTTTCTTCTTTCCTTCTTAATAGGGCTGGCCCTATTAAGTTTATATATATACGTATATATACTTTATTAATTAGGATAATAATTAATATAAATTATAGATATCTTTAGAGTCGCTAATAACGTTTTATTAATTATATTAATTATTATTCCTATTAATAAATTATATCTACGCGTATCTTTAGGGTTATTATAGTAACGATAATATAAATAAAATATATTAAAATTTAATAACGCGATTAAATAGACTAACCTTTATATTACCCTCGATTTAAATAATTAATATATACTATAATATCCTAAAACGACGAATCGTAGTTATTTATATATTAATCCCTAATCGGTATTCTCTATATATAAAATCATATTAATCTTTATATTAAACTCTTATTAAAATCTTTTTCTTTAACGAAACTCCTTCTCGCTTTAATTATTAATATTTATTTACCCGCCTAATATTTTCGTTAAAATCTTTAATAATTTAATATCCTTCGCCTATAAAATAATATAGTTATTATATATAATATATAAATTAGTTATTAAATAATATAAATTATAATCTATCTAGGGATAATATAGGAAATAAATTTATTAAAGAATATATATATTAAATAACTTTCTATAACTTTTTATAAAGCGTTAATTATATTATTCTAAAATCGTATATTTTTAAAAAAGTTTTAATAATAGATCTTATAGATTAAATATAAAAAAAGTACTTTTAGAATTAATAAATCGAAAATCTTTTAATATCTTCTAATTTCCCGGAGTATTTTCGCTAATAAGAATTAGTACTTTACTTAGGATAAAAGTAATTAAAAATAATATAAAACTTACTACCGGGCTTTATATATCGTCGGGTAGATATAAAAATCTAATTTATTCTTCTCTACTTCTTCCGCTTAGTCTAAGAGATACGAGAAGCGACTTTATATAAAAATTTATTAAATATTAATCTCGTAGTAGTTTTATTATTAAATAGAGGTTAAATTCATAAAGAACTAATACTCGAGCCCTCTCTATTATTTTATAATATTATTTAAATTAATTAGAGGCCTTTTTCTTTCCCTATTTATATATATTAATATAATATTTACATAGAATTATAAAGGGGAAAATACGTATTATTTCTAATTATATTTATAATTTCAAGTTTACCTTTAAGTTTACTTTTGAATTTATTTTTAAATTTAAATTTCTATACTTTAGAGGCTTTATAAATAATTAAAGGTTAATATAAAGATTATAATAAAGCCGGAAAGGAGATAATATATTCATTATTTTATAAAGTCTTTAGATTTCTTTAAGGCCGGTTACGTTTATTAATAATTATATCTAGATTTATAAATTAATATAAAGATTAGAATAAAGCTAGGATATATAATAAAATAATAAATATTTACTTTTAATTATATCCTTAATATTCTATTCCTTTATAGGCTCTTTATTTTTTATTATTTACTAACTTTCTATTTAATAAATAGTCGCGGTATTAAATTCTAATTTAATATTACTCCTAAATTATCGACGAGTACTAAAAGATATTATATTAATATCTAATAATATATTCGATTATAACGGATCCTCGTTTATATCCGAGTCGATTTCCGATTCCTAGAAAAGATATTCGAATTTTTTATTTAGATAATTTCTATATACTCCGTTAAAGTATTTATAAATATATATTAAATTTCGGTCTAAATAAAATATATACGACCTTAAACTTAAATTACTTTAATTATTAAAATTATCCTTATCTTAATCCTAATTTATTTCTAGTATTATAAAACTAGTTTAATTTAATTCGTCTAGTTCTTTTTATAATACCGATTTTCCTTTTTTATTTAGATTTCTTAACGGTATTAATATTTCTTTATTCTTTATACGCCCCTCTTCTTTATCCTTATTTTTAAGAATATAAAAGAGTTTATTCTACTAGTAGTACTAATACGTATTAATTAAATTAAAGTTACTATATAAGTATAAATAATAAATAACTCGACGCTCGTATTCTATATAAAACTAATTTAATTCTAAACTACTATTATTATTAAACTAGTTTTTACAATTATACCGATTATTATTTTACGTTATTTCGCGGGATATTAATAAAGTATTTAATATAAATAACGAATTAAATAGTTCTCGATTTTATTAATCTCGAAAAAGTATTTAAAAGCGATTTTTATAAATAAAATTAAAGATATTATATCCTATTCCTCCGACTCCTAATAATTAAAGTACGGTCTATTATATTTTATATATTTCGTAAATATAATTTACTTTAAGATTTATATTAATAATTTTATTTATAATTAAAAATCTACTATAAGGTTTAGTCCCGAATAAAAGATTTATAATTTAAGCGATTATATTTAATAAATTCGATTAATATAATTTATTTTAATCTTTATCCTAGTAATTTTACGTTTATATTAAATATATCCGATATTATAAGAACTAGTTTTTCGGATCCTAGCTTAGGCGATTTATAGCTCCGAGATTACTAGATTTAAAATATATAATTAATATTTATTATCCTAAAACCTATCTCGGCGATATTATTTTTTTATTAAATTAGTTTTAAGATCTATCGCCCTTAAGAGGAGGTATTTACTATATTAAATATATATAATTAATACTATTAATAATATTATTAAGAGTAACGACTTTATTTATTTAACTTCGAAAGAAAATATAGGAGGTATTTTTTATTAATCGAATTAATATTATTTATCCTAATCTTTATCTTAATAATTATACTAAATAATAACTAAATTTATAATACTATAACTACGATAATTAAATATATTATTAAATAGTAGTAAAATTTAATTTAAATCAAACTTACTTAAAGAGATAAATATAGAGATAAATATAAAGATAATAATAATTAACTAGGTTATTAGTAATTAATTATATCGATCTTTATATATATAATATACTAAAAGTAATTTCGAATTAAGATTAATACTTTTCTAATATCGTAATTAATATAATTTAAATATAGAGGAAAGTAAAGTAGAAGATAGTAAGAATAATCGGATTTATAATACTAAAAGAGGGATTCTTAATTATTATTTATTTTATTTTATTTTTCGAAGTTATATATTTTCGTTAAAGACCTTTATCTTTCTACGAGCTCTAATATCGTAATATATTAATATATAAACTAATTATTCGTACTATTATTAAACGATTAATTAGATTATTTTATAATAAAATTATAAATATTTATTTATTAATTAATCCCTTTCGGAATCTATTATTTAAATACTTTATATTAATCTTTATATTAATTCTTAAAAAAGATTTTATCTCCTAGCGAAACCTCTTTTTACTTTAATTATTAATATTTATTTACCCGCCTAATATTTTCGTTAAAATTTTTAATAATTTAATATCCTTCGCCTAAAGAGTAATATACTTACTATATATAATATATAAATTAATTATTAAATAAATTAGATTTTAATTTATTTAGGGATAATATAAGGAATAAATTTATTAAAGAATATATATATTAAATAATCTTTTATAGTCTTTTATAAAGCGCTAAATATATTACTCTAAAATCGTATATCTTTAAAAAGATTTTAATAATAGATCTCGCGGACTAGATATAAAAAAAGTACTTTTAAAATTAATAAATCGAAAGTCTTTTAATATCTTTTAATTTCCTAGAATATTTTCGTTAATAGAGATTAATATCTGAATTAGGATAAAAATAATTAATAATAATATAAAATTTATTACCGGGCTTTATACGTCGTTAGGTAGATATAAAAATTTAATTTATTCTTCCCCTTCTTTTTTTTAAGACTTAAGCGCGGTCTTTAAGTAAGAATTTAAATAAAGTTTTAACTATTTATATTCTTATAAAGATCTAATTAATAAATAAAGAGCCTTAAGATAAAGGCGTAACTAGTATTAATATCTAAAAATTAATATAAAATTTATAGTATATCTAGTATAAAGGAAAAACTTATAAACTTAAATACTCCTAGCGCTTTTATATATAGGGTTTTATACTTTAAGACCTTAATAAATTATATAAAATTAATAAAATTATTACGATAAAATTAAGATTAAGATAAATTATTTATTATTTTATTTTACTTTAGTTTTTCCCGAAGAATATCCACGTTTTAAAAAAGCTTTTATAATAACGGATTAATATAAAGATTATAATAAAGCTAGGATATATAATAAGATAACGAATCTTTATCTTTAATTATAGTTTTAGTCTTTTATATTTTATTCGCTTTCTCTTTCTTTTTTACTATTTTTTAATTTATTTTTAAATTCCTAAAAATTACCTAGCGAGTAGTATATATTTCTTTAATAATACTCTTTAAACGATCGAGAGGTATTTCGCCTATATTAGGTTTCGGTAGATTATTTTTATTAATATAAGGGATCTACTTTAGTTATTTATTCTTATAAATTTTATCCCGATTTTAATCTTAACCGGAAGGGTTTTAAATATCCTCTTATATTATTAAATCTTTTATATCTTAATTAGAATAAGAATAATCGAGTATAAAATAATTTAAATTATTCTACCGGTAGTTCTTATATCTTTAAAAGATAAAATTAACTTTTTTTAAATAAAAGTATAGGATACGCTCTTCTATATAATTTATATAAGATTTAATACTATCGAATTTAGGTTTATTTTAATTATTTAGAGCCGAATCGTCCTAATCTTTATCTTAATCGTTATTCTTTTAATAGTCTTCCGGGATTTTAAATATTATTAATTAAATCTAGATATTATTCGAGGAATTAACCGGATAAGGATAATAAAGAAATATATTCCCTATTTTATAATCCTTTCTTTCGATAATATATTCGTAATTATTATATTAGTATTTTTAGTATAATTATTAATATTTAGGATTATCCTTAATTTATTCGTATATATTATTATTATTTATATAGTTTATATAGTCTTTTAACCTTATTATATTATTATTATTATCGACGATCGCCTCGTTATCGTCGTTAATATTATTGTTATTTTTAATCTTAGTATCTTTACCCGAGTTATATTTATTATCTTCTATTTTATTTTTAAATATAGGTAGTTTATATAGTTAAATAAATATCGGTTAAATTATATTCTTTAATTTAGGGTAGATAAGCTAAGAGAATTAATCTAGTATATTTAATTAATTCGTATTAACGATATCGTCGAAATCGATTTATTCTTATATAGGACCGAATAACTACGATTTATATATTTTATTAAAATTATTTATCTTAATATTTATACCGTAAGATTTACCGGAAAATTAAGGTTATTTTATATATTTTCTATTCTAAAGCCCTAATATTTAGGCGATTATTATAGACTTTATTAATATTATTTATTTTAATCTATATCCTAGTAGTCTTACCCCCTTATATAGTAGATTAATTACTCTATAATTTAGGAGCTAAGGAGTTATTTTCTATAAATTAAATTAATATTATTTATCCTAATCCTAATCTTTATCTTAATATACTTATTTAGTGTTTTAAATATTAATAATTATAGGATTATAATAGTTTAATATCTTATTATCTTATAATTTATTTTTATTTAATTTTACTTTACTTATAAAAACTAAAGTATAAATAAATATAAAGAAGATTATAATTAATTAAATTATTAATAACTAAATATACCGGTCTTATATATATAAATATATTATATAGTATTTTAAATTAAGATAAATACTTTTTTAATAGCGTAATTAATATAATTTCGGTATAAAGGAAAATAAGATTATAAATAAATAGAATAATCGGATTTATAATATTAAAAACGGGATCCCTAATTATTATTTACTTTAATTTTATAATAAAAAATTATACTCTTTCGGTAACGACTTCTATATTAAAATAATCTCTTATCCTATTTTATACTAATAAATTATAGTATTAATTATAGTAATTATAAATAATTAATAGATTATTCTAAAATAAAATCGAAAGTCTAAAAGTTTATAATTAAGTCCAAATTTCATAATAAAAGTAACGATATTAATTTAATTAATATAAAGATTAAGATAAATATAATAAAATATTAACTTTTAGATATTAATTATAATATATTCTTACCTAGTATATATAGCCTTTAATCGCCGTATAAACTATATATCCTTCGGGGCTATAATAATCCGCTTATTATAAATTATATAAAAATTAATTATTACGATTAAAATTAAGATTATATATTTATAAAAATAATATTAAATTATTTATTTATGAGTTCTTTAATTAATATCGCCTCTAAGATCTTTTATAACGTGTTTAGACTTATAGACTATATACGAAAATAATATTTATAAAAGGTATATATAACTTCGCGTATAAAGCGCGTAAAGAGTAGTTTTAAAATTAAAAGATTAATAATCTTTTAAAGAAACCTAATTTCTTATAGAATAATAATTAAAGAGTTAAATTAAATAGTAATTTAATTATAAAGATCCTATTAATTACTACTCTTTAATTTTTTATTTTATATCGCGATTTTCTTTACCTAGAGTTTCTTTATATATATTTTTTATATACTAGGTACTTTCCTCGCTATTTTTAAATTCCGTTATATTCTTAATAATTAAGGGCTTTAATTTACTCTCGCGTTATTATTAAAATTATCGAGTAATTTAAGATTAATATCGGTTATATTTCTATTAATAATTAAAGGTATAACTATTAACTTAAATTAATAAGGATTTAATTAAATCTTGAAAACAATTTCTAAAGGAGGGTTAAAATATTAATTTACTATATATTTAAAATTACTTTTTAACGGGATATTAACCTAAAACGTATAAAATAAATATAAATCTATCTTTATAATCTTCTTATCCGGTATTAATATAATTAAATTATAACTACCGTATATAGCGTACCTCTATAAATTATATAATTATAAAAGAGTTAATAATTTCTTTTATTTTCCTACTTTCTTTACTAGTTTCTAAAATACGTTTCTAGAATATTTTAAAATAATAACTTCGTTATTAATAATTCTAAATCTAATAATTAATATTCTTTTACTTTTAATTTAATTATTTAAGATAATTTTTTATAAAGAGCTTAACGACTAAAGATTCCGATAAATATTATTATATATATATAACAGAAATAGCTATCGTTTTTCTCGAATAATTTTATAAATAAGAGTAGTATCGTACCTAAAAAATTAAGTAAAAAAATTAGAAATATAAAGATTATATATTTAATTTCTTTTAAATATCGCCTAAACTAGCTCTAGAATAAAAGTTCTTTTATAATAATATTATAGTAGGTATAAAGGAGCCGAGAAATATTTATAAAAAATATAACCGAATAATTATAAGGATTAATACCTAGAATAATATAAAAATATATTTTATATTAAATTAATATAAGAGGAAAGCTTTATATTTAAATATAAAATCGATTTAAACTATATTATTCTTTAGAGACTAGGTATATTCTAACCCGCTTAATATATAAATATAAAAATTAATATAAATATTTATAATCCTAATTATAGAGAAGTAAAAGAAAGATTAATATACTATAATTTAAAAGCCGAGAAATATTATTTAAAGACTTCTCTAAATTATTTATATAAATAATTATCGGGTTTAGACTCTCTTTACGATTTATTAATAATATTAATATATAACGAGTATTTAAATATACGAACTCGTTAATTACTCTCTCTTTTATATCTATAGTTAAAATTATATTATAAAGAAATATAACGATATTTAAAATTAACTCCTTCGGAATTTATTTAATAACGATATAAAAGTTATTATAACGCTAGATTTATAATTTTCTAAAAACCGATAAAGTTATATAATTATAAATATATACTTTATTAACTAGCGATAATAATACTACGAGGTACTCCTTATTTTTAAATATATAAAGAGAAAGTATAATAATATTAACCTAGCCTCGTATCTAAAAATTATTATTTATTATTATAAATTAAAGAATATTAATTACTACGGATAATATTCTTAATAATAATAATATATACTAAACCCTCGAAATTATATTACCGGAGGAAAAGGCCTAGTTTTTAATTATAAAAAAGGAATTAGAAAATAAAATCCGCGATTTCTATAATAATTAAAATACTTTTACGAATACCGGAATTCACTATATTTTATATATTTTATATATTATTTAACTAGGTTTAAAAGAACTTTTTAAAATAATTAAAATCTTATTAATAAATAAAGACTTTTAGAAGGATTAAGACGATAAAATAAATAAATAAAAACTTTCTAAAATAAAGAAAGAACCTAGGATCCCGTTTATTTTAATAAAAGTACTTCTATATTTTAAATAATATATTAATCATTATACCGATATCTATTTCTCTATTTATATTAAAGAATATAAATTCGTAAAGTCTTTATTTATCTTAATAAAAGTAGTTGATAGTATAAATACTTTTAGGATATTTAAAAGTAGTTAAATAACGAGAAATATTAATTAACCGGGCCGAATTAGATATTAAAGATATATAATAAGAAATATCGAAATAAATTTATAATAATAAAACTCTTCTAGGATATAGCGACTAAATAAGATTTAATTTATTATATATTAATCCGCGCCCTAAAGTTAAGGCCGGCGTTAAAGGAATTTTTCCGTAAATAAACGGAATAACTATAATTAAATAAAAATAAATAAATTTAAATAAAATACCTTATCGAACTTTATAAACTATTCTATTAATATATATATATAATAGGTATATTATATATACCGATTATTTATATAACTTTTTCGGTTTATAATACGTTATTTAATTATCTTAAAAGTAAAGAAAAAAAGTTTATAAAGAAGATTACGCCTTAAAAGAAATTTATATTAAAGAGTCTAAAAAAGGCGTAGGATAAATTTAGTTAATATTATTTTTAAATTTAATTAACCTTAGGCGGGTTATATAATATAATAACTCTTTTAAAATTAATTCGAAAGATAATTATATTTAAAGACTAAAAATAAAATAAAGAGACTAGGTAAAAGTAAAAGAATTTTTATTAAAAATAATTTAAAGAGTAATTCGACCGGCGCCCGTAAATTATTTAATAAAAGAAAATCTATATTAAAAGAAATATTAAAGTAAATAGTCTTAAATATTTAATTAAGGGTAAAAATAAAACGTTATCGAACCCGAGAAATCGGAGTAAAGAATTTCGAAAATATCGGGAAACGAGTAAATCTTTTATTTATACTAATCTTTATATCGATAAATATATTCATTAATTATATATAGTTTAAAAATTCTATAGTCCTAAAACGTTTTTAATTTTTATAATCTTTAATTCTTTTTAATTTAAAGAAAACGAAGTAATAGTATTTTAATAAAATTTAAATTATAAAGAAATAATAACTCTTAAAAAGTACGAAGTAGATATATAAAGACGAGACGAGGCTATAATAAAAAATAATAATAACTTTATAAATATCGAAAATAAAGGCGGGTATAATAATCTTATAAACGAAGTTATTATTTTAAGACTTAATAATAAGGATAAAAAAAATAAAGAATCTTTAATTTTAATTATTAATTTAATTTATAATTAAAGAAGAGTTAAAGAATCTAGCCTCTAGGTAAAAATTTATAAAATAATATAAATACGCGTAAAAACTATATTAATAATAAAAAGATTTAGGAAAGTAATTTAAAAGTTAAAATTTCCGGGTATTAAATAAACGGGAGTAATTTAAAATATATATATTCTATTTAAGACTCTACGTCCAGTTATTTAATATAGAGGAAGAAATCGAATATAAAATTATTCTTTAAACCGGAGGTAATTAATAGGCTTAAAGAGTTAAAAAATAAATAAATAAATAAATAAATAAATAAATAAATAAATAAATAAATAAATAAATAAATAAATAAATAAATAAATAAATAAATAAATAAATAAATAAATTATATTAAAATTATATAAAGAATCTAGCTTTATTTTAAAATCTTTAAAAGATTATAAAAAGACGAGTAGAGTTTCGAACTATAAAAGGAGTTAAAAGAGATATAAAGAGTAAAGATATATAATATAAATCGAATAAAGCTAGTATAAAAATTAATATAATTCCGATTAAAAATTTTATAAACTAGGTATATTAAATATTTAAATATATAATTAAATACACTCTTTACGTTTATATCTAGAATTTTATTCGATAATATAATCTTCTTTTAATTTAAAGAGGGCCTTAAAAATACTTTTTAATTTAATAATTTATATTATCCCCTTCGAAATCTTCTTCTAATCTTTAGAACGAATAATATCCTTCGCTTTTTTTATAACTTAAATATACTCCGGCCCTAATATTATTCTAAATACTTTCCGCGCCGAAATTAAACGGTGAATTAATTTTTAAATAAATATCTTTTACTAGAATCTCTTTAATAGAAAGATAAGACGAAAGTTAGGTTAATAGGATTTCACTACTTTAAAGAGTTACGAAATTAGTTAAAATAAAAGAGAATAGAGGTAGTAGAGATAGGATTTAAGGTATTAAAATAAAGAGTAGATTATTAACGCGTTTTAACCCGATAAAAACGTCGTAATAATAAAATAAAACTAGTAATTAAACGAGAGGGTATAAAGAGAGTATAAAAACTTTAGAAAAATTAATAATAATTATAATAAAGACTATAAAAGATATAGAATATAAAGAGGTATAATAGATAATATATTATAAATTATAACTAATATAGATCGCGCTAGGAATAATTCTTAATTATATATAAGAATTAGTAAAAAAGCGTAGGCTCTAAAAGATCTAAATAAACTCGTTAAAATAAAAGATTTAAAAACTTAGAGCGAGGAGTATATTTATATTATTAATATAAAGTTAAACTAATACTACCCGTAGATATATATTTATTTTATCGAGATATATAATCGAAACGAACCCTCCTCCCCTAGTAATAACGACTAGCGCGAAAGCGAAGTAATTAATAATTAGGATAAATAATATTAAGGCTAGAGGATAATTTAAAAAGGTAATTAATTTTTAATTAATTAAAATATTCCGGAATAGAGTTTACTGGGTAATAGAGTCGATTATCGGAGTAAAATAAATAATAAAAAGAGACTTCGTTTTATATTATATAATAATAAAGGTAAAGTAAAAATTAGAGAAAATAATTAAATAAATAAAAAATATTAACCCCTCGGCGAGAGTATTAAGATAAATCTATATAATAATAATATATAGTATAAGAAAGAAGGCCGTCGATATAAATAATTAAAAAATAATAATAAAGATATTAAAGAAAAATAATTATAAACTATACCTAAGATTAAATATTATAAATATAAAATAATTAGGATTCGCTTTTAAACTAGACGAATACGATTATAAAAAGAAATATTTAATACTCCTTTTTAAAATCCCGGACCTAGATATAATAAATAAACTAGTAACGGACGGGTTTTTAAAAAACGAATAATTATTATTATATAAAAAATAAGAGAGAATAAGTAACCCGAGATAGTATTTTAATTATTAGAGGTACGGCTATATAGCCCTAATTTATAAAAACTAGCCTAAATATAGGATATATATAGAATTTTATTAATTATATAAATATAATATTAAAAGCCCGAAGGAAAAGCGTTATACGATTTACTCTAGATATTATAAATCCTAGAGTAGAACGTACCTAGTTAGGTAAAAAGAAATATACCGAATCTAATAAAAATTAGAGAATAAATTTAAGTAATTCGCGATATTATTAAAAATAATAACTTTAAGCTCCTAGGTATAATTAATTAATAATAAATTTATATTACTACCGGCTAGGAGTATAAAGAAGAGGAAAATAATAACGAATATAATTAATAAAATTTAAAACGCGGTTATTATACCTAGGAAAATAAAGAGGCCGAGATAAAATAATAAATTAATAATAATATTTAGGTAAATAATTCTTTAGGTTTTAAATAACTTTTTAATAATAATATTCGATTAATTAAACGAAAACTAGTTAGAATTAATACTACTAAATAATTAAAAAATAAACGAGGAATTTACGGAAATAATATTAATATATAATAAATTATAATACTTAATTTAAAGTTATATAGTATAATATTAAAAAGGAATCGAAGTTAATAATAATATAATATTATAATATATTCTAGTTTAAATATTATAATAAGGGTATTCTAGTATTAACCCGAATACTCTACGCCGCTCTTTTAACTTATTAGTATATACCTTTAATATTATAATAATATTCGGGCTACGCTTCTAGACTAGTTACCTAAAAGTAAATTATTAAAAAAAGTTATATAAACTCTACTTTAAAGTCTTAATTATATTAAAGTAAAGTATTCGAATATTAAAAAATTCAAATTATTTTCGGCTCTTGGCGCTACGGCGCTAGAATAATTAAATTTCGAGGGATTTTTTAAATTAAAGGTATTTAATTAATTTTATAATTAAATTAATTAGAGTTCGTAAAATATATTTATATATATATACTCGGGGTTACTTCTTTAAAGCTCTAATAATATCTATTTAAAAACTTTAGAAACTATTAATAATACCCGTTTTAAAGACTCTAGAAACCGCTAGTAGTATTTATATAAAACTTTAGAAAAGTCGTATTTATATATACTCTAGAGGTACTCTTTAAGGGCCCTAAAATTAAACCGCGTTTATATATATTTTCTAGAGGTACCCTTCGGGGGCCCTAGAAAAAACTTTATAAATATTTAATTAATTTTAAAATTTATTAATAATATCTATTAAAGACTATAACGTCGTATTTATATATATACTCTAAAGATACCTTTCGAGGGCCTTAGAACTAAACCGCGCCTATATATATACTTTATAGGTACTCTTCGGGGGCCTTAAAATAAACCGTATATTATAATATACTAGTAGCGTCTTTTAGGGGCTTTAGAAATCGGGTTTTAATCTCTAAAATAATTATATATACTCGAGGTCGTATCTTTAAAGTTTAATTACTTTTAATATTATAACTATCTACCTACTTTCGCTACGGGGACGTGGCTCTAGGGGGGGGGATAATTATAATACTATAATATATATATTATAGAATAGGGTAGGGATTACCTTCCCTTCCCTTCTCTTCCCTAGAGGAAGGGATAGGGAAGGGAAGGGATAGACCTAAAGTAATTCTCTTCCCTAATTTAAGAAAGGGAAGAGATTTCTTATTATTTTCTTTCTCTCTACTCTCCCTATAGGGCTGCCCCCATATATAGTCTATATATAAAGTATACGTATATATATACCCTATTACTACCCCTATATATGGTTTATATATACGTGTATATATACTCTATTACTACCCTTATATATGGCCTATATATACGCGTATATATATTTTAATACTATTTCTATATAGCCTATATATGCGCCCATATATATCTTATTACTACTCTCATGTGGCTCATATATACCTCTATATATAATCTATATATACGCCTATATATACCCTATTGTTACTTTTATATAGTTTATATATATCTTTATATATAGCTCATGTATACCCCTATATATAGCCTATGTATACGTTTATATATATTTTATTATTACTCCTATGTGGCCTATATATACCCTCATATATAGTCTATGTATACGTATATATATACCCTATTACTACTCCTATATAGCCTATATATACGCGTATATATACTCTATTAAGTAGTATAAAGATTAGGATAATTAGGAAAGTAGTTAAGAAATACTAAACCTTATACCTAATTTGGACTAGCCTCTTGGCATTAGTTATATATAATATATAGAAATAAGAATAAACCATATTTTAAAGTAGTAATAAACTCATATATAGGCTATATATGAGAGTATTAATAGGGCATATATACGCGTATATATAAACTATATATAAGAGTATATATAAGTTATATAGGAGTAGTAGTAGGGTATATATACGCGTATATATAAATCATATATAGGGGCTGTAATAGGGTATATATATATATATATATAAACTATATATAGGGGTAGTAATAGGGTATATATATATATATACATAACCTATTCTTACCTTTATAAACTACTTTATATATAGTTAATACTAAGAGACTAATCCAAATTAAATATAAGACTTAGTGTTTCTTAATTACTTTCCTAGTTATCCTAATCTTTATACTATTTAATAGAGTATATATACGCGTATATATAAACTATATATAGGGGTATATATAGACTATATCGGAGTAGTAATAAAGTATATATACGCGTATAAATAAGCTATATATAAAAGTAGTAATAAACTATATAGGAGTAGTAATAAAGTATATATACGCGTATATATAGAGTATATATAGGAGTAGTAATAAAGTATATATACGCGTATATATAACTATATATGGGGGTATATATAAGGTATGTATAGGAGTAGTAATAGGGCATATATACGCGTATATATAACTATATATAAGAGTATATATAGGCCATATGGGAGTAGTAATAGGGTATATATATACGTATATATAACTATATATAGGGCAGCCCTATAGGGAGAGTAGAGAGGAAAGAAATAGTAGGTAATCTCTTCTCTTCTCTAGTAGTTTCTACCCTTTCCCTTCCGCTCCCTTCTCTATTAGAAGGGAAGGGAGTAGGGGTTATTCCCTTCCCTTCCCTTCCCTATTCCGTAGCGTAATAATATATTCTAATTTAAATACTATAATAGGGGTATTTTAATATTGGCCCGAATACTTTATACCACTCTTTTAACCTATTAATATATATTTTTAATATTATAAATAGGGTTACTCTAAAACGAGTAAATTAAAAATATCGATATTATAATTATCTAGGAGCCTAGTTAGAATCCTACTACCTAAATATTATATAATAATAGTATTAGTTATTTCTACCTAGTATATAAGAGAGGTTTAAGGCTCGTATATACTTTTATATAAATAAAAGAATCGATATAGATAATTAAGAATTAATTTATTATAAAAGCGACCTATACTTTATAAGAATTATATTAAATAAGCGAAGAAATAAAAAGGAATCTCGGTTAAATAAAATTAGAGAGGAAGAGGTTATTAATCGAAGACCCCTCTATTATAAGAAAGTATAAATCTATAATATATATAGTTTATTACCGATATAATATATCTTAATTAATAATTCGTTAATATTACTATTATTAGAGGAAGTATTAATAAAAGAAAACGAATATATTTTTTTAAAAGATTTTAACCTCTACTACCCTAACTAAAATAATATTAAATAATATATATATTATATTATAACCGACTATCTCCTAGGAATAATAAAGTCGAGGGAAATAAAATTAAAGTTATTAAAAATATCTATTATATAAAAAGCCCGAAGATATAAAAATATAATCGATTTATTATTCTTTATAAGAGGAGTGTACTAAATTATAGATAATTTTATAGTCCGCGAAAATTTATATTATAACTCCGATTATAAACTAGTAGTAATTACGTTTCGGATTAGCGTAGGGTAGGGTAGAGATCGAGGTATAATCCCTACCCTAACCTAATATAGGGATCTATTAACGTGGGGCTTAAGGTAGAGTAGAGTAAAATAAAAATCCCTTAAAGATCCCTACTACGTTAAGACGGATTTCTAATAATTATTCTAATAACACTACTACCCTTATAGATACGCGTATTTATAACTACTACTACTACTACCTCTATAAATATACGTATTTATAGCTACTACTATCTTTATAGATATATATACTCATGGCTACTACTACCTTTATAGATATACGTACTTATAACTACTACTACTCTTATGGATATATATATTTATAACTACTACTACCTCTATAGATATATATACTTATAGCTACTACTGCCCCTATAGATATACGCATTTATAGTTACTCCTACCTCTATGGATATATATACTCATGATTATTACTACCTCTATAGATATACGTACTCATAACTACTACTACCTCTATGAATATACGTACTTATAGCTACTACTACCCCCATGAATGCGCGTACTCATGGAATAAGCGCTCGGACCTATAATTATTCAGGTTAATATTAAAATTAAGACTATTATTAACTTAAAGTTAGATATAACCGAAAATTATATTAAAGACGTAGTTTAATTCGTTTATTTTAAAATTAAAAGAATATTTAAATAATAGTTTAGTTTTAAATTTAAAACTAACCCTTTTTAAATATTTACTAATACGTTTTAATATTAGCGTTTTCCCTTAAACTTATTATTTTATTCTTAAGAATATTTCGATTTAAAATCGGTTAAAAAGTAAAGAGTAAAGAATAATAGTAGATATTAATTATAATAATCAATGTAATAATCGTCTCTCTATAGTATAATCTATAATATATCTTATTATTAATCTATAATGGGGGTAGTAGTAGCCATAAGTACGCGTATATCTATGGGGGTAGTAGTGGCCATAAGTGCGCATATCCATGGGGACAGTAGTAGCCATAAGTGCGCATATCCATGGGGGCAGCAATAGCCATGAGTGCGCATATCCATGGGGGCAGCAGCAGCCATGAGTGCGCATATCCATGAGGGCAGCAGCAGCTATAAGTGCGCATATCCATAGGGGCAGCAGCAGCCATAAATACGCATATCCATGGGGGCAGCAGCAGCTATGAGTGCGCATATCCATAGGGGCAGCAGCAGCCATG
>JAABUW010003439.1_pt1 | contig 22577 bp, 22 predicted proteins | sample 5560081 | NCBI WGS metagenome assembly JAABUW01 (sample SAMN10711882, study PRJNA513363) | rock metagenome | isolation source: Antarctica rocks | place: Antarctica: Victoria Land, Knobhead sud
GCTCTCCTATGAGGTGGAATCACATCAGTGTAAGCTTTCCGAATCGAATCTAGGACCGGCACCAGGCATTTCAGGTTGGGATGCAAAGCAGTCGGTAAGAACTGTAGAGCTGCTATTTGCTCTTCGTTCAGGTCCAGGTCCAGGTCGAGAGACATCGGATTTCCTGATCGACCGTCTGAGGATTTGCGTTTGAACATTGATGAAGTGTAGATCTGATCATTGACTAAAGGTGTGTGTTTCTACAGCAGAGTCTATCTATGTTTTGTGTGCCGCAACTGACGCTAGCCTCAACCAGGCTAGCGGGCATTACAACAACTATGTTCCTAATTGAACGACTACTCCCCTTGCTCCTACCACAGCTCCTACTGCAGCTCCTATTGCTTCAACAAACATTTTGGTACAATTGGCAAAGAATAGAAGGAAAGGCAGCAGCAAGTTGCCTCAGGGTGTGGCGCTAAGCCCCTATCGAGCTAGCGTTTTGCTTACTACGGAAGCTGGTGCTGCCTCGAGCTCGCGAAGTAGGCAGAGCTAACCCGAAGGGGCTTAGCCATTGCACGTCTGAGGTCCTGAGTGGGTTTGCGCTTTTATTTTCTCCTTGTGCTTGAGCATGTGTGAAATCTTTATATTCATCCCAAAGGTGAATCCTTGACGTGTTGACTCAAACTTACTTAGCTCAATGAACAGCTTCATTCTGCGAGAACGAGACCGTCATTTGCCGACTCTATATATTCCGAAGAAAGGACTAGCGTCTCTGAGACACAAGATGGTACTAGGTAAGCAGATAAAACGGATGAGGGTCATAATTCACAAAGTCTTCCCTGTCCGCCTCCTTGGAAGATAAAAATTAATGTCTTTATATGAATCGTCCCTGTCTAGTCAACAACTTTGTCACTACTGGAAGATAGCGGATAATTTACTGATTTCCTTATTAACTCTGCAACTTCTTTGATGGGAGACCACCAGTAGCGTGCCTTATATATTCGGGGTTTCCCTCCATGAGCTCACCCACCTCCTCTTGGATTTCCAGAACTCTGCTGCAAACAACCCAGTGACTTTCCTGGGTGGATGAGCCATGAGGAATACTAACATACACAACGGAATAGCTACCGTAAAGTAAATCCAAAATGCTTTGCTCCCTGGTTTAACGGTTTCATTCATGCTGAAGAGCCCTGACACGAACGTCAAGGGTACAAACACGAGAGCTAGATGAGTCAACCGTGAGAGATTTGCTGTCTCTATGAGTGATCGATGGCTATCAATGATCTGGATCAGCGAAGTGACAATTGGGACCATAGCCTCTAACCGGCGGCTATAAATATCAAGGCTTGAAGCAATATGTTTATAATCCTCTATCAATAGGCGGCAGGTTCCCCCGTCTCGATCCTTAGGACAATGGTGTTCAAGAAAACTGATAACGGAGTGGATCTTCAGATGTGTTGCCATAGATCGACGGGACCATCTTTGAAGAGCAATAAGGTCGGTATTCAGTGTTGCAATTTGTTCCAGCACTGCAGGAACAGTGTCTTGAGTGTACTCATAGTGCTTTGTGCTATGATACATTACCTCCAAGTACGTCATCTACTCTGCGGCGACGGTTCTCAGAGGATAGTAGGCCAGGGAAACTAATGTTGGGCCGTTGGCATCAAAGCCTTCAGGCGGTCCATTGCTCCAGTGGAAGATTAGATTCTTAAGCAGGGATTCACGTCCTGGGTCGAATTCGGGAACGGTATGGTCAAGGAACGATGTGCCAGACAGAAAGTCTTCAACGCAGCCTTGAAATGGGCGGGACTGTAGTGTGGCGTTTATTATTCGACTCTCGTCTCGAGGATTGATGACGAAAGAGTTGCTGATAGAGACGTCGACAAGCACAAGCCCTGGTATATTTGAGTTCCAACTTCTCCATATTTATAAGAATGTGCTGCTTTTCTTACCTAGCCATAATCCGTCCTTTCCAACGGTCTTTAAAATTGAACAGCAGTGCCGTGCAAGTCCAATATTAGCGCCCTTAACCGGTGGTAACATTCTAACTTTCCGTGAAACATTCATGTCTCGGAGCAGCGTTTCTTTGGAGCCATTGTATTCGAACTGGAGCACACGGTGATATTGGATTGTCAAGAAATCTTGCGACTTGGCCATAGATGGTAGCGTGGCCATGTAGGGCCTTGCTGCTGCTATATCGGTTTGAGAAACACCGATATGCGACGAAAAGAAGAAGGGGTCGATATTCAAGGCACAACCAAGCATCTCGATGATATTACTGGACAAATCCTCTATGACTAATAGTCGGCCTCGGAGATTTTTATCCTCCCCAGCCTGACTCTGTAGCAAGGATGCAAGATCTTTCAAGTCAAGTCTCTTGTGGCTCACAACACCAGAGGTAGAGAACTATAGACAGGTTGATTCGTTGTTCATTGCGCGTTCGACTGGGCTATATAGTACAGTGATAAGTTTCTAGGCGGCAAGCAAAAGATCTTTGAGACCGATGCAGAGCTCAAGTAGAGTCTCAGGCTTCTATCGAGTAAATCATTCAAGCTTCACTCCCTACACCGTCTTTCTGATTTGCAGCGTGGCAGTCTCACTTCTGCTGCCCCGCTTTATGCAGCCAAACAGCCAAACAGCCAAACAGCCAACTGTCCTTTTCACTCTGTCTCCAAGACATCATAATATAGGACCCAACGACTTATCCGTCTCTAATCTTTCAACTCTCTGTCCCCTTGTCGGATTACCAGTGGCATTCTAATTGCTTTCACGTGCCGTTCTTACTCCGATGGGTACGATATCGAAGTTCGTTGAGACCTTCCGTCGCGATAGGGAGGTTTTCGCGAGAATAGAGAAAGAGGTGGAAACGCTTTGCAAGGAGAAGCTATTGGACCACAATATCAAGTTCTTATGGCAATCGCGCGTGAAAAAAGCTGCTTCACTTCACAAGAAGTTGGAAAATCGCGGTAATCTATATGCAAACGAAAATGATAATGTCGCTGATGTCAAGGATCTGGTGGCTGGACGAGTAATTGTGACACGCTGGAAGGATTTCGGACTTGTTGAGGAGATGATAAAGAAGAACTTTAATATCCAAGGTCGAAGTCAACATCCGAAAGCAGAGGAAAATCTAGTCACCTTGTCAGCACGGTTTCGTGGCTATGATGGTCTCCATTTTCATGTCACACGGCGAAACTCCCGAGACGAACGATACGGCGACTTGCTTATTGAGATTCAAGTAATGTCCGCATTTAGGTGGATCTTTTCCACATTGGAACACGATATCATATACAAGAAATCGAATGGCGAACCTGACAAAATCTTATTGCTGAACCTTGAGATGCTTGAAGGCATTGATCGGTTTTGTTCTGACTCCAATTAGCCCTGCCATGAACCACATGACGCTAGTCCAGACCAGCAAATCAGAATAAGAGAATTCGTACGCGAGAAAAAGGATATAGTGTCTGAAGAAGTGGAAAATCAGAAACTGTTGGAATACGAGGTCATATGGGGGCATATTGACATTTTGGTTGTTGTTGTTAGGAGGCTATCTAGGAGGAAGGTGAAAACTCTACTGGCGGGCCCCAGCCCTACCAGCCCTATGAAGGCGGAGATTACTATCTCCCCTATTTCCAACAGAAACAAAACAAGAAGATTATTTCATGGGTATCGAAATCCGACGTTGAAAACGATCACAGCCTGGTAAGAAGAACGCTTGGGCCGCATTATAGAGGCTCGAGACAATGGCTCCGACCACAATATGACGAATGGATTGTGTCCTCCGAAAACGAAGTTTTTTGTCTTGCTGGCTCAGGTTCGTAAGCTTCATTCTTACAACTCTGATACAATCTAGATTCTAACAGTTAGTGACGCCTCTATAGTTGGTACAGGCAAAAGTTCGTTGGTGTAAATATCCTCTCCCCTTTGATTGCGTGACTAATTATAGCTGATTGTTGTATGACAGCTTCCAAATTATCGAATGACATTTCGAACGTATTCAGTCAAGGGAAGAAGAGCGCCTCGTTTCTTCAACTGTTCTGGCAAGAAAGGTCCGAAAACTAAGACGCTTGAAGTGCTTCACACTCTTATCGCCCAGCTTGCTGAATTCGTCACTGGTGTGTTCGTTTCAGCCTTAGTCAAAAAGAGATACGGAAACGGTAACTGAAACCCGATTGAGATACATGAATGTTCAAAACTTCTTGCAGATCTCGCAAGTGAGTACCAAAATACTACTATCATTGCCGACGCGCTCGACGAATGCCAGGACCATGACGCGCTTCTCCTCAACCTAGAAGAGGTTTTGAAGATGATTCACGCAGCCGGTAAAGCGGTCAAACTATTCTTGTCGAGTCGAAACCAAGTGGATGTCAGTGAATGCTTCCCAAGTTGTGAGACGTTAAGACTCGAACATGTAGTTGCCTTAAAGGAAGAGGACATGATAAGGTTTGTGCAGGCACAGGTCAAAGAAAGGAAAAAATTAGGCTTAGGGTCTCGCCTTCTTAAGGGTAAACATCCGGAATTGGAGGACAGGCTCATCGAGGTGTTGGTAAAACACGCTCAAGGAATGCAAGTTGCTTCTGTTTGATTCTCTCTCACTGGTCAATCTCTAATATGGGTTTGTAACGCAGGTTTATGTGGACGAAGCTTCAGCTTCAATTGATTTTTGGTCCACATGCTCGAAAGAAGCATCGAAATGATATAATCAAGAGACTTGAGAAGTTGAAGCTATGGAACGGAAATGCAAAAGATGACGTGCTGTACAAGATGTATGATTCCGTATGTGAAGATAACACAGAGAAGAACTTGAACAGTCGAAAGTTTGCCTTCAGAGCTTTCAAATGAATGATATGCGCCATGCGACCTTTATCGATCAAGGAGCTTGCCGAGATTGCATCGATTGGCGACGACGACGCCAAGGATGAAATCACAGTGGAAGAACTTCTTCTACTTTGCAGCAATTTCATTATCTCGGATTCCGGCGGAATCGCTCAATTCCCACACTCGTCGGTTCGAGAATATCTGGAGACACGGGAGATCGACGAGATTCATGAGTATTCGCCAGAGCAGGCACATACACAAGTAGCCGTAACGTGTCTAGCATACCTCAGTCATCCTCAAACTCGTATTACGGAATGCAAAAAGTCAGAAAGGGATGCACTTGAGTATCCATTGCTGTATTGGATTGATCATTTGGCTGCTGTAGTGCCTCAGAACAGATCAAAGCTTCTGCAACGTCTCTACAGCGAGTTTCTGTCCGAAAAACACGGAAGATCTCTCTCTGTTGATTGGTTAGAGATCTTATCACAACGCTTTAATGACGGCTCCGGGCAACTCTCGCGTGTGGAAGATGCTGTCTCCAAACCCCAAAACCTGTAGGATGCATATGGGGATTGATTGATATGATACCTGAATCATCAATGACGACTGATAATCTGAATAAGACGAATTTATATGATAAATCATCATTGATACTTGCTATCTCTTATGGACATTGCCATATTGTTACGCTCCTACTGGACAAGGGTGCGGACGTTGATCTGGTTACAGAATATGGCGACTGGAGTTTTGAAGGCGCTATCGCGCTGCAGACACCATGTGAAGCTAGTTTCGAGGCTATCGGTGGATTGTTACTCGATAGGGGAGCGAACATCAACGCGCGATATGGGAAAACGCAGGTAGAGATTTGCGTTTGCACAGCCTCGTATGAAACATATTCTTTCCGTGTAGCTACATCTGATTTCAATCAGAAGCTGAATTTCGTCGCATAGAAATCTTCACTTTCCCCGATTCGGGAGGGGGGCTGTCCGGCAAAGAGTTGGTGGCGGGCTACGAAGAGAAGAAGAAGAAAGGGTGTAGGGAAAGTGGTTCTCGTGTACTTCGTACGGAATAACAATGTTGGAAACAGGGCTGAGGGGAGATGGTCATCTCCGCCTTCATAGGGCTGACAGGGCTGGGGCCCGCTAGTAGAGTTCTCACCTGCTCGCTCCTACTCCGTCGATAGACTCCCACGACTCCTAACAGCAACAACGCCGATATCAATATGCCCCCATATCATATATGACCCCATATTCATAGATCTGAGGCGCAGTCAAGATCTAGTCTACCGCAATCCTAACGCGGCCGCAGCAACCTCTGCAATCTTAATCGTTAACATTGCAGTCTAGTAGAAGCTTCAAGCTCTGCCAGATTCATGTATATAAAAGTTTAAGCTCGCCCTTCTCTTTCGCTCTTTGTCTTTTTCGTTTTGTACATTATCTGCTATATGTCCTGTACTTGGATCCTACCTAGTAACCCAAGGAATATCATCTTTCAATTGATAGTTCCTAGCCTAGTCCCTGACATCAATCAACTAATCAATCAATCAATCCCACCAACGGGGCTAAGCACCGTCATACGGTCAAAGAACTCCCACCACCATTTGCAATTCTGCATCGAATTCGCAGGTATTGTTTACTGAGCAAAAGTCATCCCACTACCAACGCAAAACTTTTCCAATAATGTCCGACGCGTGGTTTAGTAAAGAAATACTTCCCGAAGGGCCAGATGGCGACCCAGAAGACGGCTGCCACCCGACCCAAGCGCAGGCGCTGAAGGACTACTACCACAAGAAAACAAGCGCAAAGGAAGCAGCTCAAGCCATCACGCAGTCCACAATAGACTCCGAAGACCCCGGCGACAACTCGTACCGTCTCTGGGGCCTTCTCACAAATGCTCTCGTCGAACTGCCCGCAGCGCACACCCCAGCCCTGATCCAACTGCTCGATGCCATCCAAAATCTCCCCGAGCCAGACATGACGGCCAGACGCACCACAGAGAGGTCTTGGGATGGCTTCCGGCGGGATCTGGTCAACTTCGGCCACATGTGGGCCGACTGCTACAAGTCCGACAACTGGCGCCCCGATCTGGCCGCCAGCGATCCGGCCAACCGCGCAGAATTACGAGCCGAGCATATCAAGCGAGCCGATATCGAAGCGCGCCTGACCGTCGCGGACGTCGGTATATTTCCCATGGACTGGGCCTACGAGTGCATGGCCGATGCGCTCGAGCACCGAAGCGCCGGGCTGGACTTTGAGGTCCCGGCCGCGGCCAGGTGGATTGCCATTGTCGGCAATCAAATGTACGCCGGAGCAGTTGGCGGCGAGGAGAGCTGGGCTTTGAAGAGGCCGCGTGATTTCGGAAAGGAAAGCAGCGCGATGAGCTTGGAGCGGTGGGCATTCTGGAAGAAGCGCTTGGGGGAGTTGGCTCAGCAATGCGAGGCGGTGCGGATTGCGGCAGAGGGTGCGGTTCGAGAAATGGAAGCCTTGGAGCGCAATTCGCCCTGGCAGCGAGTAGAATTTTCATGTTCCTGAGGTGTCAGTCAGTGTGGTAGCCAAAACGGAACACGCAAAGTCCGCCGTAAGGCTGGACCCTTCCGTGGGGCGAGTGAGTATTGACCTTACCAGCCATCGGTAAGTAAGCGGAATGATAGGGTACAGTAATCTTGCAGTAGAAGGCCTTCGCCAGCCCTAAAGAAACAAATATGCCGGCCGAATTCGTTAGCTAGAACTCGATTGAACCCGGATTAACTCATCACCAATTTCACACTCGGGTGGAAGGTAATTTACGGAATCGCAGGAATGAGCGTATATTACATTAAGCAACTAAGGAGCGTATTGGCATGCATGCCACACCACACCCCACCCCCCCTTCGCAGCCATCAACCCCCCTATCCACACCCGATTTCCCACTCCCACTTCCATCCGCTCGCCAGCACCATCTCCTCAACCCTGTGCTGCACCTCTCTAATCATCACCCTCACCCTCACTACCGCCATAGCCCCACTTGTCGTTGTTCTTGCAATGCGGCTTCTTCCAGTAATAATCGAAGCCGCCCTCGCAAGAGTTGTAGTATCTGGATTTCTATTAGATGGCTTTACTTCTGGGTTGGTGGGTGCGGAAGTTTAGAGAAGCGAGGACAGGTAAGGAGGTAAGGAGGTCAGGAGTGGGAGTTTGGAGGAAGACGTACCCGCCGTATTTCTTGCCGCAGTTATCGTTCTTGTACTCGCATTTATGGCACTCGTCTTCCTTGCAGTAGGGTTTTGGGTAGCATTGGTCGAAGGACTCGTAGCAGGAGTTGTAGGATCTTTGGATGGCCGTTGTTAGTTTGGTGGGCGTGGTTGGTTTGGAGAGAAGGTGGAAGGAAGGTTTGGGAGTTGGGGTAGGGTAGGGTAGGGGTGAAGTGAGGGGAGGGTAGATTGGGTGAAGGTTGGTGGTTAGTAGTGATGCCACATGATGGTAGTGACGGAAGATAAGGCGGGAGTACTATGTGCATCGATGGAAGAGATCTGGGGTGGATGTATGGAAGAGAAACATCATACCCTCCGTATTCTTTTCCACAGTCATCGTACTTGTACTCGCACTTATAGCAATTGTCACCCCACTGCTGGTTGGGCATAGCAGAGACGAAGCCGGTGCAGAGGAGCACGGCGACGCTGGCGAGAGCTTGGAGCTTCATGATCGCTTGTTTTGGATTGATAAATGGACAGATGCTTTGGTAGATAAGGTGTTTTCTGATTGCCTGGAGTAGTGGAGCGAGTGAGGATGATGAGAAATGATGGGAAAGGAGCCTTCTCTTATACTTGTTGAGAATGTCACGATCTTGAAACCTCGATCAGGAATAGTCTCGTCAATAATACGTGCATGCCTCCCAGCAACAATGATTCCTGAGTTCCAAGGGCCAGAATCCTGAAATTTTGAGGCAGGAGAAACGCCAAGCCAATGGCTGAAGAAAGAAATTCGCATGATGGTTAAGATTCAGCTTCTCCTCTCGACATATTCCCTTTTCGACAGCGTCGGCGAGCTTTGAGTTCTTGAAAGAGCGACCACAATGCAAGACTACGACATGAAACAATAGAGTTTGCATATACGAAGCTGGACGGCGTCCCGCGGAGGGTAAGGAGATCTCGATGTAAAAGTTTGAGGAGAGATAGTAGCGGCTGACAAGGCTGTGACCGTGCATGTGGGGAGATCAGCCTCGTGAAACTTGATTTGGGAAGAACCCCTCATCTTGAGAAAGTTACATTTCGGCTGTGCCGTCCTCTCCATGGAGGAAGAAAGGGTGGAGTAAGCCATTCGGGAGGCTTGAGAGGAGTGATCGACCAAGAGAAGTAACAGAAATTGACACGCCAGAGAACGAAGAAGAGATTCATTGGATCTTCTGACCACACGTTACCGAGATTACGAGGTTAGTAGGCAAAGGACAGCTTGTGAAGGCATCGCCGTCTATACCAAATCCTGCAAGAGAATGAGAGTTGCCAAGTGTTCGTGGCTGGATCAGACTTCGGCGTGGAGAGCCTTGCCCGTGTCAGGACTGGGATTATCGAGACTGAGCGACCCTTCCTTTCGGCAGCTACGGGTATCCCCGTCCGCCAGATGCTCACTCTGCCGAGCTAACAATTCTGTGCTTTCAAGTCTTCCGCGGTTCTTTTTGTGTGGGTTTAGGTTTAGGTCTCAGATTAAATGTTGCCGATGACGGGATCTGAAGGGGTACAAAGTTTGCCCCTAAGGATTGGATCAATAAAAGAAAACTTTGTGACGTTTTGGCAGACCGTTGGGACTGTTCGGAAACCCACCGACAACCGTCACAGCTCTTGGACATGAGATACTGTACACCAGGCAATTCACTGGACCAGGGGGCAACGTGGGCGTTAATGTGTGGGGGATGCGCATCGAAGAGGGTTCTTGGACATCAGGAAGCACAGCAAGGCTCATGTACCCCACAACTGACGGAGTAACCTCGTATGGTGGACTTTCGTGACCGAGCAGCTCCCTAAGCTTTGCTAGGAAAACATAGCCGCATGGAACGAAAATCCTCCGCCGAAAGGGGAATTGAGGCTTGGTCAGGCGAACTCTAATCGTCACATCGGCCACGCCGAAAGAAACATAATTCGACGACTTGATATTCATTAGTCACATTGATATTGAATTGATCACGGATCGATTTTCTCTTCCCTCTCGGGAAAAAGCAAGGTACCTGATCGTGCTGTTTCTGTCCTCGTGTCCCAGTCTTGCCAGACGGTTGGTTGGGTGGACCATCAATCGTGCTCCGCGTTCATCTAGAGTATGCACAACTTTCCTGTCGACGAATCATAACGTGCTACACATCGGAGAACGTTCAAAGATCAAGTTAAGAGCGTGAAATACTGCCAGACGGGATGTGCAGTTAGGTTGCCAGCTGACGGAATAACGATCCGGGGGGATTTTCATTGCGAGGTTTGGCCTCGAATTTAGTAAGCACTGGCGCTTACCTTAAGTGGTGATAGGAGGTCGCTAAGGTACCTCCTTACGGAGTAGTGTGTAACAGTTTAATGCCTTTGCCTCAGGAGTCAGGCTGCTTTGCTTACTGCGTAAGGCTGTGGCCGAAAGTATGCTGGATGAAATCTACAAAATCGACGCGACCTTTTTATCCCGAAATGCAGCCGATGACAATCATTATACTCTGGGCAGAATTGGCTCGCATAACATTGTCCTTGCCAGCCTACCCTCTAGGTCAACAGGTTCTGTATCTGCCGCCAACGTCGTGAGCCAAATGCTATCCACCTTTCCATCGATTAGACGTTCTGGATTTGGTTTGGTGGTGGGAACTGGGGGTGGTGCTCCCAGCCCAGAAAACGATATCCGTCTTGGTGATGTTGTTATAAGCGAGCCGGTAGGACGCTTCGGAGGTGTCATCCAGTATGACTTCGGGAAAACAGAAGCAGAAGGCAAGTTTCGTATTACTGGTCACCTGAACCGCCCACCAGCCATGCTCCTAAATGCGGTAATGGGCCTGAGATCGAAGCCCGAAGGGCTAATCACGAGATCACAAAGCACCTGGACGTCATGTTTGAACTTTGAACAGAATCCACGAATGCAAATAGATTGTTCCCGTCACGAGAATCTAGTCGACCAACTGTTTAGCGCGGAATGTCAACACCCTCTCAAAGAACCCACACGTACAAAATGTAATACCAGCGAGTTGGTGCATCGACCGCCTCGAGCTGAAGAGGAGCCTGTAATCCATTATGGCCTAATGGCCTCTGCTAACCAAGTTATGAAAGACGGAGAAACTCGGGATCGGCTGACGAAAAAAGAGAATGTCAAATGTTTTGAGAGGGAGGCAGCTGGTCTAATGAACACCTTTCCGTGCCTTGTGATAGGCAGAATCTTCAATTATTCGGATTCGCACGAAAACAAGTCTTGGTATTGTTATGCCGCTGCTGTTGCCGGCGCTTACGCCAAAGAGCTGTTATGCACAATGCCAGCTGGTAGGTCAATTTTAGTGTCGAAGGCTGTCATGCTTAACATCAAGCCAACAGTATCCCAACTATAAAATCTAAAGCCTCAGATCCGGCTTTCATGGTACCGTTTAATAGAGATGCAAAATTGATTCAGTCTACGACGATAGCTAGACTGGAGCATCAACCATTGGCTTTGCAGGAAGTCACAGAAGTCACAGAAGTCACAGAAGTCACAGAACCATCTTGTAGATATTGAGAAGAACACCTGCGCACACCAGTGTTTCGGGTACATGCTAGTACGCTGGCGAAGTTCGAGCAATCTTAGGCAACTACTGTACAAAAGCTACCACTTTTCGAGTACAACTTCTAGAAACATACGCACCCGAGGTTGTGTGTCCCACTGGTCGAGTGAAAAGACGTTGAAGAAGACAGCGGCCGTTTCCTTTACACTGTTAAGAAACGCGGATAACACAGAGACTTCCTTCGGCTTCATGTTTGAGCCAGCATTTATTGGACCATGCCGCAGCCTCTAGCCGATTATGAGCTCATACATCAACAATGGTAAGGGTGTGTGTCTCATTGACCAGAACGTTAACTAGGAGTTGATTAACGAGCGGAGGGAGTGGAGACGACAATGGGAGATGCGCCGCATCTGCTTCTTGGATGACGTGTGTAGTCTTGTATGTATTTATCTCAGCAAGTGAAGCGGGACGAGTGAGGTTACGGATCACTCACCCCAGAGATGTCCTATGATACTGGGAACTGAGCCTTTCCCCTGGGGACTGAAGTCAACGGTCTGTTATACTGAAGGTCATCAAACAAAACTGATAAATACTGTGGTCGAAACCTCTCAACTGACAGTTGACAACTCGGATGCGATCAAATTCACTGTCCACTAATTTGAGCCTACAACCAACATACTTTTGCTCATTGGAAAGCTAACGACAGGCGGTAGGAAACGAACAATGTCAACTCAGTCGTTTAGCAGGTATGGTGGCCGATTACTTGCCGCATAGGAAGCGTATTTTACCGTTTACTAATCCCATTCCCTAGCCCTACACAAGGAGCACGGTCTCAACTCCTAGGCCTCACCGCCATTTTAAAGCCTCGAGTTATCGGCCCGGGCATTCCGCTTTGACCGTATCACTCGCCCTCGCAGTGTCATTTGATTCCATATCTTCTCAGCTCACTCCTATGGCCTGTTGTGACAATCCACTAGTTATGGGGCGTGCGTGGCTTCTTCTAATTCAGCTACGGCTCGGGTCGTAGGATACGCCTGCCGGATGGAACGGGTGACATGCTATTGCTAGGCTTGAGCCAGATTCTGTTTCCTGGCTGGAGGTTTTGGACAAACATCAGAACATATTTGTCTGACCACTATATCAAACTTACCAGGGTGAACGCTGGGGACAAATACCCTCGGAGGGGGCGAAATTTTTGTCAGTGCTCTCTTCGATTGGCAGGTGCTCCTTCCCTGATATGCCCTTATGTAAATAAGCCTTTCTAGCTCAATCTTTCAATGAGGAAAAAAGGCTCCCTCGCCTGCGTTGCCTTTCAACATGTAGCCACACAGTACAGGATAATGTAGCTGTTATAAACCTTACAACAATATTGCTGCCATTGTAAGCAAGCTGAGAGATTGCCTTCTAATGGTTTTCGTACAATTTGGTCCTTATAATCGACTAGGCAGTCCTGAAGACGGGCGTAGCCTTCTCGCTTGGTACTTGGATAGTTGTTAAGAAGCATACCGATCAAGCAGCACAGCCAGCGAATTCTAGGCACGGACTTCCTTACACATTCCACCAAATCCGTTGTTCAGGTTCTCATAGAGGTTCCTGGATTCCTGAATTCCCTAGAACCTCAATGCGGCTTTAATATTATGAAATTAGCACGCTTAGATTGCCTGCAAATGGCCATTGAATAGACATTGTTACTTATAACAGCTTATCTTCTCCCAATGCTTCGCAGGAATGACAGATCAGATGTATACATCAGACTTCCTTGATCGCTCTTGCTTTTGACGTTGGCCTGAACAGCGACACTTCTTGTCTTGGGCTTGCAATATATATAGTATGTTGCTCTGGTTCTGCAACAATTCTGTCGGCGACAGGCAGCAGGACATTGTCACGTCTCTATTGCTTATTGAGCGGACTGGTCGACCTCTTAAAGTGCACCTGTCTTACTATTCCTGATTGCGACAGATATCTGTTGAAATATGCTATAGATACCTGAATAGGATTGTTCCAAAATGTGTTCACGTTTTGGTCGATTCGTCAACTAACAATATCTACTGTCGAATTCTGGCTGAGGATATCTCGGAAAGACAAATCATGGTGGAAGAACGCACCTTCGATCTGTACCCACAATAATTATTAAACTTGTTTGATTAACAAGGTATATAATTTACGGGAGTAGTTGGATTGCAGGCTGAGAGAGCTACCCTGGGCCCTACAGTCAGCCCGGAGTCAGCTTACAGTACTTGAAGGCGACCGAAAGACTTTACAAAGCTGTCAATCGCTATATTTCACTCGGTTCTATACTGCAGCCTTCAAGCCCTACAAGTCCAAAATACCTTTGAGATCAAGGTACTTTGAACAAGCAGAGATTTCTGTTTTGGTTATCCACTGGAGTATATTATACCAAATCACGAGCTTCTCGAAACCTTCATTGCGTGTTCATCTGGGGTGGTGATCAAAACGACCAGTTGGGTACAGAGTGAGTGCAATAGTAAGCAGGAATGTCAGACTTGCATACAATAGCATTGACGGTGTGCGTAACACATGTAAGGCTGCAGCGTAGTGCATGGAAGCTAATCCACGATCTGCGCAGTCTTCAGGGCTGCATACAATTAATCATGAGTGCCTCTACTTCGATAGTCAACGACGTGAGATGACGCACATCTGGATACGCAGGTGTTCTGGGTTCAGTTACGGATAATCTGTATACCACAATCCTTTCGACCTGACTCTCCTCTCCCTGCTTGGTTTGAATGCTGGATGCGTAGGTATCGGAGAGATTCTTACCTGATCTCAAAGATTGTCACAGTATGCAAGGCATACCTTGTCGTTGCGCAATCTTTTGAAGCACACCACCCTGCTTCACGACTTCTGATAGGCTAAACTCCTTGTATAGCTGCGGATTCGGTTCGCCTTCCCATACCGAGACCTTGGCAACCACTCCTTCTCAGCTTATGTGCTGACTACCTGATGCCTAATGTTGATCAGACGAGGGAGCAACTGGTACGAGCAGGCACTGACTTGTACGGACTAAGTGGCCTATCATACCAAAAAGGGAGCCGCTAATCTAGGATTCCCAGGAAGATCCTTTCTTATCAGTCTTGATGCTCGCCTTACACCTTTGTATGCTCACTATTGCACCTCTTAGCCTGACCTTGGAAGTGTGCTTGAAACATCTGACATGCTTCACCGTTGGCGTTTTTGCTATGGTTATGTCTGACTATTCAATTCATGGAGAGGCTTACAACCTCAAACCTGGCCATAGCTTTGCTTGCGCGTCGTGTCACAGATTTCCAACTCAATCAAAACATTATTCATTACTGCGTAACATTTCTTATTGTATGCAATTCTATCATAATCGCGCAAGTCCTGAACCTGAGCGCACACAATGCCTATCAATGCTCAACCAACTCGAGGGCCAAAATTAAGACATTCCTGCGACGCCTGCAACATCGCCAAAGTTAAGTGCAGTAAAGCCCGCCCCGCGTGTGTCCGCTGTCACTCGCATCAATTGCAATGTATCTATGGGGTGTCTATGCGGTCTGGCAAACATCCAGCAAGTCGAAACAAAGTACCAAAGCATCTACCAGTATCGCAGCGGTCGAGAATTACATCGCATCAAGGGGCAGTCTTTGAAGGTTCGGCTATTTCAATATTGGCGGAGAAAAGCGTCTTTTTCGAGCACACAGCGCCGTCACTGGTCGAACCCATCCCCTTGCATGATAACAGGCCAAATATCCTTCAAGACATTAACGGCTTGTATAATCTCGAGAGCTTGATGAGTGTCGATGGCCAATCTCACCAGAGCTACTCTGAATCCTATGGTGGAGATATGTACGAAGGAGATCAGTCTCATCCATTCTGGAGCAATACTCAGAGCATACCGCAAAACGTATTCTCCACCGAACAACCACCACCGATACCTCTTGTTACCCCTATAACTCCTGAAGCACCATCAGCAATCCTTTCAAGAACCGTGCAACCACAGTCCAAAGCCACCGCTCTCTCGTCCTGCTTTTGCAACCAGAAGATATTGCAACAGCTTTTCGAACTCTCTAGAGGATTCAGCGTATCGCCCTCTTTTGATGTTACTCTAAATCAAAACAAGGAGGTCATTACTCTGTGCCAAAACATCCTCAACGACCACACCTGTTCCCAACATGACGCGCCTTATGTCCTGGCCTTTGCCGCCCTCATCGCCAGAATCATTAGCGTCTACGAATCCATCTATGCCAAACACCACCAAAGCGCACCTTCTTCAGAATCGTCAATGCGTTCAAGAAGCAATACCTGGAGCGGCGACGACGGCGCTTCCATTTTTGCCTCGGAAATGGACGATAGTGAGAGCTTGTGCAGCTCTGCCAACCCGAGCACCTTTAAAACCCACTGGAGCACGCCATACCCCTTCACCCTCTCGCTGCCCAGCATGGAAACGGGGAGGATAGCTACAAAACCTCTTCACTTGACGCTGGACGCACATAGACTGGGTCATGAGGACGAGGAAAGTCTGAAGATGAACATTCTCAAGATTGAGCTTTCCAAAGTCGGCGATCTAGTAAAAGCCTTTGGGCAGAGATATGCTGGCAACAGTTCAAAAACGCAATATGAGGCCAAGGTTAACGAGGATATGGTATCTTTTTTGCAGATGAGGCTGCGGGATAGTCTAAATATGCTGAGCGGCCAAAAAAGGTAGTGGTAAGACATGCAGCTCAAGGAGCTCGACCAAATTCATTTTATCGCGAAGAGTATTTTTTCCGACAAACCGGACTACAGCCTTTATCTTTTGTGTCTATAGTTTCCGTTACGATCGCATGAATAAAGAACATCTTAGAGAGCATTATAGACATGTTGCAATATTGCGACTATTACTCGCATCTTCGTATCTTCTATTCCGAGGGTCGTCGAGCGCAGACATGAGAAGTTTATTGATAGATATACTAGACACCACAAGGCGATTCAAGCTTATGAATCACTTCAACGCGAGTCAATATCTCATTTTCTTATACACATGCCATTCCTGCGCCATTATCTTCCAGCAAATATTGATATATGAAACTGAAGGCAGACAAGCCTACTTGAGAAGCGATGCTTCGAGCACCTAATATAAAAACGGCAGTACTCAGTACAGCACTTCAATAAAATTCTTCTAAGCTCATCAAACACTCTATTCTATCACATCACTTAGGATTGCAAGCCTATATCATAGCTTCGACTATCACAGAGCCCCTATCTAAGCCAACCCGGTCCTGGGCTTCGAATCCCTGGAAATTCACAATAACCTTTGCTATTCCAAATCCCTAGATGAAGAACAACCCACTACTAACAGGATGCGAACAAACAAAGAAGAAACGCCCACCCTCCATCCTTTCTCCCTCTCCCTCTACGAAACCACCACCCAAAACGCCACCCGCCCACTCCTAAAACCATCATCAAGCACATACGTAATCCCGAACCCCGAACCCCGAACCCCAAAGCCAACAGCCAACCCACCTCCTTTCATCAAGTCCCCCTATAACCCATCCTAGAAACTCAAATACGATACTTCACGCCGCTATCCGTCCTCCCTGCCAGATATCTGCAATGTCCCAGGCCCTGAGGGTATTGACTGTGAGAGTGGGGGTAGATGTGGAAAGGCGGGTGAATAGGGCGGAATTGAGGGGAGGGGTTTGGCGATGGGAGGGTGGGTCTGGTGCAGATGCGACATAACGCAGGGTTTGCTGTTTCTTGAATCGATGAGGCTTTGCAAGGACTGGGACAGAACGAGACAGAGCGGAGAATGGAACATTGATGAAAGATGTCACGAAGCACGATTACCTAAGCATTTTGATCAATGAGAAGATACATATCGTTGAGTCGGCATTTGCGCAAATCGACCGCTGTTCTAATCTATTCCGTTTCGCTCCAAGACATTCTCACCCGTCAAGTTCATTCAAACGCGCCCAACCCGGCCCTCGCAAGTCCATAAGAGACAGAATGAGAGGCGGAGAAGAGAGAAGAAATACAAAACCTACGTGTAAGCCCTCCCAACAAATCAACTTACCGCCCCCGCAATTTTCCCCTGCATAATACTACAACGATCCGCCGCCTCAATCTTCTCAACAACCAAGCTCTCCTCTCCGCCCATTAACCGATTTCACCCAGCATCCGATGATTCAGCAGCCACCTTGACTCTTTCGGATCATCATCTCGATACGCCGGCCTCGGGCTGTCAGACGAGCTACAGACGCTGTCCGTAGTCCAGATCATGTGTGTCTTGGCGCCCTGCCGAGAGGAGAGGGCACGGCATTGTAGACGTTGAGGGTATCGAGGGAATGGGGCAGGAGCCATTCCGGAGGGGGCTGTTTGCCTTGGCCGAAGAGACCGATGGTGTCGAAGAAGGCGTACAGGCTTGGCGCGAGCTTCTCCAAAGTGATGGGGAAAGGGGTTCGGAAAAGATCAGGCGGGGCTTTCTTTGCCTTGCTGAGTGAGTTGCTGCGCCGCGTCGTATGTGCGAACTGTTGAAGCAGCGATAGGTGTAAGTGTGTAGATTCTATAGAGGTGAAGGTTCAGCTAACTAAACCAACAGATACCCTTGACTAACCCGATTAGGATAGGCCCTGAGCATCACGTGCATCAACACTCCCTCTTGCGCAGGCCTATCCTAGACCTCGCTGCCGCCAATTTTGATGCTATTCAGAAGCTCCCTTTGCCAGAAAGCTTCCTCTGCAACCAATGCAGCCGGAAAAACACTCCCTCTGACCAATTAGCTCCCTCTGAAGCCATGTAACCTGCCATTTGCCATAGGTGTTGACGTTGACCGAAGCCATCCTAGCTCCTATTGAATGAACCTTCCTGATCCAGTCAATGCCTTTTGTTAAGGACTTTGTATTGACCGAAGCCATCCTAGCTTTTATTGACCGAAGTCATGTTGGAATACGAGGTCAAATGGGGCATTTTGGTATGTAGATTGTTGCTGTTAAGAGTCTATCTACCTAGGAGCGAGCAGGTGAAAACTCTACTAGCGGGCCCCAGCCATATCAGCCCTATAAAGGCGAAGATTACTATTTCCAACAGATTGTTCCAAAGTGTGTTCACCTTTTGGTCGATTCGTCAATTAACATGATCTACGAGCTTGACAGATTGAACCGTTGCTCGTAACAGCAGTCTCAGTCCTTGTGCTGCTTGGTCATATCGTCATTCAGGTCTATGGCATGATAGATTTCACCAGTCAACATCTCAATAATCATGTGCATTTGAGGGCTTCAAGTGATAGCACCATACCTTTCGTTGGCCATATCAGCTGAACAAAAGATAGCCTACTTCGCCGCCAATAGCGATGATATTGAACGCGGTCGCCAAAATTGTTACCTGGTACTTGTACTTGAGGTTGATAGAGTACGCCTTCGAGAACATTCCCACGCCCACGGTATTCGCCACTCTAGCCAGTGATCTCACGACTAACGTCACATCGTCGTCAAGCTCGGCCACATGTGCTCCCACGGGTTATGAACCATGCTGCCCCAATTGCGATGACAATGCCGTGGTAACAAATGTAAAGGGAATCCTAAGGCGAACAACCTTCGGGCAGGTTGTCCTTGTGTTGGCGATGGTCCGCCTCCATATAAGGCTTACTTCAATGATAGTCAAGGATATTCGACGCCCAGGCTCTGTTTCTCTGTTTGGCAACCTCCCAGACCTTGGGAGTTCTGACTCCTGGACTGCCAAATTTTTTCGACGAGGTTACGTGTACTTCCCCGAGTACGACGGCTTGCGCGACTTATAACCATAAGGTCAGAAGAGGTATTATCCCTGATGCGACCACAGCACCGAAATTGATGGGACGGCAAGGTTCTGGCTTAACTTGTATCGGGCAATGTCCTCAACTCAACCCCTGCAGGTCCAGCAGTTACGTGTAGTTGTGTTGCTTAGGCTTAGAAACATATGTCATTGCGAAATATTTGAAACGGGCAAAGAAAGGACAGCGGCCTGGAGCAAGTTGTTCAATACTCGCCCAGCTGTCTGCTTCGCATCATGTAGCTCTTGCCCATGATCCGCCCTGTATATCTTGCAATGATACACTTGTCTCGGTTTCTACCCGTATTGACTTTGAAATCGTCTGTGGCCAGGTTTCTGCGGTCGCTCAGGTTGGGAAAAACACCTAAGATATTGTCAATTGCGAAGAGCCTTGCATGAGGTCGAGGGCAGGGCCGGGGGCCCAGCGGAGCATGACTTCATTCGGCTCAGGCGGCGATGTATTGCTGGCTTTGTGCTGTATCAGTATATTTATCTAGGGCATTTTTCCCGTGAGGGAGAAAAAAGGAAGGAGGGAGAGAGGGGGTTAGTTGGGTGGGAGGGACATGGCAGGAGGGAAATGGGAGGAGAAGGGATGTTATCGGCGCTGTTGAGGGTGTTGGAGGTGTTTTGAAGGAAGCCTTTGTTTGGCGCGATGCCGAGGGAGAGGAAGAAGTGTTTGGTTGCGGCAATCGTTGTTTGCCAATAGCTTGATGTTGATATTATTGTGGCAGCAGTGTGGAGGTGAAGGAGTTGGAAAGATTGGAGAAGTACGTAGTTCCTTCCCATGGACAATGCCGTGTAGAGTATTTACTTTATCCTGAAGAGTGGGTGTGGGGGCAAGATGCCCGCCGGTGGGACATGGCAAGCTCACTGACAACGAGAGTGCATAGTGAAAGCAAGCGGTTGTGAATCTTCGCGGTCCGTTGCCCAAATGGTGTTTGCTCGGATCCATCTTCTTTTCTTGGGCCTATCAAATCAAATCAAATCAATTATATACCGCAGGGCAGCAAAGTCCGTCTAGTCGCACCGACTAGATAGTTCGCTGCCTGCTGTTCACCTTGACTGTACTGCATTTGTTCATTGGAAAGTCGCTAGGAGGCTGGTTCTTTGAAGGACAAAGAAAGAAGTCAAATCTGCAACTGCAGCACCATCATTGCCGTCCCACTTTGCGAATCTAAGATGTCTTTCATCATACTGAATTGATCCCTTTCTAGTCACTTGGTTGAACCATCGAACTTTCCTGCCAGTTTTTCTCTGATAAACCATCCATCTCCTCTAATGATGTTCTTACCATCATCTTCCCCCCATTCCTTCCTTTCGGAAATGCCGGCCTTGCAATCAGAGTGCTGGCAAGATACCTCGCCACATAGATCGCTAGAAATCAAGGATTAGTTTCCTGTGTATCACTATCGTTGCTACTCGCCCTCCCTCCGTCTATCACAACCAAAGAAAGTGGGGAATAGGGGTTTTAGGATGGAACAGCAGGTAAGGAGGATGATATACCGTAAAGATACCACTGGTAATTGGCTGCGTTCTGCATAGCAGCAGCTTGGTTCAAATCGCCCAATGAGTTGGCGTTCTGCGCGTTGTAAATCGCTACCGCGCTTGTCGGATAATTGCCGTTGTAGGTTGGGGTGCCCAAGACATTGACATCTTCCCAGGTAAGGTCGCCGATGTGGCGGCGGTTTCCTTGTCCGACTGTATATGTGAAAGGATCAGATGGTTAGCGACAACGAGTTTTTACATGGTTGAGGAAGATAGGGGATGGATGGTTGGGGGCCTTGTTTACAATTGTTGTCTCGGAAATGGGTTATTTCATGCGCAATGGACATTCCGCGGTTAGTCGTTACCCTCAAAACATTGAAATCATTGTTGTCGCCCGGTAAGAAACTCCACGCTTCGAGGTCGGGGTGGCTTGGGACGAAAAACCCAGGGTAGATGGTCAGGGTACGCCCTGTGACCGAGGCCATGCTGTGGGGCCACCAGACTTATCAACAGTGCCTATTATCCTTTGGTGCAGTTGCTGTCGAGATCCCTTACGAATTTGGATGACCGTCTGGCATGACAGTCTGTGCAGGAATAATCAGTTGCGCAGTCTTGTATTTGATTGTCTCATTTACACAAGACTTACAGTATAGACGACAAAGCCAATTATGTGATTCGTTAAGATGTTGGCAACTCGGTCGACGGTAGCTAGCCCATGTCAGAATTTCGGAGCTCAATGGAAGAAAGCATGTTCGCCAACCTCGAATTGCAGCCATGTTGCCGTCCGTATAGTGGTTTCCGAAATAAGTGCGGAATTCAGGCGAGAGTTGATTTATAGAAGTCAAACCCTGAAGCTGCTGAGAGCCCATCTGACCAAGCCATGCAGCATCCTCGATCGCGCGTCGCACAATTGCAATCTGTGCGTTGGTGAAACCGATAAAGTGTATCGCCTGCGGGGGCTGGGTTGCGCGAGGTTCAAGCTTCGATATTCTCTCAGGAAGCTCAATGGCTTCGACTGATGCGTCAATGGAAGACGTTCGGGTGGGTACTGCAAAGACGGATATGATGCTGCCAGCGACAGAGACCCATTGAAGCAGGGCTTTGAGCAGCATATTTGCTTTCAATAGAATTGGGGTGGATAAAACGAAGATTTCGAAGCTGAAGAGTTAGCGATAATTATCAGATGCGGGCCTGAGATATATCAAGAAGTACGGTGGTCAGTGAACCATAGGTATGAAGAACTTGTTTCCCTTGTTTTAAAATGCAAAGCGCCGTGAGGAACTTATATGCAAGATAAGATGGGGTGACCAGCTATAATGACTTTCCAAGGCCTAACGAAAGTCCCAATTGGCGAAGATGTTTTCCCGGACTGGGGGTTATTGTCGGGTAGTTTCGACCAAAAGTATAGCACACCTTTACAGCAGTCAGCTTAAATCGTTGAAGTGGCGGACGTTGTGCATCCCTAGTGATTTTGTTCCGGTCAGCATGCCAATGATGATAATAGAGATTACTATCGTTTGATCATCTAGTATGATAATCAGAACGAGCGCGCGGCCAGTAAAGAATCAAAATTCGGTACATGTTGAGATGACTGAACTTGTGGCAAGTAGCGAACTACATAGGTACAACGTTGATCGTATTCAGTAATCAGAAATCTTTTACGTGAAGATCATGAGAAGAACTTTCTCACCCCGTGAGACGTCGGAACGAGGACAAAGTTATTATCGTTGTATGCAAAAGTCTGGTTCAGTTTTCGGGTTTTAGCGAATTTGGCGGGGAAAACCCACAAATCAGCCTCAAATTTGGTGCAAATAGAGCAAATACCTAGATATCATCCCCACACCCTC
>JAABUW010003443.1_pt1 | contig 22568 bp, 19 predicted proteins | sample 5560081 | NCBI WGS metagenome assembly JAABUW01 (sample SAMN10711882, study PRJNA513363) | rock metagenome | isolation source: Antarctica rocks | place: Antarctica: Victoria Land, Knobhead sud
CGGAGCGTTGGTAGATTGATATCCATTGAGGACTGAAGGCACTTCTTCCAGCCACAATAGTGGCGCCAACCTTCTGGTTGAATGGGAGCCGTGCAAGAGAACGCCTCGAATATTACAGCAACCAGCTAATATTGCCCATGATTGTGACTACTATCTACGCTTCCCTCTCCCTCCTCCCTTTCTCCATCCCCAACGCAAATCAAGCCACGGCTCGTCCCTCGACCCTGTACCTAATCACAAGTGTGAACGCTTCAAGCACTGGGCATCTCTTGTGGTCCTAGTCTTTTCCAATAAGGCTCATGGGCAGGCTAAGTCATTGGCGTACATTGTAGTGTCCACAAGTTCTAGCTTCGTTCTATGGGGCATAGGTAGAGATGTTTTGGGAATGGCAACCTTCTCATCACCAATTCGTTCATCATCTGCGTGAGCGATTGGTGGATAAGCGAAGCTGATGCTGGCTTTTCTCGTGAGGTCTCATGTATAGCAATCTTCTAGGGGCACTGAGTGTCTGAGATTGAGGACTTTGCCCGCTCGTTTTATGCTAATAGAACTGATGGCGCCAGATTGGCCACGCCCTTACCTCGAAGGATATTCCACAACTCTCGCACTTAAGCCTCGTGTCGTTGTCAACAGGTAATTCCGTCACTTCGGTAGCTGCGTGACTATGACGGCGAAAAACTACTAGGACAAAGTTGGGCAGCTTTGTCTGTTTCCACTCCTCGATCCCTGCGAAAATACCGCCCATCAGGTCTACCGCCCTTCCCCTTTCATCGGGGAGCCAAATGTGTAGCTCACGCAGAGATGCTGGCACAATGTCCACCAGCTTTGATACAGCTAAAGTGCCTGCATCTTCTCTTACTAACGCATCAAACGTGATTTCGAGCTTTTCCAGCCTGCTAAAACCTTGCAGAGAACCAACAAAGTTCTCTACCAACGGCCCAGGTATCGAAGTCTCGTTGGTGCTGAGACGCAATTCCTTGAGATTATGCCCGGCGTATGTTTGTAGCAGTGACGCGATTTCAGACAATCTGCAGCAATTTTGGCTGGGGTACCCCATATTTTCACCGTACTCAAACTTCTCCAAAAATGTGTTATGACTGCAGAGTGTCGTCAAGGTTTGGATAGTGAGATCACGACCTTCAAGTTGCACTTCTGTAATCCCTACACTTCCTGGCTCATGTGAAAACCAGCGTTCGAGATCCTCTTTCATGAAACCACCATGTCTCATACACCGCATCGAAGGCAGTATAGCGAAGCTCTCCCACAAACCAACAGCTCCATGTCGAGCTGGGTGGGGTATGCGAAAGAAGCACAACTTGGATAGAGCGCTAGGTTGAGCCGTCATCCGATTGCTTGACTGACTCGCACTCGCAATGCTATTCACGACGCGGGCGATCTTGGAGCTGTCATCGAAACATGTTAGATACATTGTGCGGAGGTTTGGCAGAAGCGTTAGCAACAAGCTCGTGACTGTCTGTACATCAGCACGATCAAGCATCTCCTGCCAATGCGCGGAGTCCTTGTCTGATATGTATGGGCACTTGGAAACGGCTAGGAAGTCCTGCCAGGCACTGTCCTGAGTCGTCATGGGTACGTTGCCGAATGGTCGTAAAGCCGAAGGCGGCTCGTCCAGATATTCGAGTCTGACACAGAGATGCTGGACATAGTACGCTATGCGAGGCCTGATCATTATCTCCGAGAGGCAGATTGGCCGATTAAGAAGAAAACCGAGATGCCAATTTGGATTGCTTGGATAACTGAGGAAGCGGTTCCAGTACTGTATTCTGTCCGCCTTGTGTTGCTCCATTGACTCTCGGGCCAGCTTGTGTAGATCTTTGCAGCAGAGAACGAGCTCTTCGATGCCATCGGGACATGTCTCCCCAATGATCTGGAGCAGTGTTTCGTTTGGTAAAGTAAGTAGAGTACACGTCCTGAGAGATTTGCTGAGAGTTATGGAATATGGTGGACACTTGATTGTAAGTATTGTTGAGGGGAACACGTTGCTTTATGCTGCTGGGTGTGGAACCTGAGCAGGGCTGGGGCACTGTCACATCGAAGATAGGGCAACCCAATCAGGCTGTACCGGAGCTCTGTCACGAGGCGACTCGCCTTTGTCAGGTCTCGCTTCTCAGCAGGGGGTCCGTCGCCCGGTCATTAACTTCATACCGTTGGTGAGGCGAGTAGTGCGAAGCGGATGGCTATCAGGTGGTAGGAGAAAGACATTCTCCCTCTTTCACCTTGCATTGTCGGTCGCTGTCTAGTCTCGGAAAAAGATTGCTGATTCGACTCGACTTGTGGTTCGGCAACATGGGCAAGGAACGAAGCACGATATAGCTTCAAATTATTGCTGGAAACGCTAAGCCTGTCTTCTTTGCTTACGTACGCTAGCTTTGAGTAATTGTTGTGTAGTCTCCCAAGAATGCGGTCCACTCACTCTGACTAGCTTCGCTCACACACGTCTCGCTCACACATTACCTTGCTCGCAGTCTCTTTCAAGCTTGTCTTCGGTTTCATCTTCATCTCCCTATTGAGCCTACAGTACGGCAAGGCCCATGCTGATTTCAATGAAATCTCGCAAACAGACAGCTCGTCAACAGAGAGAGGACCAGAGCGAGGACAGAAGGAGGCAATTTCAGACCAATATGTGTGACCGATTCGACATAGCGCTCCTGATTGCGAGTTGACGAGAGAAACGATTGTGGGAGAGATTAGCTTCGGTGCAACTGCGTTACGGAAGCCGGGCTGTATATGCTTGCATCTATCAAATCTGTCCTTGAACTGGCCAAGTTTACAAACAATGAAACGCACTGTACGGTAATTACCTTCCGTTGCCTGTTATCATACCCTCCTATCACTGCTTCAACGCTACATTGAATACTATCCCGCATGGCCCTAGATTACTACACCCCTTCCCAATTCTGCCATACGCACCTCTTTTTCTATCTACTCAGTAGAACGCAGATTCTCAGAAAATACTTCCTCAACCCCCTTTGGCACCCCCTCCTACACATCCTTCCGCACCTCAGACTCCTCAACCCCGTGACTCACACTCGCATTGCTGGTCATATCGGCGCTGGCACCCGACTCGTAAATGGTGTCTGTGACTCTCGCTTCGTTCTCTTTGGTCAAATTTTCGTGACGCTTCTCAGAGGCGACGCTCGAGTCTGTGTCGTGGGTTGTGTCTGTTCCGTGGGGCATGGTGGGCAATGGAGGAGCTTGGGTTGAGCGTTGGCTCGCTTGAGGATCTGACTGGCGGTCTGTGCTGGGTGTTTGCGCTCGGAATTGGTCGGTGGCAGGTTCTGGGGTGGATGCGCTTTGGGGGTCGGGCGGATCCGGTACCCGGTCTGTGATGGAGTATGGAGGACCCAGGATTGCGGTTTATGAGGGGGAATGTGGGAAAGCGTTGGATTGGGGAGTGATTCGTGGGATTGGAGTGTTTGGTCCTGGACGTTGCTGTGATGAAGATTGCATTATTATGAGGGAACTTGAGAACACTTATATAGATTCCTGTCACAGCGAGGGTGGGCTAGTATAGAGACAAGGGCGAGAAACGCAGCCTTGCAACAATATGGCTCAGAATCCCCGAATGCGATCACGGTGCCCATACTCCATACTGAAGTTGTCCGACTAGCATTGTGAGCTGAATGTGTGTGTGCAGGCATCAACATTGACAGAGGCTGAATTAACGCGTAATTGACCGCACAACAGTATATCAACATCTTCAGCCACTGGGAAAAGACGAATAACCTTGGATCATCCTCTCCGATTCGTGGAGTCGGTCAGAATGATGTCCGTCGCAACATGTTGGCCGAGGGTTGATATTGATGCCTGTGGCTAGTACGAATGCGGTCACCAGCGAGTAGTTGACGAATACGAGAGTCAGCCCTACAAAACTTGGCATCTTCGATCGAAATCCTCGACCGATCGGTTTTGTGCCAACTGCTCTTCAATAAATGGTATGACTATGCTGTACCGGCCAGCGGTGTCCTCTTTAGCTAAAAGATATTGCTGCGTAAGTATGGATATACCATCTTGTGTATGGCAGCTCTTGAATGATCGATTTCAGCTGAGTCTCAATCAGGAGGAACTTTGCGTACCTATCCAAGTGGTGTCCTTGGCAGGTCGTGCTGAGTCTCTAAACGGTTGCCTGATTTTCCTGGTCACTCCAACGGCCGCGCGTACGCGCGTGAAATATGCGAACCGGCGTTGATATTCCCACAGTTGCAGCTCCTTCGCGCCTTGCATCCTGCTTTAGGAAAAGCCTTTCGGCCCACCCGGAGCCACTACACGCTTGTCTGTTGAGGGTGACAGCGCTTTGCGCCGGCAGGTCCGAGTCCGATCATCGTCTTGATTGAACATGCCCTCGAGAAACGCGAATCATAGACGACCGTGAGGCCATTCGAGCTTCAGGACCAAGTTTGGGACTTTGGTCAGCCCGACACCGCGTCGTTGTGTATGATGCTCAGCCGCAATCAATGTTGGTATGACATACGACTGCTCTTCCTACCGTACTGTGCGTTTACCATGCTAACGACACGTCCGCAACTTCGTCATCCTGTGGCTCTGGGACGTCGGCAACGTCTTGTTCATTCGCATAATGTTAGCAACTTGATGAGGGAGAAGACACGCTTAGGTTCGAGACCTCCAAACGCTCAATCCAAGTGATAGCTTGGGCATGCCTGGACCGGCACTGCGTGTGCGTGTATTCATGTCTTTGAAGATTGCTCTCCAAACTCACACTCCCGGATCGCGCGAGTACGTACCGCATTTTCGATATAAGCTCAATATTTCTCGGGTTGCAGGGCACTTGTCAATTTCCTTGCTTCATGACGGAATTGATCACTTGATCTATGCGGGACATCATACGCTGAATGGGAACAGGAATACTGTACCTGTATGCTTCCAACAGCGAGACAGACGCCGACGTATACATCACCTTTGCAAGGTTCGGTGATTATCGCTAGCCAACAGTACAACGTCGACCATGTATTGGTCTTCAGCAAGTGTCCGTTGGTATGGTATGGTACGGTCCGTTTCCTTTCTGCTAATGAGCCCACTCTTCAATCTGCCTTGAGTTCCTCCAAACAGGCTTTGTACCGAGGAACATCTTACCCGTCCTGCGGTTCGGCCGTTTCAAGCTAAGCAACAGTCGGCCGCTTCGGGAACGAGACTCCTGGTTTCCGAGTGTCACATCGAATGTATACGAACAGTGATGGCTGTTCGATGGGAGGCAATCTTTCCGAGAACCTCCCTACTGTTAGCAAAGTAGCACGGTCGGATGACTAAAGATTGAGAGTCTGGTAAACGGAAGTGGAGAGACAAGTTTGGATTCCGCTACTTGTTTTGCTCAAGCGCTCTCAGCTCTCAGCTCTCTGTCGCGTGCGCGCGTATGCACGTCAACGCGGGAATAATGTGACACATGTCACTCCGACACTTTGACGAAGCTGTCGCCTGCGCTGAATCATATGCGGTGGTATACTTGTTCACAAGTCGGTCTGGCAGTTATAATTTGGACACTCTTTGTTGCACTCCATCATATAAGGCTCTGATGCTAGTCCTCCAAACGTTGGCCCAAAGAAGTTGGCTGTTGGAATAGGACAGTATGAGGGGCCTCAAGTTTGCATTCCTTGTCCTTCCGAGCTACTGCGATGCCTTGACATTGCCTGGTGGCACGTTTGATCTCTCGTCAGCATCGCCCAATGAAATTATCAATAATTCTCCGCAGTCACGGTCTGTTTTCTTGTCGTAATCTCACGATGCCTCGAATTTCGACTGACTAGCATCTCCAGGACTCCAGCCCTGCTCAATATCACTGGTCTCCTCAATGGTACCGAGCCTATTCTGGGTCTTCCCATAATACCCAGTCTTCACCAGGATCTGCGGCTCCGCTGTGAATTAGAAACTGCATCACCTTTTAAGGGCGGTCAGTTAATATACAGTTTGTTAACGGAGTTGTCTCAGCTCTGGAAGAGCACCGACAATCCGATATTACGGGAACCAATGCGTGTTCGAAATGTACCCTTTTACAGCATCGAAGTTACAGTGGTGCCTGCACGATCAAGCCGGACCCTCAATCGAACGAGGATAGCTGTATATCTTACTCTATTGTTGGAAGGTTTAGTCAGCCACAGCGTGGCTACTAGGATATGGCCAGGGCCGTTGAGTTGCAGCTTGGAGGTCAACCCACTTCGTCTCGAGATTGGGAAGATGGACGTCAACATGATCCCAATCTCCACTTTGGGATCTGAGTCAAACTCCACTGGACGCAACAATCCTTCGAACAGCAATAGGAGTGGCACAGCATGGGAGATTGCTGGCGATGTAATTCTCGGAGCGGATGGCATCGATGTGCATCAAGTCTTCACAGGCACAGTGACAACGGACAGGAACATGCTGTATCTTTTCACAGAACTCTTATTCCTGATCTTTGAAATGTCTCTGGGGCTGAGAGTGACGACTCTCATACAGCCGGTAAGGACTCCCTTGGTCCCTCTGACCCTTTTCCACAGTCACATGACGAGACCAAGCTGACTACTCATACTCCCTTAGGGAAGAATGACTCGCGACATCAGAACCGGCGATGGCACATTCCGAATCAGAATGCAAACGTACCTTGCTGCCGCTAGCTTGGCATTCACAATGGTGGAACTGCACGAGGGGTTGATGCGCTTGCTTTTGCGCTGTGCTGTAACAGATCGATGGGAGTCCATGGCTGCAGACATTACCAAGCACGGTAATACAGTTGCCTCGGTGTATCTCGATCGCGTGCAAGGCCCGAGTGCTGAGGGATCTGGGCAAAATTGGCCTGCATGATTGGGTCTTTGCAAGGACCGTGTGTCCGACTGGTTGGACGAGGTCTATAGTCAGGGTCTGCGCCAGCTCGGTAGCCGTGGCGATGGGATGAGATGGATCTAGATTTGCTGCTAGAATTTTGCGACTTGTGCGAAAGGCTAGAACAAGCTAAAACCTTGTCTTATATAGACGGTAGTATTGCGTAGGTGTTGGAACAATGTGGATCTAGATCGTCAGGAACCCCCGAGCACAGCCAGGGGAGCGTTATAAGACGCCCTGCAGATCTAGACCGAGACGCCAATCGGTCAATATTCATAAGTACCATCGGCATCCCGTTGACGACGGTCCAATCAACCACCCACTATGTCGAACACTTGTGCGAATGAAGCTCGAGGGGCTAACCCTCGATGACAGCCAGGCTTCCAGGTGCAATTCCGACGGAGTGCAGCTCCAGTATCTCAAGTGCACGCTCCAAGAGACAGCCGCCCGCCAGCCACGAGCAAGCTGCACGGCGCTTTCCCAGGCAGGTTCACCCACTCTGGTGCATTATGCCCCTGACTGCAGTACGTCTACGCCTAGATGTATCTGCTCCTGCCCTTGGACTTGTGGAGCTTTGCCAAATCTGACATGACCGGCCTAGCCCCTTGCGCGTTCGAGTGCTCATTTTTTCCTGTGTGTGTGCTATATTGTATCCTCCTCGTCCCCATATAGACCCTTGCTAGCATTGCCGTGGCCATGTTTCAAGCGAGCAGTGAGCAAGTTTTGCATCAGGGTCAGTGCAGGCGGGAATGGCGCGCTTTGTGTCGAGTGGGCAATTGGATTGCGTCGGCTAGGCACCATGCTAGCTCTGCAGAGCGTGGAAGGCTCGCGTCTAGAAACGACTGAGATGCATATTGTAGGTGTGTGGTCTGCCTCCGGTACGAGAGGGTGGCAGACGTTTGTGTGTGCGCGTGAAATGGCCATTACACGACGATGATCAGTCTGTCATCAGTAGCACGTATGGCCCGTGGCACAGGCGACTTGATGAAAGGAGATGAACCGACGCGAGTCTTACATAGAATTGCTCTCAGCAGCTTTGGCTGCTGAACGCTCAACCGTTGACGCTAGTTGTACCATACACCTAGCGTGCATCTAGAAGAGTTCACCACCTTCTGGTCCAAACTTACTTCTGGTCCAGCCCTAAGGGGTTAGCGACCCGGAGTTTCTAAAAATCCGTGTTCCGGTGCTAATATCTAGGGTACCCTTAGGCCTAAAACTGTCGCATCTATAGATCCTCAGCCAGCCAGATAATGCAAAATATTTTGCTATAAGAAATATTGGGTCTGACGTGTTCTATAATTCTTGTAGCGAAAATGACTTATCAAAGTCGATCGTTGTAGAAAGCGAGGGCGCGAACCAGAAGTAAGTTTGGACCAGAAGGTAGTGAACTCTTCTAGGGGCTTGGCATCTCGGCAGAGGTATGAATTTTCTTAGGGTCTTTCTCTATTATGCTTTATGACATTGCTATGCAGCGAAAAAGACAAGGATGGACGTCGGTGTCATTCGAAGGAGAAGGACCTAGGTATTGAGTCAGCGACATGGGGAAGGGACTTGATGAGAACGCTGTTGCGGCATGAGCAGCCCCCGCCAACTGGAGCAATGCCCTTGGGATTTGATATGTTCGAACACCTTCCACCATAGTGCAATTCAGGTTACTTTCAGTCATATTAAGTATCGAAGGTAACCACAGATGATTTCCTGCGAGAAGCGATAGGGAGACTTCGAATAGACTATCCTGGAGTCAAGGCTCGCGGTACAAAAAGCACAACTCAATCAATCACCGAAGCAATGACCAGCTCCTATCAGTCAAAACAGGACACAGCCTCTCCTTTCTCGTTAGCTCCCTCGGCTCTCTTTGCTTCTTAAGATATTTCTTAGTGCTATCCTCCAATTCGCGCCTTCTGTCCCTGCAGTTCCATGCCCAGCCTGCCAAGAGGCTTATGATTCTTTTCGGATGGGGTGGAGTACCGCTTATCTGGTAGCAGGATATTGGGCAGGCTCAGGACCATCAGCAGCGGACTTGGCTTTGGCGGCTCGATCCTGTTCATTCTACCATCATAAAGTGAGCCATCTGGCTTCTACCGTCGTCCTTCTTTCCGCCTTATCGTACAACAACGAAGCTGTTCTGAACTATGAAAGCATTCGAAATCCATCCTGATCCCGGGCGAAGGGCTGCTAAGGCAGGGTTTCTCTTATACAAATACTATTGCTTGAAAGCAGGAATCCTCCATTTGCACGAGGTTGTGCTCATGGGTTTACCTTTGCCGCGCTGCCTGCTGCGACTTTCGGATATGGTGGGTCTTATAGGTAGCTTTGTTGTGCGATTCCTCGGCCATAAGTCTTGTCGGAAAGTGAGGCGCGAGAATTTGTGGGCTTTGCTGAGGTGAAATCCAGCCTTAGATTGGGTGGAGAGGAAGGACCGCCTTCATTGGATCATTTGCCGCGGACGTTGCCGATGTCAATAGATGCGTGATACAGAGGTCCACTTGGTTGCACTTGGCGTTCGCTCTAGAATGTGTCTAACCATCAATGCTCAAATAGCGCACGGCCGATAGGAAGTATTGGTACTAGACTGAAGCGCATCCGTCCGAGCACTAACCATCCTGTGGGAGCACTCGGTGACGGCTATAGACATCGCCAACGTCCCCCGAACAGCGTGACTAGCCCTGCAAACACTGGTATTGGAGACTATCACGGCCTCCAAGAATTCAACGCTTCTACCGTGCTGGGAAATTTGGGGCCACAACTACGTGCAAAAGAGTCCACCTCACGGGTAGAGAAGTGCGAATGTGGCAGTCTTCAAGAGCCTATCATCACTGACCAACCCCATGTAGTGTATGAGAGCACTCTATGCGGGGCGATCTTCCCGGATATACTTGGGGAAGGGCGATGTTATCAAGCCGCCCGTGCATTCTCATCTTCGTCTGCACTTCAGGCATGAAGTGCAGCAAATGACGGTACAGATACACAAGTTTTCACCTATGAGTTTGGGAGGATGCATCTTGAAGTCTGTGTATTTGGCCTTTTTTGTGAATAGGGAAAGATCCCTCTCTGTTTCAATATGAGTCTGTTCACTTACCTGACGGAATCCTACAGGGACCCACAGAGTGTGCGGTCACTTCATGGCTAGATCAATATATTTTTCAGTCTCTGTCTGTTGCTTGTGTTGATGAATTTCGATTCGCATAACCTATTAATGTCAATCCTTTCGGAGCAGCAACACGATATTTGAGCACTATGGATGTCAAAAGCAGGATGAGGAGGTATGCCTCTAGATAATTGCACTACAAAGCAAGAAACCCATCTAAAAAAGAAGACACGACCCAAACTGAACTAATATATGTTCACAGATAGTTTAGCGAGGAAGCTGAGGGTTTCTGGAGAGCCATTTGCGACCGTTGATCTGGCTTTTTATACAGCGCCGGCAAGATCTTCGGCTACGCGATAGACATTCACACCAAGATTGCCTTTCGAGAACAGTAGAATCAAGCAGTGGGGAGAGATCTTGCTTCCAGGGCACGCGATGTCGGTATCCAACGTCTGCTCAAGCTTGATGATAGGCGAGGAAGTTAGCTTGTTGAGCGTCTGTCTGCCGTTGCCCTCGTATTTCTGAAAGAGAAATCTTCGGTGTGGCTGTCTGCTTCGGTCATACACATGGATATCATATGTCAATCCAGAATCGAGGGCCGGTATCGATATTGGCTACCCAGGAGCACCCGAGTAGTGATGAAATCTTAGCCCCAAGTCTTGGAGGATCTCTTTGCCAAAAATTTCTGTCTGGAGCAAAGGCCGTTTCGCAAAGAGCCTACGTTCCTTGCCAACAGCGAGCGGCAGTAACACTATTGAGCAGGGATGTTGTTGGAATTTTAATAGGGGTGGACGCAGGTACGCTATTGTGACAATGTATGATAGTGATCGTATATCAAGGGCCATCTTGACCCATATGCACAATGTGCATGCAGCTGTGGTAAACGCCTACCTTCAGCTCAGATATCTACTTGAGCCTCATAGTGGATGATCGACTATACAGTATAGCTGGAAGAATCATTCAGTTGTCGAATGCTATGCTATAGCTAAACCAGTAATAAACAGAAAGCTTTCGTGCGCAAACTTTGTAGGCCACGCTAGCGACGCCCTAGCGCTTAACACTAGTCTAGCCTCCGCGCCTCATCCTTGTCATGCAGCTTCCCTGTTTTTCCAGCGTCACTTTCCTTCACAACGTCAATATTCCGCCTCTTCCATATATCTCTCCTTCCTAATCCATACACATAGTCTACTCAGCCATCAGCCAGCAAACATGGGTCTCCTAGACAAGCTGAAGGGCAAGCTCAACAAGGATAGCAGCCACGCCAGTACCAGCAGCCCATCAAGTACTTTCTCCATAAGATCCAGCTACAGCGCTAGAACTAGAAGACTGTGTGACGCTGATCTCTGTTGTTCGATCAGGTAGCTCTCAACCAGCGCAGTCCTCGTATGCTTCATCACCCGCAGCTTCCGGAGGAACCGGAGCAGCGACCGCCCCAGCTACGACCTCAGCCTCACATTCCAACAAGGTATACTTTGATCTGACAGTGAACGATGGTAGGCCCTCTTACTTGCCAAACGTCATGTCGTGGAATCGAGTCTGATGGTACCGCCACAGGTCCCCCTGCCCGAATAGTCTTCGAGCTTTACGACAGTGTTGTACCCAAGACCACCGCAAACTTCCGTGCACTTTGCACTGGTGAGAAAGGGTTTGGATACGAGGGCTCAAAGTTCCATCGAATCATCCCCGGTTTCATGCTTCAGGGTGGTGACTTTACCGCTGGAAATGTAAGCTAGCTTTCTTCATTTGGTCGTGCTAAGAGACCGCTTTGAGAAGGAATGAGCTCTCGCCGATCTTGAATTCATGTGCTCGTATAGCCTCCTGAAAGCTGTGCGGCTCATAAATGTGTGAAATATAGGGCACCGGCGGCAAGTCGATCTACGGCAGCAAATTCAACGACGAGAATTTTACTCGCCTACATGATCGCCCATACCTTTTGTCAATGGCAAACTCTGGCCCCAATACGTAAGTCCAACCGTTTTTGTTTTGAACGTGATTTTCAATCCCTGGTACTCACATGATACTACCTGTGTAGGAACGGATCACAATTCTTCATCACAACCGTGCCAACTCCCCACCTCAATGGTAAACATACCGTATTTGGCGAAGTCATTGAAGGACAAGAGTTCATCAAGGCGATCGAAGCAACAGGGTCTTCGAGCGGAACGACCAGCGAGGAGGTCAGGATCGCGAAGTGTGGTGCATTGTGAACGTATCTCTTATCCGTAAGAAGGGAGCAGCAGGATCCTAGCCATCAAGTCCAGCAAATGCCTCCGTCGACTACATGAACAGAAAAGTTAATTAGGCATCAATCACGAGCAGCAAAGGTTGAGAACGTCTGAAAAGCTCAGGTTCAGCACTTAAATTGTTCTTTTTCTCGCGCAAGATTGCGAACGCGGTCTGGTAGTTGTCGTCCAATTCTCAGTACTGTAGCGCGTTGAGACCATTAATCGTGACAATCAAAGAGCTTTCCGTGTGGTTCAATCAATGCAGCAATGATTTGAAAGTGGCATCGAGAAGAAACAGACTGGTGAGCGATATTGAAGCCGGCGCTACTTGCCCAGATAATTTGCTGACAGACAGTATCTGCCACGTTGAAGTTCTCCGTAGCTATATACACGAGCATCGTACATGGGGTTTGCTGACACCGTATAGATCATCCTCCCCCTCGGTGTCCTTGTGATTTCAGATTCATCAAGGCTTCAATCTCCCTCGAAAACCCGTTGTATTGTCGGTTTATTGTTGCATTACTAGAGTCAACGACCAGCAAACACGCCTCAACGATTTTGGTGGCATGTCCTCCGCTTTACGCTTTAAGCCTCAAGTATATTGAATTCCTACTATTTCATTTTCTACAAGACACACTTACTGTTCCGGTGTAGGCAAAGTTCATTGCATCATGAAACCTATGACTGCAAAGCCTTTTACAGCGAGCAGCTTTTCGTGATATTCAATGGTGCAATTGCAACGCACCGCAAGACCGACAGTGCTCAATCCAACGGGTAATCAATTTTCAGTCCTATCTAAAAACTATTTGTAACCTTGCTGATGCAGCTAGCTTGACAAACGCTCAAAATGGGGAATAATGAAAAAATGTCGCGATCAATAGAGAAAAGTGGGTAGGGAGATCCATTCCAGCACTGCTCAATACTCAAGCCGATATTAGCTCATAAGCCACCAGCTCGTTCGTCCTCTTCTTCCTCTCCTTCCTCTTCTTCCTCTTCTTCCTCTTCTTCCTCTTCTTCCTCTTCTTCCTCTTCTTCCTCTTCTTCCTCTTCTTCCTCGTCTTCCTCGTCTTCCTCTTCTTCCTCGTCTTCCTCTTCTTCCGAAGGAGACTCCGGGTCCCCTCCAAGATACCAGATCGAAAGTGGTTTCAACAAACGCTCTTGAACACTGGGACCCTTTGAAGCTTCGTATTCGTCGAAGTCGCTCAATATAACGTCATTACTGTCACGTCCCAGGATACCAGAATTGTGGAGCCTATCGAAATCCCAGAAGACATAGCCCCAATCCCTCAGCCCCTTGAAATCTTTATCGCTGAGCATGATTGGTGGTCCACGAGGATTAGCCCATGACCAAGCTGCTGGGATATCCAGCTCGATCTCTTGCTTGCAGTCCGACACGAGAGGCGACTCCGTTTCCGCAGATGATTGAGAGTCTACCCAAGCAGGATTGCGGCCTAAACACACAAGCGCTTGTGTAAGGAAGTTCCTGGGCTGTAGGTGCTGTATGAAACAAGAACCAATGTCTCGAATGAACAAAGCTCTTCTCTCGTCGCCAGTCGACTCAAATATTCGGCGGATGTATGGTAGTCCGAGGGTAAGGAGATACTCCAAGTGATGATTCTGTTCATATTTGCCATCTTCGGTGAAAAGGAACAATCCGGACCTCCATTGGTCGGTTTCGGCATCGCCGTCTTCGTCAAAGGTAAGTGTTTCTGGCGATAGAGTCTGGAACGCCTCTTCCTCCAGTTGAGTGCAAACACCACGAAGTCTTCGAATGAGGTAGTCGCGGATGCAATTTATTTCAGCAACCTGGTAATCCGGGAGATTTGCGAGGTACCGGCTGGCTTGCTCTGCAGGATTCATGGCCGGGTTTGAAGCACATTCTCGAGCACGATGATCCCACTCTACTGAGCATCGTGCGAAGAGTTTTCTGTAAATCTCGAAGCGGCAGAACGCTCTCTGGAGCCTTCCAATCTCGGTCTCTGAAAGGGCCGAATACAAGACAGGCTTCTCTGGCCAGTATTCTGACTCCAAGTAAGGCTCGTAACCCTGGCCAGGCGACTCGCCAAGCCGTTCCAGGATGGGCAAAGTGTTCCGGGTATAATCCTCAATGAAGAATTTGAGATTGCCGGCGAGCTTGCAGAGCGCTACGGATTCTTTTATGGGAGTAATTATTCTTTGCCACTCGTATAGCTCGCTCGAATCAACCTTGCAGAATCGTATGGCAGTCTCTCGTGAATATTGCTGTCCGATTTGTGGTATCTTTGCAAAGGTCAAAGCTTCCCAAAGCACAGCTGGGTGAAATTGTCGGCGTGCTACGGTCGAGAGAATAAACTGTTTGTTGAGACGAAAGACATGATAGAACCGAGGCGACGCTCTGATGAGGTTAAAGATCTGGCTGGGTGTCGTGGCCTCCAACATAATGTCTCGCTGGAGCTCTGGTTCGAGATGCTCCAGCGTACAATTATGTGACGCGATGGGAGAATCATCTATGCCAGACATCTCTATAGCTGTGTACAGAAACTCTCAACGTTACTGGTGTTTTGTGCTGTTTGATGTTTGGCAGGGATGCTGTTGAGAAGGGTAAGATATTAAGGTACAAAAGGTCGAATGTTGTCGAGGAACTATGCCAAGACACTTGGCAGTAGCAACTACAAGCCAGCTCTTCAACACAAGGACGCCTTTGTGCAACACTTCCGCTCGCAGATGTTTACCTATACAAAGGGCGCTGTCAAAGTGCACCATAGAGCTCTTTGTGGTCCGAGGCAAGGCAACATCCAATTCTTTGATTAGTGGCTTACATCTTTCTGACATGTGGGATCATCATTCGTTGTTTAGCTATAACGTGATCATGGAGGAGCCGGTAGCAATGGCAAACCCGGGTAAGGCACAACGGGTGCACCAATCGGATGTCTCATGGTACACAATGTTCTTGTGCAAAGACTACATACTCTTCGCGCTTCTCATTGTTATACCTTCTTTTTCTTAGCTTCGATAAAACACTACAATTCTTTCAACTGGCATATGCAACACTAGCTTAGTGCATCACTCTTTACGGCTGCATAACACTAATGCTCATCACTTTCTCCCTCCCCATATAACGTCTCCTCTACTCGAGAGCCCGAGCATATCAGTCCACCCATTCCCACAACTCACAAACCTGATATCAACGCACAGCGAGGTAATATCTTTAATCCCACCCAACTTGGTTAGGACCTTCTTCCAACATGGACTTCGATGGCTTCGCTGTGCAAGGTCGCAAACGGGGAGGTAGGGCCCGTGGGTCTGGCCGTGATCGGGACCTCGACTCGTTTTATCGGGATAACGCTAGATACGCAGGCACAGCAGAGGACTTCACTAGGGATCATGCACGAAGCTACGGCCGCCACGAGGGCTTGGGCCACGATGGAAGTCATCCTGGACTAGGAAAGCCTCGTTTTCCCAAAGGTAGCGACAGAGAGAGACTCCACGCTGGCTACACCGTCAGTACCAAAGCCACAAAAACAGCACGGAATGGCTACGATGACAGCCTCCGCGCCGCTGACGGAGAATTCAGAAAAATGACCGTAGAGGAACGAGATTATTACCGAGGAGTTAGTGACGGTCTACGTCCAGACCAACACGAGCTCTTGGATCCTCGCGCTGGGAAGTGGGCGGATAGTAGCTACAACATGGCGACTGGTCGGGAGAACTTTCTCAAAGCCTACCCGCACGGCTATCATAGTCTGGAAGATCAAAACGACCACTACAAGCACGCAGCAAATGCCTTTGGCGAATATCAAACAGCGAGGGACCACCAGGCACGGCACTCGACATACCGATCTTTCCGAGGTGATCCTAGGAGGGATATGTTTGGGAGGCCAGTACCGCATGGCCAGCTCTAAAATGTGAGCTGACGCCTTCCGTTCTGGGAACGCATAAATTTGGTTATTGGATCCCAGTCATTACACAGATCGTGTTATCATGCAGCTGCTCTTGAATTTGTTTTTGCTTGTTATTACGAATGAGATAGAGCCTGGGAAGGGCGGTAATAGCAGACTGCTTGTTTTGTTTTCACGAGATTGCATGCGAATGTTTATTCTTTGATGGCTTGCTTTGTATTTAGTCATGACGAACGAATATCCCATAACCTCAGGCCCAACTTGCCACATTGAATGATTTGCTTATCATTGTCCTCATGCTTGGATGCACAATCGTTTTCGATCATCTACTAGTCGATCATGGATGGTACGCTTGTAATCACGATTCTCTACATATAGACAAGTGACAGGATATCTAGTCGCACATAATTGTAGGCTTGTACTCACGAGGTTAAGATAAGTGACATATGCATGGACAGGAAGTACCATTTGAAGAATCCTGCAAAGACCCGGAATAGCCGCAACTATCGCATATCCCGGCAGGGCACCCGTTCCAGGGGTTTTCGCCTCGGCCTAGCCGACACGAGTGGCCAAATTCGCTAGGACATGGAAGAACAGAAGATCTTGTTCAATATCAACGTTGATAATTGACGACATTTTGTACTGATGGGAATCGGAGTGCCGGCTAGGGATATATTACCGGGGTTTTCTATCAGGTACTCGAGGGAGAAGAGAACCGACAGAGCAGACTGGACTCGTTGACAAGAATCCGGTAATGGGAGAAAGTTTTACACAATGCGACGTTTCAGAAAATTAGTAAGACTTGAACTGCTGGCTTGAGCGAGCAAACCACGTCGAAGGAATCCCCTGATGACTTATACATGAGTGAGAATGATGGCATAACATCTCCAAGCCATAGCCATTCATTGACTACACCGTTATAATCCTCCGATGTTCCTTGCAAATGCCTTACAAGAGGCGGTGCCAACTGAACCTCTTGTTATTTTGCCCGACTAGCGTCTGAGCGTGCTTGACTGACATTGTAATTGTCAGCGATTATCCGTTGGGTCACGAAAATGATTGCGTGGTCTACACATGATCATTTTACGTCTGATTGCAATGTCTGCTGACGCTTAAATTCAAATCGTCTTAGTAGCTAACTCATTCATGCTTTTTCTCATCACTGCTATGTATGTCGTCGAGATTGTATATAGCTATTAGCAAAGCATACATACTGTCATCGTGGTTGCGGAGAGGGCTTACCCCGCTAGGACTGTTGTGTACAACCATAGGGTGGCATTAATGATGGGATTGTTTACAATCGCCTTGCCAAGCGTTGATCTTCGTCGTGAAGCAGATCCACCATCTATCTCATAATCTTCATGTTAATGGACGACCAACCTTCTTCAAAACACAGGGTGCATACTGCCAGAATGCCCTTTTAGGTCCTAGTTACCTTACTACTTCGTTCGTAATATTCCGGATTTATACTGACGACATCTGTGTCATCCACCTTAGCCTTCATAGCCTTGGCTGCGAAGCGCCGCATACGCGGCAGGGTATTCAACACCAATCTGCGTCTGTTTCTTGATAAACAAATCTTATCTTCCACTATTCAGGATTGAGATCTATCCCCTATCAGTCACAGATGCCCATAGGCTTGTTCTCCGTTCTTAGACCTAAAGCCTCATGAGCACAATCCTCGAGTCCACCGTCGACTAGAACTATCTTAATCCTTTAAGACGACTATTATCGAGGTACTGTTCACTTATATCCCTTTCCAACGAGTGTGATATAGCAAATCCAGGTTGGGCCATGTCTTCTCCAGTAGTGTTTAGATACGTCAACGCCACGTGTTTTTCCTGGGATCAAAACCCAGAGTACGTCGAAGCTTGCCGCACAATACATCGAATGGGTGACCCGACGGCATATTGTAGGTTCACCATCTAGTCATCGTACCGATCTGAATTAACGGTACCGCAGCACCACCACATCCTCCAGGCGCAACACCGAATGATGTTACCAGCTTCAAAGTGGGGTAAGCAACCTCACGATGTTAAGCGTGAAAAACACAGCTAACGAAGAGCAGGTTGGCTGGCTGGAGCGAAAATAATCTTCCGGATGCAAGTATTGTGGATTTCAGCAGTAGCTTCGCTGATCGTGCTGCAGATTATGTATCAACTTTGGCCATGCAAAGCGTGGAAGACATCCAAAGAGGGTTCAAAGCCAGGCCCAAGGCTGGATGGTCAAGGAAATCCCATGCTGGAGAGATACCCGCGGCCAGGGCAAGATCTACGAACTATCCTCGACTTTCCCATTCTTCGCGGCATTGAGAAGGTTTAAATCCAAAAAGCCAGAGCAAAATCACGGATGCTGACGGTGATTAGATCAGCACAGAGGTACCGTGGTGGTTTCTCGAGGCTCTCTTTCGATTAGATCCGCGCTTGAAATGGGAAGATATTGACATGCTCATGGAGCATGTGGGCAAGAGACTGAAGCAGCCGATTCAGCGGAAATTCACCAATGCCCTCAATAATGCATGTTCGAGGGGTCGTCAAGATTGGTCCATGGTATCGTGGAGAGACAAATCAACAAGTGCCAAGAACAATGGCGCTCGAGATTGGGTCATTGCCAAACTTGACGACACCCAACGGGCATTGAATACGACTCGCGGATCGACGCCTGGTCTTGATCGGTTCGGTAATCGAGTGCCAATGCCAGCCGAACGAAGACACCGAAACTCCATCCACGCTCAACCAAGGAAGCTGAGGTCAAAGCCATCAGATCGTCCATCTGCTCGCTTACGAAGGGCGGCAAAGAGCCCCGAATCTCAGGATGGTGACGAGGAAGAAGAGACAGCTGTAGAAGGAAGTGGTGATGATGATAACGACGATGATGATAGTGACGTTCATCTGTACACTATGCCTCTACCGGTTTCTTGGCCAAAGAGAAAGCGGGCAACACCTGCTGAATATGCTGTCGAGGAGCAATTCGATGTCTCTGCGAACTCAGGGTTTGAGCTGGATACTGACTCAAAAGTAACACAGACCAAGCAACATGGTGAGACATTCGAAGGCCAACGTCCCGAGGTATCAACTAGGGGAAAGGCAAAGCAATTCCAGTATAAAGAGTCACATGTCCAGGAGAAGGAACCACCAAGAACTCGTAGGCGCAATGATGTGGGAGAAATTTCGTTGAAGCCGCTGTCACAACAGCCACCCTCTTCCATATCCACCAACGTTTCTCATTCCAGCAAGCCCAAACCCAAGCCGCAGTACGTCGAGCAAACACAAGGAAATCGCATGTATCGTCTGCCGCCTCACTCAACTTCATACGCGCAGGATCGTTCACACTCAAACCCATACGCATCGCAAGCTGCATACGGAGGACTAAGCAGTACATACCATGACATGTACGCTCCCAGGCAAGCAAAAATACCCAGCACCATAACACAAGGTGTGGTTGATACCGGTATCCCTCGTACATATTTACCGGTCACCGCGAGCGGACACGGTGTTTATCAACAGCAACCCATCTACGACCCACAAAGGAGTGCGGGTCTTGAGCAAGCCATGCTTATGCATTCAAGGAATGGACATATATCTCAGGCTCCTGATGAACCCTACCGAGCGACAAATGGGGCTGGTCAGTCGCTTGTAGCGCAAAGCCAGTTTGGAAGTCCTATCGGAAGCGGAATCGGATGGGGTCAGCGTTGGCCTTCAACGCACAGCAACCCCAGAACGTCTTACCATGGCTACCATGGCACTGAAGTGGGATCCCAAGCAACGCGATACACGAGCTTTCGGCGGGAAAATAATCATATCCCTACATTGCCCAACAGGTTGAATGTACAGGAGCCTGCTGAATACTTCAACAATAGTCGCACGACTGATGACGGGCCGATGGAGCGGTACTGGCTGGAATCCAGCAACCAACGATTGACCCAAGGGCCCAGTCAATCATCATCAATATTCGGCACACTACCATCCACCCAAGTGAATACCCAATCATCATCAAGGACTTACCCACATCCTCAATACGCCAGCTCGCCATGGTCATACACACCTCAACCCGACTATGTACCATTGGGCGACGGGCGAACTAGAGCTAATACACCTGCTATAACTGTACCCGCTAACGCCATACGAACGTTTATCCAACATGAGGCTACAGCTGTATCTGCGGGCAACCGGCATGATCTTGCCCCGCAGGCCATCGAAGCAAATATGGCACTCTGGCCTCGAGATCTGTTTGGAGGGCTTTTGGACCCTGCTCCATGGAATCTCGAGGGGGAATCGTTCTTCAATACTGGCCCAGATTCCAGTTGAAGGACCAGAGCCCGATCTTAGTCGCAAGTAGAGGAGGGAAAGCATACCTGGCTTCACATTGGTCTCGGAGATATCGTGAGTGTCAACATTGTCTTCAAGCGCGTCAACCCATTCTACACCCCCAAGTCAATGATGTTGAAACGAAGACACAGCACTCCCTTGTTGATGTTCTGAGGTCTACTGTTGTTGGTAAGTCCGCTAGGTTCCTGCAGACCTGAAAATGTGGATCATCTTATGCTGTCAAGGCTGTCATGGTGGAGTTGTTGTTTGGGTGAAGCAATAATACACAAGTCATTCCTAGGGTCAGGCTCGGGCCGCCCAGGCCCGTTGATTGAAAGACAACTGGCTTGGCGTCCTTGGCATGACTTTGTAAGTAAGGCCTTGGCGCGTTGCTTCTCCGTGCAGAGGTCGGTAGAATGCTACTAGCATCACAAATATATGACATTTCTACCCAGTGGGGGGATACTATTCGTGTCCTAAAGTGTATACACGTCCCTTCAAACAGTGCTTTCACAGATTGTTAACTGATCCCCTTCCCTCCCGTCTTTTTCACTGGATTAGAACTTTTGATAAACCTCCAACATCCATATAAGGCAATAACAACGAGGCAGAATTTAAAATCATTGTGCCAACGATATAAGATTAGCGCTGTGTCCTAAGATATAGCTGCTTCGGAATGCTGTCGGAACGTGTGGGATAGAAACACCAAGGTCCGCGTTCAAGCCCTCTACTGTCATGATATGTTACTAGGACATGGATTATGTCACGATGATGGATATTAGCACTGGGTGGTCTGTTAATAACCAAGACACAGGAATATATATATCAACTGCGGGACTCTCTGCAAACTGATCCTCCGCACACGCTACTCCAGCGCACTCGCGTTTGGGCTGTCGCTATGTCCAGTCGTGTATTTGGAGCTGAGAAGAAATCGGGCGAGACGCTGCTATCTGATACATTATTACAGTCCTCGAGGAATCACAAATCTCGTCAAGCTTCTAATTTCCATCCAAGATGATTAGCGTCCCATCATACCTTGGTACACGCCTTCTTCGGCTTTGTAACACTCTGAGCACGTGCCATTGCAGCAAGCGCTTAGTGGTGTTAAATTCAGATACCGGAAGTGTTTGGGGAGTGGTTGCCTTGATCTGCCATGCACCGTTAGTGTTGTACAGCCTTTGCGCCTTGGCATAAACCTTCACTTTTTGTGTTAGCTTGTCGGTGTTCAAAGAACGGGTTGTAGCTCCTAGGATTACCTTTGTCTTTCATTGTCGCCCATTCGATCAATGAGCCATACTCACATTCATGACTTGCTGTGCTTTCACTAGAACAAGGGCATTGATCTCTCTTTGAGCGCCAGTGAGACCTCGATCGCTTAGAAGACTCGTATATGAACCTTCAATTCTACCTCACCTCACCGATCCCCACTTGTCACGTTTCGAAGCTCGCCCACTTTCGATTCCAATCCTCTATCCCAAACTACAGACTAGACAGACGCTTTTCAAGACTTTAAGGACATTCCACCAGACCCAACAGAGATTTCAAGGAACCGACAACGGCCAATACAGAATGGGGGCAGAAAACAACGACAACATGTTCCTTACTGAGATACGGTCGCCGAGTGAAGCGAATTTCGACGACGGCCCGGACTTGGCACTTCGGACTGCCTACCGTTATCTCAAGAATTTGCCAAAGGTCGAACCGAACGGACTACCGGCAGATGAAAGAGATTGCGAGATTTGCCTAGAAGCCTACGGGACGAATGGATTGGATGAGAAAATTGTGCGATTGCCACATTGTGGTCATAGGTGAGTACAGAATTCTTCCCACCATCGATCTAGATTTGATACTGACGACTAACAATAGGTTTGGCCTTGATTGCATCTACGAGTGGCTGTCGCCAACAAACATTCCGAATAGAAACACATGCCCTAAGTGCAGAGCGGTTCTCTTCGAGATAGACCACTCCGGCTACTCCGATGACGAGGATGATAGTGACACTGAAGAGGCCCCTAATATTGATGTCATACCGGAATTGCGTGCACTACTCGACATTCAGAGCTTCGAGTCATTTGTTGCGGCACTTGACTTTATCGAGCCCTTCATGCAAGGTGACCATCTCAGACCTAGAGCATTCAGATACTCAAGACAGATACACGCGATGTTCCATACGTTCTCGCACCTTCTGGATGCCGAAGAAAACCTTCCCAGTGTAGCTGTCGTCCAGGATATAGCGAGA
>JAABUW010003447.1_pt1 | contig 22559 bp, 27 predicted proteins | sample 5560081 | NCBI WGS metagenome assembly JAABUW01 (sample SAMN10711882, study PRJNA513363) | rock metagenome | isolation source: Antarctica rocks | place: Antarctica: Victoria Land, Knobhead sud
TACCCTACAATCGTCGACCGACACAACAGCAACAACGATCCTTCGATCACAGGGTTGATGCCCTCTACCCAAACCGCTGAGAACACGCCACGATCCAGCAAAAAACAGGACGCTTCAAGAAAACATTGGACCTACGAACGTTTACGGCTTCGAATGAGACGCCACACGTCTTCGGCACCGTGGGGCTGCAGCCTCTACCGCTGGCGAACAAAGACACCTGATAGTCCATGCCCGACCGCCCCACGGATGTCAGCAGTCTCCTGAGACGACAAGTTCAGCGTCACCCCCGCCAGAGCACCATACGGCAGTTCAATCAGGCACGCAGGTGCCATGCGACGACCAATCGTCGATGGCAACCGACGTTGGACACGTTGGCGGCGCCATCGCCGCGGTTGTCCATGTCCCGCTTGGAGACTTGGATAACGCAGGCCAGCAGCTCAGACACCCTGCGCCTCTGAGCTACCAAGACATGAGAGGATCCGAATGGAGAACAGCTGTCCGTCTCGTGCAAGCAGGGCACTAGCAGAAGGGCATAGTCGACGAAAACCATGAGAAAAACGTTCACAAATACGAACGTCACCGCTTCCTGAACCCTCGGGACGTATAGGGATCTCCGAACACACTGTTGCCGAACCGCAACTGAGGAGATATTGGGCCTGCATCCGGGCAACGAGGCGTGACTTTTCCGCGATCCCACGCACTCGCCAGTTGCTCCCTGATAAAAGGCTCCGCATCCCCACCGATATCAATATGTGCTGACAGTAGCGGACCCCGACCTGAGGGCAGAGCAGGTAGCGGAGTCCCCCTGTCGCCATGTCCAAGAGAGATATCGATACTCAGAGTTGAGAGCGAAAAGCATTGCTCGGCGATTCGCAGGGACGCCAGCGCTTACATCGATGGCAACGTTCGATGGCTTTCTAGATCTTGCATTCGATGCATATGCTTCGCCAACACTCCTGGCCATAGTCGCAAAGTCTGTTCCAGCAACGTCACTCTCCTCCCCTTCACCACCGAACCCGCGGTCATCGATCCCACCCTCCTCTTCTACGCCCTCCATTCACGGCATACGCCACCTCACACAACACGCCCATCGCTCTCTACCAACAGGCGGCCGCTCAGAGCAGCAAAGCAGTGCCGACGGAATCGCAAGAAAGGTCTCCTGGCCTGATTGGAGCGTACGGCAGTCTCAGCAGGCGGCGAAGGAGGGGAGACACCATACCTTGGCATCTGAGGTAGCAACTTTGCCATGCAAACAAATTGTGGCCTTCCACTCCGTGCCGGACTCCCGGAAGATTTGGCAGGTCACGAACGCGCCAACTGCAATACACTGCGAGCAGAAGGAAGCAAGATACTGTGCATGGCGGGACATTGTGCACGCTCATACTCGTACTTTGACTCTGGTGGGCGGATGCGAACCGCATTTTGGAATCAGATGAATTGCACCAACTTTGAGACTGACCGATTTGGACAGCACCTTGCTGGCTCCGGATGCTTCCAACCCTGACGACACTCCGGCGTTGAAGGCTGGAGCTCGCATCCAGCTCATGGGAATACTATCAGGCAGCGCCGAAGACTACCCGCCTCCATGTCTCTGCAATCTGCGGCCCTGGAAGCCTTTTCAAATGCTCCCGAGACACTCACATGACACGGACTCGCAGTTAGCCGCTTAGCCTACAGCTTGACGCCGTGCGACCGAGAAAGTAGCGAGAGGTGGCCGGCTTTTTGAGGACTCAAGACGACTACGACGAACGAAGCGACGGCCATTGTCGAATCCGCAGATGCCGTTTGCCTCCTATTCAGCTCAAACTGAACCCTTACCTTGACCTTCCGTGACCCTTGGGTCGATGCGCCTGAAAAGCCGGTCATCTGCATCGAGATTCTGCACCAGACCTCGGGATGACAACCTGTGGCGCTCGGAATCCGGCCACTGCCGTTGTCAGCTCTTTGTAGCTCAAAGGCACGGCATTGGCGTTTCTGAACTAGAACGGCTGTACTTGCACGCAAGCTCGGCATCCGGGGTCATTGCATGTGCTGCAAGCGCGGACGGTATGCGTTGAGTTTTGCAGGGCGAGGAAGGCCAAAGACTGTCAGCTATCGGGCTCAGAAACGTGACAACACCAGGCATTCATATCGGCCTTGCCAGTCTCGCTGAGGACGGCCTTGTGTTACACACATGCCATACGGCTGTCTTCCAATCCGGAGAAAGACGGCTTCATGACTCCCACTCCACTCCACAGATGTCCTGGTGGCAGTGTATTTCGCAGAGGGTCAAAGAAGCATTGCCGTTTATTTCACGTCGCTCAGTTCCAGCGAGCACAAACAAGCAGACATCTCCATTGTGAAACCAAAGGAGGGTACGGACGAGCGGCTTCGCCTCAATGTGGAAAGCGCCGATGACACGGTGCACATTTCCTGCTCCGGTGCACCAGCGTCCATGCGTCTGCATGTTTCCGCGCAATCGCGATCGTACTGATTGATGGAGGATTCTGCTTGCTGATCAATGTCGGCTTGCGGAAGCCTTCCCAACCTGCAGGTTTGCTGTGGACCTCATGACCAAGCCTGTTTTAAGAAGAACCGGCGTGGACTTTGTTGGCTATCCGCCCACTCTACTCTAGGACGGCACTGCGGAAAGGTCGATCCAGAGCGAAGCCAACACGTCAGTTATCGCCAAGCAGCAGTCGAAAACGCAATGGCAAGAGAAGGCGCACGGATTTGACTTACCACATCGCTCTTCAGCTCACTCTCCGAGCCCTCACCATTCTAGGTACCGCACTCCCCCACCGCCGACCCATATGGTATGGAAGCTGAAGCGCAGGAATAGCAGAGCTGCAGAGGTCAGCAACAGACGGGTGTTTGATCTCTATACTACGATACCGTCAGGTATGGGTCAAGCTTGCAGCCGTGATGGGGGGCCGCAGGTGAGAATCCACGAAACAAGATAAGGAGCGCTGGTGAGATATTGCACGCTTGAGTATCGACGCTCCGGCTTCTCGAAGGCGTGGACTGACGAAGAAGGAGTAAAGGGACCTGTCGGATGTCAATAATGGGATGTCACGGGTGAGAGATTATGTATGCTTCGAGCCCAGCAGTCACCGCAAGTGGAGGCGGTGACGCCTTTCTTCAAGCCAGCTGCGTGACAGTCAGTAAGAATCCACAGCTTTTTGATCTCACTCCATCGACTAGCCGGCTCGACATTGAAAGTCAAGGCAGCATTCTCTTGTGGGCCTCCAGTGGCCAGTCAGATTAACCACCGCGAGTCTTGAACTCGTGCAAGCGATCGATGGAGTTGTGCGAGCCGTTGACATAGGCCTCTGGCAACATGGAGTGCGACTCGCTTTCTCGAATTGTCCGGACATGAGGCCCAATATCAGATTCGTAGAAGGAAGAAGGAAAGAAAGGAAGCCCGCTCTGATAAAATTTAAGGTCGGATCTTGAGCTTGGACCAGCCTTGCTGACACAGCCACGAACAGCACGAACGAGAACATCAGATTTGAAAAGTTTATGTACGCTCTCCGTTCAGCAAACGTCTTGATTGATATCGACGCCACCTCCCTTCAAGCTTGAGTTGCTTCTTAATCCGCAAAAGAAGTCTTCTTCATCTCACTCCATCGATGGGCCGCCATGACATGAAGAAGGTCAAGGTAGCAGCGCCATACGAGCCACGGTGCGACAAATAAACACCGCGGGGCCATCCACCAACACCCACACCCCACAAGGCCCTGTACTCGTACGAACGATCAATGGAGTTGCATGAGCCGTTTGCAAACGCCGCAGGCAGCTTGTAGTGCGACTCATGTGTCTCGTTAATCGCATTGAAGGAACAGGAGGAGGAGGAGTTTTGGAGAAGCGGGGATGAAGTTGGCGTCGCTAGAGCTCGGACCTCGTGAGAGTACGAGCAGGGTTCAAAGATTTCACGTGCAACTACAGCGCTGTAGTGGTAGCCATGTGAGCAATTGACAGACAGGAGGAGGTAGTGGGGAGTCAGATTGCTGGCGGTTGGGAGAGGAGTCAACGGCAGTGTCAGAGAGCAGATCATGTCACTGAGAATGGAACGAGCGACCACAATCACGAGTTGATGGAACGAAGGTGGTATGTTCGCCTTGAGTCAGATAGACGCTGCAGTAGAAGCAGCACCACCGTTCCTTGGGCGTATGAAGCAGCTCGGGGAATCATGAAGAGCCGACAGCACTTGTTCTGAGCCTCGCCCTCCAACAACGCTGACATGAAAGGGTCAGGTCGTACCATCTCTGTGCCAAGTCAAGAGCCACCAAGAGGTTTGACCATACAAGATAGTTGGGGTTGAGGTTGTTGAGACCGTTGGACACTGTCGGTATAACAGGCCTACACAGTGCGCAGTGCGGCCCCATTTATGTCACTGCGGATCGGAAAGGGGATGAAGAAGAAAGAAAAAATGGAGGGCGCAAGGTTGAAGTTTTATGAACTTCTGGAAGGTCCATGTGGAGCGGCACGGCTCGCCGGAAAGTGGCCAAATCGGGGGACGATGAGGTGAGGTTGAGCAGGGACGGTCGGATCAACGGAGACGCTTCTGGACGATAATAATGGGCATCGTCAATCTTGGGGATACATGTGCATACGAATTCGGCAAGCGATGAGCTATGAAGAAGACGACCTATGAGTGTGTTTTAAATGATAGGTTGTCAGGCCCTAGTCCAACGACGCTGCGAGCATTCGCAACGTTCGTAGTATGGGCGTATTGACCCTCTTCTGCGAACGGCGCTGCCCCGACGATTCAGCTCGCAGACCGCTGTTTAAAAGTCTGAGCGCCACCAAGCAGAAGCTGACCACGCAAGATCGATCCGCGTTGGCAGATGTCCAAGCCGATGACAACCTGGAGCTCGCTCTCAAGCAGGTTCCAGAGCGTCACTTACCTGCACGAACGATGGAGACCGACGTTCAGGAGGAAGAGTAGATAGAGAGTGCGAGGGTGGAGGGAGATGAAGACATTTGCGACTCTGTTCACGTCGCCAGCGTGGATATGGGCGCGCGTCGAGCAGCGTCCGGTGAGGCGGCATTGATCTGGAAGGAAAGGCTCACACGGGATCAATGAAGGATGGTCATAGAGCGAGAGCGATAGATTCAGTGCACTGCTAAGTAATAAGATGTCCGCCCTCAGTCCAGCAGCGCCGCGAGTAGAAGCAACGCTGCACTTCCTTGGGCATGCATCAGGCCATCACACCCGTTGTAGGTGACCATCAGCTTTTTCTGAGCCTCAAACCGCGAACAAACACTGACATGGAGTAAAGTCAGGAAAGTTGCCATCTCTGTGCCAGACCGCAGTTGAAGCGCCACTAAGACTGCGACTGACCTTGCGAGTTGACTGCGGTTGAGGCTACGGACCATTAGCATCATTGTGCCCACCAGTCCTGCTTACCTAGCGCAGGGGAGGGCAATTGAAGAAGAAGAAGAAGAGAGTTGGAGGGCGAAATTCGGAGTCTTATGAGTGGCGTATAACAATAGCGTGCTAAAGTCGTGGAAGCTATTTTGCCAGACAGTGACGTTGAGAAATGGCCTAATAGGCGACTGAAAGCCTTTGAAGTCTTAAGCGAACTCAACGAGAAGACACAACGCGAAACAAACAGCTTCAACTCTCGCACTACTATTTCTCGAACCGCTACTCTACTACAACTCGCACTACTACTCTACCACTCCTCCGCCACTACTCTAGCACACTGCAGAACCAGACATCCACCACGAACACCTACATCGCCACCTTCCGCCAAATCATGTACGACAGCGAGGGAGGACCTCGCTTTAACGTCGACGAAGGAGAAGTGGCCGCAGAACGAAAGGCGGAGTTGAAAGCAGCAGCAGAGAAGAAGCAGAAGGAGAAGAAGGAGCAGGATCAGAAGAAAGCGGCATAAGAAGTCATTCGAATGTCTGAGGTGAACACTTGCAAGAACTGGTAAGAACTCTACAATCAACAATCATCTTACCGAGATTCTCCTACTAACTATATCTAGTCTGAGCACTATGGCACGAATCCCATGGACAAATCATCAATTCCTCTCAAACCCAACTCCCAAGATCAGCCCAAAGATCATATTGAAACTCCTTATGCAAAACTCTCCGAAACAGTAACTGCAGTCAAACAAGCCACCGAATTGCTCTCGGTATCACATCGCTATCTTGGAGAGGCCTAGCTAAGCTGACCGGCTATCGCCAGTGTCGCCAGCCATCGGAAGCCCTCTATGTTCCAATTGCAGAAATCGAACCTCTAGCCTTGCCCCTCTGCTAACCTAATACACAGGAAACAATGGCTCTCCGAGATAGCATCGCACTACAAGCGACGCCGTCGAACCATTCAATCTTATGAGCAAGTTCGAGACGATTGCTAAAGTCCCGCGAGCAGCTCAACAGACACCAATACCTCGTGAACGGCTTCGCATGCTTGCCACAGCGCTAGAGCAGAGTCTCTAGAACCCTTCCGGCTCTCGAGGCAGCTCACCTCGCGATACGAGCAGCAAGAACACGAACGTATCGTCGAGAACGGTTCGAAGAGCAGTCGAGCTGAAATCAGGAACAGGATGTCCATGCCACATCAGGCCTCAGCTTCGCGGCCAAATGTATAGGTGGATGTGTTCTCTAAGACAAGATCACGCACTAAGCAGCGCTCTGTGACCTTTCAGGCTTGATCACGAAGTCCGAGACACTTGCCAAGCCTTCTATTCATCGCTTGAGGGCCAGAGCCAGTCGCCAGTATCTCCACGAACTCTTCCCGGTACCAGCTTTGCACGGCCCTTCGAACATGACCCATGCACTTCTCGGAGCGTAAACCGATCATGGTCTTGGACAATACTTACACTCCTCCGAATGATTCGCGAACGGTACCTCGACCGATCAACATCCAGCTGCGTCAGTTGAGACGAACCCCCACCAACGACTTATTCGAAGGAGAGCAACCTCAAGCTGCGCATCGCTTCTTGAAGCAACAACAACTGCACCTTGGGAAATGACGCTTTGCGATGCAAGTTCTCCGCCTCGAACGCCGCTCGAAGAGAGGCGATGCAAGAGTAGGAATGCGATTGCAGTAGTTCCACTTCCGCAGACACTCAAGTATGCTTTGTGGAACTTCTTTGCCGGCATGGAACTGGCGCTTCCACCTGCTCACCGCGGCAGGACTTTCTCGAGGCCCTTGAGCTGGCGCTGGAAGGGATACTCGCTGCCATGTTGCCAGCAGAGCCAAGCTTTTTCTCGACGACCCGCAGTGCATCGACTCTAGTACGATGTCGTCCATCTCCTTGCGGTATTCGGAGACTCATCCGTTCTCCAATGGTGTGAGCGGCTAATGTGTGCAAAGGGTGAAGTTGGCAGCCGCTTAGTATTAGCGAATTGAAGTCCAGTACGAGTCGTAGCTGGAAGATGCGAGTGTATCCAGCCTCATGGTGGTGACTTGGTTGCTGAGGACTGGGTCGGTGTATCCAGTCACCATCAGCCTAAAGTTTGTAGGGTATCCTAAGACGGCCTTCAGATGACTGCAGATTCATCCCGGGCAGGACGACTCTTAGGCGAATGCGGATTCCTCTCCCAGGCCAGACCGGGCATTCGAATCACACAAATTTGTAATAGTCCAAGAATTCTCTCGTCGATGCAGCTCATCCTCCCTCCGCCGCGCACAGGCATGCCTCTCTCGCTCTACTATAGCGATCATTACCACCTCGACAGCTGATGCGAGGCGTGGTCGGGAAGTCAGTTGACGATCGTGGCGAGTGGAATGCTAATATGCGGCCGCTCTGAACAGATATGACGGATATCTCGACGCCGCTGTCCTACGTTTCTGACACGAACACAAACAACATGCGTATCTGGTAGCATCATCAAGCGTTGCCGGACGTTCTACTGCCAGCGAAGTTGTGCAGCGACTGTTGCTAACGGACATGGTGCGCATACCTATCAGGACTCGGATATCCCGATGCGCATGCCCCAGCAAACAACGACAGCTCCGCCTCCGATGAATAGTACAAGAGCATTGGCGCAGACATTCTGAAATCACCACGAATTGTCATGAGCTTTGAGGGCTTGGACTTACTTGCGTTTGGGCATCTGGTAAGATTGACACGAACCGTCCGCAGGATGGAGCCGCTGGTCGTGAGATGTATCGCAAAGTGTTCCGACTCATACACAAATGTTTGCCGATACTCTCCCACTCACTAAGACTGGCTCGCCATATCTATGCACGCTATACATACACATCCGGGTGCTCTGCCTTTGCAGGCCGGCTTGCCCTCCTCATATATCATCTCTACAGCGTGACTTCAAGCAAAGATGAGTGCAAATGGCTCTGGCCGGTGTGCAGAACTTCTCCACCGCCTTAGTCTGCATCCACGACACCTGCGGTCCCTCTGGCAGTGCGGCCTCTACCTCCCATCGTGAGCGAAGTATGCTTGTGCTTGTGCTTCGAGCATTCATTGGAAGTTATCGATGCGCAGGCAGCGAGCAGGATCATCTCTGTATACTGTTATTCGTCAGCCATCTTCGTTTCCTGGAAGCTTCTCTATGACTGATCACCCTTCCGTGTACCACCATCCTGGCGCTTAACAAAACTCGTCATGCTTCCCTTACACCCATCCTTCCTCGACACATTACACACCAACGTCAACGCTACCTTCAACTGCAAATTCCAGCCCAGGAATACTAATGCGGCGCTATAGCTCCATGAACTCCGTCGTGGGGTGTCGGCCTGCTGATTTCAACTCCACCTTGATGAGGCTCGGACGGTAGACTTCTCAGCAATTGACCGTGCCGTCTGCTTTGGCGAGAGTGGGTGTATGGCAGGCCTTGTAACGCCATCGTTGCGCCCGTCGACGGCGCGCAGCTGAACCTATTCGTGGCGAATGTGAGGAAGCTATCAGTCTTGCGGGATAAGGTCAGGCCGGCCGTTGGATGTCCAGTTTTCGGTGACTAGTTCGAGGTGAAAGGTGGTGGCGTGACCGATTGCTTCTCCGGCTGCTGGAGAACTGTGTTGAAGGCTGGCTAGTTGACGAACTTACTGACGAGGACTTTTGCAGACAGTCCGATCGCGGCGACATTCGTAGCTATACCGTTCTTGCCTTGAAAGTGGATTACGAGACAGCGAAAGATCCCTCCGAGCACGTGTTGGTCCACGCCGCGGAGGTATGAGGCCCAAGAGCTGTTGGCATAAGTAGTCCGTTGTACCCGGATGAGATCCAGGCTGTTTCAGAGAAGCGCAGCCGCAAGATCATGGTTGAAAACATGGCGTTAGATCGACATATAGTGATCACCGATCGAGCACTAGTGTCCAGAGGGACCGACCAGCCCAATTGTGTTCGAGTGAAGCAAAGTGCGCGTCCATGATAGATTTATTGTCATATGTTCCCGAATCCAAGATCTGGTTGGAGGCGATCTGTACGTCAAAATAAGGTTTTAAGGTTTGAGATCGAAAACTCAATATCGAGCACATCCCTGCATCGCTGAGATCATGCAAATATGCACCGTCCAGGAACAGTACGGTTACAATGCGGACGCTCGGTATGGGCGCAAAGCGAAGCGCACCCATCCGTCGAGATGGCCCACTTGCAGAGCAGATATTAACTACGGGCAGATTTCAGGCGTTGCTGTTGCAGGGTGTTGAGCAGAACCACGTCAGCCAACACTTGTCAGCACCGTGGGGTCTCCCACGGCCTCTCGTTCATTATGGAGATACTGCCGAAGGATAGTCAAGAAGAGCTCACCACATCGACGATGCCCGGAATTTCGACGTCCATTCGGTTCACAGCCACGCACACCAAAGAAGAGCTCGCGATCGAGATCCTCCGCAACGTTGCGATGGCTGAGATCTCGGACCTCAAGAAGGTCGAACATGAATACTAGGCCTTGAGACGAAATTATTCCTCCAGAGCTAGGCACGGCAGTCGTGGAGTGGATCGGTTTCGTATCAACTCGCGAATTGGCGCATCTCTCTAATGCGCTATCTACGTCCACCACCTACCAAAGGATACAGAGAAGGCGTCCTGTATCAACAGCAGGCTCAGTGCGCACACCTCATTCCAACTCCTTACCCTTCCGCCTTCGCCACGGGCTCCGTCAGACCATCACCACAACCGATGATGGCAACGTGAGCGAATCCGCAGTTCTTCGAGATCCGTTGCGGAGTATACCAACATGTAGCAGCAACAGTAACCACCCGTTGGTCTATCCACACCCGCAGATGTCGTAACAGCAGTACTACAAGTACGACGAACCAGCACCCATCCAGAGTACTTCAGACTTCGTGTGCCAGTTTGTCTAGACATCCGGAGATCATGTTTGGCGATCCGCTGCTGTCCGACCCGAATGGAAGAGGTCCCGGCACAGCAACCACACCAGACGTCCATGTTCTGGTCCAGTAGGAGCGATTCCGAGATCTCGTAATTTCTAGGTTCCGTATTGGGCGTCACTCAGCCGGCGACGGAGGCAGCAAGCAACTTGCTTCAGCCACGCCTAAAGGATCGGCGTGAGGAGGTGGATGCTATCAAGCACCAATGCCAACACCGGCTACAGCGATTTCGAGACCAAGTGCGCGAGCGCCAGCGGCAGGTTGATCTGGAGTCAGGCTCAGCAGCCGCAAGCGTTCAGCGGTCAAGTCGACCACGGCCTCTAGAATTGAGAACATCGATTCCTGCATGATTCGAATGCAAGCTGTCCGGACAACAGCAATCTTGGTCCAGAACGAACCATCTTGATCCTGGCAGTTTTTCAGAACCGGTACGTCATAGCCAGGGGTACAAAACCATTGCAGCTCGTCACCAGCAGGCGCAAAGTGGATCGGGCTCGGCACGCCCGGCGTTGCCATTACGCTGTCTCGACTCACCGGGCAGCAACGGCCAGCCGCGCTCGCTCATCGAGCTCGGGCGTACGGGCACACGCGCAGGCGCCGACATCTCGCTCAGCAGCCATCCTTCGCTGCTGCTGCACGATCATCGGCGCAAAGTTCGCGGTAGTGGTACCGCGGACTCAGAAGAGCAGCAAGATCCCCACTTGCACCTTCACTACTTCGACTGGGAGAGGAGCGTGCGCCGGTCCACTGCCACGAGGTTCTTAGTTGGCGGTCGAGTAGTTTTCCGGCTCTCTTACCCTTGACTTATCACCAACCAGGAGGAAGCACGATCGCGTGGCTTGGTGAAGATACGGAAGATTCACTTCGCGCAGCCATCAACCATAATCATCGGTCCGGCGGTTTTGGAGCGAGCCTCGTACGATGACAATTTGCATGCGCTGATAATCTGAGCCACTATAACGGCTTGTAGCGATTTTTCTAACGCTGCACAGCCGCGGCCCTCTTGCCACCAGGAAGTCTCAAGATCCTGGACCAAATTACAGATAACGGTATCGCCTACGGTCCTCCCTCGCGATCGCTATGCCCACCACCCGGATCAGGCCCGCCCGCGGCCACATGGGCTCCGCGAGCGATCTGAAGGACCTTGGTCATGTATTTCTCGGCTTCCGACCATGCACGCGTCTCTATATCGATGGTAGGGAGTCGCGGAGGTTGGGCACTGAGAGATCTTTCGCTACCGCACAGCTCGGCGGAGCTGCGGTGGCAGCGATACGGGCGACGCCGTGCCAGGAAACAATCGTGGGACTTCCGTCTCCTCGTCCACTGCGCCCGCAAACATTCAAGCCCTGGCTCCAGTGAGGCACCGTTTCACCAACTTACGACTGGTTCGCAGGCACTCGAGCACGCGGATGTGCACGCAACGCACACGACCACATAAGGCGTCAGTACCAACTGCTATCGCCGAAGGGTGGACGGGGCAAAACGTGGTCAAAGCAGTGGACTCTTCGTGTCCAGCAACGTACATGCTCAACGGCCTGGAGCTCCGGATGCCCAAGCTGCTTGCTGAAAACCCGTCTGCGGACACGATTGCGTTCTTGGCCGTTGTCGAAAAGCCAGCCAGCAAATGATCCGTAGCGAAGGATCTGAACAGCATGGCGCTGCATTCAGCCTCACGCAGAGCTTTCCTGTTTCTTTACTTTCGGCCAGGACTGACATGTATGCGGTCAAAAGTGTGGCGGCTACCGAAACTGCCGCGGTGAAGAAGAATGACCGCGGCCTGTCGATAGGTAGAGCACCAGCGGTCAGGATGCCCATAACCAAAGCCGCGACTGGCGTACGAGTAGAAGCCTACCAACACACATTCAATCTTATTCCCGGGCTTGGAGAAGTCGAGTGGTCGTGTTCGGCAGATGGCACACATGCAGAAACTCGACGGGCAGGCAGACTGAAAGAACTGAGAATGAGCTGATCGCGTTATCGTCGGATGGCCCCATTACTATATCCCATTGCAACGGGGTAGAGCCGGACTAAATGCTAAGGCGCCGATAGTATGCTGTTGACAAACGGCCGGCCAGCGCGAACGGCGATATGGAGACCTGCTCAACTGCAACTAGCTACCGAAATCCGGACTGGTATCAGTGGAGGATGACGGGGCACCATCGAAAGCAATCGGGACGTGTCGTGTACTCAAGACTATGGCGGGATGAAGAAGGCCTGGAGCCGCCCAGAACCATCAGAACGGACCCGCAGCATTGGCGACCTGACATATTCATGATCTCGAAGGGCCCATCTATGCTCAAGATTGGCTAATGTGTCGACCTGATCCGCTCGTAGCCTTGCCGTGGACCAATACGGCATTTACACACGCTTACGACTGGATCTCCAGCGTGGAGCGCCAACGTTTGTTATCTTCTGCTCGCTCTGCAACCCGCAGCTCATCATTGATCAGAAGCCCGTTCTACCGCGCTAATCGCCACTCCCAGCAGCCATCACGTCTCCCGAGAGCTCTCCTCCTTAGCAATCTTTACACGATGTATTTAACAGCTTTTGTGTCAGACTTTCGGCCACCCTGCCAACAACCTCTCCAGCGATCTCCAGGATCACCTCAGCTCCAGCGCCCTTCGGTTCAGAGTTGTCGAGAAAGAAAGTCAGCAAAAAGAGGTGTTTGCTAGAAACCTAGACAGGTGCTACCGAATGCCACAACAGGCAACGAAGCAACCATTTTGATCATTCTCTCACAGCGCCGCCTCTCAGGTTGTTGTCTAACTCGGCTGGCCGTTTGGCATCGAGGAATCGACGAAAGAGCTTGGACAAGGACACACGTTTCGCTGCACTGTACCACGGTGTACCGAGTGAGACGATCTCCAGCCGACCTGGCCGACACGAGACTCACCCGCATGGGCGGAGTAAGCGCCACCACGAATCTTGCATTAGATGCATGGCATGGAACCAAAGTCAAGGCTGCTCGCTCGAACGAAGTGACGAGCTTTCCACACCTACGGCGATGAGCGTATCCTGAAAGAAGCCTGAATGATGCAAAAGGTCTGATGAGGTTGGAGCAGCGGATTTGTACATGATATATCTGGCAATGTATACAGTTTGTCCTCGCTCCATGACCACTTTACGCCGTAGGATGGGTTCGACCCATGTTTTGATGCCCAAGCCGTTGGCGATGCCGGTCCGATCACGACATCTTCTGTTTCTGCGGAGCTTGAATTTTCGCATCGCCCATGATATGTGACATCCCCAACCCCGGAACTTGTCTCTGCGGCCCTGAGAATAACAATGATGCATCGTTGACGCTATTCTGTTGGTGTGCGAGGCAACGATTGGGAAGCGTAAGACTTGGAGATGGATCCCGAGTAGCGTCGTACTGCTCGAGACTGATCGGTTGCGCCGCAGACCTGAAAGACGGACAGGAGTAGGTGAGCTCACAAGCATTGTTGTGATCGTTCTGCCAGTGATCCAGTCGTTCTGCTGCTCGTTGAAGCCCTCGCGCTCGACTTGAGTAGGCCTAGGAAGGGCTGGTAAGACCGGAAGCTTGATGTCGTTCGACGATGGGCGCAGCATAAGCTGCTCTGGAAGGCATACACAAGCACTACAAGGGAAGGCTGCTCAATCCGTTGTAGTCGTTGGAATGTCGTCGATCGAACAGCACCCTTATCGATCAAACCGTGGCCTCCTGTCCAACTGTCAACGTGTCCAGCTGCTGAACCCGTCTCCCCAAGACGCCACCCTACCACAGCAGTGACGTCGGCCAACCGGAACGCATGCCACCTCCGCCACGCTCGCTCGATCTACCCCCATAGCCAACAATCCGCCGGCCGCTCCAGTAGCGCAGCCGTCCCGGAGGTTTGTTAAAACAACGCTCGATTCTGTCAAATTCTTCTGCTTTCTTTCCTCCTCATACTTAACATGCTGGTGTTTTGGTTTAACCACCATCAGGCGGTGTCCACTGTGCTCATGCATACAGATGGATCAGGTGGCACTGAGAGGCATTCGGCCGTCTCTCCGTTAAATTCTTGATGTAACATCGCCTTCGGGCACGCAAGCTTTTCATCAAGCTGCTTGTCTTTCAGACAAGTGACTGGAGAAGAGTCTTCTCACCTTCCACCCTATGTATATGATGTTATCTGCCACGGCCAGATCATGCAAGCTCTGTTGCCCACAATAACAATGCTGATGCTTCTGATTTCTCGATGTTGCGAGCTTGATACGTGTCGCCGTCTGTTGGGCTCCAAGCAAGGATGCGACCAGCCACACGCACCGGGCGGCCTCAACATCGATATTAGGGTACTGACGACCATGATCCATCTTCTTCCCAGATCCGAAGCATTTTCATCAAGGTGTTCAAGATTGGCGAAGAGAGTTGGGAGAATTACACATGCCCGAGGAAGCGAACTCATTCACTCGCATGAATCACTAGTGAGGATGCTGTTTCAGTATTCAATTCTCGATTGCTTTCTTCCACTCGACGTGGTGGTGGACGTCCACGCCCGCGTCGACCCCTTTGATTGCGCTGGTCTTTGGGGGAGGGTGTAGCGAGATAATTTCATCAAGATTTTGCCGATGGAGGAGTCATGAGCACCGCATACTTCGACGCGCACGATTTCATGTTCACTAAGTGCGACAGTTCGTCCATCCTTACCGCTTCCTTGATGTAGCATGCATCCAACAATCTCCGATGGCCCCTGCGGCACGTCTCAAAAGCTCTCGGGTCTTGCACATATCCAGATACGGCGAGCCATTCCACGCCCCCCTGTCCATATAGGATCCGCATCGATCACACGCCACGACTGCCGTCGATAACGCACACATATAATCCAATAAACCACCAGAACACCCCCACCGACAGCAGATGATCGTTGCGATGTAGCAACCGTCCTCCTACCCCCCTGAGCGGGTTGTCGTACGTTGGACACGATCGTGGAGGCTTCCCATACAACATGACGTCGACGACGAGTATCGTTGAGTACCTCCTGACTCATGCTCACCCGCTCCCGCTCGTTCGACCTACTTCATATTGAGAAAATCAGCGGGCCGTCCCTCTAGCGCAACTCCGCTTGATTGTTCCCTTAGTTCGAGCGTTTTGCGTCTACCTACCTCTCCTTTCCGTCTTCAGCAGCGGACGGGGGGGTCGCGGGCACCAAGATCATGAACCTGGTTGTCCTCAAGTGGTATCCCAGCACTTGGTATGTGGACGGGCGGCTGGGCAACCAGTGGCGGCTACGGCATTGTGGCGGAATTTTTGATTTACAACGCCTTCGGGCACCATCTTTTCATCAAGCCATCTGTCGTCAAGACAGGTGATTGAAGAAGAGCTTCTTCTCCTTCTTACCGTTCTCATCGCTACTGCCTCGTAATCGTGTCACTGTACAATTGATATCAGACTGTTATCTTAAGAAGCGTGTTGATGATGGAAGAACACTCTATGCAATGAAAGCGTTCTATCAGAGCCATGTCTCCGACACGAGTGGATGTCCTTAGACCGACAAGCAATGTGATAACACGCCTTGGTCGTGAATGAAGACGCTCGTTCCGTAAGGTCGGGCGCGCTCTCGCCATCGTGATGCTTTGACTTTATGAAGCACAGCTACTGACGCGTTATCATTGCCATAGGTCCGCATCGACGACCGCCCTGCACCTGTCTCGATCGGTCGCCTGGCGACCAGCCTTCCTTCTTCACTTCAAAGCACCGTACGACGCGCACTGGCACAACCAAACCCTCGAGAAATTATCCTGGCTTGAGCGGTCGCCACTAGCATGTGCCTTCCGATTTTACTCTCCTTCACATTGCCTGTGTGATACCTCCAACTTCGCCACGATTCGCGATTGAAGATGCCTTGCGATACACAATTCAAAGGGAACTCAACCTGTTCGATAACTGCCGGCGCCGGAGCACAGGGATACGCGTCTCGAGATCATCTGCTGCGGCAGCACGAGACGTTATAGGAGAGATGTGACCATACCCAGAGCTGCCGCAAGAGTAGTGTTGCTTCGTAGTGTTGCTTCGAGGCAACAGCTCTCCAAGCCTGCATGCACTTAAAGTTCGAGCGCTGATATCTTGCGTCACCCAGGTTTGCGCCACGCCCACCACCTTACCACCCTCCTCCGAAGATCTGACAGAAAGAAAACCATCCGCGACAGACTATACCGAGCAAGGCGGTGAAAGATCTCACGAAGCCATAACAGCTGTGACCCGGTGCAGCCTCGCCTTCCCGAAGATCAGTCCTCAAACGAGATCCTTTTGCACCGGCCACAGGATACACAAAAGTCGAATGATCAGCGGCCCTGGAAGCACGAAGGCAGCGGAAGCGAAGATCGACCGATTGTGAGGGTCTTCAGACGGAAGGCTATGGTTAAGATATGGACCACTATAACATCAGTACGTCAGGCAAATCGACCACATGCGGTATGACCGATTCTCGAAGCCCTACATCTCCTCAAACAAGCGCAGGCTGCTCGAGACAAATCGCAGGAAGTTGACCATCCACCTGCGAGCGAATTATTCAGCACCCCGATTTGACGCTCTTCCACTTTGTCATCTGACTGGCCCACGTCAGTGGTTCAAACCATACACCAGCGGACGTCTTCTCGTACTGTCTAGAGCTTGCCACCTCGCGGTATCGGTGTCCCGCCAGAAACGGGGATCCTCCGCAGTACCACAACGGACGCTTAAATCAACGGCACCGTCGAATTCGATTTCCGAAACAGCTCCTCCTGCCGCTTCGTCCACTGGAATGGCAAGATATACGGTGGAAGATTCCGCGGCTGCGGGGGTGCTCATGGCCAGGTCTTGAGATCATGGTGGGTTGATCTCCGAGCGCATGTCACATCGTGGCCAGTGGTGGCTTCGGATCGCTCCAACACGGCATTGATGTAGACCGAGTACTCGCACCGCGTGGTACGCCACCTTCGCCAAAGCATGCATCACTCACGCTCGACGCGCTCTTCGAGCGTTTCTCGCCGCTCGGCTCATGTCGGCGAACGCAGAGGTGGGGAAGATGGTCACGAGAAACGACGAGGTGGTAGTGGCACAACATGATGACTGGAGCTACATGCGGTGTGCGCTATTGCTGGAAGAGAGTTGAGGACGCAGCTCTCTTTTCTCTCTGTCACGTAATTGTGGCAACGTCCGCTCCATTGGCCGGCATGGCAAAGGAGGACTAATGAACGGAAAAGAAGCTCATATGAACGTAGCTGGAGAACAAGCCAATGCCCAAGACGAGTAAAGCACAGCAAAGATGCTCTCATACCCGGCAGCTGCGCCTGAGACTCCACTGCCTTCGCTTCAAGCAAGCCACGGATTCTCCCTCCAGGAGTTCCAGGCGCGCCGCCTCAATGTACGCAGGCGAGCATACCATGAACTCCGACCTCCATGATGGCGACCGTACTGCCAATGGGACAGGGTGTGCCGGAAAGTGATAGGCCGATGGTATGCATCAGCCCATCGAAGCTGACCGGAAGAATGCGCCGGTTCTACTGAGCTTTGGGACGACTTCAGGGTTTGAACGCATACTCACGGAAGGTGATAAGTCCAGACCTCGATTACAAGCCCACGTTGTGCGATCGGACTCCCACGCACACAATGAGACAGAGTGCCGGGTCTGGTGTTGCCTGTGACTGACCAAATCTTTGGAACTGCGGCTTCCGGCAAAGTTGTCGCACTCGAAGATCAGGCTAGGAGGCTCAAGAATGCTTCCGGATGACCGAAAAGCCTGGTTGGAGATCCCAGCCAGGCCATGAAGATCCACCCATCGCCGCCACCTGCGGTGATGGCGCTCGTACTCGGGAAACGGTGTGCTCAGGTAGGTCCTCATTGGTGCAGCTGTAGCCACCTACGCAAAACCAGAATACGGCACTGCGAGCCGCAATGAGTGATGCTGATGACTTCGTCTCCTTCACCTCTGTAGACGTCGGACGGGACTCTCGAGATTTTGGTAGCATTCGCCAAAGGATAGCAGGCTTAGCGCGCACCATTCATTCCTGCTCCGTACCCTCCGGTATAGCCTCCATCATCATCGCCACAACCGAAGATGGCGACGTCAGTGAGCCCAGAGTTCATCATTTGAGTGCTTGCTCGAAGCACCAGACCCCAGCCGACCGCCAAAAGAGATCTATAACTGGGTGCTCCGCAACAGCGCAAAGGCTTGCGAAGACCCACGCCACAAAAGATGTCAGAACAATGTCCAGCACAATCTGTCGATGAACCATGCGAGTGGCTCCTCCCACGAACGTGCATGCCGATACCTTAGTACTGACCATGTTAAAGCCGTCCTTGGAGATGTTTGGTGCTTTAAACCCTGCTGCCGGTCGAATGAGCTGCGACCAGCGACAGAAGACTTGTACACCCCATGAACACCAGTCTGAGAGCAAGTATGCCAAGGTTTCAGCCGGGTTGCTTTGCGCCTCCGGTACCTGGCATCACCGCACAAGACCGAAAGGTTACGGTCATATAGAATCCGCCTTATTCATCATCGAGTAATTCCAGGAGTTCGGCGCAACAGCATCAATTGCTGCTTCGATACTATACAACTACGCATGGCCCAGGAATGAGATCAGGACTCTTAGCTCTGGTACTGAACTTCGTGCCGGAGCACCCTCGATGCAACAAAAAGAGCACGCTGACTTCGAGCTCAGTCTTCGTCAGCGACGACTTGGCGTGAGGCTCTTCGACCGGGAACGTTATTATGATGGCGTGGACTACTAGCTCACAAATTACTCAAGGACCGGTTTCTGCGAGTCGAAGGACTAGATGTTGCCCCGCAAGCGCTCACTTGAGCGCTATCACGGTTCCCCCAACGTTCGCATGACAGCGTTCTACGACTAGATGCGCATCGGCAGTACATCAGCGCAATCTCATGCAGGTGTCTCCCCGCCGTGACTGCCAACGAGGAGAGAAACTCAGCAATGGCCAGTCCTTTCGGGTAGGCAGCCCATCTTGCACCATACAAGATCACTGTATAGCTGGAAGGTTCCGCAAAACTTCGGGGGCTCTCTGCATGCATCAGGCCCACTTGTGACTTGGATGCAACGGTCCTTGGCATACGCTGGAGGCAGTACATCGCACAGTTGCGCTCGGCTGAGGATCATGAGCAGGACTTACTGTCTCCAGTCCCGCCGATATTTAGCATGCTCACCTCCAGGCAGTGCTGCGATGTGCTACTCTACATAGATTCGGTTATATAGATATGGACCTGTTCTAACAGCTCTATGTCTATATCTATAGCCTTTCCGTCTATATCTATATAGACTTATATAGATTAGCTATGCTTGGCGGTTTTATACTAGGTGTAGAGTGCCCGAACGTTGCCTATAAAACCTACGAATCCAGCTAGCTAGGTCCGGCTTAGCATTAGTCCATACTCCATATCCATATCCATATCACTTTTCTCGAGCTCCATATTTATCGGTCTATACCCATACGGCCAATTTAGTCCATATGGACGAACATCGCAGCACTGCCTCCAGGAGGACCACAAGCAAGCAGAGCCGCCCACAATTTGCACGTGGTTATCGCTTCGGAGATACTGCATGGCATCGTAACAAAGGCTGCTGTGCCTGGCTTCACTGCAACCGCGAGAGAAGTGGTAAGAGGGACGAATTACGTATGTACCTTCTATGCTCCCGGGGAGGTACATGTACACCACTTTGCTTTCACTCCCGGAAGCACAGCAAGATCTATGGTGGCCTCATATCAGTTTCCGTATTACCATACCCTTGCGACAACAGCGTTAGATGTGGGAACACCATGGTTCACCGCCCAACAAGCTGCCAACAACATCGGTGATCCAAACGATGGCGGTGTAGGCAGATTTTGAAATGACCACCATGCGCCCGCCGCTTGATACGCAACAACTTCTACAGCTCACCCGGACATTTTGGGCGTTGTCGCCGGCTCCCTTCCTGGTCTCACGACATCGCTCGGCTACTGGCCGCTCGACTTCCGCAGCTTGCTCGTCGAACCTTTAGTTGGAACATTGGCAATTGAAGCAGCGGACTTTCCATAATGAAACGATCTCTCAGTCTGAAACAGCGTGAAGATTTAGTTCAAGAAGGCAAGAATCTCATCGATATTAACAATACGATCCGAGAGACAGCCGCCCCATACGTGCGCACATGAATGCGTCTTTTAGTATCGATTATCGTCCTGCATATCGTCCTTCTCAAGAGTATCGGTGCCAGTGCAGGTAGAAAGCTCCATATATGACATCGTGTGATAATCATGTGACCTACAAGCACATTCTTCCATCATGGTACCAGGTATGCATAGTACCAAGATCCTGCCCACATGTAATAGTTTCCCACGATAGAGTGTGCACGACCCGACCTACGCCCTGCATGTTCGGTTTATTACACCAGAACGTTGCTTTGACTCGCTCCCCTTTCTGCTTCCTTGCATATCACCTTGCCCTTGCCCCACGAGAGGCGCCTCCATCTTCTCCGCTTCCCGCTCCACGAAGACGGGATTTGAAACGCGCCATCGCTGTTGCCGGCTCGTCACTGCGTTCCATCTCCTGCCATCTTGCAAACGGACACTGATCTTGTTTCCGGAGAGGAAAGCTCGCCGCACGCTCCCGAAACTTTTTTTCGTGGGAAGTGCCTCAGAACACAGTAGACGCTTCAGCCGTCGAAGCCAGAGCTCGTCCTGCTCCCATTGTGCGAGCTGCGACGGTCCGGGGATGAGGCGCCAGTCTGCCGGAGGAAATGAGTCTGCGGGAAGGCTGCACGGCGTTCGTCTTCACTATTCCGCGAGCCGCAGATCATATCTGCATCCGAACGGCGAAGAAAGCCTGTCAGCATAAGTCCGGAGCTCGTATACGTCGGCCAGTCTCTATCCGCCTAACTGATCCGTCGTCGAAGCCTAAAGTGTGCACAGTGAAAGAATACGAGCCTGAACATGCCAGTGCGCTCGACCATTACTGCGGGAAGATTCTGCGGATGAAGCGGACTCACAGGTCTTGCAGGTCATAACCTCAAGTCGGCGGCAATCGATCAAAGCTTCGGAGTGATGCATGACGAGGCCTTCGGATCAAGATCGGGCTGGGGTTCCAGATAAGACGAGGAGCTCTTTGTGGAACTGGCGGGGCGGCAAACCACTCACTCCGCAGGCTGCTGCTAGTTCGGGTACGTAGCAAGCTCCAGAACCACATATGGCACGCCTTGTGCTGTTCGCTGGACTGCTGTGGAGAGGTGTCCCAGCATCATGTTTCGAGAGGGTCGCTTTGGAGGCCGGTTGGACATGATAACGGCTTGTCTCAGCTTCGATCGCGTGTGAGGCTGTGACACAAGCATGAAAGCGTCTTCCATCTCGGCGGTCTGCAGGCGGCTTGTCGATGCGACAGCGTCGGCTTTGAGATCGGCGTACTGCGTGACTTTCGCGGAACGAAAGCTGCCAATGCCGTACCTCATGCATTGATTTCCCCAGATATCGAAGCCGATCTTCGATTACGAGACTCGCCAACGTGAAGGACGTTGTATGCAATGCTGAAGCTGCGAGAAACATTGACGTCGCGCTTCGATGTCCTTCCATCCGGGATGCTGAAGGCGGCGTGCGACCTCGAGGGGGCATGAGAAAACTTCGTTCTTGAGAAGAGGCCGTGACTGGAACCATGTTTCGATGCTGGCTGCTGACCTGGAATAGCCTTTGACGGTGGGACATCATTCGCGGAAAACCCAGCATGGGGGTGGCGAGTTCCTGCCATGTCGAGAGTACTAAGCTCTCCGCCCGATTTCGTTCCCTGACTCCTTCGCCTGGATCCTTCGCCGTTAAATCATTGATTGCTCGTACAGTACCTCTGCAGCTCTGAGATGTTTGTCTTCGTTTGAGTAGTTCGGAAAGGGAGCTGAGAGAGATATCCCGGGTAGAAGACCAAGTCGGACTGCGAAGGATTGCAGGAGAAGAGCGCAACTGATCACTCACAATCAGCGCTTCTGGTTAATTTCCAACGTATGCATATTCTCCATATCGCTTGTCCGTTCCTCAAACTGCCGGCTTATTTTCACCAACCTCTTCAGTGTTCATCACTTGAGTCTCTTTGAGCCACAGCGCTCACTTTCTGTCCGCCCTCTGCTTCCCTCCGACTTTTGCTCTGCCGGTTGTGACGCAGGCATCGAATGGCGAGGCGGAGAGGGGAGTTGATTTTAGGGAAGCATACAGAGCCGGCTGTAGATATCGAGAGGTGTCCGCCTTGCGAGGAGGAGAGGATACCGGTGTTCGTTGGGAGGTGGACTTTGGTCCACCCCGAGGTGAGCGGCGAACCAG